>FXBF010000088.1_pt1 | contig 26424 bp, 32 predicted proteins | sample 5335321 | NCBI WGS metagenome assembly FXBF01 (sample SAMEA103928391, study PRJEB20085) | sediment metagenome | isolation source: sediment
GTTTCTGCGTGTTTCCCTTTGTTCTAGGGCTTTGGCGGAACGGACTGTTAATCCGTTTGCCGTGGGTTCGAGTCCCACCCCCGGAGCCAGAAGACCCCTTGGTACAGGTGGGTTTCGAACGATTCATGGGGGAGTGCTGCGACGGATTGGGCCTCGGCGTGTCGCGTACATATCACAATCACCAGCGTCGGGTCAACCAGCCGCGGCGGCATGCCTGAGAATCGTCGGGGAGCGTCTACCAAGACCATCCCTCAAATCCCCAGCATCCCGCAAGAGGACCTTGATGCTGGTATGGGGGCCTGTCGAAGAATGGCTCATGACCAATCGTGGATCGAGGTGGCGAGGCGACGGATGCCCTCCTCCAGGTCCTTCTGGTCCGTGGCCAGGGAGATCCGCACTTTGCCCGCTCCGCCCGGTCCGAATGTCTCCCCGGGGGCGACGGCTACACCGCTTTCCGCGATGAGCCGCCGACACAACTCATAACCATCGAGGCCAACCGACGCCGTATTCGCCATGATGTAGAACGCGCCTCGCGGCTTACTGACGAGAAGGCCGGATTCGCTGAGGAGCCGAACGGCGATATCGCGGCGGTGCCGATACGAGTCCCTCATCGCTGCCACGCAAGATTGGTCACCGCCGATGGCCGCTTCCGCAGCCTTCTGCGCCACTGAGGAGGCGCATGCCGTCACGGTCTCCTGCAGTTTCGAGATCAGAGGGGCGAGCTCCCGTGACGCGGCGACGTAGCCGATCCGCCATCCGGTCATGGCGTACGACTTCGAGACGGTGAATACGCTGATGACGCGTCCCGAGTCGTCGAGCGCCGCGGGGCTGATGTGCTCTCCCTCGAAGATGATGTCCTCGTAGCACTCGTCGGAGACGACGTAGAGATCGTGTCGAGCTGCGATCTCGAGCAACCCCTCGATCGTGGCTCGATCGAATACGCCACCGGTGGGGTTTCCGGGACTGTTGATCACGATGACTTTGGCCTGCGGTGTTTCGCGGCACAAACGGTCGAGTTCTGCGAGATCGGGGAGAAATCCACGGTCCGGGACCAAGGCGAAGCGGAGAACGGAGGTGTTCATCACGCGGGCCATCATCGCGTAGTTGGGCCATGCGGGATCGGATATGAGAACAACGTCACCTGGATCGCACACAACCATCAACGCCTGGATGAGTCCGTTCACGGCCCCCGTCGTCACCACAACCTGATCGATATCCACCTCGAAGCCATTCCGTTCGGCGATCTTGCGGATCATGGTTTCGCGAACGGAGGGAATACCGCGGTTGGCGGTGTACTTCGTGAAACCGTCGTTGGCGGCCCGGGCGGCTGCTTCGAGCACGTGTGCCGGCGTATCGAAATTTGGCTCGCCCACCTCGAGATGCATGACATCGTCTCGCTCGGCTGCCAGCTCCATGATCGCCCTGATCCCCGACCGTGGCATTCGAGAGATCGCCTGACTGGGGGGCTTCATCTCGACACCTCACGGTTGTGACCCTGCATCACCTGGTCGACCTCCTCGCGGGTGAGGGTCAGCTGATCGCCGAGGATCCCGAGTTTGAGAGCGGCCATGGCCAGGCCTCGCTCGACACCTCCGGGCAGATCTCCCTCCAGAAGGCCGAGCAGGGTGCCAGCGGCGAAGGCGTCTCCGGCCCCGATCCGATCGATGGTCTCTGCTGCGTACCCTGTCGCCGATCCGAACGTGGAACCGTCGAGCCAGAACGCTCCCTCCGCACCCGCGGTGAGCACCACCCGGTCGGTACCGGACAGTCCTTGCAAGCCGTTCAACGTCGCCTCGGGAGTGCCGTCGAGTCCAAAGACATCGCGTGCGTCCTCGGCCGTGGCAATCAACAGATCCGCGTGGCGTGCCATGACGGTGATCGTCTCAGCGCTCTCGTCGGGCCCCCAAAGTTTGCGGCGGTAGTTCACGTCGACTGAGACCATCGCACCGGCGGCGCGGCTTCTCTCAACGACCTCGATCGACAGCGAGCGCATCGAGTCGCTGAGTGCGGGGGTGATCCCGCTGACATGTACGATGCGAGCGTTCTCCAACACCCGCCAAGCAATGTCGTCCGTCGACATCGAGGCCACCGCTGAGTTCTTCCTGTCGTACAACGCGGTGATCGGCCGGGGCGGAACGCTCAACTCCACGAAATACAGGCCCATACGTCCTTCGTCGGACCAGGAGATATGTGCGACGTCCACGCCATGCCGCGCCACCTCCCGAGCAGCCCGTCGCCCGAGAGTGTTGCTTGGCAGCGCCGACAGCCACGCGGTGTCGGCACCCATGCGGGCGGCCGCCATCGCCACGTTGGCCTCGGAGCCGGCGACCGTCACCCGAAATGAGGGAGCCGTCTCCAAACGCTCGCCTGCCGGCACCCAGAGTCGCAGCATGGCCTCACCCACAGCGACGATGTCGTGGCTCATGTGATCTCCTCGATCAAGGACGACGCTGCCGAGCGTACCAGATCTGTGTCACCGGCCTCGAGTGCGTCGCGAGGGAACACCGATCCTCCGACGCCGACGGCGAATGCACCGGCCGCGAGAAACGGGCGAGCGTTGTCTGCGGTGACGCCTCCGGTGGGAACCATCAGGGGATATCCCAGCGGGCCACTGATGGCGTGGATGTAGTCGGGGCCACCGAGCTGGGCTGCGGGAAACACCTTGACGGCGGTGGCTCCGGCTTGGAGAGCCCGCGATATCTCTGTCGGCGTTGCTGCACCCGGCAGGATCGGGACATCACGGCTCATCGCTTCGGCGATGACCACTGCGTCGACCAGAGGACACACGAGAAAGGCGGCCCCGCTTTCGACGGCAGCCCCGACGTCCGCTACGGAGCGGACGGTTCCCGCACCGACGAGCACGTCAGGCGAGGCACTTGCGATTCGCTCGATCGAGCGGTAGGGATCGGGAGAGTCGAGCGTCACTTCGATCACGGCGAAGCCTGCTCCAACTGCCGCGGCCGCGATGGCCTCAGCGTGTCGCAAAGGACAACCGCGCAGGATTCCGATGGCGGGAACACGGCGCAATGCCTCGAGAAGATCGGCGCTCATGAAGTCGCTCGGGGGTGGTCGATCAGCATCATGAATCTATATTTTATAGAGAACGATCCGTGGAACGGGTGCATCAGGTGCATAGAGATCCTTGATGAGCCCTTCGAACAGGGCCATGAGGGAATCTAGTTGGCATCGGTCGCCGGTGTGAGATTGCGGGTGAGCATTGGCGTTCGCTCGACGTTGAGGACCCGGGCACGACGCATCATGGAGTCCTTCCAGGTCACGCAGCGCTGCAGCGTTTGCTCTCATCGGGATGCGCCTCGGCGTTCAATCGGGTGAACGATCTTCTATTTGAGCGGCCTCGATCATCCGTTCGGAGACGGAGTGCAAGGCGGCCTGGAGATGGGCGGTCAACTCGGCCACCGCCACCTCGGTCTTGCCTGCCATGACGACCTCATGGAGACGACGGTGCTCTTCGAGGACGTGCTCGGTGTTGCGACGCGGGGCGGCCGAAAGGGTCCAATACCGGATGATGTGCGAATTCAACAGGTCGATAATTCGCAGCATCCATGTCGAGGGATGGGCTGCGACCAATGTCAGGTGGTAGGCGCGATGGGTCTCCTCGACGGCGCCACGATCGGGCGGACTGCGCATTAGCTCGATGGCGAGGGCATCGTACGCGCTCTGGAGGTCTGCTTGCCACAGGTCGTCGCCGTTCTGCATCGATGAACGAAGCGCCATCGGCTCGAGTGCCACTCGCAGCTCGTGGACTCCATACGCCTCCTCGAGCGACACGGGCGTGACACGAGCGCCGCGCTGAGGTGTGATCTCGAGGAGGCCTTCGGCGGCCAGCCGCTGGAAGGCCTCTCGCAGGGGAGTCGGGCTCACCGACCATCGCTTGCCGAGCACTCCCGCTTGCAGCTTCTGTCCCGGTTGAAGGTCGCCCGAGAGGATCGCGGCGCGCAGCTCGCGATCGACCCAATCGGCTCTCGTCAGCGGTTCTCGATCGTCGTTCATTCGTGTAGCTCCGAGCCAAAGCATACCGACCGGGTTTCGGTGGTGTCGCGACGGTGCGAGCGACGAGGCGTTGCCTCGATCTGTATGTGGCGCCACGGAGTGCATGGCCGCAACCTTCCGCGGCCGGTTTGCTTTCGCATCGGAGGCGAACACGAACTATATTTCTTGCGAGGGTCGGATCCGCGGCGAGGGAGAGGAAGAATCCAATGAGAAACCGTCGAGCTTGGACCGGAGGGCGGGTTGCTGCGTTGCTGGCGACTCTGGCGCTGGTTGCCGCAGCGTGCACTTCGACCTCAGAGGAGACAACGACCGTGCCACCGACGACGGCGGCCGGCGGAACCGAAACTACGACGACCGCAGCCGGCGGTGGTGGCGGCGAGTCCACCACAACCACCGCGGGTGTGACCACAGAGAAGCCCGTGATCGTTGCGGCTCTGAGCGACACAGTGACGACCGTTGAGCCGCACACATTCCGCTCGACCTCGGCGTACGCAGCAACCCACGCGGTGTACGAGCCGTTGATCGTTCAGGAGTTGAGTGAGCAGGAGGGCGGCTGGCTCCTCGGCAGCCGCGAAAGCCACGTTGGAGCAGGTGTCGAGAGCTACACGGTCGAGTTGACCGACAATGGCATGCTGGCGACCTTCAAGTTGCGACAGGACGCCAAGTTCGACAACGGGGATCCTGTGACGGCGGAGGACTACAAGTACGTCTTCCAGCGGTCCATCGAAGGGCCGGGCTACATCGGTGTGCTCCTTCCCTTCATCGGCGTTTCTTCGGCGGACCAGCTGACGGTGGTCGACGAATACACATTCCAGATCGAGACCAACGTGCAGAGTCCCTTGTTCGAGCGGTTCATGACGTTCCAGGTCTTCGGGGCACTCAACGAGAAGCTGCTTGCGGAGCAAGCGACCGATGAGGATCCCTGGTCGTTTGAATACCTCGGCGACAAGAGTGCCGGCTCGGGTCCGTACTTTGTCTCGAAGTACAACCCCGATTCGGAGATCGTCCTCGAGCCAAACCCCAACTACTGGGATGCCGCAAACGTGGCGAATGCAGGAGTTGTGATCCGCACGGTGCCGGATGCCAACCAGCGGGCTCAGCTGGTCCAGGCGGGTGAGATCGACGTCGCGACCGGGATCCCGGAACGACTGCTACCGGCATTGGAGCAGGACCCGAACGTCAAGGTGCTGAAGATTCCGACGACCGGTGTCTCGTATATGGCGATGAACATCAACTTGATCCCGAACGTCGATGTGCGCAGGGCGATCATCAAGGCGGTGCCATACGACGCGCTGATCAACCAGGTCATGTTTGGCTATGCGGCCCCGGCGCAGGGTGTTGTGACGTCCCAGATGGAGACGTTCGACCCGGCCGTAGGCGCGGGCTACAGCACCGATCTCGAACAGGCCGCCAAGTTCCTCGCCGACTCCGGAGAAACGGATGTCAACCTGGTGCTCGGCGTGAGAGAATCTCGCTTGGTCGATCAGGAAGCAGCGGTCCTCATTCAAGAGACGCTGCGCCAGATCGGGATCAACGTCGAGGTTCAGGTGCTTCCGGATGCTGACTGGGCGACGAAGGCCTCGGCCGGCGAGTTGCCGCTTCTCATCCACGACTGGTTCTCGTGGGGTGAAGACCCGTTCTATCAGATGCAGTTCCTCAGCCAGTGTGGCTCCTTCGTGAACTACTCCGGGTTCTGTGACGAGGAGTACGACACGCTGGTCGACACGGGGAAGTTCACCATCGACCAGGCGACGCGAGACGATGTGTCGTCCCAGGCGCAGCAGATCTTCTTCGACAACGCGGTGTGGGCTCCTCTGTGGTCGACCACACGTACCGTCGTCGTCGGGAAGTGTGTCACCGGCTTGGAGCTTGGCTACTCGCTCGTTCCTTCGTTCAGATTCACAACGAAGACCGACGATTGTTAGTCACGTTCGCCACAGTGCCAGCGTGAGGAGAACCGTGAAGGGACAGGGCCTCGGACCCTGTCCCTTCACTTCGATGAGGTGACATGGGGCGATATCTAGCCAAGAGGTTGCTGATCTCCGTGGCCACGGTGGTGGGCATCGTGATCATCGTGTTCTTCATCGTTCGCGTGCTCCCCGGTGATGCTGCTATTGCCAGAGCTGGCCCGTACGCCACCGAGGAGAAGATCGCGGAGATCCGCGAGAAGTACGGGTTCGACGATCCGATCCTGGTCCAGTTCACCGACTACATCACGGGAGTCTTCACCGGGGACTTCGGTACTTCCATCCGCACCGACGGGGACGTCTTCGACGAGCTCATGCTCCGGCTGCCGGCCTCTTTGGAGCTTGCGTTCTACTCGGTGCTCTTGGCGATGCTCATCGGGATCCCGCTAGGAATCCTTGCCGCCGCCCGCCGTGGCACCTGGATCGACGGTGGGGCGCGCGTGTTCGCCGTCTTCGGTTCGTCGATGGCCCTCTTCTGGTTGGGCCTGCTGCTGATCTACTTCTTGTTCTTCCGGCTGCGCTGGTTCCCCGGACCGATCGACCGGCTCGCGATCAGAACTGAGCCCCCGCAGACGATCACCGGCTTCTATACGATCGATGCCGCCCTGAGAGGAGATTTCAGCCTGATGCTCGAGGCTTTTCGCTACCTCGCGCTGCCGGTGATCACATTGGGCTTCGTGCTTGCGGCTCCCATCCTGAAGATGGTACGGGCCTCGATGATCGAGGCCCTGGACTCGGAGCACGTTCGGACGGCCCGTGCGATCGGTGTGCCCTCGCGCTCGATCCTCTTTCGGGACGGGTTCCGCAACGCCCTACTTCCAGTGATCACAGCGATCGGCATCGTCTTCGGGTACATGTTGGGAGGCAACATCATCGTCGAGTTCCTCTTCGCATGGCCGGGTGTCGGACGGTATGCGTACAGTGCCATCCAGGTGAACGATCTCGAGGCTTTGCAGGGTTTCGTGATCACGGTCGGCGTCTTGTATGTGATCCTGAACGTGATTATCGATGTGAGCTACGCCTGGGTCGATCCGCGAATCCGTCTTGGTAAGAACGTGAGCACGTGAGTACGGCCGATTCCGGGCGCCGCGATGTTTCTCCCGGTGATCATGGTGGTACCGAGCGATCCGGCGGGAACTTCGAGGCACCGGAGATCGCAGGCGAGGCTGCGCAGCGGCCGTTGTGGCGCCGCAAGCCGCTGCTCATCGTTGGATTCATGATCTTGACGGGGTTCGTGCTGTTGGCGGTTTTCGGGCCGCTCTTCGTAGCGGACCCTCGTGTCATCGATACGGCCAACACCTACCAGCCGCCCTCGTCGGATTTCTGGTTCGGCACGGATAAGTTCGGGCGTGATGTGTTTGCGCGCGCGGTGCATGCGGCCCAGCTGGACATCACCATCGGCATTGTCATTGCGATCGCAGCGATGCTCGTAGGCTCGGCGATCGGAGTGGTGTCCGGATACTTCGGTGGTTGGGTCGACGAGGGACTGATGCGGATCACCGACGTGGTGCTCGCATTTCCGGGGTTCGTGCTCGCTCTCGTCCTCGTGGCAGCCATCGGCAACAGCATTCCCAACGTCGTGGTCGCGGTGACGGTCGCCTACATCCCCTATTTCATCAGACTCACACGAGCTCAAGTGCTCACGGAGCGAGAACTCGAGTACGTCGACGGTGCCAAGCTCGCGGGCAACGGGAGATGGCGGATCGCTTTCCGCCACGTCATGCCCAACTCGATGGGGCCGTCGGTGGTGCAAGCCGCTCTCGTCGCTGGCTGGGCCATCCTCACCGTTGCCGGTCTGGCGTTCCTCGGTGTCGGGATACGACCTCCCACCGCCGAGTGGGGTGTGATGGTGGCAGAAGGCGCACCGGACATCATGACCGGCCAGTGGTGGACGGCGTTGTTTCCCGGGGGAATGATCGTCCTGGCGGCGATGGCGTTCCAGTTCATCGGCGATGACCTCGGTGCGGAGGGAGCATGAGCCTGCTCGAAGTCAGAGGGCTCACCGTCGGTGTCGAGTACAGCCCTCATGCGCTGCTTCGAGACGTCGCGTTCACCGTCGAGGCTGGTGAGATCATGGGACTCGTTGGCGAGTCTGGCTCGGGGAAGACCATGACCTCGCTGGCGATCATGGATTTGCTACCGAACGGAATCGAGCGCCGGGCGGGCACCGTGCTGCTCGAGGGCATCGATCTGATAGCTCAGGATCGCGGGAGGGTGAACCGGAACGCCAACGACATGACGATGATCTTCCAGGATCCCCGCAACGCACTCAATCCGACCATGCGCGTGGGTCGACAGATCGCGAGGGCACTTGAACTCAATCAGGGCATGGGGCGGGCCGATGCTCGATCGCGGGCAACGGAGATGCTCAACCACGTGGGCATACCGGGTGCTGATCGAGTGGCCAGAGCCTACGCCCACCAGTTGTCTGGAGGGATGTGCCAGCGGGTGATGATCGCGATGGCGCTCGCCTGTCGCCCGAGAGTCCTCATTGCCGACGAACCGACGACGGCTCTCGACGTGACGATTCAGGCACAGATCTTCGATCTCATCAACGACCTCGTGGACGAGACCGGCTGTGGCGTCCTCTTCATCACCCACGATCTCGGCGCTATCGCTGAGATGTGTGACCGGGTGACCGTCCTGTACGGTGGACAGGTCATGGAGACGGGCGATCTACGCCAGGTGTTCACCGATCCTCGTCACCCGTATACGCAGTTCCTCATCGATGCAGTGGAACGAGAGGTCGACCCGCGAATCGAAGAAGAGGATGTGAACTTCGCCTTGCGGGGATGCCGTTTCGGACACCGTTGTCCGTATGCGTTCGATGCCTGCGCCGACTTCCCCCCGATGTTCGAGGTTGATGCGGGCCACCTTGCCTCGTGCTTCTTGCATCAGAAGGAGAACGCGCATGGCTCTGCTTGAGGCTCAGAATGTCCACAAGAGTTTCGGCCACGGCCGCACGCTCACTCCTGCGGTGCGCGGGGTCGACCTCGCAGTCGAGCGGGGGCAGACGCTTGCGCTGGTCGGAGAGTCCGGGTGTGGCAAGACGACACTGGGCCGGATCGTGGTCGGTCTGGAGGAGCCAACCTCCGGCGCGATCTACTTCGATGGCGAGTTGCTCGATGGCAAGATGTCGAAACCCGAGTACCGGCGCAGGGTGCAGATGGTGTTTCAGCACCCTGCACAGTCGCTCAACCGACGCATGCGCGTCGATGCAACGTTGTCGGAGCCGCTCCGGCTACTCGACGTCGTTCCGCGAGGCGATGTAGCGCAGCGGGTCGAGGAGGTGCTGCGCCTCGTCGGGTTGGGACCCGACTACCTGAAGCGGCGTCCACGCCAGATGTCGGGGGGCCAGCAGCAGCGAATCGCCATCGCTCGCGCCCTCATGCCGAACCCCGACCTCGTCGTGCTCGACGAGCCAACATCGAGCCTCGACCAGTCTGTCAGGGGCCGGATCATCGCTCTGCTCAGATCTATCCAGGAGGAGCACGATGTCGCGTACGTTTTCATCAGTCACGATCTGTCCACGGTCCGGCGCATAGCGGACCTCGTCGCCGTGATGTACCTGGGCCGGATCGTGGAGGTCGCCCCTACCGAACAGGTCTTCGAGGATCCGCAGCACCCCTACACGAAAGCTCTTCTCTCAGCGGTCCCTTCAATGGATCTCGACCACCGTGGAAGCCGGATCATCCTCACAGGGGAGACGCCGGACCCGAGCGAGATCCCGATCGGTTGTTCCTTCCAGGATCGGTGCCCGCTGGTTCATGATCGCTGTCGTGAGGAGTCACCGCGTCTTGCCCTGCTCGCGGACGGTCGCCGGGTGGAGTGCTTCGCGGTGGCCGAGCAGACTTGACGGGCTCAGCCCATGATCGTCGCTACCTCATCCGGGTCGAGGTACACCTTGACCGAGGCGATCTTGCCGTCGCGGAGCTCGATGACCTCGGTGAACGAGATCCGGTAGGGCAGGCTCGCAGGGGACGTCCCGGCGCTGGTGAACTCGGCCACGACGACGTCCCCATCGGTCATGACTGCATCGATGGACATCTGCTCGTCGGGAAGTTTTCGATGGAGGTCCTCGATGTGGGACCGGATGGCGGTGATGCCCTCTTGCCAATCGTCGAGTGCGCTCCAATAGCGGGCGTCGGGTTGGTAGAGCGCGGCCAAGGCGTCTGCGTCCTTGGAGTTGTACGCCTCCACGATCCGGGTCACGACGTCGCGGGCGGAGCGGCGAGATGTGGTCATCTGCATCCTCCGAGGCAGGAACATATCATGCTCGAAGCTACCAGATGGGAGGCAGGCAATGCAGGAGGAACGCGGGATTGGGCTCGTGCTCGGGAGCGCGGTGGCCCCCGAACATCTGGCCACCACCGCCGTTGCCGCCGAGGCGAGCGGCTTCAATGAGCTCTGGTTGGCGGAAGATTTCTTCTTCACCGGTGGCATCTCGGCGGCAACCGCGGCCTTGGCCGCCACCAGCAGGATCCGAGTTGGCCTGGGTGTCGTGTCGGCAGTGGCGCGCCATCCTGCGCTGCTGGCCATGGAGATCGCCACGGTGAGTCGGATGTTCCCGGAGCGGCTGACGGCGGGCATCGGGTTGGGTGTTCCGGCGTGGATCCACCAGATGGGGCTCTACCCGCCGACCGCCTTGGGGGCTCTGCGGGAGTGCGTCACCGCGGTCCGTCGACTGCTTCGCGGTGAGGAACTGACCGAGCAAGGACGAGTGTTCGAGTTCGACCGGGTGCGACTGACCTATGCCGAGAAAGGTCCACCGACGCCGATCCACATGGGGGTCTCCGGTCCGAAGATGCTGCGTCTGTCGGGGGAGATCGCGGACGGCACGGTGCTGAGCGTTGCGGCCAGCACCGACTACATCCGATGGGCTCATGAGAGGATCGACGAAGGACGGGCTATCGGCGGGCGCACGGAGAAGCATCGAGTGACAGTGTTCGCTTTGTACTCCGTGGACGGTGATGGTGACACGGCGCGGGCGGCGGTCCGGGGACCGCTCGCGTTCTACAAGTCGAATGGGCCGAACGCCCTGACCGATGTGGAGGGGATCTCGGATCAGCTTCGCGAGGTCCTCGACCGGGGCGGGTACGAACGGCTCCTCGCCGAGATGCCGGAGTCGTGGGTGGAGCGTCTGACGATCGCAGGGACTCCGGAGCAGTGTGCCGCAAAGATCCGCGCCTTCTACGACGCCGGAGCCGACTCGGTGGCGCTGTTCCCGATGCCGAGCGACCAAGTAGACAGGATGGTGCGGCTCACTGCCGGCGATGTTCTACCCCGACTCGCCGGCTAGAGCAACGATCGGCCGAAGGCGTCCCGGTGCAGTGACACATCGTTATTCTCATGGAGGATGGAGATCCGCTCCCGTTCCACACGGAAGACGTCCACGCCGTGGTTGGCGTATGGATCGCCGTGGATCGTGGTCGCCGTCTCCTCCCACAGCACGGCCGCCCACTCGCCGTCGACGACCCGATCCGTTATTCGGAAGTCCAGATCGAGGAGCATCCCCGTGTTGGAGGTGAGGAACCGTCGTGCCTCGGCGATCCCTCGATACACCCCGCGCCCGAGGAAGCGAACTTCGACATCGAGTGCCATCTCGGCCAGCATGCCGTCCACGTCGCCGGCGAAGTACGCCTCATAGAGGCGGTCAACGACCTGCCGCGTCGCATCATCTCGGCTCATGTCGAGATCGTATCGCATCGGAGCGAGCGTTGTTCGACCGACCGGCGAGAGCGACGGCAGGCTTCGTTGAGTAGCGTGACGAGATCGACGCATGGGAGCAGTGAGTGACGGTCCAATCGACGAAATCGGCGTACTCGCTCTCTCAGCTTGGCACCATTTCGACGGTCCTCGACGTCGATCCGAGACGTGGAGCTGCTCGCTCTGTGCGCAGCGGTAGCTACGTTCGATGACGCGGCCTCGATTCGGGCTTGGAGTGCCGACGGCGACCGAGGGGATGATGTACCCGGTGCCGCACGCAGACGTGCACGAAGCCGTTCATCTCGCTTGTGAGGCCGAGAGGCTGGGTTTCGATTCGGTGTGGGGCAACGACCACGTCTCTACCCAGCAGTATGTACGAACCGAGTACGCAGATCCACCCCGCTTCTTCGACCCGCTGACGTACCTCGCCTTCGTTGCCGCGCGGACGACGCGCATCAGACTGGCGACGGGTGTCCTCGTCATGGGGTTTCGGAGCCCGGTGACCGTTGCCAAAGCGGTTGCCACCGTCGATCATCTCTCCGGGGGGAGGTTCGTCCTCGGCCTCGGCATCGGCGCCTACCGCGAGGAGTATGAGGCGATGTGGCCGGACCGGCCCATCGATCGAGGGGAGCACGCGGCCGAGTACTTCGAAGCGCTGAGGTCGCTCTTCACACAGAGACGAGCTTCGTTCCATGGCGACCACATCCGGTTCGCGGACGTGGAGTCGTACCCGAAGCCACTGCAGGACCCCCTGCCGATCCTGTCGGGAGGTAACTCGAAGGGGGCTCGTCGACGAGCGGCCACCCTCGCCGACGGCTGGATTCCGGCGTGCCTCACGCCTCAGGAGTACCGGAATGGCCTTGACGAGATCCTCGAGACGGCACAAGCGGAGGGCCGTACCCTTCACGACTTCGAGCCGGCGCTTCAGCTGGTCGTTGCGATCGGTGATACCAACGAGGCAGCGGCGGCGCGGTTCCGGTCCTCTCAGGTGCACACTCACCTCACGTCGTTGGGGGCATCCACGATGCGGGGTCGGCTCGAAGACCTGTCGGTTCGCAATCTGGTTGGAAATCCCGATCGGGTGGCGGCTCGCGTCGAGGCATACGTCGATGCCGGCGTTGGCACCTTCGCCGGGCTCCTGTTCGCTGCGGACACGGTCGACGAGACGCTGGATCAGATGGAGCGGTTCGCCGGAGACGTCATGGCGAGGTTCTCTGATGGCTGACGCGCTTGGGGCGGCGACCCTCGGCAACCTCCGCCGCCGGATGGCCGCGCAGGGCTACGACTGGCTGATCGTGGGTGTTCCTCAGAATGTGGCCTACGCCACCGGGTACCGCAGTGTGGCGGGAGACATCTTCGCCGCTCACGAAATTGCGGCGTTGGTGAGCGGCGACGAGGTCGTCGTCGTGGCGCCGGCCGCGGATGGCGGGGCTCTGCTCGAGTACATCGACGTCGACCACCACGAGCCCTACGGCCGGTTCTTCTTCGAGGGGGACCATCCTGTGGCAGCCTTTGCGGACCGTCACGGCTCGTTCGAAGAGGCGCTCGCAGCGGCCGTACGACGATTCGGGGTGTCCGGTTCGGTGGGTCTGGACAGCGGGATCGATGCCGCCGATCTGACGCGCCGTGCCGCCGTCCCCGGAATCGGGGCTTTCGACGTATCTGGAGATGCCTGGATGGCCGGTGTCCGCTCGGTGAAGCTCCCCGGAGAGGTCGAACGTCTCGAAACGGCGGCTCGACTCGCCGAAGACGGGATCACAGCCGCCATGAACGTGGCCGAACCGGGTTTGCGCGAACTCGATCTCGTGTCGGTGGTAGCCGCCACGATGGTTGCGGGAGGAGGGCTTCCTCGATTCCTCGTCGTGACGAGCGGCGAGCGTAGCGCCCTGTCGGATGCTCGGGGAACCGAACGGAAGCTGCGTCCCGGCGACCTGGTTCGCTTCGATGTGGGGTGCTCGGTGGACGGCTACTGGTCGGACATCGGCCGTATGGCCATCGTTGGGGAGCCCGATGACCTCACCACACGGCGGTACGGCGCAATCGCCGACGCTGAGGAGGCCGAGATGCGCGACATCGCTCCGGGCGTATCCGCTGCCGAGATCTTCGACCTCGCGATCGACGTGGTCGAGTGCGCCGGAGTTTCCCCCTATCGCCGCCAGCACTGCGGCCACGGGATCGGCATGGATGTCTACGAGCCCCCCATTGTGGCTCCCGGAGTCGAAACGGTGTTCGAACCCGGCATGGTGCTGTGCGTCGAGACCCCGTTCTACGAGATCGGATGGGGTGGCATGATGGTCGAGGACACGGTTGTGGTAACACCGAGAGGGAACCGAAGACTGACCCGATCCGACCGTTCATTGCGAGTGATCGAAGCGTGACAGCGTTCACGGGAAGGCTTCAATGTCCCCGCTGCGGATCCTCCGCCGAGCCGGACGCGGCGTTCGACGGATGCCGGGTTTGTGCTGCCGATGGAGTGGCGGTCAACGTCCACCCGGAGTATGCCCCGGGCGTCGATGTCTCACCGGATCCGGGAGCCCCAGGGTCGTTTCGCTACCGACGGCTCCTGCCCCTCCCCGAAGGAGCAGTCCCCATCAGCCTCCACGAGGGCAACACCCCGCTGCTCCAACTCCAACGTCTCGGGGACTCGATCGGACACAGTGCGCTCTTCCTCAAAGATGAGACCCGCAACCCCACGTGGTCCTACAAGGATCGGCTGGCGGCCGTCGCCGTCACTCGAGCGGTAGCCGACGGAGCCGACACCATCGTCGTGGGCACGACCGGGAACCACGGGGCCTCCGCAGCGGCCTATGCGGCGGCAGCCGGGGTGACGTGTGTCGCGATCACTCTCGCGAGCGTCCCCCTCACGATGAAGGTTCTGATGCAGGTGCTGGGAGCCCATGTCGTGGCGGTGGCCGAGCCACCGGAGCGCTGGACCATCATGCGCCGCGCCGTGGCCGAGCGAGGTTGGGTTCCGCTCTCCGGCCTGTCTGATCCGCCGGTCGGGTCCAACCCATTCGGGATAGAGGGGTACAAGACGATCGCCTATGAGTTGCTGGACGATCTCGGTGACGCTCCCGACGTGGTCGTTGTCCCTGTGGCCTACGGGGATGGGCTCATCGGAATCCACCGTGGATTCGAAGACCTCGTCGCGCGACGCTCGATCGCTGCCGCTCCCCGCCTTGTCGCCGTCGAGCCGCTCGGTCCGTACGCCGCCGCCTTGGCCGCCGGCGGCGATGCGGTGCTGGTAGACGGGAGAACGAGCGCCGCCTTCTCGATCGCCAGCCGTGTGTCGACCGCGCAAGAAGTTCGGGCCCTGCGAGACAGCGGAGGCACGGCCGTCGTCGTGTCGGACGATGGGGAGATCCTGGATGCGCAGCGCCGGATCGCTGCTGCCGAAGGGTGCTACCTGGAAGCGTCCGCGGCCATCTGTCTCCCCGCCGTGGAGCGCTTACTGGCAAGTGGATGGATCGCATCCCACGAAACGGTCGTGATGATCGGCACGTCGAGCGGCCTGAAGGATGTCGACACCACCGCCGTGCGACTGCCAGCGGTCCCATTGATCGAGCCGTCACTCGAGGCCCTCGATGCCTCGCTGTCCGCTTCTCCCCACCGACCCGACTCTGGGTATCGGCAGAACTGAAGTCAGCCGTCCTCGCTCTGGAGGTGGGCCATCGAGCCGTAGAGAGCGACTGCCCTGGCGAACTCGTCTTCATCGTACAGACGGAGGGTTTCCGCTCCGTGGCCCTTGGCGACCTCGATGCAGAACCGGACGACCTGATCGATGTCGCTCACGTGGTTGGCACCGGTCGCCGTTCCGGGAACCGTGGACACCGCCGTCGTCGCCACGCCGACGACAGGGGCCGATGTGGCGACTGCAGGTTGCAGGATGCTGTTGACATGGTGGAGATCGTTTCCGTACGGCGTGATGTCGTAGGTGGACAGGGGCAGCACCACTGCCGGTCGCCCGGATACCCTTTCGTAGACGTCGATCAGGTCCGGCGCCACCGGGAGTATGTATCCCTCGCGAACCGTTGGGGTGATGGCGAATCCACGATGGTTGACGACGCGGTTCCCTTTCGTCGTATCGATCGAAAGCACCGCATCCATTGCGCCATCGACCTCGTGGAGGTTCATGGTTGCCATTGCAACGGGTGGGCCCATGAAAGGAACGGGGTCGTGCGGAATCGTGGGGGCGTTCGGGCAGATGTGTGTTGTGATGATGACGTCGCCGTGCAGGAGATCGTCCCGCGCAGCCATGGTCGCCAGCTTGAAGGCTGTTGCGACGGCGGCGATGGCGCCGTCGGCGTCAGACACGATCCCGATTGTGTCGGGCCGTGCCCCGACACCGCCGAGGCGGCCGATGACCCCCGTGGTCGGGGCGGTGCCGCCCGATCTGCGTCCGTGCGATCCGGAGACGACGACACGGAGAAAGGTCGTTGCCCGCGAGCCTTCCTCGACGTCGGTGGTAGTCACGTCGAGGCCTCGATCACGCAGGATCGAGGCGACCTCGTCACCATCCACCCACCCATCGAGAAGCTGGAGGGACTCGAGAACTGATTGGAGCGCCATCGGATGCCTTGACGTCGTCGGTCCGATGTAGTGTACGAAGCGATGAACCCAGGAGCCGGCATTTCACGCGTCGTGCTGCACCCGGTACACCCGCCGGGCCTGTCCGCGCTGCTGGCAGGGCTGGATCACGTCGACGTCGAGGCCTGCGGGGATGACAGTGCCGTCGTGGACGCCCTCGAAGCAGGCGCCGAGATCCTCGTGACGTACCGGTGGGAGGACCGGTTCCTCTCGGGGTCGCTCACGTGGGTTCAAGCCATCTCGGCCGGCCTGGAACAGTTCCCGACGGAAGCGTTCGCCGCCGGTGGCGTCCGGCTCACGTCTGCGCGTGGTGTTCACGCCCAATCGGTTGCCGAACACGCCATGGCGTTGCTCCTTGCCGTGGTGCGTGGCATCGGCGAAGCGATGCGCGATATACCTGATCGGCGCTGGAATCCCTACAGGCCCGCGTACGAGATCTCCGGTCGGACGCTGGGGATCCTCGGCCTCGGGGCCATCGGTGAAGAAGTCGCCAAGCGAGCCGAGGGGATGGGGATGCGGGTCGTCGGCTCGAAACGTCATCCGGATCAGTACCAGGGTGTGGCGGAGTGGGTGGTCGGACCCGGCGGAACGCTGGAGGTGTGCCGCGCCGCCGACGTCGTCGTCGTGGCTCTCCCGCACTCCGAGGACACGAGGAGCCTGGTCGGTGCCGAGGAGCTCGAGGCACTGAGCGGTGGTTGGTTGGTCAACATCGGCCGGGGCTCGGTCGTCGAAGAGGAGGCACTCGTCGCTGCCCTCTCCGACGGGACGTTGCTGGGCGCGGGGCTGGACGTGTTCGCAGAGGAGCCCCTCCCTCCGGATTCACCACTATGGACGCTGCGCAACGTCGTGCTCACGCCGCATTCGGCGTGGTCCTCGGATCGCCTCGCGGTACGTCTCGTCGATCTCTTTGCTGAGAATCTCACTGCGTTCAGGGACTCGGGAGAATGGCGGAACCTGGTCGTATGAAGGTCGATACTTGCTGAGTCGCCCTCGCTTCAAACAACGCCTAGATTCACGTGTGACACCGTTGCAGGAGGGATCATGAGCGCCACACTCGAAGGAAAACGAGCGCTGGTGACGGGAGCATCCCGCAACCTCGGACCGGAGATCGCCCATCGACTCGCCCGGGCTGGGATGTCCATTGCCGTCAACTACCGTACGTCACGGTCGGCGGCCGAGGACCTCGTGGCTCGTCTGACCGCCGACGGCGGACGTCCCCATGTGGCGGTTGCTGCCGACATCACCAGGTCGGAGGAGGTCGATGCTGCTGTGTCCCTGGCTGCAGAGCATCTCGGCGGTCCGATCGACGTGCTGATCAACAACGCCGGGCCGTTCGGCATGACCCCATTCACAGACATGAGCGAGGATGAGTGGGACCGCGTATGGGACGGCAACGCCAAGGCGACGTACCTCGCAACCCGGTCGGTGGTTCCAGGGATGCGAGCCTCGGGTTGGGGCCGTATCGTCAACCTCTCTGCGGTCTCCGCCTTCGTGCGCAACCGCTCGATCTATGGTCTGGCCAAGGCCGCCATCGGGATCCTGACCGAGGAGCTTGCGCTCGAATTGGCGCCCGAGATCACCGTCAATGCGGTGGCCCCGGGACAGATTCTCGAGAGCCTCGACGACCTCGGTAAGTTTTCCGGCGCCTGGGCTGCCGAGGTCACGGCTCGCACTCCTGCGGGTCGCCTGGCCACACGGGCCGATGTGTCCGAGATCATCTACCTCCTGTGCACGCCGGCGTTCGACATGGTCACCGGGACCGTCATCCCCGTCGATGGCGGGCTTCGGCTCCCGAGGTTCTGAATGTCGGACGCCTGCGACGAAGACACCCGGAGCGTGGTCGGCGCGTTCTACACCGCGTTCCTCGCCGGAGACGAGAGCGGCATGCCGACCCTGTTGTCCGAGGACGTCGAGATACGTTTCCTCGGCCAGGCTCATCTCGAAGGCGTCAAGGCTGCGCGGGACTTCTTCGCATTCTCCGCCGACCTGCTCCAGGATCTCGACTTCAGGATCGATCGGATGATCATCGACGGCAGGTGGGCGGCGGTGACATGGTCCGAGACGGCCCGCACCCGATCCGGAGCCCCGTGGGAGAACCACGGTGTCGATGTGTTCTCGGTGCAAGAGGGGAGGATCACCATCCTTCACGAGAACAACGACGCGCGACTCGTACACCGGTTTCTCCCACGGTACGAGATGTCCTGAAGCTGAGCGTTGGCTCCCAGGGCCGAGATTCCCGCGATTCCTCGACTGGTAATATGTGAGCGTCCACCGAATGGACGAGGAGGCACCGTGGAGTTCCGGACGGCCGGATCGATCGAGGAGGCGCTCGCATGCCTCGCCGAACTGGGGAGTGACGCTCAGGTCGTGGCCGGCGGGACCGACGTAATGATCCAGCACATGCGACGGGAGATCGACCCATCCGTACTGCTCCACATCGGGAGGCTGGGGGAACTAGATGGCTTCACATCGAACGGTGCTCACGCGTTCGGTGCGTTGACGACGCACCGAGATCTTGCTACCGACCCTCGGGTAGCGGAGGCTTTCCCGGCGTTGGCTGTGGCGGCTGCCACCGTCGGCGGCTGGCAGACCCAGGAGGTCGGGACCCTCGGCGGCAACCTCTGCAACGCTTCTCCGGCGGCCGACACCGCGCCGCCACTCCTGATCGCCGACGCACACGTCGAGCTCCGCAGCGAGCGAGGAGTGCGTCGTCTCCCACTCGACGAGTTCCTTCTCGGTCGGCGGAAGACGGCCCGGCTCCCAGACGAGCTGCTCATGAGCATCACCGCAACCCCGCTGGGTGCCCACTCGGGTGAGATCTACCTCAAGCTCGGCAGGAGGAGAGCAATGGAAGTGGCCGTCGTGGGCTTGGCGGTCCGTCTCGCCTTCGATGCGGGGGGCACCGTCACGTCGGCCCGAATCGCGGCCTGTTCGGTGGGGCCCCGGGCGTACCGGGCCACCGAGGCTGAGCGAATCCTCGAGGGTTGCCGTCTGGAGGACGATGCGATCGCCGAGGCCGGTCGGGCGCTCGCCGACTCGGCGACACCGATCGACGATGCTAGGGCATCGTCCTCCTATCGGAAACGGGTTCTCCCCGGCTTGCTCGCCCGGGCGGTCGTCGCGTGTGTGGATCGTGCCGGAGGGAACTCATGACCGTGGAGCTCTCGTTCACCGTCAACGGTAGACCTGTGAAACTCGACGTGGAGGCCGGCGAGTCTCTGCTGCATGTATTGCGCAACGAGCTACACCTGACCGGCGCCAAGGAAGGGTGCAACGAAGGCGAATGTGGCGCCTGCACGGTGCTCGTCGACGGCAAGCCGGTCGATTCGTGCATCTATCCGGCCCCGGCCGCGGCCGATCGCACCGTGCTCACGATCGAAGGTCTCACCGACCTCGATGGGTCACTCACCCTGATCCAGCAGGCTTTCATTGATGGATTCGCCGTGCAGTGCGGCTTCTGCACGCCCGGTTTCGTGATGACGTTGACCGCCCTGATCGGGGAGAATGCGAAGCCGACGGAGGGGGACGTCCGCGAGGCGCTGTCCGGGAATCTGTGTCGGTGCACCGGCTACTCGACGATCGTCGACGCCGCCCTGAGCGCAACGCGGGAAGGGCCATGAGCGGCTCGGTCGGGCAGAGTGTTCCCCGCGGTGATGCCGACGCGAAGGTGCGCGGCGAGGCGGTCTACGGCGTGGACTTCGAACTCTCCGGGACGCTCTATGCGGCCCTGGTCCTCTCGCCGGTTCCATCGGGCCGCATCGTTGGCATCGATACGTCGGCGGCGACTGCCCATCCCGGCGTACGAACCGTCGTCACAGCGCAAGACGTGACCACCCTACGGAGCGGTCTCGCTCTCGATGATCAGCCTCTCTTCGCCTCGGACGTCGTTCACTATGAAGGGGAGCCGATGGCCGCCGTCGTCGCCGACAGTCTGGAGGCAGCGCGACGGGCGGCGCGGGACGTGGTCGTGGACATCGAAGAGTTGACACCCGTTGCCTCGATCGCGGCGGCTTTGGCCGACGGCGCGCCGCTGGTCCACGAGGATTGGAAATCCTTCACGCCGGTTCCCGGTCTGCCAGAGTGGCCTCGCTTCGGGAACGTCTGCGGCGAGATGACATCCGATCCCGGCGGCGTCGATGAGGCGTTCGCCGCAGCAGACCACATCGTCGAGGATGAGTTCGTTGCCGACCGCCAGTACCAGGCGTACCTCGAGCCGAAAAGCGCTAGTGCGATCTATGAGGACGGCCGGTACACGATCCATGTTTCCCACCAGTACCCGTGGAACGTACGCTCCCGTACGGCCAGGGCTCTGGGCGTGGCTCCATCGCAGATCCGGGTCATAGGGCATCACATCGGCGGTGGGTTCGGGGCCAGGCTCGATGTCGGTCTGGAGCCATACGCTGCACTATTGGCCCGCCTCGTACGATCGCCGGTGAAGCTCGTCTTCGATCGTACCGAGGACATGCTCACATGCAACTCCCGGGAGAACGCCGTCATCCGAATCCGGTCGGGAGTCACGAACGATGGCCGCATCGTGGCCCGCGAGTTCCTCTGCGATATGGACTGTGGCGCGTACGCGACCGACACCGTGTTCCTGATCAGCATCCCGATCTTCCTCGCTGGGTCGGTCTACGAGGTTGAGGCCACCCGGGTCGTGGCGCGGGCTGTCTACACGAACACGACTCCCACGGGTGCTTTCCGCGGCGTCAGCGGTACCTACTTGAACTTCGCTCTCGAGCGCCACACCGACAACCTCGCCAACGCCATCGGGATGGATCGGCGTGAGTTCCGAATCCGCAACCTGATGGACGACGGTCACACGATGTTGAACGGCCAGGTCCTCGCGGATGCAGGGATCCTGCGGACCGCGTTTGAAGAAGCGGAGGCCATTGTGCCGTGGGGGAAGCTGGGTAAGGGTCCCAATCGGGGTGTCGGTATTGCTGCGACGCTGTGGCTGACGAACCCCGCCCCGGGACAAGTCACGCTCAAACTGGACGTCGACGGGACGCTCGGCGTGATCACGGGTGCCGCCGAGATCGGGACCGGAGCCGTGGCCATGGGAGTTCGTCAGATCGCCGCCGACGAACTCGGGATCGATCCGGGGGATGTCATCGTGACGATGCCCGACACCGACAACCAGGGACACGACGCGGGTGCCCAAGGCAGCCGAACCACGCACATCGTGGGTCGGGCCGTCCGCGAGGCCGGCGCCCGGCTCCGGGAACAGGTCGCACAAGCCGGCGCCCGGCTCCTCGGCGAGCTGCCGGATAGCATCGAGGTTGGGGACGGCCATGTCTCGGTGAAGGGGGAGTGGAGTCGCCGCGTGACCCTCGCCGAGGTCGCTCGGCAAGCGTTGAAGGAGAGTGGTCCGCTCGTCACCACGGGCTCCTACGCCACGCCCACTCCGAAGTATGACGCCGATGCCGCCGTCGGACTGCTGTTCCCGGCCTTCCCGACGCCGACGTACCACGTCCATATTGCGGAAGTCGAGGTCGATCCCGCAACCGGGCTCGTGACGATCCTGCGCTACGTGGTCGTCCAGGAGGTTGGCAAGGCCATCAACCCCGCCGGCGTGCTCGGCCAGATCCAGGGAGGTGTCGCCCAGGGAATCGGGTACACGCTCTACGAGGCGCTCCAGATCGGGGACGACGCCCGTTACCGCCAGAGGACGCTCGAGTCCTACCGGGTACCGGTAGCTCTCGACATCCCGACCGTCGAGGCGGTACTTCTCGAACATCCCGAGGAGGCGGGTCCCTACGGCGCCAAGGGCGCGGCCGAACCCCCGATCGTCCCCGTCGCGGCGGCCATCGGCAATGCGATCGCCAATGCCACGAGCGGAGCCATCAACCGAATACCGATCACCCCCGAGGACGTGCTCGACGCCCTCGCAGAGAGCCGAAATCCTTGACCGAGCAGAGAGGGATCGATCGCATGAGAACCATCGGGAGACAACAGATGCTCGACATCTCCGTGGGAGGAGGCTTCCTCGGAGCAGGCGGCGGCGGTTCGGTGATCGAAGGCGCCAAGCTGGTGGACAGGATCCTCCAGTTCGGAGACGGGGTGGAACTTGCGTCGGCCGACGACATCGACGACGACGCGTGGGGCGCAGTCATCGCGGGGATGGGCTCGCCGGTGGCGTCCAAGAGCAACCCGAGAACGTACTCGCCGACCTGGGCCATGGAGGCCCTCGCCGATGCGGTCGGCTTCGAACCTGCGTTCGTGATCCCGTTCGAGACGGGTGCCGGCAACAGTCTCACTCCGATGCAGGTGGCGATCCAGAAGGGCATCCCCGTGGTGGATGGCGACCCCGTCGGACGGGCGGTTCCTCAGATCGACATGACCACATTCCACCTTGCCGGGATCCACATCTCTCCACTGGGGCTGGCCAACGAGGAGCGGATCACCGCCGTGCTGCGGACCGAGAGCTCCTACGACATGGAGCGCGTGGCCAGGGCCATCTCATCGGAACTCGGAGGCGTCGCTGCGATCGCTTGCTACGCGATGCAAGGTGTCGACATGAAGCGTCACATCATTCGAGACACAACCACGTTGTGTGAGGACATCGGGGCCGTGATTCGCCGAACGAGAGAGTCGAGTGGCGACGTTGCCGAAACACTCCTCGAGCGGTTCGACGCCTACCTCCTCGGCAGGGGGACGGTCGCCACGGTCGAGTCGGGAACGCGCGGCGGATTCGACTTCGGAGGTGTCGAACTGAGGGGAGACGTACCACTCGACGTGGCGTTCCAGAACGAGAACATGGTGGCGACCCGTGACGGAACGGTGCTGGCGACGGTCCCCGACCTGATCTGTGCCGTCGATGCGCACGGTGTCCCGATCACCAACGCCGACATCATCGAGGGGATGGAGATCACCTACCTGGGTATGGCCGCCGATCCGGCGTTCCGGTCGCCCGAGGCGTTCGCGCTGTTCTCCAGCGCACTCGACGTCCTCGGCCATCGAGATGACTTCGTTCCCATCGAGAATCTCATGGGCCGTGGCTGAGCGTTTTCTCGAGGGCAAGGCGGCACTGGTCACGGCCGGATCGCGAAAACTGGGTGCGGCGATCGCTACCGCACTCGCCTCGCGTGGCGCGGACGTGGCCATCAACTACCGCGAGTCGAGCGATGTGGCAAGTGCCCTCGTGGACTCACTCTTGCGCGGTGGCGGAAATCACGTAGCGGTGCGTGGAGACGTCGGCACGCCGGAGGGAACTCGCCGGCTCATTGCGGACACCCGGAGCGCTCTTGGCAGTCGCGCCGTTCAGGTGCTCGTGAACAACTGCGGGCCCTTCGCCATGACGCCGTTCGCCGAGATGGCCGAGGAGGAGTGGGACCGGATCTGGAACACCAACGTCAAGGCGGCGTACGTCGCGTCCCAGGAGCTGGCACCGGGCATGACGTCGAGCGGCTGGGGCAGGATCATCAACGTGTCCGCAGGGTCGGCCTACCTCCGCAACCACTCCATCTACACGCTGGCGAAGGCGTCCCTTCAGACACTCACGGAGAGTCTCGCCATCGAGTTGGGACCCGAGATCACGGTGAACAGCATCGCACCCGGTCAGATCGCTGAGAGTGCTCAAGACATTGCCGAGTTCGACCCCGGCTTCGTCGAGCGCGCTGTCGCACATACCCCACTGGGACGGCTCGTGACGCGGGTTGAGGTCGCTTCCATCGCGGCGGAAATGTGTGGGCCGTTGTTCTCCGGTGTCACCGGGGTCACGATTCCGATCGATGGCGGATTGCATCTGCCGAGATTCTGATGTTCAGCGGGCCAGGTTTCCTCCATCGATGACGAGGGTGTGGCCGGTGATGAAAGAAGCTTCTTCGGAGCACAGCCACACGACTGCGGCGGCGATCTCCTTCGGGCGACCCATGCGGCCCATCGGATGCATGGTCGCAAGCGCCTCCCCGAGAACGGGATCCGATCGCAGACGTTCGATCATGGGAGTCTCGATGGCGCCCGGGTGGACCGAGTTGACACGGATGCCGTCCTCGGCGTAGTCGAGGGCAACGCTCTTGGTGAGTCCCACGACCGCATGTTTGCTCGCCGGATAGGGCCCACCTGCTCCTCCGGCGAGACCGAACGTCGACGAAGCATTGACGATGGCGCCACCGCCCTGTTCGAGCATCTGAGGGAGTTCGTACTTCATGCAGAAGAAGGTGCCGTCGACGTTGACCGACATCACCTTTCGCCAATGATCGGTGCTGGTTTCGTGGAGCCGGACCCGCTGTCCTTCTACTCCGGCGTTGTTATAGGCGACGTCGAGTCGGCCGAAGCGCTCCACGACATTCTTCACCATCCGCGCGACCTGTGCCTCGTCGGTCACGTCGACGGCGAAGAACTCGGCTTCCCCACCGGCCCGCCTGATCTGCTCCACCGTTTCCTCGCCGCCCGTCGGAGAGATGTCGGCCACCGCGACGCTGGCGCCGCTCTCTGCGAAGGCAAGGCACGTGGCCCGACCGATGCCGGAGCCTCCTCCCGTAACCAGTGCCACGCGGCCGTCGAACCCCATCATCTCCGCCTCCTTGGCTTGTTGCGAGGATGCTACCTGGCTCTGAGGACCGCTATCGAATACCATCTGAGCAGAGGAGGAACCGATGCCAGGGGACCTGATCGTTCAATTGACCAACGACTATCGAGAGTGGTTCGCTGCGATCGGCGCAGAGGGGACCGGGTCCCTGCGCTCGATGCTCGCCCAAGATTGGACGTACACGAACTACGACGGTCTCGTGCGCGACAAGTCCGAGTATCTCGATTGGGTGGCCGGTACCTCCGATTCGGCCGTTTTCGTTGGGCCTTACGATGTTCGGGTGCGCCGCTATGGAGACATCGTGCTCGTGGTCGGCGGGTATCGGGTGGTTCATCCGTCCGACGACGACGATGTCCTCGAGCTCCGGTTCACCGGCGTTTGGTTGTGGCGCGATGGCAGGTGGCAGTGTCTCGTTCACCACAACTCAGAGGTCACCGCCTGATGTCGTGATCAGATGATTCGCGGTCGATGTGCGACGTCGCCGATCACCGTCTCTGGTCCCATATGAACCTCATCGTTGTTTCCGCCGGTCACCACCATCGGCCACAGCCTCTCTTTGTCATCGACGACGAACTCGACGACGACGGGGCGGTTGTCACAGCTAGGGACTCCTCGATCACTACGGGCACTTCCGCAGGTGTCGTGGCTCGGAGACCGACGCATCCGAGTGACGCCGCGAGCGCCGGGTAGTCCGGCCACTCGTGGCCGAGAGTCACCGCCGAATGCCGCCCCTTGTAGAACAAGTCTTGCCACTGCTTGACCATCCCGTAATGGCGGTTGTTCAGCACCGTGGCCTTGATCGCGATGCCCTCTTGGCGGCGGTGATGAGCTCCTCGAACGTCATCTGAAAGCACCCGTCACCGTCGACCGCGTACCCGAGTTCCTCGGGCGCGGCGATCTTCCCACCGATGGCAGCTGGGACGACAAACCCATCGTGCCCAGACCGCCCGAGTTCACCCACGGGTGCGGTCGTTGGAACCGCCAGAACTGCGAAGCCCACATCTGGTGTTGACCCACCCCGGCGACGAACACGGCATCGTCCCCGGTGAGCCTCCACAACTCATCGATCACGAACTGGGGTTTGATCAGTCCACCGCTGCTCTGTTCGAGCGAGAGGGGGTTGTCCCGCTGCCAGGCTCGCAGGATCGTCAGCCTCTGATGCCTTGGGGGAGTGGGCCGTTCCCCCACGCATCGATGAGTCCCTCCATCACATCGCGGGCGTCGCCCACGATGCCCAACTGGGGGATACGAATCATCCCTATCTCTTCGGGATTGGTTCGCCCTGAAATTCTTGGAGACCATTGAGTGTGCGAAGACGAGACATGGCTTAGAGGTACGATCACGAGCGGAGCGGATCCCGCCCCGTTTGATCTTGGACACGGCTGATGACTTGCAGTTGCGCGGTCCGAACCCGACTGTGCTGTCTCCCAAGGTCAGGTTGGTACCGACGTCATCTCCTCTCGCGCCGGGCCGTCAGGACGCGCTCAGGACGCGTTTTGTTGAAAACTGGTGAAAGGCACTGCAAACTCGTGAACACTCGAAACCCTTGGTGGGATTGAGTTTCGGGCTGACAGCGGCCATGAGAAACTCCCCATGGGCGGCCATCAGATCTCCCCGCGAACG
>FXBF010000089.1_pt1 | contig 26416 bp, 26 predicted proteins | sample 5335321 | NCBI WGS metagenome assembly FXBF01 (sample SAMEA103928391, study PRJEB20085) | sediment metagenome | isolation source: sediment
ATGCTCCTGGAAAATAGCAGCGGCACCCTGATCGGGAAAATCCCCGCCGGTACTGCGACCTATATTCAAAATGCGGGATACATATGGCTGGTATTGCTTATCCCGCTTGCCTTTGCGGGCTGGTTTGGTATGAATAACCTCGTGACTGAGAGGGTTACGCCTCACCCGGGTTCGCCCATTAGCGCATTCATGAAAATCAGCGGGCTGCTGGCGATCGGTTTTGTGACCGCCGCTGTGGGGTTGTATCTCCTGCTCCCTACCCCGACAGGGTTGGGACTCTTGAGTAAATGGATCGTCCTGCCCCTGGTCATTGCGGCGACGGTGTTGATGATGCGCTATCTCACTACCGGCGGCTTACAGCAAAACCTGAAGCGACAGTATAAGATCTTTGAAAACAAACATACCTGGGCCATGACAATCATCTACACCATGACCTTCGGCTCGTTCATTGGTTATTCGGCGGCCTTTCCATTGGCGATCAAGGTGATTTTTGGCTTTACCCACGTAGCGGGCCCCGATGGCGTACTGGTACATAACGTGGTTAATCCCAATGGCCCGAGTGCCCTGATGTATGCCTGGATGGGTCCGTTTATCGGTGCATTGATTCGCCCGGTGGGGGGTTGGATCTCAGATAAGGTAGGGGGTGCCAAGGTCACGCAGATCGTCTCCATCGTCATGATCGCCTCCGCCTTGGGTGTGGCCTATTTCATGGCTGCGGCCTACAAGTCAGCCACCCCGGAACAGTACTTCTGGCCGTTCTTTATTCTATTCATCATTCTGTTTACCGCTACAGGGGTAGGCAATGGTTCAACCTTTAGGACCATCGCCATGGTGTTTAATGCGGAGCAGGCGGGGCCGGTCCTGGGTTGGACATCGGCCGTTGCCGCTTATGGCGCTTTTATCATCCCCAAGGTCTTTGGTGAACAAATCAAGGCGACAACTCCGGAATATGCCCTTTACGGGTTTGCAATATTCTATGCGATATGTCTCGCGTTGAACTGGTGGTTCTATATGCGGCCCAATGCTTATGTTAAGAATCCTTAACTAGGAGGTGGATCATTTGATGACCCCGTCCGCACTCAGCTATAAAAAAATAAACCACAACGCAGAGGCGCAAAGGAAAGAAGAAAATAAAAAAAGGCTGGTTGAAAGCCGGCCTAAAAACGCTTTAATTCAAGCCGTCTGGCAGACGGCCCTTAGTGTTTTTCTCTGCGCGCCCCACATGCTCGAAATAGTACAGTGGAAGCACCCTTGGGGTGCCTTCGCGCCTCTGTGTTGGAAGTTTGTTCCAAAGCGAAATATCTTAAACTGACGAACGGAGTCTTTATGATGTCGTCCGTGACACCCTAAGACCGTGATTGAGGTATAGCGCCATCGCAAACAACACCAGCGCCCCGCCTGGTGGTGCGCAACAGCAAGCGGCACCGGGACACTATGTCCAGTCCCTGGGGCCTATCGGTGGCAATGGTGGAGAAATCACGCAGGCGCCCGGTTGCCGCCGGCACCCAGCTCACGGCCGCACCCTGGCCGGCCGGCAATTTCCGTTCGGCGGTACCACCGCCATAGGTGCTGATCATATCTGCGAAAGTCATCCGGAAAATACAATGTCTACAACAAGATAATCGGATCGGCAGGGACCAGTCATTGATACGAGTTGTATGTTTCGGCGGTATAGAGGCTAATTTCAGGTAGAACAGAAAAGATTGATATGAGTCAAAACAATTAATGGGAAGCTGGTTTAGATTAATGGTGCCTGTTTCCGGGCTGGATTTATCGGGTTTTTATGCGTACAGCTGATCTTAATATAATCAATGGGGAGCAATCCTTAACCAGACGATCGGTTTTTGCCTGTTCGTTGAGTACCTGTTGCTTCCTCACGATCGACAAATTCTGTAGCCGGGAGCCGACATCCTGTCCCCGGCTTGGCGAGACATGGGCGCAAGAACGCTGTAATCCGTGTAGTACTAATGAGCCATCAGTGGAGGAGATTGTCCGTTCTGTGAACGACCCACGAAAGTATAGCGAAATAATTTTTTACAGTTTTGGTGAAGCATCCCTAAGACTTTATGATATGTTGGCTGCGGCCTGTGAATTGCATACCCGCGGCGCGAGAGTTCGGGTCAATACCGATGGCTATGCCAATGCGGTGTATCAGCGCGATGTCACCCCGGATTTTGAAGACAATGTCGATGCTCTGTCGATAGCGCTGATTGCCCAGGATGCGGAGACCTACAATCGCTATTGCCAACCGAAGATTGCCAATGCCTTTGACGCTATGCTTAATTTTACTCGCAGGGCAAAGGAATTTGTCCCCGATATTACCATGGCGGTTATTGATGGTCTGCCCGGTGTCGATACTAGCGCCTGCCGACAGATTGCCGATGACCTCGAGGTAAAATTTTCCAGTCAACCTTTCAATATTCTGCAACACATTAGTCAAATATAGTGACAACCTCTCGCACCCCCTGTGCGGGCTATACTTGCGATATATAATAACCAAAGTAGACAGAATCATTGAGTCCGGTTGGCGTTACACTAGCGCCGGTCAGAGTAATTATGGGCAAGTATTGTGATATTTATGGGTACGATGATGATGCGATCCGTGCGCGTCTTACCTTTCTTTCATTGACTGAGGCCGATAATCGCTTGGCACTCCGCCTACAGCATGAAGTCATTACCCCCTATGCCTCTGATATTATTGATGGTTTTTATCACGGACTGGAAGAGAATGATGATTTCAACAGAATTATCAGTCAGGGTTTTGATATCGAGAGACTTAAACGGACCCAGACCTATTATTTATTAAGCCTGGGTGTTGACTTCAATACGATCAGTTATTTTGAGGAAAGACTGAGAATCGGCATCGTCCATGCCCATGTGGGTATCCCCCTGGGTATTTATGAATGTGCCTATAGATTGCTGCGACAACTCATCATTGATCACATACCGGAAAAAATCCGTACTGATCCGCAAGAATATACTGATCTGATCCAGTTTATACTTAAGATAACGTCGCTGGATATATCGCTTACTACAGAGACCTATCATCAGACGAGAGTGTACGGCCTCGAGCAATCCCTGCACGCCCTGCGTCATGAAGACCAACGCCTGCGAAAGATGATTGAAATTGACAGGTTGACGGGTGTCGGCAGTCGGGAGAATATCCTTAAGTATCTGGAAGAATCCCTGCATCTATCGCAAAAGCATGCGTTGCCATTGTGCCTGGTCATGGCGGACTTGGATCATTTCAAACAGATCAACGACAAATACGGCCATCTGGTTGGTGATCAGGTATTGAGGGGTGTCGCTGCACGCATGCTTGCGGCGACACGTGATATCGACTCGCTTGGGCGATTTGGCGGCGAGGAATTCATCGTCGTTCTGCAGACCACCTCGCTGGATACAGCTTTGGTGGTATGTGAACGCATCCGTCATCGGGTTGCTGATACACCAATTAGTGTTACTAGCGAACAGATCAATATGACCGTCAGCCAAGGTCTGGTCGAGGCTGGACAACACGAGAGTGTTGATAATTTGATAACGCGGGCGGATAGGACCTTATATGCGGCCAAGGAAGCAGGCCGAAACCGTGTCATCGTCGATGACCAGTGTGATGATAGCAAGGCGGTGTAGTAGTGAAGCCTGCCTGCGATAAGGCTTTGACTTAAATCATGGAATATGGACCGCCCAGCCTGTATGATAATTTATTAACTCTCTGGAACTGATAAAGCTAATTGGTATGGATCAGGGTATACATTTTGATCCGGCGTTGATTCGCCGATACGACAAGAGTGGCCCGAGATATACATCTTATCCGACCGCCGTTCAATTCACACCGGCAGTAACGGCTGAAAACTACCGCGAGTATGTCCAGCTGTCCAATAATAAGGCGCGGCCGCTTTCGGTCTATGTACATCTCCCATTCTGTGACACCGTTTGTTTTTACTGTGCCTGCAACAAGATCATTACCAAGAACCGGCAGCATGCCATTGATTATTTACAACGGCTCGATCGAGAAATCTCCCTGCAGGGCCAGATGTACGATCGTACACGGCAGGTAATCCAACTTCACTGGGGGGGAGGCACCCCGACATTTATCAACCATGCGCAAATGACGCACTTGATGCAACAGTTGCGTCAGCATTTCACGCTGTTGGATGACGATGCAGGTGAGTATTCAATTGAAGTAGATCCACGTCGTATCACCTCGGCGACGATAACTCACCTGCGTAAACTGGGATTTAATCGCATGAGTCTGGGGGTGCAGGATTTCGACAGCGATGTCCAGAAGGCAGTAAACCGGATCCAGACTGAGAAGGAAACCGTGGCGATTTTACAGGCCGCCCGCAAGGAACAGTTCAAGTCAATCAATATTGACTTGATTTATGGTTTACCGTTCCAGACGACTGATAGCTTTGCTCTGACATTAGACAAGATCATCGATATCGCTCCCGATCGTTTGTCCATATTTAACTACGCCCATCTCCCGGAGGTATTCAAGACCCAGCGGCAGATCAGAGCAGCAGATTTACCGAGTCCGCCAACCAAGATGGAAATTTTGCAGTTGACGATCGACAAACTGCTATCGGCGGGATATGTCTATATCGGTATGGATCATTTTGCCCGTCCCGATGATGAATTGGCGATCGCCCAGCGTGACGGCAGTTTGACCCGAAACTTCCAGGGTTATTCGACCCGCGGCGGCTGTGACTTGGTTGCCATGGGAATAACCGCCATCGGCAAGGTCGGTCGTTTCTATTACCAGAATGTCAAAACACTGGATGAATATTACCGTATTGTTGATGGCGATCAGTTGCCTGTCATGCGCGGTCTGGTGATGAATGATGATGATTGTCTCCGGGCCCACGTCATCCGTGAGCTGATCTGTCATTTTACCCTGGATATTGTCGCAGTCGAAGAGAGCTTCGGAATTGATTTTGATTCGTATTTCAAACTCGAACTGGCAGCACTGGCAAAAATGCATAAGGACCGTTTGTTGGATATTGATCAGGCCAGGATCCAGGTCCTGCCCAGAGGCAAGTTACTGATTCGTAACATCTGTATGCACTTTGATCGTTATCTGCATGAGGTCCCGGAGAATCGCTTTTCCCGCGTCATCTAAGTAACTCTTACTGGCTATAATTAACAATACCGGATGGTGCATTCCCTCAAATTCGTGAGGGTTAAGCTCCATAGACGTAAACATTTTTTCCTGTTCAAATAGCCTTTTCATACAACTATACATGTCTAACACAGAGAGGGACATGGCTCAGAAAAACCCACAAAGCGCGGTCAGTCTGTCGAGTTTCAAGATAGCCTGTAAGAATTGCGCCCTCCGGGAATTGTGCCTGCCCCTAGGGATCGATGGGTCAGATCTCGATAAGCTCGATAAGCTCTTAAAGAAGCGTCGCCTGGTCAAGAAACGCGATTACCTCTACCGTATGGGTGATCCTATGCAGTCTCTGTATGCAATCCGTAGCGGCAGCCTCAAGACCGCTGGTCTGATGGAGGATGGCCGGGTCCAGGTGGTTGGTTTCCATCTGCCCGGCGAACTGGTCGGTTTTGATGCCATCAGCAATAATCGTTACAACTGCGATGCGATTTCGCTCGAAGACACCGAGCTTTGCGAGATCCCCTATGACAAACTGGAGGAAGCGGCCCGCCACATTCCAGGACTGCAACATCAGCTCTTGCGCATGATGAGCCGGGTGCTGGTGCAGGAAGAGGCCCAGCTCATGATGCTCGGGAAGATGAACGCCGATGAACGATTGGCGGCATATATATTAAGTCTCTCCCGTCGCCAGAAACAACTGGGGCGTTCCGGCGAGTCATTCCGGCTGAGTATGTCCCGGCAGGATATTGCCGATTATCTCGGCTTGGCCCTGGAGACAGTCAGTCGCCTGTTCTCGCGTTTCCAGGAGGAAGGGATGGTCAGCGTCCAGGGCCGCGATATCCAGGTGACAGGTAGGCAGCAACTGCAGCAACTCACCGGCCAAACGACAGCGATCAAAACCGGGAATGGCTGACGAGTTCACCCGGGTCACCCCACAGCAATTGTAAACCCCCAGACCTGATACAGGTTGACAGGCGCTCTGTGATCGCCTAGTTTGCGTTCAATTATAAGGCCGCAGGTGAAGCATGGATTTAGCAGAGATACAGCAATTATTCGATATGCCGTTTAATGACCTGATCTATCAGGCGCAGACGGTACACCGGCAGAATTTCGATGCCAATGCCATCCAGATGAGTACGCTGTTGTCGATCAAGACCGGCGGCTGCTCCGAGGACTGCGGTTATTGTTCCCAATCGGCCCGTTTTGATACGGAGATTGAGAATCAGGCGCTACTCGACCTTGAAGATGTGTTGGTAAACGCCAGGGCCGCCAAGGACAGCGGCGCCACCCGATTCTGTATGGGGGCCGCCTGGCGCGGACCCAAGGACAAAGATCTGGCAGCTGTGCTGGAGATGGTTCGGGCCGTCCATGGACTCGGTTTGGAGACCTGCGTCACCCTGGGGCTCTTGCGGGAGGGTCAGGCAGAGCAACTGGCCGCTGCCGGACTGGATTATTACAACCACAATCTCGATACCGCCAGTGATTATTACGGGGAGATTATCCACACTCACAGCTATGGGGACCGCCTGGACACCTTGGGGAAAGTGCGACGGGCGGGGATCAAGGTCTGTTGTGGCGGTATCATGGGGTTGGGTGAGAGCCGTGAACAGCGCGCCCAATTTATTGCAGAATTGGCCGCGCTCAATCCGCAGCCAGAAAGCGTTCCAATGAATTTATTAGTTCGTATACCGGGTACACCCCTGGAAGATAAGGCCGGGCTCGATCCGATCGAGTTTGTGCGGACAATCGCCGTCGCCCGTATCGCCATGCCGGGCAGTGTTGTGCGCCTGTCTGCCGGCCGTCAGGAGATGCCCGACTCACTTCAGGTCCTGTGTTTCCTCGCCGGTGCCAATTCCATTTTCTACGGTGACAGTCTGCTGACAACCTCCAACCCGGATGCCGAGCGTGACCGGCAGTTGTTGGAGAAGCTCGGCATGCACCCCATGGCGACAGAAGCGGAACCGGCACAGTCTGTGTCGCTAGCGGTCACTAACTAGACCGGCCATGGAGAGCCAAAGCGCTAAGTTTGCCGTCGGACAGCTGGTCCATCATAAGCTCTTTACGACAGCAACGAGTTGCGAGTAGCTAGGGTCTAGTAATGTATTCTCGCTACCCTCATTTATAGTAATGGCACCATCAACAAGGCGACGATGTTGATAATCTTGATCAGGGGGTTGATCGCCGGGCCGGCGGTATCCTTGTAGGGATCACCGACGGTATCACCGGTGATCGCGGCCTTGTGGGCCTCCGAGCCCTTGCCGCCGAAGTTACCGTCTTCGATATATTTCTTGGCATTGTCCCAGGCACCGCCGCCGGTGGTCATGGAGATGGCGACGAAGATGCCGGTGATGATTGATCCTACCAGCAGACCACCGAGCGCCTCTTTGCCCAGGGTAAAGCCGACGATGACCGGGATCACTATCGGCAGGAGTGACGGGATAATCATTTCCCTGATGGCCGACTTGGTCAGCATATCGACCGCCCGTGAATAATCAGGCTTGGCCTTGCCGGTCATGATGCCCTTGATCTCCTTAAATTGCCGGCGGACCTCGACGACCACGGCCCCGGCGGCACGCCCCACGGCCTCCATGCTCAGGGCAGCAAAGAGATAAGGTACCAATCCACCGATGAACAGCCCGATCAACACATCCGGGTTGGCCAGTTGGAAGACCAACTGCTCGGCCTTGATACCGAGATGTTCGGCCAAGGTGTGGGTATAGTCGGCGAATAACACCAACGCCGCCAGGCCGGCGGAACCGATGGCATAACCCTTGGTCACCGCCTTGGTGGTGTTACCGACGGCATCCAAGGGGTCGGTGATGTTGCGAACTTTTTTCGGAAGTCCGGCCATCTCGGCGATACCACCGGCATTGTCGGTAATCGGACCGTAGGCATCGAGGGCGACGATGATACCGGTCATCGACAGCATGGCGGTGGCGGCGACCGCGATGCCGTACAAACCTGAAAGCTCATACGACCCCCAGATGCTGGCGACGACCGCGATTACCGGCAGTGTCGTTGATTTCATGGAGACACCAAGGCCGGCAATGATATTGGTGCCGTGGCCGGTCTCCGAGGCACTGGCAATTCGTCGCACCGGCTTAAACTCGGTGCCGGTGTAGTATTCGGTGATGACGACCAGGGCCGCCGTCAGGCCCAGACCGATCAGTGAAGACCAATAGATGTTCATCGCATTGATCCCGTCAATGCCCGTCATCATGGATTGGGTCACCCAATAAAAGGCGCCGGCGGCGAGGACACCGGCGACGATCAGGCCGCGGTAGAGGGCGTTCATGATCTTGCCTTTGCCGCTGGCCTTGACGAAGAAGGACCCGATGATAGAAGCAACAATAGAGAATCCGCCGAGTACCAGTGGAAAGACGATGATAGTGGCGTTGTTATTGAACAGCAGCGCCCCCAGGAGCATGGTCGCGATAATCGTGACGGCATAGGTCTCGAACAGGTCGGCGGCCATACCGGCGCAGTCACCGACGTTGTCACCGACGTTGTCGGCGATCACCGCCGGGTTGCGCGGATCGTCTTCCGGAATGCCGACCTCGATCTTACCGACAAGGTCGGCACCGACGTCGGCGCCCTTGGTAAAGATACCGCCGCCAAGACGGGCAAAGATCGAGATCAAGGAACCGCCAAAGGCCAGACCGATAAGGGGCTGCAGACTGACCGCCTGGCCGGGTTCGGCGAGACCCTTCAGCACCATGTAATACAGGGTGACCCCCAGCAGGCCCAGGCCGACCACCAACATGCCAGTGATGGTGCCACCACGGAAGGCGATATCCAATGCCGGGTTCAGTCCCTTCCGTGCCGCCTCGGCGGTCCGGACATTGGCCCGTACTGAAATACGCATGCCGATTATCCCGGCCAGTCCAGAACTGATAGCACCGATCGCGAAACCGACCGCCGTCTGCCAGTCCAGGGCAATCAGGATCACGACCAGCAGCACCACGCCGACAATGGCGATAGTGCCATACTGGCGCTTCAGATAGGCATAGGCCCCTTCCTGGATAGCCGCGGCAATTTCTTGCATACGTTTGTTGCCGGTTGGTTTACGGATGATCCAGTTCATCGAGATCAGTCCATAGATAATGGCGATGACCCCGCTGGCGATAGCGATGTGCAGGCTGTAAGCAGACATAATGGTACTCCCCGTGGTTAGGCCATTCGGTGTGGCGGTGTAGCCGGTTGCCGATGGGCCAATTTTTAGTTAAAGATGATTTTTAGTTATAAAGATATTTAAGCAAACCCCGTTCTTATGGTTATTGCGCCAGACCCCCATCAAAATGGGTGCCCGGCGTAAAGCCGAATATCTCATCAAGCCTGAGCTCTTTGATGAGTTGGTCGACAGCGTCCTGGCCGTGCTCTCTTTGCACCTCCGACAAAATAAGTTTGGCGGAGTTACCGTTATAGAACCCACCGAAATCTGCCTGAACCTTTAGCAACCCTCTTGCCTTGTCCAAAGTCACTGCTTAAAAACCCCTAACGCAAAGTCGCAGAGGCGCAAAGAACACTGTGTGTTGACCGTTTAGTCATCCTCTATATTTTACTCTGCGTCTTTGCGTCTCTGCGTTGAAAGTTCTTACAGCTCAAAAGTAGTCTTGAGCTTCTTATTTACTGCCACATTCTTGAGCTTGATGTACCGCGGCATGCCATTCTTGTATGGTGGATAGTCTTCACCCTTGATGAGCGGTTCAAGGTAGTTCCGGCATTTCCGGGTGATGCCGAAGCCATCTTTGGAAATGAAATCTGCCGGCATCTTTTTCTCAACATTGGCGACATTGGCCAGCTTGGCCTCGCCGATGATCCACTTGTACGGTTTGTTGGATTTCCGGACCACCGTCGGCATGATGGAGTTGTGGCCCTTGATGGCCAGCTCGACGGCGGCCTTACCGAGGGCATAGGCTTGGTCGACATCGGTCTTGGAGGCGATATGCCGGGCCGCTCGCTGGAGATAGTCGGCGACCGCCCAATGGTACTTGTAGCCCAGCTTGGCCTTGACCAGATTGGCAACGACCGGTGCCACCCCCCCGAGTTGGGCATGTCCGAAGGCATCCAGCAGGCCCTGGTCGGCCAGAAACTTGCCGTCCGGCCCCTTGACGCCTTCCGAGACCACGACCGAGCAATAGCCATACCGCTTAACTTTCTGGTCAACGGTCGCGAGGAATTTCTCCTCGTCGAAGCTGACCTCGGGGAACAGGATAACGATCGGTAGGTCCGTGTCGCTGTCTGTGGCCAGGCCACCGGCAGCGGCGATCCAACCGGCGTGACGTCCCATGACCTCGATAACGAACACCTTAGTTGAGGTCTTGGCCATGGAGGCGACATCGAAACTGGCCTCACGAGTGGAGATGGCGATGTACTTGGCAACCGAACCGAAACCGGGACAGTTGTCGGTGATCGGCAGATCATTGTCCACCGTTTTCGGTATATGGATGGCCTTGATCGGGTAACCCATGGTTTCCGATAACTGCGATACCTTAAGGCAGGTATCGGCGGAATCGCCGCCACCGTTATAAAAGAAGTAACCGATATTATGGGCCTTGAATACCTCGATCAAACGCTCATACTCGCGCCGGTTCTGTTCCAGGCTTTTCAGTTTATAGCGGCAGGAACCAAATGCCCCGGAGGGTGTATGGCGCAGGGCCCGGATGGCGCTCGCCGGCTCCTTGCTGGTATCGATCAGGTCTTCGGTCAGGGCGCCGATAATACCGTTATGACCGGCATAGACTTTGCCGATCTTGTTCTTGTGTTTGCGCGCGGTTTCGATAACGCCGGCGGCTGAGGCATTGATCACAGCGGTGACACCGCCGGATTGGGCATAGAAGGCATTCTTCACCGGTTCCTTGGCCGATATCCGCCGTGTCTTTTTAGTCGTCTTCATTTTACCAGTCTTCTTGGCAACTTTTTTCTTTACTGGCTTCTTTTTTTTGACGGCCTTTTTCTTAGTTGCCATTGTTGTCCTCGTTTGTAATTCTATTACTCTAGAAACTAGCGCTTGCTGCCGGGGCCCTTGCCGTCCTCGGACTGTGAACGTTCGTGATCCGACTGCACCTGCAGCAGGGTCACCACGCAGTCGGTAATATTGTCAAAGCTATGTTTGCCGGTACCATACTGCTGGTATCCGCGGTAAAAGAATTGGCTGCGGTAATCGGAAACGCCTGCCTTGATGATGATGAAATTGGCACCACGGGCCTCCCAGTAGACACCGGAACGGGTTGCCAGGGTGCGATCAGAGGGGTTGAGCCGGATCTCGCAGTCTGCCAATTCGATAGGGACATCCTCATTGTAGCGCTCCTTGAGCGCATTCCGGAGTGTCCATAATTCCGTATCAGAAAAGTCAGGTATTTTTTCCATACCGTTCTGACTGGATGAATCCTGTGCAGCGGTTGTTGACATAAGTGGTAACTGCCGCCCCGAGTGTTGCCTAGTATTCTCAAGGTGGTCAAGGGTAGCGTAATTTATCTGGCCGTACACGGCAAAGATTCAATCGGGTAATAGGGCGACTTTATGACGGCAAAAAGGCATTGACGTCAGGGGCCGCAAACGGGTAGTTTAGCCGCTCATTTCCGTCTATTCTGACGGTCAAGACAACAACAAATGGAACGGGAATAGCCATGCGAATCGTACTACTGGGAGCACCGGGTTCCGGCAAAGGGACCCAAGCTAAACTACTGGTCGAAAAATACAATATCCCCCAGGTGTCGACAGGTGACTTGCTGCGGGCAGCAGTGCAGGCAGGCAGTGAGCTTGGTAACAGGGCGAAGGCGGCCATGGACGCAGGTAATCTGGTAACCGACGATATTGTGTTGGGTATTATTCAGGAGCGCTTGTCACAGCCGGATGCCAAGGGCGGGTTTATCCTCGACGGTTTTCCGCGCAACATCCCCCAGGCTCAGGCCCTGGACGCCATGTTGGCCCGTATGGGGCAGCCACTGCAACTGGCATTGCTGGTTGATGTCGATACCGAGGTGTTAATGAAGCGCCTGACCGGACGGCGGAGCTGTGGATCCTGCGGCGCCATCTACAATATCTATTTTTCAGCACCGAAAGCCCCAGGGAGATGCGACCAATGTAGCGGCGTGTTGCAGCATCGTTCAGATGATAATGAAGAGACTGTCAGCAATCGCCTGACCGTTTATGAAGAGCAGACCGCACCGCTGGAAAAGTACTACAAGGCACAGGGTAAGTTGCGCACGGTCCGTGGTGTCGGCAGTATTAATGACATCTTCAGAAATGTATCAGAGGTTATCGAGGCCCAGATCCGGCCACTGGCGGCGACTATGAGCAAGATCGAGGCCGCTACCGCTAGCCAGGCCGCCAAGCCTAAGCCGGCGGCGAAGAAGGTCGCCAAAAAGAAAAAAGCCACCAAGAAGAAGAAAGTGACCAAGAAGAAGGCCGTGAAGAAGAAAAAGGCGGTCAAGAGGAAGGCCACCAAGAAGAAGAAAGCCGTCAAGAAAAAGAAGACCGCTAAGAAGAAGACCAAAAAGCGTTCGAGACGGTAACAACCACCCACAAAAAACCCGGCTATGCCGGGTTTTTTGTGGGTGAGTGTATTCATTTCCGGTTCGGGGATTGTTTGGGGTGATTACTGTATGTGATCTGATCTATCATAGGGGTTATGCAGAAACAACGTGGTAAATTTCCAGGAGTCCGGCTGCGGCGCATGCGACGCGACGAATTCAGCCGTCGCCTCATGCGTGAGCATCGGCTGACAGCCGATGACCTGATCCAGCCGGTTTTTGTGATTGAAGGGAAGAATCAGACCGAGCCGGTAGCGACGATGCCGGGTATCGAACGCATGAGTATTGATCTCTTGCTCAAATACGCCACCGATTTACAGCGCTTGAGGGTACCCGCCATTGCCCTGTTCCCGTTAGTGCCGCAGGGGAAAAAATCGGAAGATGCGCGAGAGGCCTACAATCCGGAAGGCCTGGCCCAGACCGCCGCGCGCGAATTAAAAAAGGCCTTGCCCGGGCTTGGGGTGATCACCGATGTCGCCCTGGATCCGTTTACCATCCATGGCCAGGATGGCTTGATCGACGACGGCGGTTATGTCTTGAATGATGAGACCGTCGAGGTCCTGGTCAAACAGGCCCTTTCCCACGCCGAGGCCGGGGCTGATGTGGTGGCCCCCTCCGATATGATGGATGGCCGTATTGGCCGGATCCGTGAGGCGCTGGAAGACAAGGGCCTCATCCATACTCGCATCCTTGCCTATGCGGCAAAATACGCCTCCAGTTTCTATGGCCCGTTCCGTACCGCTGTCGGTTCGGCGGCGAGTCTGGGCAGCGGGAATAAATATAGTTACCAGATGGACCCGGCCAACACCGATGAGGCATTGCGGGAAGTGGGACTCGATCTCGATGAAGGGGCCGATATGGTGATGATCAAACCCGGCATACCCTACCTCGACATCGTCCGCCGGGTGAAAGACGAATTTGGTGCCCCGACCCTGGTCTATCACGTCAGCGGCGAGTATGCCATGCTCAAGGCCGCAGCCCAGAATGGTTGGCTGGAAGAGCAGGCCGTGGTCATGGAATCCCTGTTGGCCTGTAAGCGTGCCGGCGCCGATGCGATCCTAACCTATTATGCCTATCAGGTTGCCCAGTGGTTGCAGGGGGAATAGATATCTCCTGAATAATATTTAAACGTTATATTTTGGGCGACATATATCATTTTCTATCGGCTTTAATTGCCGATAAAAAATTGGTGGTATTATAAAAAAATTCTCAAAAATAATAATTGCAATTCAATTTCGAATCTGTATACTCCGCGCCAACGTAAAGGTCCAAGATTCAATTTCAACATGGATAGGCTGTGTTGAGGGTAGGCGCTGATAGGCAGCGTCGAGGAAACAAAAAATGTCTACATATTTTACCAACCTCTTCGGCAAATCACCGATACGCCCCCTTCAGGAACATATGACCAAGGCCCACGCCTGTGTCACCCAGCTAAGCTCCTTGTTCGAGGCAATGATGGCCGGCAAAACGGATGAGGTGAATAAAATCCGGGAGCGGATTACCAAGCTGGAACATGAGGCCGATAACATGAAGTGGGAACTTCGGTACCATCTGCCGACAGGGCTCTTCATGCCAGTCGATCGCCGGGACCTGCTCGATGTCCTGATGATGCAGGACAATATGGCCAACCAGGCGAAAGATATCGCCGGTCTCATCGTCGGTCGTCATATGACGATCCCGCCGTCCATGCAGCAATTATTCATCGATTATGGCAATCGCTGTATCGATGCCTCGGCGCAGGCGCTCAAAATCATCAACGAACTGGATGAATTGGTCGAGACCGGATTCCGGGGGATAGAGGTCGAACGTGTCCAGGGCATGATCCGGGAACTCAATACCATCGAGAGCGATACCGATCGTATCCAGGTTGAGCTGCGCGGCCAGCTCTATGAACTCGAAGATAACCTGCGGCCGACCGATGTCATGTTTACCTACCAGTTGATTGTATGGGTCGGCCAGGTCGCCGATTATGCCCAGCGGGTCGGTAGCCGGTTGCAATTGCTGTTGGCGCGATAAAGGAGTCTCATTATGTTTGGTATTGAGACCTACCTGATTCTGGCGGCAGTCTTTGGTTTGTTTATGGCCTGGGGTATCGGTGCCAATGATGTCGCCAATGCTATGGCGACCTCGGTCGGTTCCAAGGCGATCAAAATCTGGACGGCGATTATTATTGCAGCCGTGTTCGAGTTTGCCGGTGCCTATCTGGCTGGCGGTGAAGTGACCTCGACGATCCGCAAGGGGATTGTCGATGTTGCAGATTTTCAGGGAAACCCCGATCTGTTGATCTTCGGCATGCTCGGCTCTTTGTTGGCCGCAGCCGTGTGGTTGTTGATAGCCTCTCGAAATGGCTGGCCGGTATCCACGACCCATACCATTGTCGGTGCGGTCGTCGGTTTTGCCGCCGTCGGGGTAAGCGTGGACGCCGTTAATTGGGGCAGGGTCGGCACCATTGTCATGAGCTGGGTGGTCTCTCCTTTGCTGGCCGGCACCATGTCCTATTTCATCTTCAACAGTATCCAGCGGCTGATCCTGAATACCAAAGAACCCCTGCGCAATGCCAGGAAGTATGGCCCCTTCTATATTCTCGCGGTAACTTTCATCATCGCCCTGCTGACCCTGACCAAGGGTTTGAAACATATCAGTCTGGAGCTGTCGGGGGCGCAATCATTTGGTATCGCCGTCGGTGTCGCCATTGTTTTCATGGTAGTGGGTATGCTGCTGGTGCGGAGGGTCAAGGTCGATCCCAAGGCCGATATCAGTTTCCATTATGCCAACGTCGAGCGGGTGTTCGCGGTGCTCATGGTCTTTACCGCCTCGGCGATGGCCTTTGCCCATGGCTCGAACGATGTCGCCAATGCCGTCGGTCCGGTGGCCACTGTCGTCAGTATCGTGAAATCAGGCGAGGTATTACAGGAGTCGGTCTTACCTGCCTGGGTGCTGCTTCTCGGTGGCGGCGGCATCGTCCTTGGACTGGCCACCTTTGGTTTCCGGGTGATGCGCACTGTCGGGCGGCGCATCACCGAGTTGACACCCAGCCGCGGCTTCTCTGCCGAACTGGCGGCGGCCAGTACCGTGGTCCTGGCCTCATTCACCGGACTGCCGGTCTCGACCACCCAAACCCTGGTCGGGGCGGTGCTCGGCGTCGGCTTCGCCCGCGGGATTGCCGCGCTAAATATGCGCGTAGTCAGTAATATCTTTATGTCCTGGATTGTCACGCTCCCAGTCGGGGCGCTGCTGTCGATCATGTTCTACTTCATGTTGAAGGGGATATTCAGCTAAGCCGTCTTTGTGGATTAGTTTTTCCGGGTGTTGGTCCAGTTTGTCTGGCTCAATTACATATTTGTGCTTGAAAGCCGGTATAATCGCCTATTCTTGCACTGGAAAAACCCTAGAGAGCGACATGACAGACAAGAAAGTAACGCCGACCGATATCAAACTGCATCAGCAAAGGCGCGTCATCGAAATCAAATTTAATGACGGCAAGGTCTTCGAATTGCCATGTGAGTACCTGCGTTGTTTCTCGCCATCGGCCGAGGTACGTGGTCACGGTCATGGTCAGGAGGTGTTACAGCTGGGCAAGGAGAACGTCAACATCACCCAGATCGAACCGGTCGGCAGCTATGCCGTTACCCTGCATTTTGACGATGGCCATAACACCGGTATCTACTCCTGGTCGTTTCTGTATGAGTTGGGCGAAAACCAGGCCCAGAACTGGCAGGAGTATCTCGATCGCCTGGAGCAGGCCGGCCACAAACGTTCGGCCTGATAGTATCGTATCGCTACATAGCAGGAGCCTTGAAGTTGACAACGAAGCAGGACAAGACCACCCACTTCGGCTACCGGGAGGTCACGGAAACGGCCAAGTCCGGTATGGTCGCCGATGTATTTCACTCGGTAGCAGGCAAATATGACCTGATGAATGACCTGATGTCATTGGGTGCCCATCGACTATGGAAACGATTCGCGGTTGACCAGGCTGGCGTCAAAACGGGGCAACGGGTGCTTGATGTCGCCGGCGGTACCGGTGATATGACGGCAAAATTTTCCCGGCGGGTAGGGGCGGGTGGCCAGGTGATCTTGTCGGATATTAATCAGTCGATGTTGGAGGTGGGCCGTGGGCGCCTGATCGACCAGGGCCTGGTGGGGAATATCTCTTATGTCCAGGCCAATGCTGAAACCCTCCCATTTCCTAACGATTACTTTGATTGCATCGCCATCACCTTTGGTCTGCGCAATGTCACCCATATTGATCGAGCCCTGAGCGCCATGGTCCGGGTATTGAAGCCCGGTGGGCGGATAATCATTCTTGAGTTCTCGAAACCGGCGCTGCCCGGCCTGAATACCTTATATGATCTCTATTCTTTTAATTTTCTGCCGCGACTCGGTCGCTGGGTCGCCAACGATGAGGCCAGCTACCGCTATTTGGTTGAGTCGATCCGCAAGCACCCCGACCAGGAAAAGCTTAAAGCCATGATGGAACAGGCCGGCTTCAAACGTGTGCACTTTTTTAATCTCAGTGGCGGGATAGTGGCCTTACATAAGGCATACAAAATCTAGCCTGGGTAAATGCACGTGACCAGACCGGAGATCCTTACCCCATTTCTGGAAGAGATCGTTAACCGCGTGTTGCGACTTGACCCCCAGACATTAGCGCGGCTTGGTGAGTTACAGGGCAAGGTTATTGGACTCCGTCTGTCTCCATCAGCAGCAAGAGCTACCATGCCGGCACCGGAGTTGTTCTGCCACCCTTCAGAGGCCGGTCTGCGTATTACCGCCCGTTATGATGGCAAGCCGGATGTCATGATCAGCGGTAATGTCCCCTTGTTTGCCAAGATAGTCCTGGACGTGACCTATCCTGAAACGCTGGGTAGCGGTGAGTTACAGATCAGTGGCGATATCGAACTTGGCCAATCATTCAAGAAGATCCTCGATCAGATCGAGATCGACTGGGAGGAACAGTCCTCACATTATCTCGGCGATATCCTGGCGCACAAGCTGGCCGGTGTTGTCCGTGGCGTTCACCGCTGGCAGAAGCAGGCCCGGGAGACTTTGATCCGGGATGCCGTGGAGTATTTCCAGGAAGAGCGACGGGACCTGCCGCAGAAATCCGAGGTCGATGGCTTCCTGCAGGCAGTCGATGATCTGCGCGCCGATACCGAACGCCTGCAGGCACGTCTGCAACGACTGCAAGGTCTCGGTCAATGATGCGGGCATCACGGTTGCGGCGTTTGCTGCGCATCACTCAGGTATTTGTCCGCAATGACCTGGATGAGTTTGTCACCCAGATCCATTTATTCCGGCCCTATCGAATTCTACTGCGTCTGCTCCCCTGGCGCTGGTTCCGCGGTCAACGGCCGGCGCGGGCGGTCCGTCTACGCCAGTCACTGGAAGAGCTGGGCCCGGTCTTTATTAAGTTTGGGCAGATGCTGTCCACACGTCCGGATCTGTTGCCGGAAGATATCGCCCATGAACTGAGCAAGCTCCAGGACCATGTGCCCGCGTTTGCCGGTGACGAAGCGGTAAGGATTATTGAACAGGCCTATGGCGAATCCCTGGATAAGAATTTCTCCCATTTCGAGACAGTACCCATCGCCTCGGCCTCGGTGGCACAGGTGCACTTTGCTCGCCTGCATGACGGGACCGAGGTTGCTGTAAAGGTTTTGCGGCCTAATATCGAGCAGGTCATCGGCCGCGATCTTAAATTGCTCTATACCCTTGCCCACCTGGCCGTGCGCTACTGGGCAAACGGCCGCCGTCTGCGACCGGTCGAGGTGGTCGATGAATTCAATAAAACCATTCATAACGAACTGGATCTGCGGGTCGAGGCCGCCAATGCCAGTCAGCTCAAGGCCAATTTTGCCGACTCAGACCTGCTCTATGTGCCGAAGGTGCACTGGGATTATTGCCGACGGGAGGTCATGGTCATGGAACGTATCGAGGGTATTCCGATCAGTGATATCGACGCCCTCAAGGCCGCCGGTATCGACATGCGTCGTTTAGCGCACAATGGTGTCGAGATCTTTTTCACCCAGGCATTCCGTGATGGTTTTTTCCATGCCGACATGCATCCCGGGAATATCTTCGTAACTCCCGAAGGCCAGTATCGGGCCGTCGATTTCGGCATCATGGGAATCCTCGGGGACCGGGACAAGCGCTATCTCGCCGAGAACTTTCTGGCATTCTTCAATCGTGATTACCGGGCAGTGGCGGAAGCCCATCTACGGGCCGGCTGGGTACCGGCGGAGACCCGGCCGGAGGAATTTGAGGCCGCTATCCGCAGTGTCTGCGAGCCTATTTTCGCTAAACCGATCAAGGACATCTCCTTTGGCCGTCTGTTGTTGCACCTGTTTCAGACGGCGAGACAGTTCAATATGGAGGTCCAGCCACAACTGGTGTTGCTGCAAAAGACCCTGTTCAACATCGAGGGCCTGGGTCGGCGCCTCTACCCCGAGCTTGATCTGTGGGAGACGGCCAAACCCTTTCTGGAGCAATGGATGCGGGAACAAATGGGTCCTCGGGCCTTGTTGCAGACTCTCCGCCGGGAGTTGCCCAAATGGTGGCAGATGGCTCCGGAGTTTCCGACCATGCTCCATCAGCTCGTCAGGCGTGACGCCGCTGGCGAAAGACAATTACGTCTGAAGTCGGTAGAGCTGGAACAATTGAATCAACGGGTCATAAAGGGTTACCGCCGCTTATATCTGGCCATTGCCGGGATCGGGTTGTTGCTGGCTGGCAGTATTTTCCTGGCGGTCAACCCGGTGCCGATAAATGAGCTCGGTTTCCATGCTATTGCCGGTGGCCTGCTTGGATTGAGCGGACTCGTCATGTTAGTAAGTGCTTGGCCGCATAAGAACAACGGATAAACGGTTGTCTTTAGCGGGGCTTTAAAGCCCCACCCTATGCTATATTATTTAAATACGCACGGGGGCGCCTGCCCATGAAACGTTTTGTTACCGTATTTGTTGCGACTACACTGATCGGCCTACCGTCATGGCTGCAGGCCGATGACACTGTCTATTCGGGGACACCTGATGCTGCGTTTTATTCCGGTCTGGCAACTTATCCCGGTTTTGCCCAGATCCGGTTTGCCCATCAGGATCGTAATAACGGGCTCAGTATCGATCCTTACAGCCTGCGCACACCTTCACGCCTGCCGGCTGCCGATAGCGGTATGCGGATTATCAGTGAGCTCGGTTTCGGCGAGGACGATTCCCGGCTGACTATACCGGTCTATATGGGTCAGGCCTGGGACAAGGTCTGGGGAGGGAGTCGTTACAGTGGACTTGGTATTAGCTGGCAGCATCGATTGAACCCTGATCGCAGTATTACGCTATCGGCCCAATACGGTGACAATAGTTTTTTCAACCAGCCCAGCCAGGATACGACCAACACCCAGGCGGCGCTGATCTGGTCGACACGCTGGCAGGGTAATTACAGCCCCAGTCTGTCCGGGGGGGTGATCATAGGCGGTGATCGACCGCAAGCTGCGGAGAACATCTACCTCGAGCGCAATTATTATGGTTTGATTGTCGGGGGCAAAATGACCCTGTTCGCGCGGCATACACCTTATATCTCACTCAGCATGTTGCGCAATAACTATTCTGTCAACGATCCTGCTTACAGATTCCCGCGTGTCATCGATTACACCCGGCTATCGGCGGGATGGAACTGGCGGGTACTGCCCAATCTGCAACTACGGGCCGATACTTACTATAATCTGGACGAATCCGGCTACGGTAATTTCCCGACTGAACGCAGCCGGATCACATTTAGCACCACGTTTACCTTTAAGTAACAACTCTCCGCTACCCCCAGTCGAGCCGTTTGACAAAGTTGGCCGTTTGCGCGCGTTCGGAATAACCTAGTGAGGGATAGAATCCGCGTTTGTACGACTCCCGTTCGCGGCTATTGAGGACACTGATACGGAAGCATTTCTGTTTGACGGCTTCATTTTCCATTGCCGATACCAGGGCCTTGCCCACACCTTGGCCCCGGACCTGCTCCCGGACAAAGACCTCGGTAATCATCATTTCGCGGCCGGCAAATAGCAGATAGGTAATGACCTCGCCGTGAACATAGGCGGCTACCCGGCCATTGATTTCGGCTACCAGCAACAATGCACTCTCTTCACCAATCAGGGACTGGAGTCGCTGTCGCAGGGTACTGCCATCGGCCTTGAATGCCGGATTCCAGCCCAGTTCCTGGTGCAGCTGCATGATGGCCTCAATGTCGTTATCGCGCAGGGGGCGGATGTGGATGTCGGTGTCTCTGTCGGTCATGATCAGGCGTTAGCAGCGAATTTGACATGTGCCGGTGGACGCTTAAGCCCGTCCTCAACCTGATTGGTGGTCTCCTGACCGGCGAGCAGGTGGATCAATTCGAGGGCAAAATCCATGGCTGTCCCCGGCCCACGTGAGGTGACCACTTTGCCATCGATGACGATTGCCTTCGGGTCAATACTGACCTCTGGGTGAACAGTGCTGTCAATGCTGCCTGGGTAGCAGGTGACATGTTTATCCTGGAGCAGACCGGCCGTTGCCAGGACCTTGGGGGCGGCGCAGATGGCAGCGGTATATTTTCCGGCAGCCGCCATCTTTTTCAACAAGGCAATGATCCGTTGATCGTTCTGTAGGTTGGTGGCACCAGGCAGACCGCCGGGGAGCACGACCATATCGTATTCCCCATAAAGGGCCTCATCCAGGGTCATGTCCGGGATTAATATGGTTTGACGGCTGGCGGTTACCGGACCAGGTACAAGCCCGGCGGTAACGACATTGATGCCGGCACGGCGGAGGAGGTCGATGATCGTGACGGCTTCAAGCTCTTCGACACCTTGGGCTAGGGGGACGAGGACGTCTGCCATAACGCTTGCTCCTGTGGTTTCAGGGTTAATTGGGTAGACAATGGTACCAATTTTACATTGTAGTTGGGTAATCGTGGAATCCAGTTTTCGAGGGCCGCGAGTGTCTCCGGGTAGGGGTGACCGATGGCGATGGCGGATCCGCGCTTTCTGGCGATAGCGATTAAATGGGATATTTGCCGGTCGATCGCCGATCGGTCGCGGTCGTTATCGAGAAAGACATCCCGGACCAGATAGGGGACCCGATAACGGGCGGCGGTACTTCCTGCCAGGCTCTTCGGGCTGGTCAGGGAATCGACAAAAAACAGGCCTCCCCGTTGTTTGATCACCGCCATGAGATTGGCCATGGGCCCGGCCTGCTGGGTCAGGAGGCTGCCCATATGATTATTGATACCGATGACGTTGGGGACATGTTCAAGGTCATAGGCGACGGTGAGTTTCAGCTCTATTGCCGGCATGGTTGAATCAATCTTGCCTGGTCCGGGCTCCTTGCGGTTGATTGCCTCCATGGGCAGATGCAACAGGACCTCCTTTTGTCGGCTATGGGCCCGTTTGGCCAGGAATACCGAGTACGGGGTGTGCGGCAGGATGGCAAAGGCGACCGGTCCCGGCAGATCTATGGCTCGATTTCCATTCGCCAAGTGATTACCCAGATCATCGATGATGATGCTGATGGTGGCGGATCGGTTTTTTGCCGACCCGGTTTCCTGTGCAATTGCCGTTTGACTCTCGAAGCCAGAGACTGCGAGATACAGCAGGCAGAGTATCCTTACCGCCTGCTGAATAGATTGACTCCTTTTAACAGGTTGAGCGCCTCATTAAGCTGGTAATCCAGTTTCGCTGCCTTCGGTCCTTTCCTGGTTTTCGTCACTACGGGCTTGTTGGCCTTGCCGTTTTTCAGGTGCCCCTTCAGGTCGGATTCCTTAATTGAAAGACGTTTACCCAGTTTTTTAACCTCGGCCTGTTCGGTAACGATATCCGGTTTGATACCGGTGGCCTGGATCGAACGTCCCTTGGGTGTGAAATAGCGGGCAGTGGTAAGCTTGAGCCGTGTGCCATTACTCATAGGAACTATAGTCTGCACCGAGCCCTTACCAAAGGTCTTGGTACCCAGAATAATGGCCCGTTTATGGTCCTGCAGGGCACCGGCGACGATCTCAGAGGCAGAGGCCGAACCGCCATTGACCAATACCACGACCGGTGCGCCCTTGAGGAGATCGCTAGGTGTTGCCTGAAACTTGTATTTTGAGTTATTGGCGCGCCCCTCGGTATAGACGATCAGCCCCTTGTCCAGAAAGACATCACTCACCTGGATCGCCGCATCCAGGACCCCGCCCGGATTATTCCGCAAGTCCAGAACCAGACCTTTCAACGGCCCTTTGTTTTTGACCTGTAATTTGTAAATGGCCTGAATCAGGCTCTTACCGGTTTTTTCCTGAAAGGCGGAGATACGAACATAGCCATAACCCGGTTCCAGCAACCGGCTCTTGACGCTGATAATACGTATCACCGCCCGGGTGATGGTGAATTCGAGTGATCTGTTTTCACCTTCACGGGCGATAGTCAGTTTTATCTTGGTGCCCGGCCGGCCACGCATGATGTCCACTGCCTGGTTCAGACTAAGACCCTTGACTGGCTTACCGTTTAATCGAATGATCAGATCACCGGTTTTCAGCCCGGCGCGGGCCGCCGGGGTGTCGTCGATGGGGGTAATGACTTTGACGAACCCGTTTTCCATGGTGACCTCGATGCCCAAACCGCCAAATTCGCCTTTGGTACTGATCCGGACCTCCTCGGAGGCCCTTTTATCGAGGTAGGAGGAATGCGGATCCAGCCCCGATAACATGCCCTTGATGGCGTTTTGCAACAGTGTGCGATCATCGACCGAAACGACATAATCGGATTTGATCCGACTGAACACCTCGGTAAAGGTCCGCAGTTGGCTGTAGGGCAGGGGGGCGATGGCACTGCTGATAATCTCGCGTTCGGCGCGGACAGCCCGATCCATGGTGACCGTCACACCGATAAAGATACCCAGCAGAAGCACCAGGATATAGCGTGTATAGCGTGCCGCGTGTTTCATTGCGTTATCTCCAGAGAAACCGGCTATCCATAACTTGATTCGGGACAACCGTCATTAACAGATCGGAATATTACTGCAGTTTACCCCAAAGCAGTGGATTGCGGGGCTTGCCATTATATCTGATCTCAAAGTATAGCCCCGCCCGGGGCGGTGACCCGGTATTACCACTGGTGGCGATGACCTCGCCGGCATCGACCCAGTCACCGACCGTCTTAAACAGACTCTGATTATGGGCGTAAAGGCTCATATAGCCGTCTCCATGCTCCAATATTAAGAGTAGCCCAAATCCGGGCAGCCAGTCGGCATAGACGACCCGCCCACGGAATATCGCTTTAACCGCCTGGCCGGCAGGTGCCGCCAGAAAGACCCCACGCCAGCGCAGGTTACCGACCCGGGTCGGTGAACCGTATCGACCCAGGAGATTACCGGAGATCGGTAAGGACAACTTACCTTTTTGGGTGGCAAAACGGAGGCCGAGTTCAGTCGGCAAAGGCGCCACCGCGGTTACCTCCTGAATCCGGGTGACCAGGTTTTGCAGGCGGCGCTGGTCACGCTGCAGGCGTTGGATGGCCTGCTGTTGACTGCGGATCTTGCGATTGAGGTTGGCCAGTACCGCCCCACGGCGGCTGCGGGCCGATTCCAGTGCCCGTTTCTGTTGCAACTGCTGGGTTCGCAGACGTTCGATCTGATACCGGTTGAGGGTGATTTTGGTTTCAAGCGAGCGAATAAGTGCGAGTTTATCTCGAATACGGCTTATCTCCTGGTTCTGGGCACGGCTGAGGTATTGATAATAGGTCAGCCGCCGCAGCCGGCCTGCCGGATCCTGCCGGCTGAGAATCAGTTTCAGGTAACCCTGGTGGCCCAGGAGATAGGCATTCCGGATCTGGTTTCCGTGTTGGCGATTGTTTTGGCGCAGTGACAATTGCAGTCCCTGTTTCTGACCCAAGAGTCCCTGTAGCCGCCGACGGTCGTTTTGTAAACGGGCGCTCAGGGTACGGATACTGAATATGAGGAGGCCGATGCGACGCTCCAGGCCCTCGAGTTCATTCTGCACGGCATCCCGTTCCTCCCGGGTCTGCAGCATTTCCTGTTGCAAAGCGCGGATACGGGTGCGGAGCTGCTGCAGCTGTTCGGCGCGCGCAGTTGTTGCCGGTCTTTCAGTTGCCTCTGCCGGGATGGTCGTGATCAGGCTGCACGCAATCAGGAGAGTTGTCAGAGATCGCTGATAATCAGGGAATTTTGGCATGCCCAGAATAATCGGTTGTTGTCCCGGGCGTTGCGACCCGCTGTCGGCTAGCCTGAGGCCGCCTCATCCCGGAGTTGCACCAGTGCTTGTCCGCTCATTTCCGAGGGGACCGGGAGCCCCATCAGGGTGAGCATGGTCGGGATGACATCCTCTAAGGAGCCGGTCGGGGCCATGGTGGCCTTACGGCCGACATAGAGCAATGGCACCGGATTGGTCGTATGCGCGGTATGCGCCTGGCCGGTCGCGGGATCGAACATCTGCTCGGCGTTGCCGTGATCCGCGGTGATCAGTAGTTCCCCCCCGGCCTTGCTGGCGGCTCTGACGATCTTCTCCAGACACTGGTCGGTGATCTCGATCGCCTTGACGGTGGCATCGAAATCACCCGTGTGGCCGACCATATCGGGATTGGCTAAATTACAGATGATGGCATCGTAGTGACCACCGAGGATGGCCTGGCACACGGCATCGGTGACCTTGGGGGCACTCATCTCCGGTTTGAGATTGTAGGTCGGGATGTCGGTCGGGGATGGCACCAGGATGCGGTCCTCCCCTTCATACGGGGCCTCTTCACCACCATTGAAGAAGAAGGTCACGTGGGCATATTTCTCGGTTTCGGCAATCCGTATCTGGTGTTTGCCTAACTGTGAGAGGTAACTGCCGAAGACATTCCGCAGGCGGTCCGGGGGATAGGCCACGGGGACATCGAATTCGGAGTTATATTCGGTCAGGCTGACAAATCGGCCGGGCCTGGGGGCGACCCCGCGCTCGAAGCTGTTGAAATCCGGCTCGATAAACGGCCGCGTGATCTGGCGTGCGCGATCGGAGCGAAAATTCATGAAAAAGACGACATCCCCGTCCTGGATATAGGCGGGTTGCCCTTGCTTTGGGACGATGACAGTGGCCTGGATGAACTCATCGGTTTCACCCCGGGCATAGGCCGCCTCCAGGGCCTCGATGGCGGTCGCCGCCTGGAATTCGGCCTTGCCCTGGGTAATCAGGTCATAGGCGGCCTGTATCCGTGGCCAACGATGGTCCCGGTCCATGGCATAGTGCCGGCCGATCATGGAGGCAAAGCGCCCATGGCCGAGGGAGTTGAATTTCTCTGTCATCGCCGCAAGAGATTCCCGGGCGCTCTGTGGCGGAGTGTCTCGCCCGTCAAGAAAGGCGTGCAGATAGATGTCCTTGGCCCCACGTTTAACGGCCAGTTCGGCCAATGCCTGAATATGGGTCTCGTGGCTGTGGACCCCGCCCGGTGACAGTAGGCCCATAATATGGACCGCCTTACCGTCCTTGATCGCCAGGTCGACAGCATCGGTTAGGGTCTTGTTGTTGAAGAAGGCGCCGGATTCGATGGCCCGATTAATCCGGGTGTATTCCTGGTAGACCACCCGGCCGGCACCCAGATTGATATGACCGACCTCGGAATTACCCATCTGCCTGGTCGGCAGGCCGACCGCAGCCTCCGAGGCATGAATCAGTGTATGGGGATAGGACGACCAGAGCTTGTCCCAGGTCGGTTTTTTGGCGGCGGCGATGGCATTGTGTTCTGGATTCTCGCGATAACCCCATCCATCAAGGA
>FXBF010000090.1_pt1 | contig 26259 bp, 37 predicted proteins | sample 5335321 | NCBI WGS metagenome assembly FXBF01 (sample SAMEA103928391, study PRJEB20085) | sediment metagenome | isolation source: sediment
GAGCAGTAGCCGTCTCTACCACCGGGGCGGAGATGTTCAACGAGAACTCCAAGATTGGGCGGCTCATCGAGTCGATCAAAGAGCTTGGCGACGATGCGATCAAAGTGATGATGGGTAAGGGCGAGTCTTTCGAGGCCGCGTCCTGGTCTGGCATCAGCATCGACCTCGACCGGATCAAGACTGGCACTTACGAGGATCAGAAGACGGGTGAGGTGAAAGACTCCCACGCGATGGTTGCTCGTGGGTTGAGAGAGCTGAGCGAAACAGCCGAGGCCGAGACTGCCGCTTCAGCACCAGCCTCTTCCAACAGTGGGTCTAGCAAGGCGGCTGCCGCCAAGCTGAAGATCGCTGTCAAGAAACTTGCCGCTGACTACGACAACAACGACGATTTCATCGCTGCTGTCCTCGATGCTGCTGTCTTCTCAAAGGCTGAAGAGGTTGAAGCAGATGAGGAACTCCTCGACGCGATTGTTGACGGGTCTATCCATGCGGAGGCTCACTGAACCAACAAATTTGAGGGGGAAGATGGTTGCAACAAGGCTGTTCCGTCCGTCCAAACCCGGAACTCCGCCTTACCTCCCTTCCCCCTCAATTTGTAGAGAGGAGTCTTCATGGCCCAAAGGCCACTAGAACCGTATGAGCCGCCCGAAGTAGCTGATATTTCTCTTGAGTTGCCACCCCCGATGCGTGGCAAGCGTGGAGAGAGTGTTTATGACGAGGTGATCCTGGCTACTGCCGACCATGAGGGACAGTGGGTGGCAGTGGATCCTAAGGGAAGATCAGCAGGTGCGTTCAGGACCGGGGTGGTGGACCGTCTGGAGAAGCTTGGACTAGAGATGCTGGTGAAACAACGAGGCGCGTATATGTACATGAAGTTTGAGGGTGGAGGCGAGCCGGTGGAGGCTCTGATCGAGCGAGTGCGAGCGGAGAGTCGAGCTGCGTATGGTGAGTGAGGTTCAACTCCCCACCGTCTACAACGACAACAACATCATGGTGGTGCGCGCCTCCGGTCTCGGTAGCTGCGTCCGTGCCCTCGCCGCTTACGGCCGGTATGAGGAAGTCGTCCCTCTCCAGCGCAAAGAGATGCTCAACCGGACAGCCCAGGAAGGAAACCTCCACGAGGGGACCGTCATCGACCACCTCCGCAGTGAAGGCTACGACATTGTCGAGTCTCAAGGTGTGGTCAGCCTGTCCGTTATCAAAGATCGTGTCGAGGTCCGTGGCCATGTAGATGGCATAGAGCCAGACCGTTCCGTGGTGGAAGTCAAATCAATGTCCAAGTCACGGTTCGATGACTGGCAGCGCCACGGCCTCGACGCCTTCCCCAAATATCAGTGGCAGCTCTCCGCATATATGTATTCAGTGATGGAGATGATGGGCCACAACATACGCGCCATCTACGCAGTCAAACGCCGGGATGATGGGTTGATAGATGTGAAGATCATCGACTCTCCACCCATCTCCTACATCAACATCAAAAAGAAACTGCTCGATGTGTGGTCCCATCGCAAAGCCCGCACCCTCCCTCCCTGTGACATCACTGGCAATGAACAGTTTTGGTGTCCTTTCCCCTTCCTCCATGAAGAGGATGTGAAGGATATGGAGCTACCTGAGGAGACCAACCTGGCGATAGCTGAGCTGGTCCTCCAATACGACGAGCTGAGAGGGATCGAGAAGACGGGAAGGGATGCTGGCGAGAGGAAGAAAGAGTTGGGGAAAGAAATCTTGAAGCTGATGGATGACCGGGATGTTGCATCCGTTGGTGACTACAAGATTGTTCGTGTCCGGCAAATCCAGAACAGGGTTGATTTGGATCTGCTGAGGGCCGACATGGACAAGGACGAGTTGGCCAAGTACGAGCGGAACAACCCAATCGAATACGCCAAGGTGACAAAGAGAAAGAAGAAGTGATGGCTGAGTATCTAATCATGGATGAGGACCGCGCCTACCCGCAGGGTCAGATTGTGGAAGCTTCCACCATGAAGAAGGCAGTGCAGATGGCCGGACCCAGTGGTGGTGGTGTGCTGACTGTCTATCGAATAGCGAGTGGACCGGTGATGGTGACAGTGAGGGAGGAAACCAACACGGTGTTCGACTTCGGGACAGTGGACGAAGAAGAGTAGATGTCAACCCCTTATACGGAAGAGGGTCAAACGGCTCGGCACTTTGTTGCTGGGATGTTGTCCACTATCGACTACACCCCCTCAGAAGTACATCCAGCATCCATGCTCAATATGGCAGATCGAATAATTCACCATGTTCGGTTGCTAGATAGTGATACACGCGAGAACCCAGGAGAGGTACAGACAGTAGATCGACTTGCGGAGCCACCCTTCTAATGCCTCTCCATGCACCCCCCAACTCCGAGTACGAACGCATCCTTCTCTACGGAGGGGAGGATGCGGGCAAGACCTACGCATGGCTGGGGATAGCCGACCTCTCTCAGAAGACCAAGTCTTCAGCCCACTTCCATGTCATTGACACTGACCGCGCGGTCCTCCGCAACCTGAACGGACCCAACGCTGAGTTTGGCCACCTCAACAACGTCACGATCTACCAAGCTCGCAACATTGAAGCTGCCCAGGAAGCGTCAGAGAAGATCCTCGCCAACGTCACATCAGAAGACGACTGGATCGTCATAGACATGCTCTCCAACATCTGGGACGACATGAGCAACTGGTGGATCTCCAAGGTCTATGACGAGAACCCTGTCACCTACTGGGCCGGAGTACGTCAAGACATCATCACTGCTAAAGCGGAAGGCAAGGGAGACCCCCGAGAGTTCGGTGGCCAGTCAGGCCCCGACTGGAACTACATCACCAAGACCTACATGGCCTGGGAGCTACCCATCTCCATTGACGCCCCCTGTCATGTGCTTGCCACTGCCGCTGAGACTGAGATCCAAGAACGGTATGACCCCACAGGTGAGAAGCGGGCCAACTACCTATCAACCAACTTCATGGCTCCCCGAGGTCAGAAGATGACCGCGCATCGCTTCCACACTGTCCTCCGTGTTAGTCGAACAGTCACCTTCAAAGATACGAAGCGTGAGCTAACCAAGCACAAGGATCGGGTGGCGCAAGCAGTGTGGCAAGAGTTTGGGGGGAAGGGGTTGACGATGGAGCTGAGAGAGGGGCCGAAGTTTGGGATGGATTATTTGAGGAGGGTTGGGAAATGGTCACTGAGCTAGAGATCAAGCATCGAGCTTTCAGATTGATCCGCTGATGGCGATATTGGCCAGTCGCTATTCGTTTCCTGAACGCAAGTACTACAACATTGAGTTTGAGGGCATATACAGGACGATGGAATATCGAGGGAATCAGGTACTTGTTAGAGATCCCAATCGACGGGTGAAGTACCTGAGAAAGTACCTGAAGAACAAGACCGACTGGTGTGAAAATGGTCAGACCATTGTGGTGTCATGGAGAATGGATGAAGAAGATTGGACCAAATGGTGGGGTCAGAGGTTCATTCTTCGAGGTGGAATCTGGATAAGCATAGGACCTGCTCACGAAACCTCATGGGATAGAAATGCTGATTGAGGGTTGGGAAATGGTCATTGAGCTAGAGATGGGTAAAAGGAGCTAGAGATGGGTAAAAGAACCAATGTTCAGACCTGATGACGATCCAGGACTGTCCCAACAAGTTCATCCAAGTCCTGAGGAATGGGATCCAAGCATTTACTTAGCTGCCAAGGTCGAAGTTGTCGTTGACGTTGTTGACATTTTCCAGCCAGGAGATATTGAACTTTTTGTGGCTAATTGGATCAATGCAGGTCTACGGAATGAACAGGAAGAGGATGAGGATTGGAAAGAATATGAAGCGTATCCACTTCCTGGTGCCAAGTTGATATCAGTCGAGTATGTAGGGAAAGAACGACCTTTACCTGTCTATGGCGAAAGGGCTTATGAGGCCTTGGGGAAAGAGATGACAGATCAGATTGAAGATTGGCTTAAGCAAGAGGAGGAATGAGTGCTGATCTCCCCAACTGAACCCACCCCTATCAAAGACCTTGGCAAGATCTCATCCCTCTCCGAAAAGTACGGCTCTGACATCCTCATCATGGCCAAGACCGTTCGCATCGGCATTCAGCGCAAGGCCTTCCCCAACGACCTGCTCGCCTCTCTCGCGGACGGACGCCTCTATGACCAGATCCGCAAGATGGTCGAACTCGACCATGCCATCATCATCTTCGAGGGGCGAGGTGAGTGGACTTCAGACGGTGCCCTCGTCCACATGACCAGCTTCACCCGTGACCAATACCACGGTCTCATCATGTCACTCAGCTTCGAGTTCGGCATCCAGGTAGTCCAAGTCAGAGACATCGGTGAGACCTGCCAGTTCCTCACCAACATGGAGAAGTGGGTTCACAAGCCTGCCCACACCTCACTCCTCCGGCGCCCAGGCCCGCCCAAAGACTCATGGAATCAGAAGTCGGAGCGGATGAACGGGATCCACCTCATCCAATCGTTCCAAGGGGTGGGGCCGACACTGGCAGCGCGGATCTACGACCACTTCGAGGGGGTGCCCATGCACTGGGATGAGGGGGTTCAGTTTGAGGATGTACCGGGGATCGGGAAAGAGAAAGCCAGACAGTTGATGGAGGCGTTATGAGTACAGATGCGATCACTCCCAGTTTGATTGAAGATATCACTGAGGTACGCAATGGTGGTGAGGTCAACATGATGGATCGTAAAGGGGTCCAGACCGTTGCCAACGACATGGAGTTTTTCGATCTTGTTGTCTGGATCGAAGACAACAAGCAGGATTACATGAAGTTGTTGAAAGCGATATGAGCGGGACAACTCTATCGAATGCGCCAGGACGATTGCAGTTGCCGACCAAACCTGTGAGCCGTATCAAGAAGATTGAGATACGACTGTTCCACTGGACCATCCTCACCATCATCATCAAAGAGATGCCAGCGTGAAGCTCTCCACCATCCAGAAAGTTCCCAACACTGCCACCCGTCGCCGTCTCATCCACCAGTACGTCCATGAGAAGAAAGTCGCCAGCGTGCGCGACCAGATCCTCACCTGTGACAACTGCATCCTCCGCAAAGAGGTTAAGGCTCCTGTCCCCTGGTCCGGCCCCACACCAGCTCCCCTCGTGTTCGTAGGGGAAGGGCCTGGAGCTGAAGAGGACAGGTTTGGGATCCCATTCGTGGGTCGAGCAGGCCAGCTCTTCGACCACCTCCTCACCCAAGCCCAGCTCAACCGTGATGAGGTGGTGGTGCTCAACGTGGTTTGCTGCCGCCCCCCCGAAAACCGTGACCCTCTCCCCGCCGAGATTGCCGCCTGTAAGCCCAACCTGGAGGCTCAACTGTCTCTGGCTGGAGCGTGGGTCGGTGTCACCCTTGGCGCCTACGCTCTGGCCGCCATCACCGGCCGGACTCGTTCTGAAGTGAAGATCACAGCCGAGCGTGGTCGCCCCATTTCCATCGACGGCCGCATCTGGATCCCCACTTTCCATCCCGCCTACGCTCTCCGCAACACTTCCGCCTCCAAGCAGATCCTCGATGACATCCGCTCCGCCGACAACCTCCAAAAAGGGGAAGAGTCCCTCCCTTCAGATGAGTACATGCACGCGGTGGTGGACACCGACTCAACTCTCATCGACCAGCTAGGCGACCGAGGCTGGGCGCTCATCCGTTCCAGTCGGATCATGGACCTGATGGTGGTGATGAAGGACGCTCAAGTTTCTGTTCCCCAACAGCTCCTCGATAACTATGTTGTGTACACGATGGAGGAATTGATGCGACTAGGTGAAATAGGTCAAGGAGCATCCTTCACCACTGACGACTATCAACGGATACATCTGGTGAAGAGGGAGTTTGGCGCGATGGTGGTGTCCTGATGATTTTGCCTGAGTTGAATCGAGCAGTGTGGAGCTATGGGGTTCATCCTCCTATACGCATGAATGAGTGGTGGGTGAATCTTCTCCAGCTAGAACCCATCGGCCAGGGCCATCTCCGCGAATACACAGGCCATCATGTTCGTCTGATTGTCAGTGCCAGGTTGTGGAGCAAGCTGTTGGGCCAGTCTGGTGGGGTTACCCGAGGAGCCTCTGGCTTTAACGAACCTCATCCCAAATCAACTCACATGCTGCTCTTGAGGGAGGCCATATCTATGACAGCAGACAACAACCACGACTGGGTCAAGGTTGGTGAAGGTCATGTCTCAGCAGTGGACCATCCCACTCCCAACACCTTCATCAACGGTGCTGCTCTACTCCCAGTCCCAAACTGGCGACACTAATCAAGTAGAGTGAGATCATGTTTGGCATAAGCGACGGCACCACCTACACGATCCAATCTGGAACCTGTGACCATTGCAAGGACACTGTGGTTATTCTCACCTTCACACGCACCGTCATCAAGACACTCGGTGTCAACCAAACCTTCACCCTCCAACTCCACCGACCGGAGGCAGTTGACTTCGCTCGAAGCATTCAAGATGCGACCGTTATCTCCAACCTTGAAGAGCAGTTTTGAGTCGTCTGCTCCAAACCGAGGATGACCTCGACCTTCCCGAAAACTCTGCTGATTTGATGCGTTTGGGACTTGAAGTTGCCAATGAGGTCCATCTCGAACGGGACATGACAACACCCGACATTGAGATTGACCCTGATAACGAACCTTGGCTCGATGCTGAAGATACTCATGGCAACCCTCAACTATGGGCACAGCAACCGGACGAATCAGCACGCGCCTATGCCCTATTCCGCTACTACTGCTCCATGCCAAGAATCGAGCGGTCCTACGTTGGAGCAGATCGTCACTACGGGATCAAGCCAGCCGCAAGCAAGTACGCCAACAAGTACTCATGGCCCGAGCGTGTGGCTGCTTGGGACCTGGAGAGAGACCGGATCTATCAGTCGCGCGTACTGGAGAAACTGCGAGAAGTAGGGGAACGGCAAGGTGACATCCTGGGGGCAGCTATTGAAGCTGTCGCCATCGTGTACAAACCGATGATTGATCGAATAGAGAACGACCCCGAGGGAGTATCTGAGGAGCTAGCGGAGAAGTCGATCATTCAGCAGCATGGCATGGCCATGAAAGCCTCCCGTGTCCTTCCCAATCTGATGGCTGCGGAACGTCTTGCAGTTGGCCTCCCCACCCAAATCACCCAGAATGTCCACACAGGGAAGATAGAGCATGTCCACACCCCCGATCTCGACGCTGTTGCAGACATCCTCGCCGGACTCAATCAAGCAGGCGCTTTCGACACTGACACCGATAGAGTTATCGACGTTGGCGAAGTCGCTGGTGACGAGGCAGAACCCCTACCTGAAGACGACACCGACCTCTAAGCAGACCGTCTTTCATCTGATGAATGATGTACTGGAAGTGTTGTTTGGTGGGGCAGCAGGAGGGGGCAAGTCTGAAGCTCTACTCAGAGGCTCGGCCGAATATGTGGACATCCCCAGATATTCAGCTCTCCTCCTCCGGCGCTCATACAAGGAGCTGTCCAAATCTGGGGCGCTAATGGATCGTGCTCAAGGGTGGTGGGGAGCTACTGACGCCCACTGGTCAGCAGAGAACCACACTTGGACATTCCCTTCAGGGGCCAGTGTCGAGTTCGGCTATCTCGAACGTGAAGCCGACCTCCTCCAATACCAATCAGCCGAATACCAATTCATCGGCTTTGATGAGCTGACCCAGTTCCCCGAACACCACTACATGTATATGTTCTCGCGTCTCCGCCGCCTCAAAACTGTTGACGTACCCATTCGCATGAGAGGCGCCACCAACCCTGGAGGTCCAGGTCATATGTGGGTCAAAAAGCGTTTCAACCTCCCCCACGGACCTAAAGACCCAGACCGGTCTTTCGTCTTCTCCAAACTCGAAGACAACCCCCACCTCGATATCGAGACCTATGAGAAATCTTTTGACCAATTGGCAGCAGTCACCTACGCACAACTCCGTCAAGGAGATTGGGATGTTCATGTGCGTGGAGGCCGGTTCGATGCCGCCTGGTTCCAAACCATCTCCCGTGATGAGATCCCAACCCCTGACATGAAGATCCGGTTCTGGGACCTGGCCGCGTCTGAACCTTCCGAGCTTGACCCTGACCCTGACTGGACGGCCGGTGTTCTCGTCTCACGCTCCAATCTCCCTCCAGCTCGCTATGCCGAACAACTCCTAGAGCAGAAGGTCCCCATCACTGGCCCCTTCTACACCATCGAGGACATTGTTCGGGTAAGGAGAAAGTCAGGCGCGGTAGAGGATGTGGTTCTTGAAACAGCCCGACATGATGGGATCCACACCCCAGTTTGGATCGAGCAAGAGCGGGGTGCTACAGGCAAAGGAGCTATCCAGCGGTATCGGGAGTATGTCCTGTCCGGCTTCAAGGTTCGTGGCCTGTGGTTGACCGGAGACAAGGCAACTCGCATCACTGCCCTCTCCTCGCGCGCCCAAGAGGGTAGATTCTTCATGGTCATAGGACCTTGGAACGAAGCCTTCCTCGATGAAGCAGTCCTCTACACCGGAGACACCAAGGGCGGTCCCCATGACGATCAGCTAGATGCGGGAGCGGGCACGCTCTATGCGATGGACAAGGAAGGGTATATGGGAGAAAGGCGTCAAGCAGGTGAACACTGACGTAGGGTGGATGGTGCGCGCGCGATGCACCTTCAATGGTCATCTCTGGGAGGTTGAGCAATTCGACATTGCTACTCATCGGATGTTGCTGATGTGCAACCGCTGCGGAAACCGGCGCTCGACTACTGTGGGCAAAGTTAAGCTGTCAGAAGACAACACCCCACAGGCGGATAAACATTGACACTCCCTCTGGATTATGCCACTCAGGATGAGACCCTAGACCTATCTACATCTCTGGCAATTCTTCGCACTGAAACCAACGCTCTAGCTGACGACCTCACCCTCCTGAACCTCTACCGGGATTACTACGATGGGGTTCAATACCTCGCCTATGGAACCGACCGCTTCAAGGAAGAGTTTGGTGAGGCTTTCAACGGGTTGGTCTCCAACTGGTGTGAAGTTGTGGTGGATGCAGTCCTCGACAAGCTAGCTGTGATCGGGGTTGCCATCCCCGACAATGAAGATCTATCCAAGGAAGTTTGGGAGGCGTTGCGAGCCAACGACCTCGATGAGCAACAGGAGGAGCTGCACGAGGGGATCTTGGTCGAGTCCCGCTCCTACGCCATCCTCTGGCCGGACCCTGAACTTGGCATCCGCTTCGACTGGAATCCCGCTCAAAACGTGCGGATCAAATACGCCGATGATGATGCACGTACCCCCGTCTGGGCGATGAAGAGATGGCTGACCTCATCTGGTGTGATTCGAGTCAACCTCTACTTCGCTGACCGGATCGAGAAGTGGCAGCAGTCTCCAAATGAGCAGCAAGGGAACATCACTCAAATCCCCGGCACATCCCCTCAGACCGGCCTCACCCAATTCTTCACTGATGGTGAGCCGTGGCCCCTACCCAACCCTTTCGGTGAGATCCCCGTAGTTGAGTTCTCCAACCGCAAGGGAAGTGAGATCAAATCTGTCATCCCTCAACAGGACGGTGTGAACTACCTCCTCACTTCAGCATTCGGTGCTGCCGAGTTCAACGCCATGCAACAGAAAGTGATGATGACAAACGTGGCCGAGCCTAAAGGTGGATGGTCGAATACTCCTGGCCGAGTGTGGCATCTCCCTCATGCGTTGGATGCCGATGGCAAACCGATTGAATCATCCATAGGTGAGTTCAGCGCAACTGACTTGGACCCTTACCGAAACCTCATTGAGATGACCCTCCAGCATGTGGCCCTCACCTCCAAGACCCCAGTGCGGATGTTCTTTCAATCGGACAGGGGTGGACGTGGGGATGCCCCTTCTGGTGAAGCTCTACGCGTGGAGGATCAACCCCTCATAGATAAGGTCCAGTCGAAGCAAGTTCGTTACGGCAACAGTTGGTACAAGGTGGTTCGTCTCACCGCCAAAGCTGTGAGTGGGGATTATGGGCTGGTCCTGCCGATGGGAGAAGTGATCTGGCAGGACACTCAAGCAGACTACCGATCTGCTCTGCTCGATGATGCGATCAAGATGTCAGAGATTGGAGTTCCATACGACTTCATCATCTCCAAGCTTGGACTATCCCCCGATGAAGTGGAGATGTTGATTGAGATGGGTAAAGAGGAAGAGCCGGTTGTGGAGGTGGCGGCTGAGACGAATGAGGCGTCTGAAAGGCCAAATCCAGTCACTTCGGACAGATGACGTTTTGACGATCTCGCCCTAACCTGCTAGAGTAGGTCTCCTATATGGGAAGGAGACCCAATGCAGGTAGCCAAGGACCTAGCTCCAACAATGTTTGGAATCCAACTAGGGCCAGACCAATGGCAGCTACGTCTCAACAAGCGAGAGATCGACACTCTCGAACAAGCCATCGCTATTCGTGAGGAAGCCCGAGATCGGTTGCGGGAAGGTATGGGTTGGGAAGAGTTCGAGAGCAGTGTTCTCTATGTCCTGAGTGTTGACGATCTCGTTGACACGCCCGTAATCAACTTCGCTCTCGACTATTCGGGAATGAAACCCTGATGGCCGTCTACACCAAAGACTCAGCTAAAGCAGGCACTACCGAATACGTCGCCACCGTCTACACCCTCGTTCCTGACCCTGACGGGATACGCCAATCCAATGACGGCAACTACCGGGAAGATACTCAGGTGAGCCGTCCATACAAGACCTCTTTTGGCGCATCAAACTGGGTGCGGCGGCAGATTGGGGACTACGCCGATGTCAACCAGTTCGAGTGGATCTCAGACTCCTTCCATGATGAAGAATATGGACAGGTCATTGACGCCTATCCAGAGATCGAATCCATCATTTACCTCTGGTGGGATGGGAATGAGTGGGAGTCAGAACCCACCTAGCCAATCCGAATCCAGCTCGAATCGTAGCAATCCTTCCCTCCTCGGTTATGCTCACCACAGAGCAGCACCCAAACTGCTTAGACAACGTCGATTTCCCAGGAGGAAACCGTGCCAGAGGAGAAAGGGACCGAGACTCCAGAAGAGTCGAAGCCACCTGAGGAGTCTGAAACTCCCGCAGTAGTGGAGACTGAGACCGAGATTGAAACCAAGTCAGAGGCTAAGTCCTTTGACGAGGGGTATGTCAAGGACCTCCGCACTGAATCCGCCAAGTACCGCAAACGTGCCCAGGAGGCAGAGGCAAAGATCAAAGAGTTCGAGCAGGAGGGGATGGATGAGCTGGAAAAGGCTCAGACCGTCGCCAAGGATGCAACTGAGAAGGTGGGCCTTCTGGAACGCCAGCTCAACTCGGAGCGCACTCGGAACGCAGTCACTCTGGCTGCCGCCGAGATGAACTTTCGTGACGCATCCGATGCTCTCTCGATGATCGACACCGAAGCACTGACCTACGACGACGACACTGGCAGGCCAACTGACAAGAGCATCAAAGGTGCCCTCAAGTCATTGGCCAATCAAAAGCCCTACCTCGTTGATACAGGTTCAGGAACCGCTGATGGTGGCGCCCGTGGTGGTGCTGGCGAGCTAACTGAAGACCAAAAGGTTGCTGGCTACGAGAAGAAGCTCCAGGAACGGTACGGCTCGATTCCGATGCCGACCAACTACTAGACCTGTCGCTCCTCCTCTAACTCAGCAATCATCAAACATGCAGGAGGAGCATGGCACGAATTGACAAGGCCCCAGAAGGTGGCAAGTTCCGTGCGCTCGCAGCCGCATCACTCGATGCAACTGCCGGAGCATGGGGCGTAGGAGATCTCCTCAACGTCACGATTGATTCCAGCGGCGAACTCGTCGCGGCATCAGCCACGAACGTTGATGGAGTCATCCTCACCTCAGAGGGTCAATCAGCCGATGCAGCAGCCAATAAGACTGTCATCGGTGGCCGTATGTACACGGTTTTCTTCCAGGCTGAGGTAGTGGAGGTAGGCGATTTCGTCGCTCCCACTCTCGCAGCAGGAAACCTTGTGTACGCCGCGGCAGCAGGTGATGTCACCGCTACCCCAGGCACAGGCGCAGTCTTCATTGGCTACGTCATGGACTCGGGTGAGCGCATGGTCATCAACCTGAACGCACGGATCGTTTCGGTCTAGAAGGAGAGACAATGACACTTGAGAATTTGTCGCTCCTGACCATTCAGGAACGACTAGCCCTCGGCTTGTACGGTGCGGCGGAAGATGGGACTGCCCCTTCAGGTATGCTGAAGAGGTCGGACGCCATTGCCACCGTTCCCGGCACAGCCCTAACAGTCGATGGTCAACCAATCGCGGAGATCTGGAACGAACTCCAGTCCCGGCTGACCGCGTACAACAACCAAATAGCACCGATCCTGGGACTGTTTTCGGATCTGACCATCAGGTCCAACGATCAGATAGCCACCTACTCAACGCGCGGCTTCGAGCAGGCGACTGAGTTTGGCCGTCCCACCAACATCTCCCTCCAGTATCTAGCTCGGGCCTTTCCGATAGATAACTACGACATTGGCTTCGGGTACACCCAGAAGTTCATTGATCGTGCGAAAGGTCGCGAGATCTTGGCAGTGCAGGACACAGTCGAGAACGCATGGTGGAACCTGCTTCTCAACACCGTGTTCAACGCAATGTTCGACAACGCTCCAGGCGTGGACCCAGATGGTGTCCAGCCGCTACCCCTCTACAACGCTGACGGTGAGCTACCTCCGCCTTACAAGCGGTACACCCACCTGACAACGCACACTCATTACCTGGCCGATGCCGGGGCAATCACGACTGCGTTGGTTGATGTGATAGAGGAGCATGTCACCCACCACGGATTCGGAGACTTTGGGGAGCAGTTGTTCCTCCTTCTCCACCGCGATGAGATGGCAACGGCTCGGGGCTTCGCGAACTTTGTGCCCGCTGAGTCGGCAAGCGTCAAGGCCATAGTGACTGGCCCAACAATTGGCGCTGCCCCTTCAGCCGCAGCCCTCATCGGCCTCCCGGTCGAAGGGTTCATCGGCAAGTTCGCTGTCGTCCAGATGCTCGACGTTCCTAGCGGCTACGCCCTCGGTTTCGCGACCGGAGGCCAGTTCGCTTCCCAGAACGTCGTTCGTTTGCGTCAGCATGAGAATGAGTCTGCTCGTGGTCTACGTCTCATCGAAGGCCCCCGGCAGAGGTACCCGCTCTACGATGCCGTCTACGACGGTTACACCGGAGCAGGTGTTGCCCAACGTGGCGCCGCTGTGATCCATCGCTTCGGCAATGGCACATATGCACCGCCCGTCTTCTAGGAGCACCTAGTTGGATGATGAAAGGAGGGCCTTCACCGGCCCTCCTTTTCTCTACCATCCTTGACCATTACTCCAACCGATTGATAGTGTGGAATCCTGAAAGTGCTTCCGTGGTCTGGCGTGGACGCTTTCTCGACGCTCTCAGCCCTGGGGGACTCAACTCCCCCAGGTTGAGAGAAGGGAGATTTAGATGTCGATAACAACCAAAGACCGCAACAAGATCTACAACCGCATTCGTCACTACAGGATGAGGGGCGAACCAACACACGCCCACACCCTTGAGCTAGCAATGGCTGCTGGTGAGATGCCCGATCCAACCTTGATGTCTGATTCAGGTGTCAACACCGACACCCCTCTTGTGGGGAGTGTGGACCTGACCATTCCTCCCACACATGGGAAAGGGTCTGGGATAAAAGCTTGGGTTGAGTTCGCTGCCAAAGTCACCGACATTGATAGTGAGGTGTTACAACGGATGGGTCGAGATGACATCATCGAAACTCTCAAAGCTAGAGGGAACATTCCCGCCGATGGGGATGAGTAGATGGCTTCCTTCAGAGAGTTGATGGTAGGCCCTGGCTCAGTAGCAGTTGCTTCAGCGGTTTATGGCGCCACCACCCTTACCAGTGGTCTTCTAGTCCCTCACGGAGCTTCCAAACTGGGTCTCTTCATAAACGTGACAGCCGCCTCAGGAGGCTCACCCACTCTTGATATTGATGTGGAGTGGTCATCTGATGGAGGTACCACATGGTTCGATAATGATCCTGTGGATGAGATCTCACAACTGACAGCCATCAGCACCCTTGCCAAACAATTCACTGTGCTGGCTCCCGACTATCGGTTGCAGTTAGAGCTTGCTGGCACCACTCCTAGCTTCACTGTGGTTGTAGACCATGTTGGACTGTTTGTCTAAGTTGGCTCCATAATTTGTCTAAGTTGGCTCCATAGGCTGGTTCTATGTACGAGTACAAAGCCTGGGTGGTGTCTATCTATGACGCCGATACCATCCGCTTTGACATAGACCTCGGCTTCAACCAGCGGATGATGAACCAGTCGATCCGCCTCTCTGGGATCAACGCCTGGGAGGTTCGAGGTGAGCAAAGGATGCTGGGGATCACCGCCCGAGACGCTGTCCGAGAGCTACTACCCAAAGGCTCTCCAGTCCTTCTCCGCACCTTCAAGGACAAGAAGGGCAAGTATGGGAGGTGGATAGGAACTATCATCCTTCCTGATGGGACCAACCTGAATGAGTGGTTGGTCGAAGCCGGACACGCCATAGAGGTTGAATACTGATCCTTCCCCGAATCCATCTCCCCCGATGGGTCTGCCAACTACTCCGCCATCCTGGGGTGTTCTGGCTATCTGACGACACCGGAACTTTCATTATCCAAGACTGTCAACGATGCCGGACAGTCACCATCACCTCTCTCTCAGAATCCCACTCCCGAGAGGATTATGAGAAGGTTCTGAATGATTGGTTAAGCTTGGATTGATGTCCACCATTGCTGAGAAGCCCACTTCCATCCGTATCCGCCATCGCTACAAACACGGCGGCATGGCTCTCATCCCCATCAACCACAAGCGCCTCTACAAAGACTCAGCCAGGAAATGCCCCAACTGCCAGGTCATCCACACCGATTCTTTTGGTCACCCTGTCAAGACTGTCCATCTCTGGCTTGATGACACCGGAGCCTGTCTAATCTCTCCCGGCGTTCTGGCCGATCTCCAACACCCCAAAGTTGGGATGCCCAACCTCGACATCGTTGCCGACATAGTCGATCCTCCTGCTATTACACTCGAAGGCAACAGGTTTGAGGTAGACCAAGACAACGCCCGAATCCACTACTGGAAGGAACCCACAATTGTCTAAGAAGCTAGAGGATCTGTCGGCTGCCAAAGCTGGCGTATCCCAGGCAGAGTTGGAGGAAGCGTTCCTCAGTCTTGGCACCCTTGAACAGGAGAATGCCGAGCAGGAGGGACTTCTCGAAGCTGCCACAGCCGCCAAAGAAAAGGCCCGCACCGCTCTCAACAAGGCCAACGACAACATGAGAGCTGTCCTGAGTGTCCGTGATCCAATTCAGGAAGAGTTGCAGCGCGCATCATGGATTGTGCGTAATGCCGATCCTGACCAACCTGTGCCGCCCTTGGGCAATCAGGCCCCCCGGATCAAGAGTGTGAGGAGCTAGCCCAATGGCTGATGCCTATTACAACGATGCTCCAAACGCCTTCCTAGGCAACGGAGTTCAAGGTGCTATCGACCTGGACACTGACGACATTCGGATGATCCTCTACGACGAGGGAGCTGATGCTCTGGACTTGGCCAACACGGTCATCTCCGACATCCTGGCTGGTGCCAGAATCGCCTCGTCCGCCAACCTAGCCTCCAAGACAGTGGGTACGGTTGCGGCTGGGATCTTCGACCATGCCGACTACGTCTTCACCTCAGTATCGGGCGCCTCGGTGGAGTCGCTCACCTACTGGAAGTTCAATGCCACGGAGACCATTGCTCCGCTGATAATGAACCTCGACTCGTGGACTGGCCTGCCGGTCACTCCCAACGGAGGCGACATCACGGCAGCTCCGGCAGCCGGTGGTGTACTCGACATCTCCTAGAGGTAACCAAATTGCAGAAGCTCGGGAGTCCAGCTCCTCCCGAGCTTCTCCTCGTTAGGATGTGGCCATGAGAAGAGATAAGGAGACTGACCTTTGAGCGACTGGCACGCCCTTGACGATGCCGGAGTAGGCAACCGCCTCCGAATCGTGGTTCACACTTCAGTCCCCGGTGGGAACAACAATGCCTCACCCGCTCCGGTCCCTTGGCAGACTGCCGCTTCTCAAATGAAAGTTTCAGAGGGAGGGACCACTTCTATTGTCCCCAACCTCCCCGCTCTTGAGCAGACCGACTTGGACAATGGAGTTCTCTACGAGACGCTCATCCAGGTCTCTTCCTCAGCTAATGACACTCCAGCCCAAAGATTGACAGCAGTACAGACTGCGGCCGGAGTCGAGCAGGCCAGAGTAGGCTCAACCCTAGCCAAATCACTCCAGTATTGGGGCGGTAACGGGATGGCAACCTAATGGCACTCACTTGGGCCACCGGTCAAACCATCACACAGCTAACCGCTGTTAACCAGACGGAACAGTTATCAACAGCTCTCGATCTGCTGCTTGCCTACACGACTCTCTGTGAGGTCAAAGCCAACTCATCTGGGACTCCGACTGACCCTCTGATCATCAACATCTATTTGTCCAACGACAACAGCGCCTATGACGATCAGCCTTGGTCGGGGTTTTCCTATGAGCCTGGATCAACAAGTACTGAGCAGATGACTGTGTCTCTCCCCGCAGGTTTACGATATGTCAAGTTCGGGTTCGCGTCAGGGGGAGCTACTGACACCTATGTTGTTGATATGGATTATCAGCGTCTAACAGCAGTCTGACAAATGATACGAACCAAGCCTGGGTTATCAATACTCACCCCTGAGGCTGTTGCCCCGCTCTACCGAAAGTATTGGAACAGTCTTTATGCCGCAGTTCCTCTTATGCGATCAGGACTTGTCGGGCGGTCTGGAAACCCTCTGCTGTCCTACGGTTCTGCCGATCCCGCCTCTGTGTCAATTGTCGGGACCACAGCCCAGGTTGGCGAGGTCGTCACTCCTTGGGGTCCAGGATTGGAGTGGTCTGGTACGGCCGGTGTCGGTGATGGAATCGAAATCAGCAATGCTCAGATGGAATTCTCTAATGATCCTTACCTTGGTCGCACACCAGGATTCACAACAGCAGTGTTATTCAAGTGGGATGGGACAACAGGAGACCAGCGGGCACTGATATCCCAGGGGGCATACCGGTTGAGAATCGCCAACAAGGCGTCACCATCCGATATCGAGTTCGTTGGCACAGCCCTAATTACAAATACCATCACAACGGATGTTTGGTATCTGATGATCGCAACATCGACTGAAAACCCGATTGCCTCAGCAGGCAGCACCAGCTATGTCTATCTGTTCAATGCCACCACAGGTCGTTACCTCGACGGCAATGCCACCAGCTCTTCCAATGCTGGGAATGTGGGCGAGTCCATTTTCTTTGGCGCCCATTCAACTAACGATCCAGCAGTTGGTGTGACCATTGCTGGAGGGTGGTGCTGGAGTAGACACTTCGGAATGTTGTCAGGATTTGCTCCTCACGAGGCCCGAGGCATGGAAGCTTTTATCGAAGATCCGTTCGGGATGTTCCGTCCAAACCTATCTCCCTTCTTCCCAGCATCCATTAGTGGGGTCACTGTCACCCTCTACGCCACTGCTGATGGCACTCTTACCAATGTCGTTGATGAGATCGACACCACCATCGACCTCTACCAATCAGTAGATGATGATCCTGCCACTCCCACTGATGCTGACTGGGTCAACAACACTTCCCTCACCGCCTCCACCTTCTTTCTCCTTACCGACATGCCATCCCTTTTCGACACCGCTACCTCGGCCACTATCATTGTGCGCTACCGAGGCCAAAACTGGTCCGGCGCCTCCCTCACTCTCTACGCCCAGCTTTTCCAATCCGACGAGTCCACCACCCTGTCTGATGAGATCACGGTCGCTACTGTGTCGGGCAATGGAGCTTTCGCTAACACCTCCTCGATCACTTTCACCAACCTGTCCGCAGGCTCCAAGACGATATGGGATGGTGCACGCATACGCTTCCGTTGGGCCTAGTCCGGTTCAACAAGGATGAGTTGATATCTGATGGCAACTCACGGACGCTGGACAGGTGGCGCCAAGAGTCAAGGCAACCTACCCGAAGCGTGGGCGGCTCCCGCCAGCCTCTTCGATGTTCAGGCTCGCAACGACGGATCGGCTTACAGCTTCGCAGCGGCAACATCCATTCTCACACTGCCGTCATCTGGTCTAGCTGATGGCTATCTACTGGTTGGCCGATACGAATACCTCGACACTTCCAATGGACGATTCAACCCTCAAGGGAAAATCATCCAGGCATCAGGGACCGGCACCTTTGTCGGATCTCCCTCAGGGGGCTACAGCCGGAACAACAACAACGATCAGGCGTTCGTCCAATGCTGGGCATTTGTTGACAACCCGTCAGCATCCGCCACCTTCCAATTCCAATGGAAGGCTGATACTGACGATGCGCTGGGAGGGACTTCACTGTCCTCTTTCGATGTTATCCCTCTCTTCTACTCGAACCACGGGATCTATACATCAACATCCAGCAGCCTGTATGGAGGAGTCACACCGAACCAAGTAACTGGATGGACAGTGTCGGCGGAAAGCGACACAGCAGCCATCCAGATCGCTACCAATGTGGTGACGGTCAAAGGGAACAACACACGATACCTGCTATTCGGATCTCAATTCTATGAAGGACGAGGAGGGAGAACCCAACGGTGGATGGGGTTCGATTACGACGGCACCAAAGATGATGCTGCAAAAGCCTACGCCTACTACCGCCAGGGCAGCGTTGATGAGGTAGGCAACACCTTCCACGATCTGATCGAGACGGTCACAGCCGACCGGACGGTTGAGCAGTTCTGTTATCGGGGAGATGGGATCTCTAACAACCAGGGTGGGGCCGATGTTGACGGGACTACTCCTGTTGTTGGGGATCATGCGATGGTTGTCCTTGAGCTGAATAGCACCGCCGAAGTGTTCAGGACCAAGGATGCGACTGGGGTGCAGAACCTCGATGTTGGTTCAGGCACACCAGTTGACCTGACTGTTACCCGCACGACTGACATTGACTTCAACGATGCCGCCTCATTCACGAGAGCGACCGATGTGGGGATGAATGTCGAGCAGGCAATGGACGCTCTTGCCGGAGCCAATGTGTCGGCTGCTAGCCGGACCGTATCCAGCGGGACTCGATACACGGGACGCTCCAACATCACTATCAACGGGGTCGAAGACGCCAACGTTTTCCACGGCAACTACATGAGACAGAACCAGGGGAGTATCGACACGTTCGGCTGGTCGGCCAACCCACTCGGTTATGTGGCTGTGGTCTTGAACGATGATATTGGAGTGTCGGCCGGTCAGGACGGCGATGGGGGTGATGCCACAACTCAGGCTGGATGGGTTGGTCTGTGGGGCCTCAACCTGGACACACTGGCAGCGGCAACCGGACAGACCCTCTCTGGTGTCCTGTTCTCCAGACCACCAAGCTTCATCTCTGGTGCAATCACCACTGCCTACACCATTACGGGCGTCCTGTTCTCAAGGCCACCTGCCTTCATCACCGGGATCGTCACCCCCACCTACACCATTGACGGTGTTCTGTTCTCAAGGCCCCCAACATTTATAGCTGGGACGGTCACTGCTGCTCAGTCCGTCAATGGTGTCTTGTTCTCTAGGCCCCCAATATTCATCACAGGCACAGTCACTCTCACCAAGGAAGTCCAATTCTCTGGCTTCGCCATCACCATGTCCTATGTGGAGACGGCTGGGCTGACTCTCACTGGTGTTCTTTTCTCCAGGCCTCCCACATTCATTGCTGGCAACGTCACTACTGCCTACACCATTACTGGGACAGTATTCGGCCGACCTCCCAGCTTCATCTCGGGTGCTATCACCACTACATACACCATTTCAGGTGTTCTCTTCTTGCGTCCGCCCACGTTTATAACTGGAGTCACCACTGCTGCTTATCAACTAACCGGCATCCTCTTCTCCAGGCCTCCCAGCTTTATCACTGGTGTGGTCACCCCAGGCGGAGTCTCCCTTGATGGAGTGCTATTCGCCAGACCCCCCACATTCATCTCAGGTTCCGTCACCACCGCTTACACCCTGACCGGTATCACCTTCTCAAGACCTCCCACGTTTGTAGTGGGCACCATCACGACCAGCAACACAATCTCGGGCATAGTCTTTGCGAAGACTCCGGCATTCGTTTCTGGAACAGTGGTTGCCAGCTACAACATCGTAGGCAACCTGTTTGCCCGTCCTCCGACTTTCGTTGCGACTGGTTCAGTTACCTCTGCCTACACGATCACTGGTGTTGTCTTTGCGACAGCACCAGTGTTCGTGTCAGGAACAATCATCCCGGCCCAGTTTGTCAATGGTGTCCTCTTCTCTCGTCCACCGACATTCATTGCTGGTGTTGTCTCATCAAATATCACTCTCACTGGAAGCTTGTTCTCCAGACCACCAAGCTTCATCTCTGGTGTGGTCTCCACTGCCTACACCCTCTCAGGTGTTCTCTTCTCCCGGCCTCCCTCGTTCATTTCTGGTGATATCCGCAAGATCCTTGGTGGAGTCCTATTCAGCCGCCCACCCTCATTCATCTCGGGCGTCATCTCTACTACCTACACCATCACTGGTGTTATCTTTGCCCGACCCCCCACGTTCATTTCAGGAACAGTCGGCCAGATCCTCGTTGGAGTGCTGTTCTCTCGTCCACCGACATTCATTGCTGGTGTTGTCACCCCTGGTGGAGTAACCCTCACCGGGGTCCTCTTCGCTCAACCCCCATCGTTCATCTCTGGCCAGGTCAATCAGACAGTCATCTCAGGTGGGCCACTGAATGCTCCACCCACATTCATCACTGGAACAGTCCTTGCTGGAGGAGTGACTCTCGATGGTGTGCTGTTCTCCAGACCACCCAGCTTTATCACAGGTCAGATCAATCTGACCCTTCTCGGAGTGTTATTCTCTCGCCCGCCGACCTTCATCTCCGGCACGGTCACTACCCAATACACCCTCGCCGGAACCCTCTTCACACGCCCACCCACTTTCATCAGTGGTCAGATCAACCTCACCATCCTGGGGGTTCTGTTCTCCCGGCCACCGACATTCATCTCTGGTGTTATCACTCCCGGTGGAATCACGGTCTTCGGTGTTCTGTTCAGCCGCCCACCCACTTTCATCAGTGGTCAGATCAACCTCACTGTCATTTCTGGTGGCCCACTCAACACCCCGCCAACATTCATCTCAGGCGTTATCACTCCCACTTTCACCATCAGCGGAGTTCTCTTCTCTAGGCCTCCCTCATTCATTTCTGGTGTTGTCAGCTCGAACTACACCCTCACTGGGACTCTATTCAGCCGCCCACCCACCTTCATCGCCGGGGTCATCACCACTCAGAACACTCTCAGTGGAACCCTCTTCTCTCGCCCACCCACATTCCTAGCTGGACGCCTTGACCTCACCATCTTTGGTGTCACCTTCCTACGTCCCCCAAGCTTCATCTCTGGTGTGGTCACTCTGGGCGGGGTCACTCTCTCCGGTGTTCTGTTCAGTCAGCCTCCCAGTTTCATCACAGGGGTTGTCACTCCTGGTGGAGTCACTCTTGCTGGCTCACTCTTTGCTCGCCCACCCACATTCATCACAGGTGTTGTCAGTACCACCTACACACTGACCGGCTCTCTATTCAGCCGCCCACCCTCATTCATCACAGGGGTTATCACTCCCACCTACACGATCTCAGGAGTGGTGTTTGCTCAGCCACCAAGCTTTATCGCTGGTGTCATCTCTCAGATATCAAGTCCACAGACTCTTTCTGGTGTGCTGTTCAGTAGACCTCCAAGCTTCATCTCAGGACGACTCGATCTCACCATTTTCGGTGTGGTCTTCACGCGCCCGCCTACCTTCATTACAGGTCAGGTCCTTGCAGGTGGAGTCACCCTATCGGGCGTTCTCTTCAGCCGTCCTCCCAATTTCATTGCTGGACGACTCGACCTCAGGATCTTCGCCCCTGCCACTTTCCTCCGTCCACCTAGCTTCATCAGTGGAACCCTCACCACCACGGTTGGTCTCACCGGAGTTCTATTTGCTCGTCCTCCCACGTTCATCCCAGGAGACCTGTTCTTCCAATTCCAGTTCCTCCTCGGTGTCGTATCCCTCAGGCCTCCCACCTTCATCACAGGGACCCTTACTGTTGAAGTGTTCTTACCCCCAGAAGGAGGGCGTGAGTTCTCCCCCACGGATCGAACATATGAGGGGGATCGTTCCCTCAACGGCGCCTCACGGAGCTACTCTGGAGACCGGACATATAGCAACAGGAGCAGAAGTGGTCCTTAACCCAGCGACAGTGGCCTTGATCCGAGATGAGATTGGGAACGATACTGACTTCTCAGATGACATCCCTCATGTTGCTCCACAGCTCGACTCTCTCGAAAACATCTACAACGATGCGAACAGGGGCGCCTCAAATGTGCTGCGGTCTGCCCTGATCTGTCAGAAGCGGCGGCTGATGAATTTGCAGTCCCGGTCTTTTGATGTGGTGACTGAAGGGTCGTTGCTTTCGCGCAACCAGAGGATTCGGTTCCTGGCTCGTGAGATCATCCGCCTGGAGACTCTTGTTGACACCACCCATAAGGGTGTCAATGCCAAAGTCTTGTCAAGCGTCCAGGTGCAGGAGGCAGTCGATGCTGGCTCCGAGTTCGCATAAGCTCGACAAACAGGATGTGATCGAGTCCGTCCATTCTGCTGTGTATGAGATCTGGGGACACATGCAGGAGAAGGAGGAGGAGGTTGCTGGAGCTGTGTTCAAGGATGGGACTATCCACCGCTTCGACAACATCCATCCCTCACCCAAAACCCACTTCCATGTGGATGCTTCCCAATCGGCAGGGTTGGAGAATGTGGTTGCTATCTACCACTCACACCCGAACGGGAACGAGCTGATCTCCGTCACTGACATGAGAGGGTTAGCTCCAATTCCTGCCGTGATTGTCACATCCCTGGGGATCATTTTATGGTGGCCCCACTCCAAGGTTGGCTACTACCGTATCTGGGACTGGTATGGCCCTGAATGAATTGATCTCCGCGGACGAGCTGGCTGGGATACGCTCCGACGCGGTCCAACTGTTTGTTGATGCGTGCATCGTGGAGCGCCAACCCACCTCCAAGCTGGACTCGACCAGAGAGGTAGAACGAGGGACCGGCCAGTTGATTGATGATCCGCGCGAGCTGATCTACACCGGCAACTGCTCGATCTACCCGATCAAATCGAGAAGAGATCGCTTTGATGAGTTCGGCCAGGGTTTGATATTCACCAGGCAATATCGAGTAGTGTTGCCCTACACCGCTTCCACCATCCAGATCCGTGACATCTTCACTTCCACCTCATCCGATGATGCCCAACTTGTGGGCCGTGAGCTAGAGGTGCGAGATGTGATCGTCTCCACCATTCTCGGGTATAGATCTCTCACAGTCCACGATTCAGCGGAGTAGCTCGTGGGATTCAACACCCGCATAGATCCCAAATCTTTCCCTGGCCCCTACCCACTCAACCCTGGGCCTAACAAGCCAAACAATCGACTGTCGGGTGTGATCTTTGAGGTGCAGGGGTTGACCACCATCATCGAGCATTGGGCCACGGTCAGAGCCTTGACCTTAGAGCTGACCCCTCAGGTGTTGGACTTCTACGCGGATGTGATAGTCCACAATGCGAGACAGTTTGTGCCTAAGAGGACTTGGGCCACCCACGACTCGATCAACAAAGAGCCTGGGGTATATCAGGTAGGGAAGAACAACTTTGTGGTCGATATGGGTCCTACCACTTTCTACTCCCGATTCTTGGAGTGGGGGACCGTCAATATGATTGCTCGTCCTTTCATGGTGCCAGCAATCGACATGGCCGAACCTGACTACCTCCGAGCGATGAAGGACATTGCGGGGATAGCCGACCAGCTCTCCACCAATGTTGGTCTCAAAGGGGATGTGGGGAGAGATCAACGCATCACCGGCACCATCACTGCTTTCCGCTCAGGCCTCTACTCCATCTCAAAGTCATTGGGTGATATTGCTGTCTTCGGGGGGAACAATGTGATTCGTCCCACCCGGAGCTTCTCAATCAACGCTGCCAAGACGTTGGGTGATGTGAGTGCTGTGATGAAAGGAGCGGTAGGGGCACGGTTCTCTCGTCGCTTGACAGGACGCGCGGTGGGGAAGCTTGCCGGATTCGGCTCCGCGTCCTTGTCCGCTTCCAAGAACTATTCCGGTCAGATCAGTGGAGGCCAGCGCGTTTACAACCGTTTCGTTGGAGCACAAACTCAGGGAGTGGTCAGTACCAACCTTGGTGGCTTCGGGTTCTAGGATGGGTCTGTGACTGCTCCCAACTACAACGATGATGTTGTCCTCTACGACCACATCAAAGCTGTCATTGATGTGCTGGATCTGAATTTGCCTTTCCCGATAGGGGATTGGGAGCGACCCAAAGATGTGAATGAGAAGTTCATTCCTCCTCCCTATGCACTGGTGAGACTGTTCCCCTCAACCGGCCAGTTTGAGGGGGATCTAACCCACTTCCAGAAGGACATCATCCTGCGTATTCAGATCATGGCGGCTGGGCTTGTTCAGTTGCAATGTCTGGATATACAGGACCTCACTCGCCAGCAAATGTACCGAGATAACCTCACCATCCCAGGCCGGTATATCCAGAGCTTGAAAATGATGATTACGTCTGGAGGAATCTCCCGAGATGATGACCTTCCCACCCCCCTGCTGTTCTCCTATGATGTGTACGAGCTACGAACCACTCCACTGACCGTTTAGGAGCATGATGGCTGCTGATATTTGGGTTGAGAACGAAACACTGCCAGGGCAGATTGTGAAGATGTCCCCAGCCAGGTTCAGTATCTATGAGCGGAATGGGTGGGTAGAAGTTGATCCCCCTGATTTCGATGAGGATGTGAAGAGACCAGCCTCGGTCCTGAGTAGGCGTGAGAAGTCAGATAAGAAACCTGCCGGGGGAAGTGTGGCGGGGCGCGCCAAGTCAGATAAGACTCCCGCTGGCCCTCAGGCGGAACGAGCCAAGTCGGACAAGGCTGCCGCCAAGTCTCAGGTTGAGCGAACCACATCAGACAAGGTAGCCGCTGCTAGTGCTACCACTGAGAGGGTCCACAAGGAAGAAACTCGTCGTTTAGAAAGTGAAGCTGCCGCGGTGGCCAGGCTGGAAGCCAAGCAATCCAAGAAAAAGACGACTCGTAAAAGATCGTCGTCCTCCAAGAAGTAACCGACTATCTTGTGAGGGTTATAGCCAACCGTAAACGGAGGTTTTAGATGGCTAGGGTCATTGCCGATGGTGAAGTCCGCATCTCAGAAGTTGCGACTATCGCTGATACCACTGCTCCAACAGCAGCAGAGATAGCAGCAGGGACGAACATCACCCCATACTTACAGTCGATAGACACGCCTTTGGAGGGCAACCGCGTCAATGCTGGTGATCTTTCGACTGCGTTCAGAATCACGGCTGCTGGCAAGTTCGGTGGTGATGTGTCGATGGATGTCCATCGTGGCACAGTCTCAGCCGATGACACTGCCTATACCCTGTTCCCAAGAGGGACACAGACCAACATCGTTCTCAGACGCTTTGGTGGCTCGACCGTCGCCATTGTCGCTACTGATGTTGTGGAGGTCTGGCCGGTACGGGTTGTCACTCGCTCACCAGCACCACTCGATGAGGAAGCCTTGCAGATGGCCACCGTGGACATGGCTGCCACTGCTGAGCCGGACATCGACGTAGCCGTCGCTTAGGTCTTTACAAGTTCATACGGTTGGCTGTTAGGGGATCCTTGCTAACGTGAGGGTCCCCTAACTGTTTGGAGTGAGAAGTGACGGCCACCAAAGAGGCCAAAGAACGAGAGAAGGCCAATGAGGAGAGTGTCAAGAGCCTCAAGGACATTCTCAGCCTGAAGAAACAGCATGAGCGAGGGATTGAGATACTGCTCGACTCAGCTCTAGCTGCGGCCATCAGGGCCAAGGAAGCAGAGCTGGAGAAAGCCAATCGTCGTAAGTCACGCCAGGGGAGTGACCTGTCTGGTAAGAACAGTGTCAAGCCCTTGGAGCAGGAATTGGATGAGCTGTGGGAGGAAGCTGAGGGGCTAGCCGTCACGTTCACCTTCAAGGATATTGGGCGTAAGGTTTTTGACAGTTTGGTCCAGGCTCACCCTGCCACTCCTCAGCAGAAGAAACGGATGGAGGATTTGGGCGGAGGGTTGTTGGAATACAACATAGACACCTTCCCTCCAGCCCTAATGGCGGCCACCGCTTCTGATCCAGAGATGACTT
>FXBF010000091.1_pt1 | contig 26184 bp, 16 predicted proteins | sample 5335321 | NCBI WGS metagenome assembly FXBF01 (sample SAMEA103928391, study PRJEB20085) | sediment metagenome | isolation source: sediment
TCCGATAAACGAAACCCGAGGAGGTTACTATTTCAACCTCCCCGGGGGCAACGTGGGCGCGGAACCGGGGAATGGATCGCGCCACGAGGAGAGCTGACTAGGCCGGACGCCGTGCCCGCACGAACGCGGAGGCGATCCGCCCTTCTTCCAGCCAGCTGTCCTCGACCTCGATGCCGAACTCACCGGCGAGCTCGCGGATTTCGCCGGAGTCGAACGCCCGTGTGACCTCCACGTCGATATCGGTGAACCCGGCTGCCGCCAGCTTGGCGCGGTACTCATCTTCGTGCAGCGCGCCCGCCACGCAGCCGGCCCACGCCTCGGTGCTTCCGCGAACCTCCTCCGGCAAGCGGCCTTGGATCACGATATCCGAGACCGCGAAGCGACCGCCCGGCCGCAACACGCGGAACGCCTCCCGCAGAACTCTGTCTTTGTCCGTTGACAGGTTGATCACGCAGTTCGAGACCACCACGTCCACGCTCTCATCCGGCAGCGGCACCTCCTCTATGGTCCCCTTCAGAAACTCCGCGTTCGCGATGCCGGCTTCCCGTTGATTGCGGCGAGCGAGCTCCAGCATCTCGTCGGTCATGTCAACACCGTACGCCTTTCCCGATGACCCGACCCGTCGCGCGGACAACAAGACATCGATGCCGCCGCCCGAACCGAGGTCGAGAACCACCGCGCCGGGATTCAGCTCGGCCAGCGCCGTGGGGTTGCCGCAGCCCATGGAGGCAAGCACCGCTGCCTCGGGAAGCTGCGACATTTCATCTATGGAATACAGACGCCGTGGGGTTGCCGCAGCCCATAGAGGCAAGCACCGCTGCCTCGGGAAGCTGCGACATTTCATCTATGGAATACAGATCTCGCGCGACCACATCCTTCTCCGCCGATCCACAGCATGGCTCGGCTGACTGGCCACAGCAGCCACCCGGCGCAGCTTGCGCCGCCTTCCGGGCTGCCACCGCATAGCGCTCGCGAACCGCCTCCTGGATATCCGCGTCTTTGCTCATGTTTCCCCCCAACGTTGTCGCTACCAATCGCCACTGCAGCATCTCCCTCCGCGGGAGACGAGACCGGTCGATGCCGCTTCAGCCAGCCGGCCGATCAACCGGGCCATCGAGCGCCGCACCCCATGGTCGAACTCAGTCAGCAGTCGCCGCTCCCGGGCGAGCATGTCCTTCTCGATAAGCGCCCGCAGTCGAGATCCCGCCGGCGTTGCCTTCAGCATCAGCGCCCGCCCGTCATGCGGATGCGGGGTTCGCTCCACGTAGCCCTTTCGCTCCAGCGCATCCACCACACGGCTCGCCGTACTCTTATCGAGATAAAGCTCCGCAGCCAGCTCGTTGAGCGTGGACGGGCCGCCCCGCCCCAGCGCGTCCAACGCCCAGGCCTGCGTCACCGAGATGTCGTGGCAACAGATGCGATCGCGGTCACGGAACCGGTAGACGCGCTTGAGCTCGTAGAGCGCGCGGTGCAACTCCGCCGTATCGGCATCGAGAGTCGGGTCGGGCCACTGACGCGCCGCGCCAGCGGGCTTTGGGTCATCGCGGTGCCTGTCAGTGGTTGTGGGGGTCATATGCGGCCTCGGTAGTTGTTAGTACCAACTATAACCACTCCCGCCAGGCCTGTCAACCTCCTCCAACCGACCGCGGCGAACTCGCCGCTCTTCTTGACCGCCATGCCCGCACCGGCCAATTTGCCGCCTCATGCCCGCTCCGACTTGCGCCGCGGTCGATGATCAAAGGCGTTGTGAGGCCGTACTCTCTATACCAGGGCACAGCGGGTGGAATGACCCCGTGGTCTCTTATCCCAGGAGGTACGGAATGAGAAGGCTGCTTCTCGCCGGGAGTCTCGCGGTATTCGTCTTCGCGCCCAGCGTGCTTCAGGCCCAGTGGAACGTGGGCGGCCAGTTGAGCTGGGGCACGGACTTCGATCTCGCCTTCGGTGGTCGTGTGGCTTACGAGTGGCCTTTCGCGGCCCATACCGAGACCCTGGCCAGTTTCGATCTCTTCTTTCCCAGCGAGGAAAGCCTCGACTACTGGGAGATCAACATCAACATCGGCCAGCCGATCCCCGTGAAGTCCGATAACCTTCGCCCCTATGCGGGGGCCGGACTGAACTGGGCGCACATCTCCAACGACCGGATATCAGACAATCGGTTCGGCCTGAACCTGCTCGCCGGCTTGAGGTACCTGTTGCCTAGTGTTACGCCTTTCGGCGAGATACGAGTCGAGCTGGGAGGCGGCAAGCAATGGGTATTCACCGGCGGCGTTATGTTCAACATCACCGGATAGGTTGCCCGGTCGCGGTTTACTTCTCCGGCATCTTGAGCGGCCCGCTAGCTTCGAGGAACTCGATGTTTGTGGCCTTTACCTGCTTGCGGAACTCAGCGACATCCTCGGCGAACACCCGGTTGAAGTCGGCCAGGGCCTGCTCGAGCTTCCTCTCCGCCTGTCTCATGTACGTCTCCTGAGCCGGTGTCGGCGCATCCCAGGACGAGCCGAGCGAGCGTGAGACATATGTGATTCGCGAGTACGCGCTGGTGTCCGCCGCGATTCCTTTGCCTCCCGGCGGTGACCAGATCAGTTTTTCCAGCTCTTTCAAGGATTTCTTGAGGCTCCGCCCCGCCCTCATCAGCTCCTTGTTCGTATTCTCTTCGTTCGTCGACGTGGCCGTCTCTTCTTTGTCGTCGTCCTCATCGTCTCCCCTCGCTCGCTCGAGGACATCGTCGATCTCGGAGCTCGCGTCCCCGATCCGCTCGATCGCCTCGGTTGCGACCTCCTGCAGAGCACCGACGTACATGATCGCGGCGAATTTCGCTTGCCGCACGCTCATCGGGATGTCGAAGCGGGGATCAGCGACCACTCTCACGGAGCCGGTCGCCTCGTGCTCTCCGTACTTGACCCGCACGCCGTAGTTCCCTGGAAGCACCTCGGGGTCACCGCCGTGGAAGAAAAACGACTGCTGGCTTCTTTGCGGCCGCTTGAACGCGTCCTGGCGCAGATTCCAGGCGACGCGATTGACGCCCAGCGTGGCGGGGCGCTCGAAGGTGCGGATCACCTCACCATCGGCATCGCTGATCTCGATGGTCACCTGCGGCCCCTCGTCGCCGCGACGATGTGGGGTTTGAGCCCCTTCAGCAGCCTCCTCACCAACTTCCTCGCCAGTCGGCTCACCAGCCTGCTCTGCGGCCGGCCGGCTCTGGCGTTCCGCCTCTTTTCGCTCGCGTTCGATCTCGTCGTTCGGGTGCGGCAGTCCCTCGATGTTGAGCGAGAACGTGATCAGCGCGCCGTAGGGCCGGTTCTCGCCGCGGAATTCGCCGTTCCCTGGAAAGCGCGAGGCCCCCGTCTGCTTCACCCAGTACTGCTGCGCATCCGGGATCTCGAACAGGTGGATGGGCTCCGCCATCGTTGCAGCGGAGATCGTACGGAGTGGTCTCACGTCGTCGAGGACGTATGCCGACCGCCCATGGGTGCCGATGACGAGATCGTGCTCCCGCGGATGCACGATCAGCGCCATGGTCGAGACCGTCGGGTAGCCGTGCGTCCACTTCATCCAACGCGCGCCGCCATCCAGGCTCACATAGAGGCCGAACTCGGTGCCGAGGAAGAGGAGATCCTCCTTCACCGGGTCCTGCTCTAGGACCAGCGCGTAGCCCCAGAGGTCATCGGTTGCAAGGCTCTTCCACTTCTCGCCGTAATCGGCCGTTACGTAGACGTAGGGCGTCCAATCCGAGCGCCGATGGTTGTCGAAGACGATGAAGGCCGCAGCCGGATCGAACTTCGACGGCTCGATGTGCGGGACCCAGCTGTTGGCCGGCACGCCCTTGATGTTCTTCTCTACGCTTTCCCAATTCGCACCACCGTCGCGGGTCACATGCACCCGGCCGTCGTCGCTGCCTACCCAGACCACGCCACGCTCCAGCGCGCTGGGCGCGATCGTCACGATGGTCGTGAAGTTCTCCGCGCCGGTGACGTCGAGCGTCAGGCCACCGCTTTCCGCCTGCTTCTGCCACTCCGGGTTGTCCGTGGTCAGGTCCGGGCTGATGATTGTCCACGAGTCGCCGCGGTCGGTTGATTTGTGGACGAACTGGCTGCCGTAGTAGACGGTATTGCCGTCGAACGGATCGACGGCGATCGCCGCGTTCCAGTTGAATCGCAACTCGACGTCGTCGGGGCCCGCCGGCCGGATGTCTTTGCGTTCACCGGTGCGCACGTCCCAACGCCTGAGGAAGCCTTGCTGGCTCATCGAGTAGCCGGTGAGCGGATCGTTGGGGTCGGCCAGCACGGCAAACCCATCGCCGAAGCCCACCTCCTCCCAGTGGTGATTGCGGATGCCCCCGTTCTCCCAGACGGAGCTCGGTCCCCGCCACGAGCCATTGTCCTGCATGCCGCCCAGAATGTTGTACGGCTTCGCCATGTCCACGTTGACGTGGTAGTACTGAGCGAGCGGCAGGTTGGCTACGAACCGCCAGGTCTCGCCGCGGTCACGGCTGATGTAGACGCCACCGTCGTTCCCCTCCCAGATCTGCGAAGGATCGTTCGGGTTGATCCACATGGCATGGTGATCCGGGTGCACGTCGCCGAAGCCGATCAGGCTCTCGAACGTCTTCCCGCCATCGTTGGAAACGCTCACCCGCGACCAGAGGCTGTAGACGCGATTCGAGTCCTTAGGGTCGACGCGCAGGTCGGCATAGTAGAAAGGCCGGTTCCCGATGTTCGAGCCGGTGCCGACCTTGCTCCAGGTGTAGCCGCCATCTTCCGACTTGTAGATGGCGTTCTCCTTCGCCTCGATGTACGCGTAGACGATGTCCGGGTCGGAGGGCGCTATGGCAAGCCCGATCCGGCCCAGGTCGCCAGCGGGCAGGCCATCTTCCTCGGTCAGCTTCTTCCAGTTCCGGCCGCCGTCCACGGTCAGGTAGAGGCCGGAGCCGCGACCACCCGAGCGGAAGGACCAGGGCCAGCGCCGGTAGTCCCACAAGGCCGCGATGAGCTTGTTCGGGTTCCCTGGATCCATCTCCAAGTCGGCCACGCCGGTGCGTTCATCGACGTAGAGAACCTTGGTCCACGTCTCCCCACCGTCTTCCGTCTTGAACACGCCGCGTTCCGGGTTCTCCCCCCACAGCGCTCCCATCGCCGCCACGTAGGCGATGTCAGGGTCGTTCGGGTCGAGCAGGATGCGATGGATGCGCTCCGTCTTGTCCAGGCCCATGTAGGTCCACGTCCGGCCGCCGTCCATCGACTTGTACACACCGTTCCCCACCGAAACACTGTTGCGCGTGTTACCCTCTCCCGTGCCGACCCATACGATGTCGGGGCTAGCCTGGAAGACGGTCACAGCGCCGATAGAGGCGACCGGCTGGTCATCGAAGATCGGCTCCCAGGTCAGGCCTCCGTTCACCGACTTCCAGAGACCGCCGGTGGCGGCGCCCACATAGACAATGTCGGGGTTCGCTGCGACCCCTTCGATGTCGGCGATCCGGCCGCTCATCCCGGCGGGCCCGATGGAGCGGGCCTCCATGCCGGCGAGCAGTTCGGGATCGATCTGTGCCTGAAGCGGCTCGGCCAGGCCGGCGAGCAGTAGTGCGGCTGCACTTCCGGAGATGAGACGACGGAGCATGGTCAGCCTCCAGCGTTCGGGATCAAGGGTCTGAGGTTGGGTTGGGCTCAACTTAGACGCCGGCTCGCGTCTTGGCCACCGGTCGGGTCACACGCCTTTCATGAAAGATCGCTAACAACCGAACCGCCGGTATACCGCAAAACCCCACTGAGTTCTGCAAACATTTTTGTCGATCCGGCGCCGGCTCCTCCGTCAGAATGCCCGAATGATCGACCCGCTCCGGTGGGTAGGTACCCGACGCGCAGGCAGTTATCCGCCCCTGCCTCCACTCGAGCGAATAGGCGGCACACCGCTTGCCCCTTCTGGACACCCCCTGTCGTGCAGACGCCGCGAGGAGGCAAGCAACCATGTCGCTCACCAAACACGCAGGACGCCGTGCGCTGGCCGGGATACTATTGATTCTGGGCCTGGCCATATGGGGTTGCAGCGAGAATCTGATCACGGGCCCCACCGGCTCGGGCGATCCCATCCAGCTGTCGCGCGAGATGACACTCGGTGAATTCGAGGAGGCGCTGGCCTCCGGGACAGCTCGTGTGAGGATCGAGCTCATCGGCGACGGTCTCGTCGCCCACAGGGTTGTGGTTGGCTACGCCGACGACCTGGCAGCGGCTGAGGGTATCGAGAGTCGCATCGCCGGCGTGCAGATCATCGGAGACGATGGCGTCCTGACTCTCATGCTGGGCGACTTGCAAGTGACGTTCGATCCGGAGACCCGGTTTAGCGCGGGAGATGATGAGCTCGGCGTCGAACAGTTCGTCGATCGGGTGGAAGCGGCGTCATCGGAAGGCTACGAGCCTTTCGTCGAGGCGGAGCGCAGCGCAGCTGATCAGCCGCAGGGTCCTGCTGACGCAAGCTTCCTCGCTCGCGCGCTCAGGCTCAGCGAAGAGGGTGAGCGGCCTTCGATCGGGATCAATATCGGCGTCGAGAACCTACAGCTCAACACGGTTCTCCAGGACGGAGAGCCGGATGGCTGGATCAATGTCCTCGGCCTGAGCATCGAGCTGCGTATCAGCGATGGCGTGACGGAGCTGGCCACGCAGGAGACGGATGTCTCGGACCTGGTGGAATTCGAAGGGTTCGTGCATTCGGTGGACCTCGAAGCGGGCAGCTTCACGTTCACAGATGGGACGGTGGTCAAGATCACGGACGAAACTCAGATCTTCGAGACGGATTCTGATGTCCAGCTTCTCTCGCTCGAAGCCGTTCAGGCAGCGCTGGAGGAGGGTCGTCACGTCGTAGCCTGGGGCGGTGGCGAGTTGGAGAGCGTGGAGCCTCGCGCGATCGTCGCCCTCGAGTTACGCTTTGCGATCCACCGGGACGGCGGTGGCGGTGATCAGGACTTCGTGGAGTTCGAGGGGTATGTGACCTCCCTCAACTTCGGGGACTATTCCTTCACTCTCACGAATGGAACGATCGTGAGGATCACCGAGTACACCGAGCTCATCGCGTCGGGAGAGGGCGAATCGCTCATGTCACTCGAGGCAGTGGCCGCGGCCTTGGATGCAGGCCACGACGTCATCGCGTACGGTGCCGCCGAGGTAGAGAGCACGGAACCGCTGACGTTGATCGCCCGCGAGATGCGCTTCGTGCTGAAGAGTAACGGCGCGACCACCGAGGACTTCGAGGGTTTCGTTGAGACCGTGCACGAGGGCGAGGGTGGCTTCACCCTGAACGACGGAACGGTCGTCCACGTGAGCGGCGAAACGCAGATCAAGCAAGCCGATCAGGGCGAATCGCTGATGTCGTTGGGCGCGGTGAGCGAGGCGCTGGCGGCCGGCCAGGATGTGGTGGCCTGGGGTCGCGGTGAGGTAGAAGGCACGGAGCCGCTTACGATCACCGCCCTGGAGGTGTACTTCGTGACCGCGAACTAGACTAGGCATCGGCCTCGCGCGTCCGCTGCGCGGTGAACCATTTCTTCATCCCACTTGCTTGCGAGGAGGCAGAATGCCGGGAAAAGTCAATCTGGTCCAGAAGTTCTCGCTCTTTCAGGACTACTGGAGCCCGAAGATCGTCGGCGAGGTGAACGACTTCCACGTGAAGCTCGCCAAGCTCAAGGGCGAATTCATATGGCATCATCACGACGTGGAGGACGAGTTGTTCCTCGTGGTGAAGGGCAGGCTTCAGATGAGGTTCAGAGATAAGGACGTCTGCGTGGACGAGGGTGAGTTTGTCATCGTCCCGCGGGGTGTTGAGCACCTACCAGTCGCTGACCAGGAGACCCACGTTCTGCTGCTCGAGCCGAAGTCGACTCTGAATACCGGCAACGTCAAGAACGAACGGACCGTCGAGGACTTAGACCGCATCTAGTCAAATCCTACTGAACCGGGTGATAGCCCTTCTTCACCCGTCCTGCGCGGTACTGGCCTAAAAGGCCTCGGCACTCCCGGCCCGCCGGCTCGAGGCTCGAGCCTCGGGTGAGAAGACCTGCGCGATCTGTGTGCTAACCCCAACCCCGAGCAGGAGCAGCCACTGCCAACCCCGCGGCCAGACGAAGCTCGAGATGAATCGGAGGGTCGCCGGAATGACGACCAGCGGGTGGCTCCGTCTTGCTCGCCTCTCGAACCGCGACATAGGCCAGGGCGCTCAACAGGGCGCCTAACAGAGCTACAGCAGTGCCAGTCAGCTTCATGTGGGACGCCGCGTCGCCAAAGAGCAAATCGGGACGGGTGACCAAGGCCACGCCCGCAAGGCTGACCAGGATCGGCACCAGCACCCAGCGCGTCAGCCGCTCATGAAGCAGCAGGGCGGCGAACATCGCCAGTAGCTGAGCACGAGGCTCACGACCCCGCGAGCCGGTACGATTTCCTGGCTGGGCAGAAACTGGCCTACCAGCTGACCTGCAGGCTCATGAGGCTGAAGAAGAAGGCGGCGGCAAGCATGTAGCGCACGCCCTGTGGCGGAACGAGAGCAGCCGCGGCGGACGGCGATCGGGTCATGCGGAGAGTGTCGTGTGGTCTTTGCAACGGTGCTTGGGGCACCTGAGCCCGCGGCGGGGTATCAGCTACAGCGGCTGAAACACTGGCTCGATTCCTGCCGTTTCTTGAGAGGAGGCTCAGCAGGCGGCCAGCCCCAAAAATCTGCGGTGGGGTCTTTCGCATTCCGCCGCGAGGCTAGAAGTTGTAGGGGTTGACCTTGGCGTTGGAGTGTCGTTTATGGCAGGAGGAGGAAACGGGGTTCTCAACTTCGCACGCGTCGTTGTGACGCAGGCGAAGGGACGCTCTGGAAGAATCCCCAACATCCTGTGGCACGTAACGAGCTACTTCGTCGCCAACATCAGTGTAACCTTGCTCTGGTTGTTCTTCCATCTGTTCAACAAAACGATCGTACTGGGGCGGGAGAACGTCGGATCTGAGCCGAATACGCTCCTGCTCTCCAACCACCAATCGATGATCGACAGCTTCCCGGTCGGGATGTCGGCGTTCTACCCGAAGTCGTGGATCAGGCCCTACCTGGTCCCCTGGCATCCAGCGGCGCGTGAGAACTTCTTCAAGAACCGGTTCATCGCCTGGTACTCCACGCACACGCGCTGCATCCCTGTCAGGCGGGGACGTCGCGATGTGCATGCGATTCACAAGATGATCGACGTGCTGCCAAAAGGGGTGATCATTCTCTTCCCGGAGGGGACACGGAGCCGTAGCGGTGAGGTAGAGGACGGCAAACCCGGCGCAGGCCTTGTGGCTCTGGCGACGCGGCCACGGATAATACCCGTGGCGATCGACGGGATGCAGGAACTACTACCTATCGGCAGTACGAAACCAAGAATCGGGAAGCGCATCTACATCAGCTACGGGCCGCCGCTGGACTACTCGGAGCTCCTGGACAAACCCCGCACACGCGAAACCGCACAGGCTCTGGTAGACAAAGTCATGGTGGCGATCAGGGCACAGTACGCGGAGATCCGCCGCCTGCGATTCGAGGCCCAGACCAAAGCCTGAGTCGCTACGATCTGAAGCGTCTCCAGGATCCTGGGGCGCCGGAGTCGCTTTGATCTTTGCCGGCATTCCGGGCAGCTGTTTCCGACGCTCATGTGTCTAAAGATGCGGGCATTGCACCGCCCGGGTCTCAGCAAACCACAACACCAAATGTGAGGTCAACGATGCGCCAAGTCCTAGCGACCCTAGCGTTCCTGGTTCTGTCCGCCGGAACGCTGCAGGCACAGGTAGACGCCCGGATGCTCCGCCAGCCGGACGTTTCCAATACCCACATCGCCTTCATCTACGCCGGCGACATCTGGATCGTCCCCAAGACTGGTGGCACGGCACAACGCCTCAGCTCGCCACGCGGAGAGGAATCCTTCCCCAGGTTCTCGCCCGACGGTTCGACGATCGCCTACAGCGCAAACTACGATGGGAATATCGACGTCTACGCCGTGCCCACGCTGGGCGGTGACCCAATACGCATCACGCACCACCCCATGGGTGACCGCATGCTCGATTGGTATCCGGACGGGAATTCCCTCCTGTATGCGTCATCCATGCAGAGCGGCCGCCAGCGTTTTTCACAGTTCTACCAAACGTCGAAGAACGGCGGGATTCCGTCCAAGCTCCCGATCCCCTACGGCGAGTTCGGAGCCGTGTCCCCGGACGGCAAGGTGGTAGCCTACATGCCTATCAGCCGCGATTTCCGCACCTGGAAACGCTACCGCGGCGGCATGGCGCCGGACATCTGGCTGTTCGATCTCGAGGATTATTCCTCAAAGAACATCACCAACAGCGACGCCAACGACGCCCAGCCCATGTGGTATGGCCGGACGCTGTACTTCCTCTCGGATCGTGGCCCCGACATGCGTCACAATATCTGGGCCTACGACCTGGACTCCGAGACGCTCCGCCAGGTTACCCACTTCACCGACTTTGACATCCGCTTCCCGGCGATCGGGCCCTCGGACATCGTCTTCGAGGCGGGCGGACGCCTTTACCTGCTAGACCTCTCATCCGAGCAGTACAGCGAAGTCGACGTGGAGGTCATCACCGACCTGGCCAGCCTGAAGCCCCGAACCGAGAACGTGGCCAGCCTGATCTTCGACGGCTGGATATCACCGAGTGGCAAGCGGGCCGTGCTGGAGGCGCGCGGCGACATCTTCACGCTACCCGCCGAGTATGGGCCGGTTTTCAACCTGACCGCCAGCTCGGGCGTGGCCGAGCGCTACCCTACCTGGTCACCGGACGGCGAGTACATCGCTTACTGGAGCGACGCCTCGGGAGAGTACGAGCTCACGATCCGGCCGGCGAATGGTCTGGGCGAGGAAGAGCGACTCACGTCTCTTGGCCCGGGTTACCGCTATCGGCCCTACTGGTCGCCGGACAGCAAGAAGATCGCGTTCGTTGACCAGGCGAAGACGATTTACGTCTATGACCTGGAAGAGCCTGGCATCAGCGAGGTAGATCAGGACATGTGGATGACGCACCGCGGGCTCGACAACTTCCGTGTGAGCTGGTCGTCGGACAGCCGTTGGATGGCGTACTCACGCGGCCTCGAGAACAGGAGCGGCGCCATCTTTCTGTACGACAGCGAGGCGAAGCAAACCCATCAGGTGACCTCGGGCTACTACGCCTCGTCCCAGCCGACATTCGATCCCGACGGCAAGTATCTGTACTTCTTCTCGAATCAGTCGTTCAGCCCGTCCTACGGCGACTTCGACAACTCGTGGATCTACTCGAACTCGACGAATATCGTCGCGGTGTCACTGCGCTCCGATGTGCCCTCACCACTGGCACCGCGCAACGATGAGGAGAGTCCGAAGGAAGACCAGCAAGAGGACGAGAAGGGCGAGAACGACAAGAAGGACGAGGGCGGCAATGGCGATGACGAGGTCGTCGAGATCGAGCTCCAGAACTTCGAGCGTCGCCTGGTGGTGCTCCCGCCGCGGGCTGGCAACTACAGCGAGTTGCAGGCGGTCTCTGGCAAAGTGCTTTATCGGCGCACTCCGAACGCCGGTTCGGCCGAGGAGGCGAGCCCGATCATGTACTACGATCTGAAGGAGCGTGAGGAAAAGACCGTAATGAGCGACGCCGACGATTTCCTCGTCTCGGCCGATGGCAAGAAGATGCTCGTCGTGAAAGATCGGAAGCTCGCGATCGTGGATGTGGGGCCGAACCAGAAGATGGAGAAGCCGCTTCACACCAATGATATGGAGGCGGTCGTCGATCCGCGTGCGGAGTGGCGACAGCTGTTCGTAGACGCCTGGCGGTTCCAGCGTGATTTCTTCTACGATCCGAACATGCACGGCGTCGATTGGGCGGCCATGAGGGAGCAGTACGGCCGACTGATCGAGGACGCGGTGACCCGCTGGGATGTCAACTTCGTGCTGGGCGAGCTGATCGCCGAGCTGAACTCCTCGCACACGTATAGAGGCGGCGGCGACACAGAATCAGCGCCGCAGCGCGGAGTCGGACTGCTGGGCGTGAACTGGTCGCTGGAGAACGGCGCATATCGTATCGAGACGATCATCGACGGCGCGCCGTGGGATGCCGAGGTACGCTCGCCGTTGGCCTTGCCCGGGGTGAACGTCGAGGAAGGCGACTACGTTCTGGCGGTGAACGGCGCTCCGCTCGACACGTCGAAGGACCCCTGGGCCTCCTTCCAGGGACAGGCGGGCAAGACCGTGGCGTTGACGATAAACGACCGGCCAACCATGGATGGGGCGCGCGAAGTGCTGGTCGAGATGATGCGCAGCGAAACGCGGCTCAGGCACCTTGCCTGGATCGAGGGGAACCGCCGTCGCGTCAACGAGGCCACGAACGGGCGCATAGGCTATGTCTACGTGCGCAGCACCGGGATCGATGGTCAGAGCGAACTGGTCCGCCAGTTCACACCCCAGTTCGACAAGGAAGGGCTGATCATCGACGAGCGCTTCAATAGCGGCGGGCAGATCCCCGACCGTTTCATCGAGCTGCTGAACCGGCCCCCGCTGGCGTTCTGGGCCGTACGCAATGGGAAGGACTGGCAGTGGCCGCCGGTCGCCAACTTCGGCCCAAAAGTCATGCTGATCAACGGCTGGAGCGGATCGGGCGGCGATGCCTTCCCTTACTACTTCAAGGAGGCGGGTGTCGGGCCGCTCATAGGTACCCGCACCTGGGGCGGCCTTATCGGTCTCAGCGGCACCCCGTCTCTCGTCGATGGAGGCGTGTCTCGGGTACCGACCTTCCGAATGTACAGCACGGATGGAGTGTGGTTTGCGGAGGGATACGGCGTGGCGCCCGACATCGAGGTACTCGACGATCCCACCGTGATGGCGAAGGGTGGTGATCCGCAACTCGATCGAGCGATCCAGGAAGTGATGCGGATGCTGAAAGAGCATCCGCTCGCCATCCCCGATCGGCCGCCTTACGAGGATCGGACGGCAGGCTCTGCTCGGCGCACCAGCACAAAGGAGTAAGCCGGTTGCCCGGGGCGCGCCCGGTTCTCAAGCGCGCCCCGGCTCTCATTGAGCTTGCGCTCGTGCACCGAGAGGAGGTACCGTGCAGGGTCCGAAGCGATTTCTGTATGCCCCAGCCGTGAGTGTCGATGACCGAATCGTCGGGATCCCGTGCGCACACCAACCGGCTCATCCACGAAACGAGCCCCTATCTTCTACAGCACGCCCACAACCCGGTGGACTGGTACGCGTGGGGCCAGGAGGCTCTGGAGCGGTCGAAGCGGGAGAATAAACTAATCCTCTTGAGCATCGGCTACTCCGCCTGCCACTGGTGCCATGTCATGGAGCGCGAATCGTTCGAGGACGAGACGATCGCCGCTCTGATGAACGACAACTTCGTGAACATCAAAGTGGATCGAGAGGAACGGCCGGACCTCGACGAGATCTACATGATCGCCACGGTGACTATGAACCGCGGCCAGGGCGGCTGGCCGATGACGGTCTTCCTCACGCCCAATCTGGAGCCGGTCTTCGCCGGCACCTACTTCCCGCCCACCGATATGTACGGGCGCCCCGGTTTCCCGACGGTACTCGAGGAAGTGGCGCGGGCCTGGCACGACGACCCGGAAGGGCTACGCCGGCGCGCCGGCAAGTTTGCGGAGCTGCTGCGGCAACGGCACAGCCCCGGCCCGCCCCTCGCCGTGGGCGAGTCGGAGCTGAGACTGGCGCTGGAGCAGTATTGGAGCGATTTCGATGCCCGGTTCGGTGGGTTCGGGTCCGCGCCGAAGTTCCCGCCTGCGGTGGGGTTGTCGCTGCTGCTTCGCCTCCACCGCCGATCCGGCGATCCTCAAGCGCTGGTGATGGTGCGCAAGACACTGGAAGCGATGGCTCGGGGCGGCATGTACGACCACGTGGGCGGCGGATTCGCGCGCTATTCCACGGACCGGCGCTGGCTGGTACCGCACTTCGAGAAGATGCTCTACGACAACGCGCTGCTGGCGAAGGCGTACCTCGGGGGGTACCAGGTCACGGGCGACGATCTCTTCCGGGGTGTCGCTACCGAGTCGCTCGACTACATCTTGCGCGAGATGATCTCGCCGGAAGGCGGCATCTACTCGTCCACCGATGCCGACTCCGAGGGTGAAGAGGGGAAGTTCTTCGTGTGGACGCCGGAGCAGATCGCGGAGATCCTCGACGAAGAGGCGGCGCGCCGCTTCAACGCCTACTACGACATCACGCCCGCCGGCAACTGGGAGGGCAAGAGCATCCCCAACACACCGCAGCCTTTACCCGCCGTGGCCGATGAGCTGGGCATCGAGCCGGAAGAACTGGAGCGCTCCCTGGCAGAGGCGCGAGCGAGGGTCTACATGGCGCGGAACAAGCGCGTACGGCCTGGACTCGACGACAAGATCCTAACCGCGTGGAACGGGCTGATGATCGGTGCTCTAGCCGAGGGTTACCGGGTACTGGGTGATAGGCGTTACCTGGAGGCCGCCGAGCGTGCCGCCGATTTCGTCCTCCGGACCCTGTCGCGTGAAGACGGCGGCCTGTTCCGCACGTATCGAGCGGGAAGAGCACACCTCAACGCCTATCTGGAGGACTACGCGTACCTGAGCGAAGGGCTCATCGATCTCTGCGAGGCCGGCGGCTCGATCCGTTGGCTGAGGGAGGCCGATCGACTGGCCGACCGGATGCTCGCGGACTTCATCGACCAAGAGAGCGGGTCGTTCTACAGCACGGCGATCGACCACGAGGAGCTGATCATGCGTTACCAGGATGGCGCGGATGGAGCCACGCCTTCGGGCAACGCCGTAGCCGCGTCCGCACTGGCGCGTATCTCCTATCATCTGGACCGTCCCGATTTACGGCACGCCGCGGTGCGGGCCATAGAGGCCTATGGGCCGACGATCTCGCGTCACCCGCGGGCCTTCGCGAAGAGTCTTTGCACAGCCGATTTCCTACTGGAGGGGCCAATCGAGCTCGCTTTTGTCGGAGTGAGCGGCTCCGACGATCTCGAATCACTACAGCGGCGGGTGGCGAAACATTACCTGCCTAACCGAATCCAGGCCGTCCTCGACCCGGAGGCGGCCGAGGGCGCCGCCGCCCTTCCATTGCTACAGGGGAAAACGATGGTGAACGGCCGGGCCGCCCTGTATGTATGCCGCGACTTCGCCTGCCAGGCACCTGTCACCGACCCTGCTGCCGTTGGGCCTCAGCTCGATTCCTTTGCCTCCAATGTCAGCGAAGCACCGTAAGGCGCATAGGAAGACGCTGAGCTGGGGTCTCAGCGCGCTACGATGACTTATCGGGACCGCCCGGCGAGAGAGACCATCCGCTCAACGGATTCGTTCATCTTCGCCCTGATCTCCTCAACCATCTCCGTCTCGCCACCAATCGAGCAGGCATTGAGGTCGCGAACCAGCCTGATGAAGTGCTCGACTTCAGAGCGTAGCCCTACGTAGACTCTTCGATCGGAGAACATTCGGCTGCCGAGCCGCCAAACGCCCGACCCGATCATCGCGATCCCAATGAAGACCATAATCAGCGGCGTCCAGGAATCGGACGACAGGGTCACGGGGATGACGATGAGGATGACACCAACGATCGTCAGGAATTGGTCAAGCGCGGAACGAAAAGACATCTTCGATCCCTCCCGTGTGTCTATCTGCGGACGGCAGTTACATTCATGAGCCGCTCACGCACGGCGTCGGCCTTCCCTTCCCGTTCCAGCGCCGCCCATAGTCGCCAGACCGTCTGCTCATCGACCAATCCCGGCGGCGAGCCGACGGCTGGTGTGGAAAGGCCTTCGGCTTCTCGGAAAGCATCCACTGCCTCCACGGTCTCGCGGGTGAAGAGGGGCGCATCTTCACCGCGCTCCAAGTCCCCTTCGTCGGCGCGAAAGTACCCCAGCTCGTGGAGGATGACCTTGAGCTGCCAGACGTCGCCACCGGCGAACTGTTCCAGAGTACGAAAGCCGAGTGTCTGGGTAATGTTATCGTAGATGCGCCGCATCTCCGCGACAGGCCGCGGGTGCTCGCAGACGTTGATGTTCACCGTGATGCGGTCGGGCCGGCGCGAGCGGCCCGGTCTCGGATCGGCGACGACGACCGCGGCCGATTGCATTCTACCTTTTCGGGCATCGCCGCCCCTGCTCTGGCCGGCGGCGAGGGCCGCGATCAGGCGATCGCCCAGATGGCGATGCGTGCCCGCCGTGCTCTCGAACGACTCGGCGACCGCCGCCAGCACGTCGGGCCCAACGAGCACGTTCCCCTGAGTCACGTAGTTAAGGCCGGAGCGCTGACCTGCCCAGGCCCGAGCATCTTCACCCGTGAACGCAGCGCTGCCTCCGCTCAGGCCGATCACGCCGACCTGGCGACGGGCAGCCAACGTATCGGCAGCCACAGCCCGCGCCAGCGCCTCCTCCGCGGTCAAGCCCTCCTCGAGCATGTCCAGAAGCTCCGGGCCGTATTCCATCCGGGTCCACGACTGCGTCGCCACCGCACCGACGCCGGCCCTCACCCAGGGCACGCCGTTCCCGACACAAGAGACCCGGGTCGTGACGGCAACGCCCGACTCTCCAGTCTCCGGATCGATGGCCGCGATCGAGAACGTATGGAAGCGAGGGTTCTCACCCCACTCAACGGGCTCCTGGCCGGCGAGCTGTCGCAGCGGAAGAATCGTGAAGAACAGTGCCGCGAGTGAAACGGCGACTCGACGTGTCTGCATGGGCCATCTCCCGCGCAAGCGTCCTGCAACTCGAGACTGACAGTTGCCGCCTATCCCCCGGCGTGTGGGCTGGCTGCCAGCACCTCCTCGGGCACGTCAGCCGCGAACTGTTTGAAGTTCTCCTCGAACATGCCTGCCAGCTTCCGGGCCTGCTCGTCGTAGGCCCGGGGATCCTGCCACGTCGAGCGCGGCTGCAGGATCTCCGGCGGCACCTCGGGACAGCATTCGGGCACGTCGACCCCGAAAATCGGATCGTTCTTCATCGGGACCCGCTCGAGCTCACCGGTCAACACCGCGCGCACCATGGCTCGCGTGTAGGGAAGATTCATCCGCTGTCCAACACCGTAGGGGCCGCCGCTCCAGCCGGTGTTGATCAACCAGGCCTGGACATCATGCTCGGCGATCTTCCGGCCCAGCAGCTCCGCGTAGACAAACGGATTCAGTGCCATGAACGGCGCGCCGAAACAGGCGCTGAAGGTGGCCTGTGGCTCGGTGACGCCCCGCTCGGTCCCGGCTACCTTCGCGGTATACCCTGACAGGAAGTGGTACATGGCCTGGGCGTTGCTCAGGCGCGCCACCGGCGGCAGGACACCGAAAGCGTCGCAGGTGAGCATGATGATCGTTCGCGGATGCCCGCCCCTGCCTGTTCTGGACGCGTTAGGGATGTGCGTCAGCGGATACGAGGCCCGGGTGTTCTCCGTGACCGTGTCGCTCTCGAGATCGAGCGTACGGGTGCGTGCGTCGATCGCCACGTTCTCGAGGATAGTCCCGAACATCCGGGTTGTGGCGTAGATCTCCGGCTCCGTTTCCGGGTCGAGGCGGATCACCTTGGCATAGCAACCACCCTCGAAATTGAACACGCCGTCATCGCTCCACCCGTGCTCATCGTCGCCGATCAGCGTGCGCTCGGGATCGGCCGACAACGTCGTCTTGCCGGTCCCGGACAGCCCGAAGAAGATGGCCACGTCGTTTTCGTCTCTGCCGTAATTGGCGGAGCAATGCATGGAAAGCACGCCTTGCGTCGGCAGCAGGTAGTTCATCACCGTGAACATGGCCTTCTTGATCTCGCCGGCGTAGGCGGTGCCGCCTATGATCGCCTCTCGTCGCCCGAAGTGGACCAGGACGAAGACCTCGGAGCGTGTCTCGTCGAAGCGCGGGTCGGCGTCGAACCCGGGTGCGTGGATCACGGTGAACTTGGGATCGTGCCGGGCCAGCTTCGCCGGGTCGCGCTCGGGGAGGAACATGTTGCGTACGAAGAGCGTGTGCCACGCCGTCTCGGTGACCACGCGAATCGGCATCTGCCAGGCCGGGTCGGCGCCGATGTAACAGTCCTCTACGTAGAGGTCCCTGCCCTGCAAATAGGCGGTCAGGCGCAACCGCAGCGCCTGGTACTTCTCCTCGTCAAACGGCCGGTTCTGCGGTCCCCACCAGATCTTGTCCTCGCTGGACGGCTCCCGGATTACGTACTTGTCGTTGGGAGAGCGGCCGGTACACTGGCCCGTCCGCACCACGAGCGGCCCGAGATGGGCGAGCAATGCCTCATGTCGCTGAAGGGCATGCTCATAGAGCGCGGGCGTATTAAGATTCCACCACAGGGTGTTGACGTTTCGAATACCCAGCGTCTCGAGACCCTGCTGGCCCTGGACTCGTCCCTGCTCCTCCATCAGCTATCTCCTATAGCCTGGTCTGACCGCCGTGGCGGAGACCTCCGGGCACCGCCGTCCGCCAGGCAGCGGAAAGTACAGAGCGAAGCGGCCCCGGGCCATAGCTTCATCATCTCCGCAACCAGTTTCTGAAAGCCAGGAGCGTTCTCTCGGCATCGCTGAGCGACGAGCGTTCCTCGATTACGGCGCGCAGGACGGACGGCTCGTCGGTGAGGATGCCGTCCACGCCCAGGTCGATCAGCGAGTACATCCGGCGGCGATCATTGACGGTCCAGACGTGGATCTCCTTGCCGGCCTTGCGTATCGATGCAACTAAGTTCTCGGTGGCAATCCATCTGTTCACGCTCAGGAAGTCCACGTCGAGCCGGGATATGTCGCCCACCGCGCGGAAGACGATGTAACCGGTCTCCAGATCCCGATTCAGTTTTCTGACCCGCAAGATCCCTGCGTAGTCCAATGAGACGATCTGTGCCTGGGGCGCGAAACCGTTCTCCTCAATGATCTTCACCACGCGCTCCGCAAGCTCGTAGTCCAGGCCGCTGAACTTGAGCTCGACCTGCAACCCGATACGCCCGCGCGCGACTTCGATGGCTTCCTCTAGAGTCGGAATCCGCTCGCCGGCAAAATCCGGCGAAAACCAGCTGCCTGCATCGAGCTCTCTCATTTCCTGGTACGTGAGGTCGCCGATCTTCCGATCCACACCCGCGACACGCATCAGATCCGTATCGTGCAACAGCACCACCACGCCATCGGCGGTTTCCTGCACATCGATCTCGGCATAGTCAGCCCCCTCTTCGATGGCTATCTCGATCGCGCTTAGCGAGTTCTCAGGCGCTCCCGTTGAACTGCCGCGGTGGGCGATAACATAGGCCTCATCGTCCAGACTAAGGTCCGCGAGCGCTGCAAACGACAAACCCGTGCCTGCCACGAGCAGCACGGCAACGACCGCTCCAACCTGAAGGCGCAACCTGCGCGCCCGGACGTCTGAATCGCCGCCGGACCCCGGCTGCGGGAGCCGCGTGACCGCAAAGCCTTTCTGAGCGCAGAGGTCATGATACAGGTGAGCGATCAGCAAGCCGTTGACCGCGATCCCGACAAAGCTGGCCACCTCGATGGCCAGCAGGTACAGCGTCGTCAGAAGCGCGAGGACGGCGAGAGTCACATTCAGGTTCTCGCCGAGCCGCAAGATGAGAACCTTGCCGGCCCAGTCGAAGAAGAACGTGACGGCCAGCGGGGAGGCAGCCATGATGAGGCCCCATACCAGGAACACGCCGCCGACTCGAGTCCATTCTCCCTCCATCAAGCGGCGACTCGTCCGCAGCGCGACAACCGGCCCAGCACCTTCGAGGACCGCAGCGGCCACGGAGAAGATCCAGCGGAGATAGAGTCTCACAAAGGCAAGACCCGCGCCGGCCAGAAGAGCCACAGCGATGATTGCAGCCACCCAGAAGGTCGTGGTCCTCTCCGCTATCACGTAGTTGATGTCGTAGCGGCCCAGTAGGAGCACGTAGGCAAGTCCCGCAAGCACAACGAACGGGGCCAGGGCGAGGCTGTAGAGAACGACCTGCAGCGCGCCGAGCCCAAGGACGGACGGCGATCTCTTTACGGTAAGCCAGCCACCCTCCAGAGCGGACACGCGCTCACTCGAAAGGGCCCTGGTGCCCATAACAACGAAACCGGCATGCTCGGTGAACCCGAAGGCCAGCGCCACAGTCGCCCCGATGAACAGGGTAACGAGGCCGACGGGCGAGAGCGCGAACGCCAGTATCTGGTCGTTGCTGAGAGACAGATCACCCGAAGTCGAGATCACGGTTATGATCGCCCAGGTTGACAACGGTACGAGGATGGCGGAAGCGGCGACCTTGAAGAGAAGGTCATACCCCAACAAATGAAAAAAGCCGTGCCGAAATGCGCGCCAGACCTTGGACGCCAGCTTTCCCGTAGCCGGGCTGCCGTTCGTTGTGCTCACCGATTCATCGTGTCTCGTGAAAGCAAGAACGCAAGGGAGCCCACCGCCCGCCGGCTGTCAAGTCCGGCACGCGTTGAGACCATGCTCAATCCAGCGCCGGGCTTGAGTGTTCGGGCATATGTGAGCTGGCTTTCAGTGTGGAAGCGGGGGGGGATTTGCGCCACAAGTCCACATTTTCTATCTTCTTACACCGGCCGGCGACGGCCGTGCTGGGTCCCTCCGGACGATTCTGCCTCCCCCTATCGAGTCGGACAAACCTGCCGAAGAACAAGCCAGGTCTTCTGAGGCACGAGCCTGGCTGGAGCGGGCGTATCGCACTAATGGCGTACCCGGATTTCGTCGAACTTCTCGAGCATGTGGGGAAGGATCCCTCGCGCCTCATCTTCGAGGACGAGCTCACAGGTATCCACAATCGCCGTTTTCTGCTGAGCTACCTCGAGCACAAGGTTCGCTGGGACAGCGGCGAGGACTATCCTCTGTCGTTGCTGATCATCGACCTCGATTCGTTCAAGCAGATCAACGATACCTACGGGCACGACACCGGTGACCAGGCGCTCGCCTGGATGGCCGCCTTGCTCAGAGAAGTCGGTGGCGAGAGAGGCCTGCCGATCCGCTACGGCGGTGACGAGTTCATGCTGGTGCTGCCGAAAGCCAATCGTGAAGAGGCACGGAACATGGCTGACCGGCTCCTGCAGAGGACCCGGGACAGATCTTTCCAGCTGCGAGATACGCACGTCAGTCTCCCCATCAGTCTGAGTATCGGGTTTGCGACGGCGCCCTACGAGGCCACGAGCAGCGAAGAGCTGTTCCAGGCCGCTGACACCGCCCTTTTCCATGCCAAGCAGTCGGGCCGTGACCAGGCGGCGGGCGCGGCAGAGATCGACCCCGAGAAGGTATTCGCTAAGACAGCTCTCTACAGGCTAAGAGCGACGGGCATTGTGAGTCGCGATCACGAGATGGCCGTCGTCTCGGAGGCGCTGGATGAACTGAGCCGGGGCCAGAGCCAGTTTCTCATCTTCGAGTCGGCACCGGGGATGGGCAAAACAACTTTTCTCGAGGCGGTACGCCGCAATCTCGCGGGCGACGACACGTTCTGCATAGCCAAGCTGGCCGGCGATCCCCAGGAAGCCTATCGACCCTACTACCTCACAAGCCGTCTCCTGCTCGCCCTGCTGAACCAGCGGGACGACAAAGGAGTGGGATTGCTAAACGAGCTGAGCAAGGAGGAGATGGGACACCTTGCGCGAATCCTGCCGCAGCTCAGCAACGAAGAGGCTGTCGTACCCGAAGACGACAGCAGTGCCAAACGGCAGGGCGTCTTCGCAATGCTGGCGCAGTTTCTGCCCCGAGTCGTCGATTACCGCCCCCTGGTCCTGATCATCGACGACCTGCAATTCGTGGATGAGGCCACGCTGGTGCTTCTCCGCGTGCTGATTGAAACCAAGAAGCTCACAGCGTTTGTTTGTGGTTCGTCTCTCGAATTCCTGAGGCTGAGTGGAGAGGAGGAAGCTTCACCACTCGAGCGGTTCTATTCGCTCCACCACAAGGAACTGGGAATCCGCAGGGTACAGCTTCAGCCGCTGACCCAGGATGACATCGGTGAATACCTGAAGGGAGTATTCCCCAGCCTGCGGACGCCTGACGACTTCGAGGCGGAACTCGCGCGCATCACTCAAGGCAACCCGCTCTTCCTCGGAGAGATCATCCGCAAGCTGGTGACGGACGGAAAGGTCACCCTTGTTGGACAAGAATGGGTGATCGACACCCTCGAGCAGGGTTACCTACCGCGGTCCTTGGAAGAGATTGTGATGCAGAAGATCTCCGATCTCGACAAAGAAAGCCGCGAGCTGCTGGAGCGGGCTTCGACCCTCGGTGAGGATATCCCGCTCAGCGTTTTGACCGGTAGCTCCGAGTTGGATGAGAACAGGGTCCTGGAGTTTCTCGACCGTGCCGAAGCGCTGGGGCTGATCAGCCTCGATTTCCAGATCAATGATGAAGTCATGCGCTTCCTCAGCAAACGCGTGCTGGAGATCAGCTACGGGGTTATCGATCAGGATCGGCGTGAGGGGCTGCACGAAGAGGTAGGCAGGTACCAGGAAAGGCTGTACCACAAGCGCCTGTTGCCTTCAGCCTCCCTGCTGGCATATCACTTCAAGCGCTCGGCGAATCAGGAGAAGGCCCGAGGATACGAGCAGGTTCAGCTTGCCTTCAACCAGACAGTCTTCAGTCCTGAAGAGGCCGCCTCGTACGCCGGCGAGTTCCTCGAAGACGAGATCGAGACGGAACGCCGACTCGAGCCCGAGAGCATCCCGCGAGTCCCCTACGTCTTGAGAAGCTTCACATCGGCGGTACGCAGCATTCAGCTCTACCCATCGGAGAGCAAGAAGATCTCACAGTCGCTCGATGCGGTCCGCGAGTCACTTGCCGAGATTCTCGAGAAGAACGAGCGGCTGCATTTCGCGCAAGCGCAGCGCGTCCTGCTTGTTAACGGGCAAAGGCTGGACGTCTCGAGGTTCAGCATGCTGGCCGATACGTTCCTCCGACTGCTCACGCGGTCGGAGCTGCAGGGCATCGTCTTTCACCGGGGAGTGAGCCCGGAGGAGATCCGCGCCCTGGTCACCATACTGGGCAAGCTGAAGCCGGAAACGATCGACCAGGGGTCTTGGAGAGGCTTCGCCCTCGAGAACGGGCTGGAACACCTCGAGCTCCGCCAGGTGCGCTACTCACGGCTGCGCAGAACGAAGAGCAGAGCGGTGCGGCAGGCCGTCATCGAGGATGAGGAACTGGGAGCCAAAGAGCTTCGCGAGGTTCCAAAGATTCTCCGCATGCTCCTGGGAGCGACGCAAAACGCCAAGCTCTACCCTCTGGACAGCAAGACAGTAGCCCGCTCAATCGAGCAGCTGCACGAATCGTTGCTGGGCGTGTTGAAGCGGCGACAGGCGCTGACGCTCGCGAAGGCCGGCCAATTCCTGCTCGTGAACGGCGCGAAGATCGACACCTCGGGATTCGCTCCGCTCGCCAACAATGTCCTCGAACTCATGGACTACGTGGGGCTCGGGAGCATCACGTTTTCCGCAAACATTCCTCTCACGGATCTTGCCACCTTCATCAGCGGAATGCAGAAGCCTCCCACCGACGGGACGGGAACCGACTTCTGGGATGATTTCGTTGCGGAGAACCGGCTCACGCATATCGTCTTTAACCAACGCCAGTACGCACTGGGCGTTGTGCAAAGTCTGCTGAGCCCGATGGACGCCCAGGTGGACGGTGAGGACACCGAGGAAGACGAAGATGTGGCAGCGGCCGGCCTGGCCGAGCAGATGCTTGAGGAGCCGGCCGAGGCGCTCCGAGATGCCGTGCCATACTTCGGTAAAGAGCTGCTCGTCAAGGGAGAGCACAAGCTGCTGAGGCGGATGCTGCGCCGGTTGTTCGAGAACTTCCAGAACCAGGATTCCCGTGAGCGTGAAAAGACCGTGGTGGCCTGTCACACCCTGTTCGCGGGTTTGATTCTGGGTCTCCAGCACAAGTTCAGCGAGCTGGCCACTGACTCCCTTCTGACCGTTCTCTCGGATGAGCACCAGCCGAGAGTTCTGAAGGCACTCGCCACTTTGCTCCATGAAATGGCCGGCTGTGCCGTGCACTTCGCCGACTACCAGCTGGCCAGCCGCATCCTCCTGAAGATCAAAGGGCGTCAGCAACAGTTCGAGGCGGGTGGGAAGGAGGATGAAGTCCTGGCTCGAGTGCTCGACCGCAGGCTGGACCCAACGGCCCAGAAACTCCTGGTGGATGACATGAAGTCCGGCCAAACTCACCGGCAGGAGAGAGCAGCGCAGGTCATCGGCAGCTTGGGCCGGCCGGGCATCCCGATGTTGATCGAGGTGATCAAGCAGGAGAGAGACTTTCGGGTCCGGCAATTGGCGGCCAGCCTGCTCGCCGAAGCGGGACCGGAGGCAGGTCCGCAGATCAAGCGGGCGATGGTAACGGAAGTGACCGTCGAACAGCGTTTCAGGGTGCTCGAGGTCATCGACACCGTCACCAAGGACCTGCGGGACGAACTGACTTACAGCTTTGGGGACAGTAGCGCGAAGATCCGGCGTGCCGCGTTCCGGCTGTTCGAGCGCCTGCATGACGACAGCCTGACAGAGATCATCGTTCCGCTGGCCCGTGACCCGGACGCCGCCGTGGCCAAGGGGGCGATTCGCAGCCTTGCCCACCTACGGTCGGCCGCTGCCGTGGAGGCGCTTGTCTCTATTCTGGATGAGACCGATGACGCAAAGACGGCCATCGCATGCTGCCAGGCGCTAGGTGAGCTGAGGCATACCTCTGGCATCGACGCCCTGTGGAAAGTGCTCGCCCAGAAGAAGCTTCCTTTGAGGCGCTGGCGGTGGGCCGAGCAGGTTCGCGCCACGGCGGCCATGGCGCTCAGACAGATCTCACATCCCCGGGCCGCCGAGATCCTAGCCGCCTACGCCAACGACACCGACACGAGGGTCCGGCAACTCGCGGCACCTTCCGCTCCCGAGGCGGCGAAGTCGATCGAACTTCAGACCTCCGAATCCACCAAAGCACCGTAGAACCTGCCTTTCTTGTCTTGAGCGGGGACGATATCTTGGGTCGCACCTTGAAGCCGAGCAGTCGAGAAGCCCCACGAATGCGAGGTCGCGTGGCGACCCATAACCTTTTGGGAGACAACGAGATGGCAGACAAAAAGGCAGATCTCGCCGGGCCAGGCATCGGCGACTACAACGAGCTGGTGAAGATCCTACCTACCGACTACAGCTCTCTACTGGACCGCAGGGAGACGCAGAGGGCTGTCTTCGCCGTTAAGAGCTACATCGAAGAGAATCTTTGCAAAGAGCTCAATTTGATGATGGTCCAGGTCCCGCTGATCGTCGATGTCGAGAGCGGCGTGAACGATATGCTGGACCGCGACGGCTCCAGGACTCCTATCCAGTTTCACATATCGAACGACTACGACAAGAACCCGATAGACGCGCAGGTCGTGCAGGCCGCGACGAAGTGGAAGCGGGTCGCCTTGAAGCAGTTCGGGATGCAGCCGGGCGAGGGTCTCTGCACTGACATGAAAGCGGTGCGCAAGGATTACTTCCTCGACCACGACCACAGCGCCTACGTGGACCAGTGGGACTGGGAGCTGGCGATCACCGATCATCAACGCAATCTGGAATACCTGACCGAAGTGGTTCAGAAGATCTGGAAGGTACTGTACGGGGCCGCGAAGTTCGCCCAGGAGCAGTTTCCGGCGCTGAAGACGAACAAGTACCCCGACTTCCCCGAGGAGCTCACCTTTCTGCACGCCGAGGAAATCCTCAAGATGTATCCCGACCTGCCGCGCAAGCAGCGGGAGACCCAAGTCCTGCAGGAGTACCCCGCGATCTTCATCTACGGGATCGGCTGGCCGCTGGAGGATGGCTATCCACACGAGATGCGGGCGGCGGACTACGACGACTGGATCACGGAAACCACCTCCTCAAAGGACGGCCGGCCGATGCATGGGTTGAACGGGGACATCCTCGTCTGGAACCCGGTGACGAAGCGGCGTCACGAGCTGACATCTATGGGCATTCGCGTCAACACGGAGACCCTGATGCGGCAGCTCGAGATGAGCAACCAGCTCGACAGCCTCGAGCTGCCGTATCACCAGGCGATCATGAACAACGAGGTACCGCTCAGCATCGGTGGCGGCATCGGGCAATCGCGTACTTACATGTACCTGCTGAGGAAGGCGCACCTGGGCGAGGTCAGCGTCACCGTTTGGCCGAAGATCCTCAAGGATATGTGCGCCGAGAAGGGCATCTTCGTCTTGGAGTAGACAAACGTTCCGTTCCTCGTCG
>FXBF010000092.1_pt1 | contig 26073 bp, 27 predicted proteins | sample 5335321 | NCBI WGS metagenome assembly FXBF01 (sample SAMEA103928391, study PRJEB20085) | sediment metagenome | isolation source: sediment
CCCTTGAGGGGGACAAGTGCCGCGGGAGGCAGGATGCCGGGAGCGGCCCCTTCACTTTTGTACAGGAAGTACTTATGCCGCGAAGCACAAGGAAGTGCGAAAGCGGCCAATCCATAGTTACGACTATGAATTTCGCTCCAGGGCGGCGCACCCCTCAAGGGGGTATCAAGACCCAGCCCGCCCGATATCTCGCTGCCGTACAGGAAGTACCAATGCCGCGGAGCACAGGGATGTGCGAGAGCGGCCAGCATCCGGGATCCCGGCGCAATGTCCGGGCTAGGCACTATGGCTAAGCGCAAGGCCCTCGGTAAAGGTGTCGGGGCGATATTCGAAAGCACCACCCCCGGCCGCAACAGGGAGAGCCTCCAGCAGATCCCGGTCGATCTGCTTCAGCGCGGCCGCTACCAGCCGCGGACCAATATGGCCAAGGACGCCCTCAATGAGCTGGCCAAGTCGATTGAGTCCCAGGGGGTGGTGCAGCCGATCCTGGTGCGCGAACTCAATGACGGCCACTATGAGATCATCGCTGGCGAACGCCGCTGGCACGCGGCCCAACTGGCCGGACTCAATACCGTGCCGGCGATCGTGCGGCAGGTGCCGGACGAGGCGGCGATGGCGATCGCACTCATCGAGAATATCCAGCGCGAGGACCTCAACCCGGTGGAAGAGGCCATGGCCATGCAGCGCCTGTTGGAGGAATTCACCATGACCCACCAGCAGGTGGCCGACAAGGTCGGGCGCTCCCGCGCCGCCGTCAGCAACTACCTGCGCCTGCTGAGCCTGAACCCGGAGGTGCGCAAGCTGCTGGAGAACAATCACCTGGATATGGGACATGCCCGCGCCATCCTCGCCCTCGAGGGCGCGACCCAGTCGCGGGTGGCGAAAAAGGTGGTCGAGGGCAGTCTGACGGTGCGCCAGACGGAAGACCTGGTGCGGCGTCTGCTCGAACGCCCGGCCCTGCGCCGGAAGAAACGACCCAGCGTCAGCGCCGATATCCGGGCTTTACAGGAGAAATTGTCCGACAAACTGGGGGCCAAGGTTCGGATCCAGCACGGCAAACGCGGCAAGGGCAAGCTCGTGATCGAATACAACAGCAATGACGAGCTCGAGGGCATCCTCAAACGGATCCGCTAAACAGAAATTAACTTTTTTTCTCAACAATATTGACTATCTTTAGGTAAATAAACGAAAATTTAGCCAATGAGAACACTGTCCGCCCTATTCTGTTCCCTCCTGATCGCCGTCGGCGCGAGCGCCGCCGAGGGTGAGGACATGGGTTTCGGCGATGTCGAACGCCAGGCCCGGGGCGGCAATGTCGAGGCCCAGCTGGAGGTCGGCATCCTTTATGAATTCGGCTTTGGCATGAAGAACAATCTGGTGCCGGCACTGGCCTGGTACCTGCTGGCGGCGGATCAGGGCAACCCACAGGCGATCGAGCGCCGCGATTTCCTGCTGAAACAACTGGGCAAGGACCAGATCGCGGAGGCCCGCAAGCTCAGCCAGACCCTGCTGGCGGCGATACCGAAGAAGAAGTCCATGGAGAAGACCCCGAAGACCGAGACGGGCGCGATGCCCGACAAGTCCTCGATGAAGAGCGGTGCCATGCCCGAAGAAGTCAGGCCCTGATCGACCATAACCCCCCGGGATACCACCCGCTGACAGGCGAACCGATCCACCCATAAAATCCTTTTATTATCGTTGACCCTTGTTTAAGCAGACTTTATACTGCGCCGCCGTTAAAATGTCCCCGCCATCACCGATTCCGGGTTGTTGTTAACAGAATTATAGAGCGCCCATGAGCGAAACTGCGGATAGTTTTGACAAGGGTGTCCGGCGGGTCGTTATCAGCCAGGTGGTGTTGTCTATAATTACGGCTTTAGCCTTTGCCGTATACAGTGGCTGGCCGGCGGCGGCCGCGGCACTCTACGGTGGCGGCATCGCTGTGCTGAGCGCCCTGTGGATGGGCTATCGGATCCGGCGGGCCGGGGGGGCAAGCAAGGAAGATATAAGCAGCGGCGCCATCATGATCTATGGGGGCGTGGCGCTGAAATTCATATTTGCAATCGCCGCCTTCGCTATCGGCATGGGCCTGTTAAAGTTGGCGCCCCTGCTCATCATCGCGGGATTTGCAGTTACCCAGTTGGGTTACCTGATAACGCCGATGCACAGATAACAACATTGCGGCGCTAAGTGGAAAATACATGGCTAGCGGTACACAGACATCCGGGGAGTACATTAGACACCATCTGCAGAACCTGACCTTCGGCCGTTATCCGGACGGGTCCTGGGGGCTGGCGGAGAATGCCCAGGAGGCCAAAGAGATGGGGTTCTGGGCGATCCACCTCGATACCATCGGTTTCGCCATCGTCCTGGGCGTGGTGTTCCTGTGGCTGTTTCACACCGTCGCCAAGCGCGCGACCGCCGGCACCCCGGGCGGGCTGCAAAATTTCATCGAGTGGATCGTCGATTTCATCGACACCAGTGTCCGCGGTTCCTTCACCGGCAAAAACAATCTCGTCGCGCCGCTGTCACTGACGATCTTTATCTGGATTTTTTTGATGAACCTGATGGACCTGGTGCCCGTCGACTGGCTCCCCTGGACCGCGGAAAAGGTCGGTGAGTACGGCTTCGGCGCCGATCCGAACCTGGTATTCCTGAAAATAGTCCCGACCACCGACCCCAATGCCACCTTCGGCATGTCGTTGGCGGTATTCGCCCTGGTCATTTTTTACAGCATCAAGATCAAGGGCATCGGTGGCTTTATCGGCGAGCTGACCCTGCAGCCGTTTCAGGCCGACAACCTCTTTATCAGGATCCTGTTCATCCCGATTAATCTATTTCTGGAATTGGTCAATCTCATTTCCAAGCCGATCTCCCTGTCCCTGCGACTGTTCGGCAATATGTACGCCGGTGAAATGATCTTCATCCTCATTGCCCTGATGTACAGCGCCGGCTGGGCGATGGGGATCTTCGGTGGCGTCCTCCAGCTGGGCTGGGCCATATTCCATATTCTGATCATTACCCTGCAGGCGTTTATCTTTATGATCCTGACCATCGTCTATCTGGACATGGCGCATGCCAAACACCACTGATGGGACGCACAGATTTAAAGTTCGTTAATTACAGGAGACCAAAATGGAAGAAGCATTAAGAATTATTGCCGGCTCGATTATGTTGGGTCTGGGCGCCCTCGGCGCCGCCGTCGGTATCGGCATTCTCGGTGGCCGCTTTCTTGAAGGCGCCGCCCGCCAGCCGGAGTTGATCCCGATGCTGCGCACCCAGTTCTTCATCGTCATGGGTCTGGTCGACGCCGTGCCGATGATCGCTGTCGGTATCGCCCTCTATGTCATCTTTGCCGGCGGCTAAAGACGGTGTTCCTGAACAATAATCATAGGGTTCGAACATGAATATCAATATGACCCTCATCGGCCAGTCGATCGTGTTTATCGTCTTCGTCTGGTTCTGCATGAAGTTTGTCTGGCCGCCGATCATGAATGCACTCATGGAGCGTAAAAAGCAGATCGCCGATGGTCTCGAGGCAGCGGAAAGAGGCCAGCGCGAGCTGAAACTGGCCGATAAACGGGCCATCGATGTCATCAAGGAAGCCAGACAACGGGCCTCGGAGATCATCAACCAGGCGGAAAAGCGCGCCGGCGCGATACACGATGAATCCAAGGAAAGCGCCAAGGACGAGGCCGAGCGCATTTTCCATGCGGCCCAGGGTGAGATCGAGCTGGAAATCAACCGCGCTCGCGAAGAGCTGCGGCAGTCCGTGGCCGAGCTGGCGGTCAGCGGCGCCCGCAAGATCCTGAAAAAAGAGATCGACGCCACGGCCCATGCCCGGTTGCTGGAAGATGTCGCCAAACAACTCTAGGAATTATCGATGTCACAACGGATAACCTTAGCCCGCCCTTATGCCGAAGCCGTGTTCCGGCTGGCGCAGGAACAGGGCCGGCTCAAACAGTGGTCGGAGACCCTGGCGGCACTGGCAGTCATCGCCGGCGATCGCGACATGATCGCCCTGGCGCACAACCCCAAGTTCAGCCGCGAACGCCTGTTGGCGCTGTTTCTCGAAGTCGCCAAAGACGTACTCGACGAGCAGGGCACTAATTTCATCAAGCTGATCCTGGACAATCAGCGGCTGGAGCTGTTGCCGGAGATCGCCATGCTCTTCGAGCAACAGAAGGCCGATGCCGAAAACAGCGTCGATGTCGAGGTTATCTCCGCTTTCGCGCTGGATAACAGCCAGCTGGAATCCCTGGCGCAGACGCTGCAGAAAAAATTAGGCCGACAAATCAATCTCAGCACCCGGGTCGATGCCGACCTTATCGGCGGCATGATCGTGCGTGCCGGTGACCTGGTCATCGATGGTTCCGTTACCGGCCACCTCAATGATTTGTCGACGCAACTGATTCATTAAATTTAGGGCCTGAAAGATGCAACTCAATCCATCTGAAATCAGTGATCTTATTAAACAGAAGATCGAAAACTATGAAGCCAAGACCGAGGCCCGCACCGAGGGCACGGTCGTCAGCCTCACCGACGGCATCGTCCGGGTCCACGGCCTGTCCGATGTCATGCAGGGGGAGATGATCGAATTCCCCGGCAATACCTTCGGGCTGGCGTTGAACCTCGAGCGCGACTCCGTCGGTGCGGTGATACTTGGCGACTACGAACATATTTCCGAAGGGGATGCCGTCAAGTGTACCGGCCGCATCCTCGAGGTCCCGGTCGGTGACGCCCTCATCGGCCGCGTGGTCGACGCTCTCGGCAGCCCCATCGACGGCAAGGGTGAGGTCAAGACCAGCGAAACCTCACCGATCGAGAAGGTCGCCCCCGGGGTGATCGCCCGTCAGTCGGTATCGGAACCGGTACAGACCGGCCTGAAGTCGATCGACTCCATGGTGCCCATCGGCCGCGGCCAGCGCGAGCTCATCATTGGTGACCGCCAGACAGGCAAGACCGCGCTGGCGATCGACACCATCATCAACCAGAAAGGCAAGGACGTGACCTGTATCTACGTCGCCATCGGCCAGAAGGTCTCCAGCGTGGCGGCGGTGGTGCGTAAGCTCGAGGAATACGACGCCATGGACCACACCATCGTCGTTGCGGCGACGGCGGCCGAGTCGGCGGCGATGCAGTACATCTCACCCTACAGCGGTTGCACCATGGGCGAGTTCTTCCGCGACAACGGCCGCGATGCCCTTATCATCTATGACGACCTGACCAAACAGGCCTGGGCCTATCGTCAGGTGTCGCTGTTGCTGCGGCGGCCGCCGGGTCGCGAGGCCTATCCGGGCGACGTGTTTTATCTGCACTCGCGCCTGCTGGAGCGGGCCGCCCGCATCAACGTCGATTATGTCGAGAAGATCACCGACGGCAAGGTCAAGGGCCGCACCGGCTCACTGACGGCGCTGCCGATCATCGAGACCCAGGCCGGCGACGTCTCGGCCTTCGTGCCGACCAATGTGATCTCGATCACCGACGGCCAGATCTTCCTCGAAACCGATTTGTTCAATGCCGGTATTCGCCCGGCGATCAACGCCGGCTTGTCGGTCTCCCGCGTCGGCGGTGCCGCCCAGACGCCGATCATCAAGAAGCTCGGCGGTGGTGTGCGGCTGGCGCTGGCCCAATACCGCGAGCTGGCGGCCTTCGCCCAGTTCGCCTCTGACCTGGACGAGGCCACCCGCAAGCAGATCGAGCGCGGCCAGCGCGTAACCGAGGTGATGAAACAGGGCCAGTATGCGCCGATGACCGTAGCCGAGATGGCGGTCACGCTCTATGCCGCCAACGAAGGTTACCTCGATGACATCGAGGTCGACAAGGTGCTCGATTTTGAACATGCCCTGCAACCCTATATGAAATCCAGCCACGCCGACCTCATGGACAAGATGAACCAGGAGGCGGAATACAGCGACGAGGTCGCCGCCGGCCTGAAGGCAGCGCTGGAAGACTTCAAGGCCGGCCATACGTGGTAGTCAATAATGGCAATCGGTAAAGAAATCCGCAAACAGATCAAGAGCGTACAAAATACGCAGAAAATCACGCGCGCGATGGAAATGGTGGCGGCGAGCAAAATGCGCAAGGCCCAGGACCGGATGCGCGCGGCCCGTCCCTATGCCGACAAGATCCTTAATGTTATCGGTCACCTGCATTACGCCTACCCGGAATACAAACACCCCTTCATACTGGAGCGGGAAACCAAACGGGTCGGCTTCGTCATCGTCACCTCCGACCGCGGCCTTTGCGGCGGCCTGAATACCAATCTGCTGAAAACGACCATCACCGCCATGAGCGGTTGGAACGACAAAAACGTCGAAATCGATATCTGTGCCATCGGCAGCAAGGGCCAGGGTTTTCTCCAGCGCTACGGTTTCAATATCGTCTCCAGCGCCACCCACCTCGGCGATACCCCGCGGATCGAGGAACTCATCGGCTCGATCAAGATCATGCTCGATGCCTATGTCGAGGGGGGCATCGACCGGCTGTTCCTGGTCTATAACCGCTTCGTTAATACCATGACCCAGCAGCCCGAGGTCATCCAGCTGTTGCCGCTGGCCGGCGAAGAGGATCCGGAACTGAAACATCATTGGGACTACATCTATGAGCCCGATGCCAAAGAGGTACTGGACGGTCTGATGACCCGTTTTATCGAGACCCAGGTGTACCACGCCGTGGTCGAGAACCTGGCGTCGGAGCAGTCGGCGCGGATGGTGGCAATGAAATCGGCCTCCGACAATGCCGGCACCATGATCGATGACTTACAGCTGAAATATAACAAGGCCCGCCAGGCCGCGATCACCCAGGAGATCTCGGAGATCGTCGGCGGCGCTGCCGCGGTTTAAAAATAGTAACGAGTGACGAGTATCGAGTGGCTAGTGAAAGACATTCCTTGTTCGCTGCTAGAAACTAGTTTCTAGAGACTAAGAGGTAGATATGGATACTGGTGAAATTGTGCAAATAATCGGGGCGGTGGTCGACGTGGAGTTCCCGCGCACCGCCCTGCCCAAAACCCATGACGCCCTGACAGTGGACGACACCGACATTACCCTGGAGGTGCAACAGCAACTGGGTGACGGCGTCGTTCGCACCATCGCAATGGGCAGTTCCGACGGCCTCAAGCGCGGTATCCCGGTGACCAATACCGGCGCCCCGATCTCGGTCCCGGTCGGCATTAAGACCCTGGGCCGGATTATGGATGTCCTCGGGCGGCCGATCGACGAAAAGGGCGATATCGGCGCCGACAAGACCCTGCCAATCCACCGCAAGGCCCCGACCTACGAGGAGCAGGCAGTTAGCTCCGAGCTGTTGGAGACCGGCATCAAGGTCATCGACCTCATGTGCCCCTTCGCCAAGGGCGGCAAGATCGGGCTGTTCGGCGGCGCCGGCGTCGGTAAGACTGTGAATATGATGGAACTCATTCGCAACATCGCCATGGAGCACTCCGGCTATTCAGTGTTCGCCGGTGTCGGCGAGCGCACCCGCGAGGGCAACGACTTCTACCATGAAATGAGGGAAGGCGGCGTCCTCGAAAAGGTCTCGCTGGTCTACGGGCAGATGAACGAGCCGCCGGGCAACCGCCTGCGGGTGGGCCTCACCGGGCTAACCATCGCCGAGGACTTCCGTGACGAGGGCCGTGATGTCCTGCTTTTTATCGACAATATCTACCGTTACACCCTGGCGGGTACCGAGGTCTCGGCCCTGCTCGGCCGCATGCCCTCGGCCGTGGGCTACCAGCCGACCCTGGCCTCGGAGATGGGCGCGTTACAGGAGCGCATCACCTCGACCAAGACCGGTTCCATCACTTCCATCCAGGCGGTCTATGTGCCGGCGGATGACCTCACCGACCCCAGCCCAGCGACCACCTTCGCGCACCTGGATGCGACCGTGGTGCTCTCCCGGCAGGTCGCCGAGCTCGGTATCTACCCGGCCGTGGACCCGCTGGACTCCACCAGCCGCCAGCTCGACCCCAACATCCTCGGCGAGGAACACTACCGCACCACCCGCGAGGTCCAGGCGACGCTGCAACGTTACAAGGAGCTGCAGGACATCATCGCCATCCTCGGTATGGACGAGTTGTCAGAAGACGATAAGCTGGCGGTTTCCCGGGCCCGCAAGATCCAGCGTTTCCTGTCGCAACCGTTCTTCGTCGCCGAGGTCTTTACCGGTACGCCCGGCAAATATGTCTCGCTCAAGGACACCATCCGCGGTTTCCGTGGCATCGTCGACGGTGATTACGACTCCCTGCCGGAACAGGCCTTCTACATGGTCGGCGGCATCGAGGAAGCGGTCGAAAAGGCAAAAACACTTTAATACAGCGACTAGATACTAGTAACTAGCAGCTAGGTACTAAATTATGGCCTTAACCATGCATGTCGACATCGTCAGCGCCGAGGAGGAGATCTTCTCCGGCACGGCCGAGATGCTGTTCGCCCCGCTCACCACCGGCGAGATCGGCGTCCTGCCGCGGCACACCCAACTGCTGGGCACGCTCAAGCCCGGCGAGGTGCGGGTGCGCACCGGCAAGGAGGAGCTGACCTTCTTTGTCACCGGCGGTATGATCGAGGTGCAGCCGCATGTCGTCACCGTATTAACGGATACCGCCATCCGCGCCCGGGACCTGGACGAGGCCGCGGCGCTGGAGGCCAAGCGTAAGGCCGAGGATGTGATGAAGGACAAGCAGTCCAAGATCGACTATGCCCGCGCCCAGGCGGAACTGGCCGAGGCCATCGCCCAGCTGCGTATCATCCAGAAACTCCGTAAACAAACAAAGTTGTAAACAGGCCAACCCCCCCCATACCTCTAACCAGGGACAGGTTACCAGGAATCAATTATGAACGAAGCTGTCGTAAGCAAAGACAAAGTCATCTCCATCACCTATATCATCCACGACCAGCAGGGCGATGTTTTCGAATACTCGGATCTGCCGATCGCCTATCTGCACGGCTCCGGCAGCGATCTGTTCGACAAGATCGAGTCCGCCCTCGACGGCAGGCAGGTCGGCGACAAGATCGAGGTCGAGCTCTCCCCGGCCGACGGTTTCGGCGAGCACAAGGCCGACCTCACCTTTACCGATGACGTCGAAAATGTCCCCGAGGAACTGCACCAGGTAGGCCAACAGTTCGAGGCCCAGAATGCCAAGGGCGAGGTGATGAACTTTACCGTCACCGGCATCAACGGCGACAAGCTCACGGTCGACGCCAACCACCCGCTCGCCGGCCAGGCAGTGAAGTTCACCGTCACCATCAAGGAGATCCGCGACGCCACCGAGGAGGAACTGCGTAACGGCATGCCGCAATCCCCCATGGGCGGCGCCGGCATGTTGCAGTAAAACTTTTATAACTTATTAAAAATAATCACTTATTTTCCCCTTGTTAAAGCCTTATACGGCTTAATTGATCTCTCTATAGGATTCAACTAGACTATTTCACTCAGCAGGAGAGGGTGCACAAACAGGGAGTGTTTCAGCAAAATAATAAAGAAATATTCCCCACCATATTTTTTCTGTCCTCCTTATAAAATATTTATTTTGTTAGCTCTATGGCGGTTTGATTTTTCCAGCCATCGGAAGGCATCACCGTTTTCCTGTCCACCATTGGTATTTACTGGGATTGATAAATGGAGAGGGATAGCCAGTACACGATTACCGTACCGGACCAAAGCGAGGCGCCGGCGTTAACGCTGATCTCCTTCGCATCAGATAAGGTGTGCGAGGAGTTTGCGCAGGTCCTGGGAAAACTTGGCTATCCACACAGCCAAGTTAGTGGCAATGATTGGTTTAGCCTTCCCCCTGCTCGGAATAATGGCATCCGGGTCTTGTTTATGAGTTGTGATAACAGTGATCTGGAGAAGATCAGCGCCGTCTTAATGGATTCCAAAAGCGTACCTACACTGGCAGTATTTGATTGTAAGTTATCCTCATGGGATTCGAGAATCATCCAACACGCTGGCGAATTCCTGGGTTGGCCTTGCCATAGGAATGAACTGGCCTTGCGTCTGACGCGCCTCCAATACAGGCTCAAATCGAAACCGGTCGATCTTGACGAGGCCGAGATTATTGAAGAATTCGTCGGCCTCAATATGGTCGGACGATCACCTGCCTTCCTGAATACGCTTAATCTCATTAAGAAAATCGCCCGTTGCGATGCCCCTGTCTGTATCGAGGGCGAAACGGGAACCGGCAAGGAACTGGCAGCCCGGGCGATCCATTACCTCGGCGCCCGACGTGATCAGCCGTTTATACCTATCAACTGTGGCGCCATCCCCGACAACCTGGTGGAGAGTGAATTCTTCGGACATATGCGTGGCGCCTTTACCGATGCCAAGGAGACCTATCCCGGTGTAGTCGAACAGGCCCACGGCGGGTCATTGTTTTTGGACGAAGTAGAGGCCCTGTCTGAAAAGGCCCAGATAACCTTATTGCGATTCCTGCAGGACCAGGAATACAGACCGCTTGGTAGTAAGCAAATCAAAAAAGCCGATGTCCGCATTATTGCCGCGACCAACAGCGATATTCTACAGCTTGTCGAACAAGGCTGTTTCCGTCAGGACCTGATGTTTCGATTGAATATCATGTCGGTAAATATTCCGCCGCTGAGAGTGCGGGGTGGGGATATCGAATTGTTAGCTGAAAATTTTATCGGCCAGTACAATGCCCAGTATGGTCAGCCATTAAAAAAACTGCATCCTGATTTGATCACCTGGATGAATCATTACAGCTGGCCGGGCAATGTCCGGGAACTGGAGAACTTCATTCTTCGTGAGTACATGCTAGAAGAAGGGGAAGTCATAGTTGGCCATATGATTAATATGGACAAAAAGGACAGGCGTAAGAATTTTATGGATCGAAGAAAATTATTTCCATTTGATGGAGGCCTCAGTCAAGCAAAATCTTGTTTAATCAACGAATTTGAGAAGAAATATCTCTGTTGGTTGATGAAAGAAACAAATGGCAATGTCACCAAGGCCGCCAAGCAGGCCGGCAAGGAACGCCGCGCCCTCGGAAAATTGCTAAAAAAATACGGCCTACAAAGATCAGATTTCAGTCAAGAAACCCTTTGATAAACCACTTGCAATTCATTCTTCCCCCCTTCATGTTGCTGGTCTAGCTTTCCTATTCTCGAATGGGTAATTGTTAACCCATCATCGGGTATTACTTACAAGCCAGGCAATTTAAGCTAATTCTGTTGGTTAATTGAATAATATCCATTAATGCCCGGGTCAATTTTGACCCATTGGTTTTTCTCATTAAGAGTTAATTCATTGTTATTTAACGCATATCATTTTTAACAGGGATGGCATATGAATTGCTATATCAAGAAAAAGCCAATGGAAGGGCAACAATATGCCCAGAAACACAAATGCAGATATTGCCGCTATAGCCCAGGAAATAAAACGCTATCTTGATACGCATCCCAATGCTGCTGACAGTCTGGACGGCATTGTGCAATGGTGGTTACCGCGCCAAAGGTACGGGGATGCGATTGAAAAAGTAAAAAAAGCAATGGATCGTCTTGTGCAAACCGGCGACGTAGAAGTAGAGCTGGGCATAGGTGGTAAACACTACTACAAACTTGCCCACAAGAAATGAAAAGATGTTCTATACCAGAACGAGCTTAACGCAAGTATTTATCTACTTAGAGGAAGGCAAACTTATCCATGTATACAGCTCTACGTGCCACAAGTCATACGGTTGCAAGTCACCTTGAGGTCAAGTTGAGGGATGAACCAAGTATTGCTGGTTACTTCGGAGCTAACCCAATCGTCTCATTGAATACGCCACAGGAGTTGCAAGCGGGGAACAGTGAGGGTTTATCTGTTTGGTTATACCGCGTTGATCGTGATCCAGACAGGCTAAATGATCTACCGGAACGGATAAGTTGGGATGAGTTCCAACAACCGCCTCTGCCACTAAGGCTACATTACCTCATGACGCCGATTACTGACCGCACCGCCCCCGGTAGTCCTGAAACGGAACAATTGATTTTGGGCAAGGTGCTCCAGGTATTTTATAGCCACGCTATTCTTCGCGGCGCTGTTCTACAAGACGAGTTTATTGGCACCGAGGTAGAGATCCATATGCGGTTGGAGCCAATGGGTTTGGAGGAAATAACTCGCGTGTGGGAGGCGCTACACGGCCCCTATCAGCTGTCGGTTTCCTACGAGGTGAGCTTAGTTAATATCTGCACCTTGCGTGAACCGGAGCAGATAACGCCCGTCGATGTGCCCATGCCCGAATACGGCGTGATTGTGGGGACAGCGGAAACGTAGACAAAGAGGAACGTATGACACGTCGCACCGTAATGGCGAATAATCGCGCTTACACAATCTCACCCGATGATGCGGAGTTGGTGGGACATCGTTTCTGGGCGATTGTCAAAGCGCGCGTGCTCGATGAGCTGACCTCGGCGCCTCCCGCTACTGCGGTTTCCATTGAATCTGATGACGATAGGCTTTATTCGCGCGTGACGAACGATGGCGCAGCAGGATTGGTCGGCCGGCCGTGGCATTTGTTCCCGCCGCTATTAGCACCGAATTATAACGTCGATGTGAGAATCGAAGCGGTCGGCTACCTGCCGTTTACGCAAACGGTCACCATTCCTTCCAATCAGCGTGCCCTCACGGCAACGGCCGCGGCGGGCACCGCCGTCCTCGCAATCAACAGCGTCGCGAACTTGAGCGCCGGAGATAAATTACTCGTCGGTTTTGCAGGTCTGCCGGCACCTGGCGTTGCGCCCACCGACGAAATTGTCGAAATCTTGATGCCAGGCCCTGGGCCCAGTCAAGTAACGATCAAGGGCGGATTGAAGTATCCGCACGATACGACGCACGCCGCGGTGGCGGATGCGTTTACACCTGTCGAACTTAACGATATCGAATTGCACCGTGAGCCCGTCACGGTGCGCGGGCGGACCATCAGGGTTAATCTTGCCATCAATACCACCGTGCCTGTCGGCGGTGCCCGTGTGAGGGTCATCAATGTATGGCGGAAACCGCAGCCCGCCACCGGTTCGCCACCCGACAGTCCTATCGTTTCACTCCAGCCGCCGTTATACGCCAATCGCACAGCGGGTACGGCGCAGTTGTTTCGCTGGACATTGAATCCGATAACAACGGATAACAAGTTTTTGGTGGAAGACGTATCGGCAGGCCGACGAGTTATTCGGTTGTCCAATCGACAAGGTTTAAGTACTGGCGACGTTCTGCTTATTGACGCAGCACAGTCCGATGTTTCCGAACACATAAAGATCCAATCGATCGATACAACAAGTCCAGCAACGCAGCCCGCGCGGGTCACATTGGAGCATGTTCTGATTTATTCGCACCGCCGCAATGCGGTCGCACAAAAGGCCAACGAAACCGCATCGACAATAAACCGATCGTTTGCACACGATGCGCAGACGGGTGATGTTGGCGTTTTCTTAAATAGCATCGGGACGCTCGGGGCCGCGGTTCATGTCAAGGCGCAGGGTGGGCCAAGCGCTGACGAATATCACCGGCTGAGGGTCTTCGACGTAGCCAGCGACGCTGAAGGTTACTACACACTACCGCCGTTGAGTCGCGTCTCCGAATTAGAGATTGTTGCCGACGATGGCGTTTTATCGAGCGGCGCTTTTCAGTTCCGACCGAACTACGCGCAACGCGAGAATCGTTTGGACATTATGCTGAAGTAAACGTGACATTATGAGACACCAGCAGGAGGGTCATCATGCCTGAATACCTAGCACCCGGAGTCTATGTAGAAGAAGTCGATACCGGCAGTAAACCGATAGAAGGTGTCAGCACCAGCACCGCTGGAATGCTCGGTGTGACGGAGCGCGGCCCGGTCAATGTGCCAAAACTGATTACGAGCTTCGGCGAGTACCAGCGGTGGTTCGGTGGTTATCTGCGTAAACGTGACTTTAGCAATGCTAATGGCCGGCATTGCTTCCTGCCATATGCAGTCGAAGGCTTTTTTACCAACGGCGGCAAGCGCGTCTATGTCGTCCGGGTACTTGAACCGACGGCATCGAATGCCGACACGGTACTGTTCGATCCAAACGTTGTGCCGACGTTTTCTACCTGGCTATTGAGCAGGGCCACCGAAGGCTCGCCGGATATCCCCATAAGTTCTGACGGCGCGCTCGGTCCCGGCTCATGGATACGGATTGACAGTGGATCGGATACGGAATACCGGGAAGTGCAGGCTGTCGCCGCATTAACCAACTACGTACCGTTGCGATTGCCCTTGGCTTGGAGTTATGACCCAGCCAACCCTGCGCTACGAGTTGAACACCATACGGCTCCCGCGCTGGTCTCGACTATTGATTTGGATGTCGCGACGCAGCCGGGCGATACGCGCATCACGGTTGTGAACACGACCGGTGTCGCTATTCCAGCGGGCACGCTCCTAGGTCTTGGAAGTGCAGCAAACCAAGATGATGAGTACCTCGTCACCACGACGGAAATAACAGTAGCCACTACGCCGCAATCGGTGTCGCTCGGAGCGCCGGTAACATTCACGCACGCGGCCCCTACCCCTCTACCGAACAGCGCAGTACAAGAATATGGTGTGATACCTCTGATAGCTATTCCCGACCCTCATTCAACCCGGATATCCATTGCGAACCCCGTGCGTGCCGGCGATACTGCTGTCTATGTTGACGATTCCACCAACTTTGGGACAGCCGGCGATTTTGTACGTATTACCGATGGTACCCACACAGAGTGGCGCCTCATCGGCAGGCTGGGCTCAATCGTCTTGGGCGTCAACACCTACGCCGAATACCCGACTACGGCCGTCGTCGACCAAGTCTTCCTTGCGGATATAGTAGGGCCGCCCAGAAATTTAACCACCGCGGTTTCGGCGGGCGATACGATCATTCATGTTGACGATCGTCAGGCTTTAGATCTGGCAACCACGCCGCGTATTATCTTGCGCATCGGCACGGCGAACCCCGAATACATCGAAATTCTCGACATCCCCGAACCGCGGGCGACGGCCGGTAATCCCGATCCCGGTGCTATTGTTCTCAAGGCAGCCGTCCAACAAGACTTCGTAGCGGGCACCCAAGTTCAGGAACAAAACCATGCCTTGGCTGCTCCTTCGCGCAATGTCAGTGCTCTTGCGGTTCCCGCGCAGCGAAACGGTGGCGAGCTGCTGCTTTCGAATGTTGGCGCGCTGGCAACATTAGCGCCGACAGATACGATACAAATCCAAACGGCGCCGGGCGTTTTCTATTATCACGGCGTCACCGGTCCCGCCGACGCGTTGACGCCCTTGGTGGTGACATTGATGAACCCATTAGGTTCTTCCCATGCGGCCGGTGCTGCCATCGTCGCTCGCGCACCGATGCTTGAGGTCGAAGCCCTCGATCCCGGTGGATGGGGGAACCGACTGCGGGTAAGGGTCGAAGACTCGGATCCGCCGGTATTGCGTACCACGCTCCGGCAAGTCATCGATGCGACGCATATTCGCCTACTGACATCTACGGGCATCGAAGCGGGCACCGTGCTTGAGTATAGCGACCCGGTCGGCGCTACCACGCTTACCAAAGTCGAGGTTATCGATCGGCAGAACGACTTCCTGATCACACTCGCGTCTGCCCTGCCCGGCGCAGCTGCTGCAGGCCACGCAGTCCATTCGCGTGAATTCGACCTCACCGCCGAGTTGATGGCGCAACCGAATCCCGCGGTCCCGACGCGCGACGAAACCGTGTTGATATCCGAAACATTCCGTCAGTTGACCTTGGATCATCGGCATAGTCATTACATCGAGAAAATTATCGGCGCCACCTGGACTCCCGGCAATACGGACGATGATGGTGTTGATCCAATGCCGCTACGGCGTGCCGATCGCCGCTCGGAGGGCGCATCCTGGTTAATTCGCATCGATGATTTAGCGGTCAATGCGGCCGCCACCGAGACGCTACTGCGAACCGGACCGGAGGTGCTCACTATTGTTTCACTGAGTGGGACCAATTCAGTTGCCGCCCGAACCCTAAACGGGGGTACTGACCAGGTTAATCTGATCACTGACAATACTTATATTGGAACCCCCCATAACGAGCCTGAGAACCGAACAGGACTTTTCAGCCTAAGGAACGAAGACGAGATCAGTATCGTCGCCTGTCCGGGTCGGACCAGCCGGCAGATGCAGGGCGCGCTAATCAGTCACTGCGAATTTATGCGCTATCGGTTTGCCGTACTCGATGGGCCCGAACCGCCCGGCGACTCGATCAATGACGTCCAATTCCAGCGGCAACAACACGATACGAAATACGCCGCGTTCTACCATCCGTGGCTGCTGATTCCGGACCCATTCCCGACGAATTTCGCGGAGATTGCCAATTATCCGATTTCGCCCAGCGGGCACGTTGTCGGCGTTTACGCACGGACGGATATCGAACGCGGGGTACACAAGGCGCCTGCCAATGAAGTCGTGCGCGGAATCATTGGGCTGCAACGTTCATTGAACAAAGGCGAGCAGGACATTCTTAATCCCTCGCCGGTCAATATCAATGTCATTCGCGATTTTCGTCCGAATAACCGAGGTATCCGCGTTTACGGCGGCCGCGTGATTACCAGCGACCCGGATTGGAAATACGTGAGTGTACGCCGTTTGCTGATTTTTATTGAGGCCTCGATCGACAGGGGGTTGCAGTGGGTCACCTTTGAGCCCAATGCAGAACCGCTATGGGCCCGAGTGCGACGCTCCGTTTCAAACTTCCTGACGGTGGTCTGGCGTAACGGCGCACTGGAAGGCACGAAACCTGAAGAGGCATTCTTCGTGAAAAGCGATCGCACGACGATGACACAAACCGATATCGATAACGGCCGGTTGATCTGCGTCATTGGCGTGGCGCCGGTAAAGCCGGCCGAGTATGTGATTATTCGCATCGGATTGTGGACCGCGAACGCGGACGAGTAATGATCGCTGTGTCGATTTGAGACAGGAGGAAACCACCCATGCCGACTGGTGAACGTATAGATCCTTATCGCTCCTATAACTTTCAGTTGGAGATCGATGGCGTACCATTGGGCGCCTTCAGCGAGTGTAGCGGATTGAGCGCCGAGGGCGACACCGTCGATTACCGCGAAGGGACCGACAAGGCGGCCAATGTGAGAAAACTGGTTGGCCTTCGAAAATATACGAACATTACGCTTAAACGCGGTTATACCCAGGATAAATCGCTTTGGTCGTGGTTCAAGAACATCGTCGACGGCATACCCGATCGGCGTGATGTAACGATCGTATTAATGAATGAACAGCGCGACCCCGTGCTGCGCTGGCATGCCGAGAATGCATGGATCAACAAGATTGAAGCGCCGACGTTTAACGCGTCCGGAAACGAGGTTGCCATAGAGTCGGTTGAGTTAGTACACGAGGGACTCACGATTGACGATTGATACGTAGCAATACAGGTAGCTGATCAATGCCGACATACGAAACTCCAGGCGTTTATTACGAACGTGTCGATGCCAACGCGGCGACTATATCGCCGCTGCGTACGGATATCGCAGGTTTCATCGGCATTGCGCGCCGTGGGCCGGTAAACGTTCCGGTTCCGATTGAATCGTGGCGGCAGTTTCAGGCGTACTTCGGTAGTTTCACCAGTGCGGGTTACCTGGCCTACGCCGTTCGCGGCTTTTTCGAGAACAACGGGCGACGCTGTCGGGTCGTACGCGTGGCGTCAGAGAGGGCAGCCACCGCACATGCTATTTTCCATAGTCCACCGCCTGCAGACAACGAAATCTGGCGCATCGCCGCGTTTAGTCCGGGAGTATGGGGCAACGATATTGAAATTACCTTACAAGAAACCCATCGCGCCCAAACCGTCGCGCAGCCGGGCTACAGCATGCCGGAATACACCGAGGTTGAGTCAACTTCTGGATTTTCGCGCGCCACCCATGCGCGGATAACACAAGAGGCGCGCGATCCCGTGTGGAAGGTGGTATCAGAAGTAGATCCCGTGCGTAATAGGCTGATTTGGGTACACCCTAAACGCGAAAAACGATTTCCCTACGACTCGCCGCTTGATGGCATCGATCCCAACTTACCGTTAGTCATAGAAAGCGTCGAATACACATTGCTGGTTTGGGAGCTCGGTCGGTTGGTCGCACTCTATGAAGGACTTTCGTTGGTGCCGGCGCCGGAAAGTCAACGTGATGGTACTAGGGTACTCGCAGGTGTCAAAATCCAAACGGCTGCAAGTCCGCTCAGAACTATTCCCGCCACCCCGCACCTGGTTGTCATCGAAGAACGGCGTGATACGAATCATCTAACGGAGATTAGCCCCTTGCATCTGGCCGACCCCACCAACGGAGATCCGGTCACGCGACGCACCATGGCGCTGACGGGAGGCGTCGACGGCTTATCGAATTTGACTGTGCTGGATTTTATCGGGGAAGAAGTTTACCCGCTTGACAGCTATCCAGAAAAGGAACGCAAGCAGCGGGGACTTCGCGCGTTGGAAGATGTCGACGAAGTCGCGATTCTTGCGGTGCCGGACATACATATCCAACCAAGACCCGTACCGCGCAAGTCGCCACCACCACCTTGTGAGCCCGATGAGTGTTTGCCGTTTCCACTCGTATTGCCCGCAAAACCGCGGCAACCGGCGGTCGGGGAACTGCCACCGATATTTTTCGAATCACAAATCTATCAGGTACAAGCGGCTATGATCGAGCAGTGCGAAAAGCGCAAAGACCGCATCGCCTTGTTGGATCCACCCTTTTTGACGGCGCAAAATAACCAGCTCGGTGTCGGTGCCGTGCGCGCTTGGCGCAGTCGCTTCGATTCGAAATACGCGGCTTTTTACTACCCCTGGGCGCGTGTGGTTGATCCATTGCGTCTTCCTGGGTCTCTAACGCGCGATATACCGCCTTCCGGGCACGTCGCAGGTCAGTATGCGCAAGCTGAATTCGACGTTGGCGTGCATAAAGCGCCGGCAAATACACCTTTGAATTGGGTGCAAGATGTCACCGTCACCATGAATGATGCCGTGCACGGCTTATTGAATCCTTTAGGAATTAACGTGATTCGAATACAACCGGGGCGCGGTATCCGTATTCTCGGCGCACGAACCATTAGCAGCGATCCCGACTGGCGTTTCGTCAACGTCCGCCGCCTGCTGATTACAATCGAGAAGGCTATTGCCATCGCGTTGCAATGGGCCGCCTTCGAACCCAACAATGTGTTCACGCGAACCAAGGTTCAACTGACGCTGACGAGCTTTCTGCTTGCATTCTGGCAGCGTGGTGCACTCGTCGGAGATTCGCCTCAACAGGCATTTTTTGTGAAGTGCGACGAAGAAAACAACCCGCCGAACGAAACCGCAAACGGCAGACTGCTGGCGCAAATCGGTGTGGCGCCGTCGAAGCCTTACGAGTTCGTGATTCTGCGGGTGGGCCGCGTCAACAATGAGTTTGACATTGCGGAAGGATCTGCATTTACCGTGGTAGGAGGGGGGATCTGATGGCGCTAATCACCCAAACGGGAATTCGCAACGATCCTGTCTTAGCTTACAATTTCGTGATCAGCCTAATAGATTCCAGCAGCACGCTGGCTATCGTCAAATCCGCGGCCATGTCGGCGATTTTGGATGTCGCGCTAGGCGGCTTTAGCGAATGTAGCGGACTTGAGATGTCGCTTGATGTCGAAGAGTACAAAGAGGGCGGTAACAATGGCGCGGTCCTCAAGTTTCCCACCCGTGTAACGTGGTCGAATATCTCCCTAAAAAAGGGCCTGGTGGCGACAAACGAGCTCTGGGACTGGCACTACGGATTCGTGGAAGGCAAGGGAAAACGCCGTGACGGTGTGATCGTTTTATTAACTGACTTACACATACCGCACAATATTTGGTACTTCCATCGAGGTCTACCTGTGAAATATACCGGCCCGTCGCTTAATGCATCGCAAAGCAACGTCGCGATCGAATCCATTGAGATTGCACACGAGGGGCTTTATCAATTGCCGTTTGTAAGTCTAGGGGCGACAGCGGTAACCAACGCAGCGGAATTGGCGACTTAGCAAATGGAAGTCGAGATTGGAGAAATCGTGTCAATCGTTCGGGCGATAGACAGTGAATCAATACTTACACCGAAAATTATGGAGGCTATTGTCCGTTCGGTGATGGAAGCTGTAGAAGCGCGCGAGCAACACAATAAGCGTATTCGTGGGGAACAACGAATTACTCTCGGTGTTAGCCACGAATTGGAAGAGTATGAGTAAATCATGAACAAAGTCAATAAGCTAACGATTGTCCCAGTCTTTCATGATGGTCCAGGCCAACCTATTGAGGCGAAAACTAACCCGACGGAGATGTCCCTTGATAAGAGCGTTCAGATTGCCGAGATAAATATCCCTGGACTTGATTCACCGCTGATCCAGTTTGTGCGTGGTCAAAGCGAAAAACTCACGCTTGACCTTTTCTTTGATACCACCGACAAAGGGATGGACGAAAATGCGGAAAGTGTGACCACCGAGACAGACAAGGTTTATGGTCTCATGAAGATTGAACCGGGAGGGCATGCCCAACCAATTTGTGAGATCCATTGGGGAGAAAAGTTCCCGGGTGCTGATTTGCCAGAAAAATTTGGTAATCAAAAACGTGATATCTTTAAATGTATCGTCGAAAGTATAAAGCAAAAGTTTACCTTATTTAGTTCAGCAGGGATTCCTCTGCGCGCGACGCTGACAACGACTTTTCGTGAATACAAGACGCTTGATGAGCAGCTAGAACAGCTAAACCTAAATTCACCGGATCGCACCCATAGCCATGTCACTCAGCGTGGAGAGACATTGGCGAAGATCGCTGGGACCTATTATGCCCGACCAGGCCAATGGCGGTACATTGCAGATGAAAACAAAATAGAAGACCCGCGCCGCTTGGCCGTTGGAAAAATCATTAAGATTCCGCCAATACTATAGGAGGGGTGGCGATGCCGTTAGTCACTTTACAAGAGGAATCGCGTGATCAAAATAATTTCTATGCGCCCCAATTCGAGATCAAGATCGAGGGTGTCGGGCTGCCGCGCGACATTCTGCGCGATGTGATTCAGATTACGTACAAAGATAACATTAAGGAACTCGACAGTTTCGAGTTAACGATTAACAACTGGAACCCGACTACCCGGACATTCAAGTACGTTGGCGCCGAAACCAAGGAGAGTCTTCGCGAAAGCACGCCGGAGAGTCAGCGTTTCCGGTTATTCGAGCCTTGCCAAAAAAAAGTCGAGGTTAGAATGGGTTACGTCGGTGGCTCAATGCAACTGATGATGAAAGGCAGCACAACTACGATGGAGCCAAATTTTCCCCAGAGTGGCGGATCGACGCTTACCGTCCGCGGGCTGAATGTACTGCACGAACTGCGGAAAAAACAGTTTACAAATTCTTGGAAGGATATGCGCGACAGCGAGATTGCCGAAGATATAGCTACACTGCGCGTTCCTGAAAAGGATTGCAGAAAAAGCACAACCAGACCCAAGCTCGAGCGACGATTTCCACTACCCATCGTTGTCAGCGAAGCTGCGAAGGCGAAGGAGCCATACTTACCCAATGTCGCGCAAAAAAGCCAATACGACATCGATTTCCTACTATGCCGCGCGCGCCAGCGGGGCTATGTCGTTTATGTCAAGGAAGGGAACCCCAGGGGGCGGGGCGCTGAACGGCAACAACATCTTTATTTCGGGCCTTCGGATGCGACGGACGCCCCGCCGGCTGCACGCGATGTTACTTTTGTTCTCAAAAGTGGTGTTTCGCTTATCGATTTCAAACCTACCTTAACGACGGCGAACCAGGTGAAATCGGTCATGGTGAAGGGTTGGAATCGGCGTACGCGCCAATGTATTCGGGGAAGTGTCGATTTGCAACATCAGGACTTACGCATCAACACCGATCTCTATTATTTGTTAGAAGAATGCGATCAACGCGAGGAGATTGTTGTGGACGAACCTGTATTTACACCGGCGCAGGCGGAGAAACGTGCGCTGGCGTTACTTCGGGAACGATTGAAGCAAATGGTGCAGGCCAGCGGCACCTGTGTTGGCCTGCCAGACTTGCGCGCTGGCCAACGCGTGGAAATAGAAGGAATCGGATCGCGGTTCAGTGGGACCTATTTCGTTACCGAGACCACACATACGATCAACGACAAGGGTTATCAAACGAAATTCAGCGCCCGCCGTGAGCAAATTAAACGAGGGAAAGATAAATGAGACGTTATCCCGGGGTTGTCACCGGTGTTGTAAAAAGCCTGAAGGACCCAGACGGCCAGGGTCGGGTTCAATTGGAATTTCCCTGGCTGGAGCAATCTTTTCGCAGCGCCTGGGCGCCGATCGCAACGCCACTCGGCGGCAAGGATCGTGGGATGTTCTTTATGCCTGAAGAAGAAGACGAAGTGTTGGTGGCGTTCGAGCAGGGTGATTTCGATCATCCGTTTATTGTCGGATTTCTGTGGAACGGCGTCGACATCCCGCCGGACGACGGCATCAATGCCAGTGTTAGACGCATTAAAACGATTAGCGGTCATATCATCGATTTTGACGACAACGAGGGAAAGGAAAAGATCATCATTAAAACACAAGGCGGTCATCAACTCGAAATGAGCGATGAATCGAAGTTTGTAAAGATAAAAAGCAATAGCGGCCAGGAGATATTGCTGGATGACCAATCTCCGCTCATCAAGATGAGTAACTCGGGAAACACGATAACCATGGATAGCACTGGCATTACGATAGATACCCAAGGCGAAGTGAAGATTAAAGGAAGCACAGTAAACATCGAGGCAACCGGACCGCTGACAGCGAAAGGTTCTCCAATACACTTGAATCCATAACAGCGAGATGGAAACGATTTGGCCGACAGACAAAGGATTTGAGGGACTGTTTCTGGTGGGGTTCCGGAAGGCTCTCTCCGATCCTGTCAAAACCGAAAGGGTGGGTTATGCCATCTTAAAAAGGACGTATGACATCGACTTCGTTAGTAAGGAATTGAAACCATCCGAAAATCCGCTGCCCATATTCATGAGGGACGAACCTGAGAATCGAGTGATGAACGGCGATTTTGGCGTAACAGAAAAAGATTTGACGAATACAGGCAGCAGCCTTCATCCCGCGTTCTGGGAGTCGCGGAATATGAATGCCCAACGTGTGAGAACACCCGGTGAGTCCGACGATGCGTCGGACGATCAGAACTATACCGTCAGCTTGCAAGGCAGTGATCCAAACGGCGAGTTCACGCAGACCGTCGTCTTTAAGGAATCCGTGGCGGGACGGACGTTCACCTTGAGCTTGTATTTATGGACCGACTTCCCGAGCGCGCATGTGGATAATATTCATCTGCTGGCCGAAGGCGCAACGCCGATTTGTGTCATCAACGGTCTGATCGGTAATACGCCACAAAGGTTGTTGGCGACGGGAATGTTTCCGCCGGATCTGAATGCCAAGGAAGTCAAGATTGTGCTGCGCCTATCGAGGCGGACGGATACGGGCGCGCTGACACCGACCTACTATAACCGCGTCCAGCTTGAAGAGCGGCCATACGCCACGCGCTGGGATTCATCGTTCGTGCTCAAGGTCGAAAACGATCTCGTACCCTATAAGCCTGAGGGGGATGTCATAGTATCGGGGTACAGCACCGATGCCAGCCTGTGTTCGCTCGCTATCAACGGCGCCGTATGGCTGCGGCGGACGAACACCCGTGTCAGCGACAAATCCCTGTTCGGCTGGGAGCCGCGGGCCGACAGCGCCCATCCCGAGCGAAGAAAGGAGCTGGCCGGCGCTTTTTCAAGCGATCCCAACGACTACCCGCCCGAATGGCCGGTCACCGACCCGCGCAAGGATCCCCTGCCCGGTGGGACGGAGCCATTCGATAATCGGTTTTTCAACGGCTATCTGCGCGTAGCGCGCGTCCCGGGTTCGCTGACATACATCCCCAGCGGTGCGAACGTCGCTATTGTCCGTAATGGCGCGATGGATTTCTCTGCTGGCCTTCCTGATGAAAGCCTGACCGCAAGATATTACGTGGATACCGGTTCCGGTAGCGACCCGGAAACGATGTGGGCATCGACCCGCGTGGACATGAATATGGACACGCTGGTGCTGGAGCCGGAAATCAACCGGTGCTATGCCATTTGGCGCGGTGTGTGGAACTTCGATGACTATGAGGAAAGTCGTTATCGAAGACTAGAGGTCATGAGCGGATAAATTAAGGAGGATAGCGATATGGGTAAACCTGTAGCACTGGCGTTTGGCGTGGCATATGCGTTTCCAGATGTATGCGAAACCATCCTCCCTTTTGTCGGCAAGATATATCTACCGTTCCCGAACATTGCACAACTCGACCAGGCATCATCAGTTTCGGATGCTAGCGGGAAAGAATTGTTTATTGGACCTGCGAGCATGCACGCGCTGTTGGGCGATGCGTCGATTGATACCAGCACCGGCGACGAGTTGGGTTTCTTGGGCGGCATCGTCAATGATCAAACCAGCGGTAAATGTGAAGTGAAGCAATCGAGCCAGACTGTTCTGTACGGACCGGAGGGCAAAGGGATTGTCCGCTTTATGGACATGACGTTTCAAAACATGGACGACACGCAACCGAACGCCGTCGGTAATGTCATGAGCGCCTTTCCGACGGTACTGATAGGAGATTGACATGCAGCGAGACCAACAACGGGATTATCTGGGCATCGGTTGGAAGTTCCCGCTGCAAGTGACACCCGATGGCAAGATCGCGCGTGCAGGGCATGAACAACGGATCGAAGAGTCCGTCTATTTGATCCTCAGCACCGCCAAAGGCGAACGTGTGATGTCAGACTTTGGTTGTGGAATTCACGACTTGGTCTTTGCGCCCAACAACCCGGGTACGATTACAGCGGTGGTGCAGGTTGTCCGTAAGGCGTTGGTGACGTATGAGCCGCGCATTGACGTTTTGGATATCGATGTGGAAACCACGCCCGAGCAAGCCAATCTTTTGCTTATTCGAATTAACTACCGCATCCGCTCCAATAATGCGATGGGAAATTTGGTTTATCCGTTCTATATCAACGAGGCTGCCTGACGATGCCGCTTGAAGAGCATATCCCGACGATCGACGACCGCCAGTTCCAAGATGTAATGGATGAGGTTCGGACCCGTATCGCCCGTTACACGCCGGAATGGTCATCGCCGTGGACGGATTTAAACGAAAGTGACCCAGGTATCACTCTCGTTCAGGTCTTTGCATGGTTGACCGAAATGCTTACTTATCGCATGAATCAGGTGCCGGTGCTTAATTATATTAAGTTTCTGGATCTGGTCGGAATCGAGCTTCAACCGGCGGAGCCGGCACAGACAGAAATTACCTTTCCGGTCCGTCCTTCCCATACCGAACCCGCACTCATCATTGCACCACGCACGCAGATCAGCGGCGAATCGCCCGATGGGGGACCGCCGATCGTCTTTGAAACAAAAGAGGCCTTGCATGCATTGCGGTCATGGTTGGCGTCGGTAGTGGTTTCCGAAGGTCCCGTCGAGCGGTCTGTTACTGAAGAGAACGAAGATCCAGGACAGGGATTCTTCCCTTTCGGAAGGCTGGCGAACATCAATAGTGCCTTGATGCTGGGTTTTGAAGATAGAAACACTGCGCCTGATGACGACTTTGCACCGGCCATTCCGCTTAACTTAATGGTTTGGGTGGATCCGTTCACGACGACGACGGAACATGTGCAATGCGGCCTATCTACATCGCCGGCATATGCCTCGGCTGAGATACGCTGGGAGTATTGGAACGGGACCACGTGGCAGGCGATGGAAATACTCAGGGACGAGTCGCTCGCCTTCACGCGCTCCGGCCATATCTTCCTTGAGACACCAGCAAAGGGACTGATGGTACGCACCGATACGCTCGGGCCCGTGCCGGCAAATGGATCTCCCCCCAAAAAACGCTATTGGCTTCGTGCCTTGCTCGTAACAAGTCAGTACGAACACCCGCCCCGGATATTGGCCATTCGCAGTAACACGGTTGCTGCCGAGCAGGCCGAAACCGTGCGTGATGAGGTATTAGGCGGCAGCAACGGGCGCCGCAACCAAGTCTTTCGCCTCGCCGATATGCCC
>FXBF010000093.1_pt1 | contig 25706 bp, 31 predicted proteins | sample 5335321 | NCBI WGS metagenome assembly FXBF01 (sample SAMEA103928391, study PRJEB20085) | sediment metagenome | isolation source: sediment
ATCCTCGGCGACCCGACGTACGCTCCAGTGCGTCGCGCCTTCGGCTGGGTCCTGTAACACCCCATTGATGAGCGCTGCCACCCGTTCATCGTCGATCGTCCTGGGCCGCCCCGTTCGCAGCTCCGTATGCAGACCCGCCAAACCCTGGTCTCGAAAACGCTGCCGCCAATGGCTGATCGTCGGTCGACTGACATCGCAGCGCTTTGAAATCTCTGCCGTGCCGACGCCGTCGGCGGAAAACACAATGATCTTGGCGCGCGTCACCACGCCATGCGGCACTCGCCGAGATCGTACGATACGCTGAAGCTCAGCGCGTTCCTCGTCATTGATCTCGACCCGTGTATTCGGCCGTCCCATAGCGCACCCTCCGGCAATGTAGGATACTCAATTGGACAACCAAACGTAAGTAAAGTTTCTTACGGGACACTACACTAGATGCCGCTAGCGCTCAAACGCCGGCGCACAACCGTGAATCGCCGAGGTCATGGAATTTCTGTCTCCTCATCGGCATCGCTGCTGTCCTTCGCCGGTTTCATTCGGCGCGCAAAGAAGATCCCGATCTCGAACAACAATAGCATCGGGATCGCAAGCAGCGTCTGCGAAAACGCATCCGGCGGCGTCAGCAGCATTGCAGCCACGAATGTGCCGATCACGACATACGCACGCTTGGAGGCCAGCACGTCGGGGTCGAGCACGCCTGCGCGAGTGAGCAGGATAATGGCGATGGGCATCTCAAAAGCAATACCGAATACGAAAAACATGCGCAGCACGAAGCTCAGGTACGCGCCGATATCGGTCATCACGAGCACGCCAGTGGGTGCATAGGACGTAAAAAAAAGGAAAGCGATAGGGAACACCACGAAGTAGGCGAACGCCATGCCAGCGTAGAACAAGATCGTACTGGACACCAACAGCGGTACGGCGAGCTTGCGCTCGCGCTTGTACAACCCGGGCGCCACAAAGGCCCAGAGCTGATAGAGCAGGTAAGGAATCGTGATCACGACCGCCACGGCGAATGTCAACTTTATCGGGATAAAAAACGGTGCCGTCGGTTCAGTAGCGATCATGCTGCTGTCCTCAGGGAGCACCGCCATCAAAGGCCGGGCGACGATAACGTAGATATCCCGCGCGAAGTACACCAGCGCCGCGAACACCCCGAGGACAGCGCCCGCCGCATACATCAAGCGGTTGCGCAGCTCCACGAGGTGAGAAAGGAACGTGCCCTCAGCGGCGTCGTGCTTTTCTTGCTCCGCCATCTTTCTTCCGGACAGTAGTCTTCTTCGACGGTTTCGCGCGCGCTACGACTTTTTTCGACTTTGACGCGCGGGCGCGACTCGAGGGCCTGCGCTTGCGCGACTTCTTGGTGGATTCGGCCTGAGGCTGGGCATCGACCTCACGTTGCAGACGTTCGATCGCCTTGCTGGACGAGCGCCGGATCAATTGGCGGGTTTCGCTGATTTCGTCCCGGAGATCACGCAGATCGGCGAGATCCTCCGTTCGCAGCTCCTGATCAAAGTCTTCCTTGACGCTGGCTATAAAACGGCGCAGTCGCCCGACCCACAGCCCGGCCATGCGCGCCACCTCCGGCAACCGCTTCGGCCCCAGCACGAACAGCACCAGCAGGCCAATGATGGCCAGTTCCCCCATTCCGATATCGAACATCGCTAGCCAGCCGCGTCGACACTAGCTCGCTCACGCTTTTTGTTTCTTCTTGGACGCGACTTCACTATCGACAACCTTTTCAGATTTATCAGGCTTGTGCTCGACCTGCTTCGCCTCCCCCTGTTCTTCTTCGCCACCTTCTTTGACGGCGGATTTAAAGTTCTTGATCGCCGAACCCAGGTCCCCACCGAGATTCCGGATCTTCTTGGCACCGAAAACCAGGACCACGATGACCAGAATGATCGCCAACTGCCATACACCAATACCGCCCATATGCCTTCTCCCGTTACATTGAAGCGTTAACGGCACGTCGCCGCCCGCAACGTGAAAACATTAAGCAAGGCCCGATTTATTCAGGCCTTCCTGCGGTACAGGGATGTACCGCCATTCCCGACGACTTAGTGTCGATAGAAACGACACAAAGCGAAAACCATGTTTGTCGCTTTCCGTGCCCCGAGAAACCCGGGACGGATTTATTCCGAGCGTCCTCACAACAGACAGGGCTCATATGCTACAGCACACACATCCGACCATCTACTTTACACGGCCTCTTCGCGCCTTTTCCGTGAGGCCCGATACACCGAATCGCCGCTCGAGTTCGCGCAGGACATCCTCTGGCTTGAGCCCCTGTTGCGCCAACAGCACCATCATATGAAACCACAGATCGGCGGCCTCGTGTATCACCTGGCTGGAATCGCCCGACCTCGCGGCCACCAGCAACTCTGCGGCCTCCTCATCGATCTTCTCGAGAATCGCGTCGAGCCCTTTGGCGTACAACCCCGCCACATAAGATGAGGCCGGGTCCGCTTGCTTGCGCGCCTCGAGCAAGATCGCCAGCTTGTCCAGGATCGCGCTCATCACCGACGCTGCGATTGGCGCACGCAGGGCCCCGGGCGCCACGACTTGCGCGCTGCGTCTACAGGCCGACGCGCCGCCAGCACGCCGGTGTTCGTAGTGTGCAGCACCAAAAACGATTGTGTCCTCATTTCTTGCCGTACATCTCTTGCGCGCTTTTCAGCACCGGTTCCACGTCCACCCATTTTCCATCTTGCCACTGGCGAAAGAAACAGTTGTGACGTCCGGTATGGCAGGCGATACCGCCTATCTGCTCGACCGTCAGCAAAACCGTGTCGTTGTCGCAGTCAAGCCGGATATCCTTGACGATCTGCACATGCCCGGATTGCTCCCCCTTGCGCCACAATCGCGCGCGCGAGCGCGACCAGTAAACAGCCTGCCCCTCGCGTAGGGTCGCGGCCAGCGCGTCGCGGTTCATCCAGGCAAGCATCAGCACGCGCCCACTGCGGCTCTCCTGCGCGACCACGGGCACAAGCCCTTCACCATTCCAGTTGATCGCCTCCAACAACGCTTCGGACATTACCGTACCATCGCCCTGGGCATCACATCACCCCCGCAAAACCGAGCCTGGCGTATGTTGAAACGGTTTTTCAGCAACCTGCTGACGCGGGCGCCTGTCGTCACAACCGGACATCGATACCGTGCTCAGCCATCCGCCGCTTCGCCTCGCCGACGGTGTACTCACCGAAATGAAAGATGCTCGCGGCCAGCACCGCATCGGCATGCCCCTCGAGTACGCCGGCAACCAAGTGATCGAGCGTGCCCACTCCACCTGAGGCGATAACTGGAACGTTGACAGCATCGCTCACGATCCGGGTCAACGCCAAATCGAAACCGTCGCGGGTGCCGTCTCGGTCCATACTGGTTAGCAGCAGCTCGCCCGCCCCGAACTGTGCCATCGTCTGCACCCATTCAAGCACATCAATGCCTGTGGGGTTTCGACCGCCATGCGTGTACACCTCCCAACGAGGACGCTCACCATAATCCACCTGTTTCGCGTCTATGGCAACAACAATACACTGATCACCGAAATGATCTGATGCCGCCTTCACAAACTCTGGTTGCCGCACCGCCGCCGTATTTATCGCCACCTTGTCGGCGCCCGCGTTGAGCATCCGCCGAACATCAGCTATGTCGCGGATCCCGCCGCCGACCGTCAATGGAATAAATACCTCACCGGCCACCGCTTCAACGACGTGCACCATCGTGTCACGATCATCGGAACTCGCCGTAATATCAAGGAACGTAATCTCATCGGCGCCTTGCTCGTCGTAGCGCTGCGCAACCTCTACCGGGTCTCCGGCATCACGTATTTCCACAAAACGGACGCCTTTGACCACACGGCCAGCGTCCACGTCCAGGCACGAAATAATTCGTTTCGCCAAACCCATACGTTTCACGTGCGCTGTGCGCACTTAGCAGCGAGACGCAAGGACCAACGCCTTGCTTGCGCCTTCACAACACCCGCGTCTCACCTCTCACCCTTCCACTGTCAATTCGTCCGCGAGCTTCTGCGCCTCGGCAATATCGAGCGAGCCCTCGTAGATCGCCCGGCCAGTAATCGCGCCCACAATGCCCGCATCGGCGACATTGCACAGCTCGCGAATATCTTCCAGGTTGCGAACGCCTCCGGATGCGATTACCGGAATAGAAATAGCTCGTGCGAGCCTGGCAGTAGCCGCGACATTCGCGCCCGTCATCATACCGTCGCGCCCGATATCCGTGTACACGATCGCGTCGACCCCGTCCTTTTGATACCGGGTGGCAAGATCGATCACATCGTGGCCCGATAGTTTCGACCAGCCGTCTGTGGCGACCTTACCATCCTTTGCATCGAGACCCACGATAATGTGGCCCGGGAACTCCGCACAGACGTCACTGACAAAATGCGGCGCCGTCACCGCCTTGGTACCGACGATGACGTAGCTCACACCGATGTTCAAGTAAGTCTCGATGATGTCCTCGTCCCGGATCCCGCCACCGACCTGAATCGGCACATCCGGGTAGGCCTTCGCGATGGATTCGACAACCACGGCATTAACCGGCTCCCCCGCCTGTGCCCCATCGAGGTCCACGATGTGCAAGCGCCGTGCCCCCGCCTCCACCCAGCGCGCCGCCATCGCCAGCGGATCATTGGAGAAAACTGTTTCCTTGTCCATACGCCCCTGGCGCAGGCGTACGCACTTCCCACCTTTGACGTCGATCGCCGGAATAACCAGAAAAGACATATGCTACTCCCCCACCGCCGCTACTCGACGCCATCCCAGCGTGTGAAGTTCCGCAGCACCCTTAGGCCCGCATCCTGGCTTTTCTCCGGGTGGCACTGCATGGCAAAGATGTTCTGCTGTGCCGCCGCCGCTGTGAATCGCACGCCGTACTCCGTTACGCCGGCGACGTAACGCTCGTCGGCAGACTCTACATAATAACTGTGAACGAAATAGAAGTGCTCATCCTGGGCGACCCCGCGCCACAATGGGTGCCGCGTAACCTGGTGGACGTGATTCCAGCCCATATGCGGAACTTTCAGCGCTCGATCACTGAGCGCATCGCGCGCCGCCTTAGCTGGAAACAGTCGCACCTTACCAGCCAGGACACCGAGGCCAGGTGTCCCGCCACCCTCCTCGCTGAAGTCATACAACGCCTGCAACCCGAGACAAATTCCAAGGAAGGGCTTAGTCTTGATCGCCTCAATCAATGCCTCACGCAACCCGCGCGTGTCGAGCGCGGCAAGACAGCCGATAATAGCGCCTTGACCAGGAAAGACGACACTATCGGCGTGGCGAATATCGTCAGGTTCCGAAGTGACGCTGACCTTGACACCGGGCGCGGCGTGCTCGATCGCCTTGTGCACCGAACGCAAGTTCCCCATGCCGTAATCTATGACCGCTATCTTTTTCATGCCGGCAGTTTCATACCACAGTGGCAATTGGATTATCGGGGGGCGGCTCGTATAGGGTACTCGGTGGTCCGCATCGGCGTGCGGGAATATTTCAGATCTTCCTACAACCGGCCCTTGGTCGAGGGGATAACTCTGTCCATTCTAGGATCGGCCTCAAGCGCCATGCGCAGCGCGCGTCCGAATGCCTTGAAAACGGTCTCGGCTATATGGTGTGAGTTCTTGCCGCGCAAGTTATCGATATGCACGGTCGCGCAGGCGTGATTACAAAACCCCTGAAAGAACTCGTGCAACAAATCGACGTCAAAATCGGCAACACGGGCCCGCGGAAAGTCGACGCTGTATGCCAACCCGGGACGTCCGGAGAGATCGACGACCACGCGGCTCAGCGCTTCATCCAACGGGACATAGGCATAACCGTAGCGGCGAATACCCTCCTTGTCGCCGAGCGCCTCGGCTACCGCCTGACCCAGCGTAATGCCGATGTCCTCCACGGTATGATGCGCGTCGATCTGCAGGTCGCCCTTGGCATCGATGGCGACATCGATAAGGCCATGGCGTGCCACCTGGTCGAGCATATGCTCCAGGAACGGCAGCCCGGTTTCGAGCCTGGATTTACCTTCGCCGTCAAGATTGACGGTCACGGTAATCTGCGTCTCTTTCGTTACACGCGATATCTCAGCCGTTCGCCCACTCACCGCTGCACCGAGCCAACCCAAAGCGAAAGGGAGTGCATAGTATCACAACCTGAAAGCGGCAAGCAGGGGTTGCGCAACGCGCAACCATCACCCGGCTATGAAAACTAGCAGGACGCTGAAAAAGTCCTCCCCTGCAGTGCGCTCCCGCGACGGCCGGCACGAGCCCCGCAAAGCTGCTGGGCACCGACGCTGCTTTTCTGCTGGGCTGCGGTGGACAGACTCGCCTCACACATTCGTTGCCGGGACACCCTGGCAGCCACATGGGTTAGCCGCCAAGCGCATTCCCAAGGGCGTTTAGAAACGCCGCATTTTCTTCCGGGGTACCGATTGTGACACGCAGGCAACCACGCAAGACACCTTGCGCATCGCCGAATCTCTTTACCAGCACGCCGGCATCGCGTAGCGCTTGCCACACGCCATCGGCGTCCCTGTCGTGAAGCGCAAACAAGATGAAGTTGGTCTCGCTGGGCCAGGCATGCACGCCGCTCAGCTTGCTCAGCGCCGCATACAGCCGCGCGCGTTCGGCACGCACGCGCGCTACCTGCTCATCGAGAAACTGGCTGTGTTGCAGCGCGAATGTGACGCTGGCTTGCGTGACGCTGTTGATATTGTAGGGCAACCTGACCTTATCGAACTGCGCCAACCAGGCGCGATCGCCCACCAGATAGCCCAGGCGCAGGCCGGCGAGCCCCAGCTTCGATAGCGTGCGCAATACGAGCAGATTGTCATGGCACCTCAAACGGTCGATAAAGGTGTCGTCGCTAAAGGCGAAGTAGGCCTCGTCGACAACGACCAACCCCTGGGAGCGCTCGACCACAGTTTCGATGTCGGCGGCCGTGAACGGTATCCCGGTCGGGTTGTTCGGGGAGGCCAGAAACGTGACGGCTGGCGCGTGTCGCTCGAGCGCCGCGCACACGGCGGGCACGTCGAGCGTAAAATCGGTGCGCAACGGCACCCCGACGAACTCCATCCCGAGATGCCGGGCGATTACCTCATACATCACGAACGTCGGCACCGGCGCCAGCACGCGAGCACCCGGGCGCGCAAGTGCCATCAGGATCATTTGTATCAGCTCGTCCGAGCCGTTGCCGAGCAACAACTCCATGCCCTGCGGGATCGCTGTGACCTCCCGCAGGCATTGCCTGAGCCGGCGTGCGCCTGGGTCCGGATAGCGGTTCGGTTCAATGCGGAGTACGACCTGGAGCCAGCGTTTCTTGATCGGCGCCGGCCAGTCGAACGGGTTCTCCATCGCATCGAGCTTGACCAGCCCGCTTGAATCGGGCACCGAGTAGGCGCTCGACTTGAGGACTTCGGGGCAAACCAGGCGCTGGATTTCTTGCTGGATTCCCATCACGCCAAGTTACAGGTTGCAAGTCGTTGGCGACAAGGCACGAGCCAGGGCGATCTGTTCGCCTCGCTGCTTGTTACTCGTCCTTGGTCCTGTATTCCGCCGAACGGGCATGGGCCGACAGCCCCTCGCCGTGGGCCAGCACCGCGGCGATTCGAGCAAGTCGCGCCGCACCCTCTTGGCTGCACAACACCAAGCTTGTGCGTTTCTGAAAATCGTAGACACCAAGCGGGGAACTGAAACGCGCCGTCCCGGCCGTGGGCAGCACATGATTCGGTCCCGCGCAATAATCGCCCAACACTTCCGCCGTATAGCGGCCCATGAAGATGGCCCCTGCGTGACGGACGCGCCGCGCAACGGGCAGCGGATCCGCGACCGAAAGCTCGAGATGCTCCGGCGCCAGGCGGTTAACCAGCTCAACAGCCTCGTCCATCCCGTCCACCGTAATCAAGGCGCCATGGCGTTCCAGCGCCGCGGTGATGATCGAGCGGCGTTCCATACCGCCAAGCAACTGCTCGATCACTACGCGTACTCGCCGGGTGAACGATTCATCCAGGCTAATGAGGATGGCCTGGGCATGCTCGTCATGCTCGGCTTGAGCAAACAAGTCCATCGCCACCCACTGCGGATCGGTGCGGCCATCGCAAACGACTACGATCTCCGACGGTCCTGCAATCATGTCGATGTCCACGTGGCCAAAGACGGCGCGCTTGGCCGCAGCTACGTAAGCATTGCCTGGACCCACGATCTTATCGACGCGTGGCACCGTCTCGGTGCCGAAGGCGAGTGCCGCGATCGCCTGCGCGCCACCGATGGCAAACACGCGGTCGACGCCGGCAAGGGAGGCCGCCGCTAGCACCATATCGTTGAGCTCGCCTGCGGGCGCCGGCACCACCATGACAATCTCCGGCACCTCCGCCACCTTGGCGGGCAACGCATTCATCAGCACCGAAGACGGGTATGCCGCCTTGCCACCGGGAACGTAAATACCCACGCGTTCCAACGCCGTGACCTGCTGTCCCAACAGCGTCCCCGTCTCATCCTCATAATGCCAGGACTCGAGCCGTTGCCTCGCGTGGTAATCACGAATGCGACTCGCTGCTTGCTGCAGCGCCTGCCATTGTGCTGCCGGGAGCGATGTCGCTGCATGCTCGAGCTGCTCCTGCGCTACCTCGAGATCCGCCACCGAGGCGACATCATGCTCGTCAAAACGGCGCGTGTACTCCAGCAGTGCCGAATCACCGTGCGCGCGCACACGCGCAAGGATCTCGCGAACCGTACCCTCGATGTGCCCCTCGTCGTCGCCGCTGCGGTCGCGCAGCCGCCGAATTTCGGCATCGAACCCATCACTTTTACTATTAAGGACACGAAGCCTCAGTGTCTGCATCGCATATTACCGCACTGCCCCGGCCAACCGTTTGACAAGGTCCTTGATGGCCGTGTGTTTCATTTTCGCCGAGGCCCTATTGGCCACGAGGCGGGCGCTGATATCCGCGATATGTTCGACCTCCACCAGGCCGTTCGCCTTCAGCGTCCCACCCGTATTGACCAGATCCACGATACGATCGGACAAGCCCACGAGTGGCGCAAGCTCCATGGAACCGTAGAGCCTGATGATGTCGGTCTGTATACCCTTGGCGGCGAAGTGTTGCCGTGTGGTCTTCACGTACTTCGTGGCGATACGCAGACGCGTCCAGCTTCGCGGGTCATCGCGCGCCGCCAGTTGATCCGGCTCTGCGACAATCAGACGGCAGCGTGCGATACCAAGATCCACAAGCTCGTATAGGCCATCGCCGTCATACTCCATGAGGACGTCCTTGCCGGCGAATCCCAGATCGGCCGCCCCATACTGAACATAAGTGGGCACATCAGCTGCACGTATAATAATCAGCTTGACGTCCGGCCGGCACGTGTCCAGTACAAGCTTGCGACTGGACTCGGGATTTTCAACCGGTTCGATGCCTGCTCGCGTCAATAGCGGCAGGCTCTCCTCAAGGATACGGCCCTTGGACAAAGCAATGTTGAGAACGGTGCGCATGACCTCAGGGCCTTCGCCGGTAGATCAGCTGTTGATCACCTTGCTCATGGCAGCGGTGCCGGGCACACGCCGAATACGCGCCCCTAGCTGTGCCAGCTTCTCTTCGATACATTCGTAACCACGGTCAATATGGTAGATGCGATCAACGATCGTGTCTGACTTCGCGACGAGACCGGCCAGCGCAAGACTCGCCGACGCGCGCAGATCAGTGGCCATCACCGGCGCTCCGGTCAGGCACTGCACGCCTCGCACAATCGCGGTATTGCCTTGCATCTCGATATCGGCACCCATTCGCTGCAGCTCGAGCACGTGCATGAAGCGATTCTCAAAAATGGATTCGGTAACCGTCGCGGTACCGGAAGCGATAGAGTTTAAAGCCACGAATTGCGCCTGCATATCGGTGGGAAAGGCGGGATAAGGCGCCGTTCTGATGTTAACGGCCTTCAGTTCCCTATCTTGCCGATCGAGACATACCCAGTCCGGTCCGTTGCTGATCTCCGCACCGGCTTCGCGCAGCTTGTCGAGGACGGCCTCCAGATGGTTTGGTCGCGCGTTGCGTAACCTGACATTGCCGCCGGTCATCGCCGCCGCGACCAAGAACGTTCCGGTTTCGATCCGGTCCGGTATAACCTGGTGGGATCCACCGTTTAGCGCGTCCCTACCTTCAATCGTGATCGTATCACTACCAGCGCCCTCGATCTTCGCCCCCATGCCTGCGAGACATTTCGCGAGATCTATCACTTCCGGTTCACGCGCGGCATTCTCGATGACCGTGGTACCCTGCGCCAGCGTGGCGGCCATCATGATGTTTTCGGTCCCCGTGACGGAGACCATGTCCATCAGGATTCGAGCACCCTTGAGCCTGCTAGCGCGCGCCTTTACGTAGCCCTCTTCGATCCTGATGTCGGCGCCCATCGCCTGCAGGCCCTTTATGTGCAAGTTCACTGGTCGCGACCCGATCGCGCAGCCACCAGGCATCGACACTTCGGCTTCACCGAACCGCGCAAGCAATGGGCCCAGCACCAGGATGGACGCACGCATGGTCTTGACGAGCTCATACGGTGCCCGTAAAGAAGTTACATCGCCCGCGTCGGCTTCGATCACCATCTTTTCATCGACGATCAGGCGAACACCGATGCGACCCAGTAATTCCATGGTCGTAGTGATGTCCTGCAGGTGGGGCACATTGCCAATGCGTAACGGCTTGTCGGTAAGCAAGGATGCGACAAGCACCGGCAAGGCAGCATTCTTCGCGCCCGAGACGCGAATTTCCCCGCGCAGCGGGTAGCCACCAGATACGATCAGTTTATCCATGGTCGGTCATCCAGCGCGACGCGTGCATTCGCACAGTTCGAGCCCCGCCCGAGGCCGACCTTAGTCTACAGATCAGACTCGCGGGATGCTGAGACGCTGTTTTCAGCCGCCGGCGGGCGCATGGAAAAACTATTGTGGCGCCCCTTCATGAGGGCTGCCTTGCCAGCAGCCTGTCACGGAACTCAAGATGCACCGGCTACAAAGGTCAACTCTGCGCGGCTGCGACGATTTTCTGCAGCTCCCCTTTCTGGAACAGCTCGACGATGATGTCGCATCCACCTATGAACTGTCCGTCAACGTAGAGTTGCGGAATCGTCGGCCAGTTAGAGTATTGCTTGATGCCTTCCCGGATCTGCGGATCCGCCAGCACATCGACGGCCGTGAACGCCGCGCCGCAGGCCTGCAAAAGCTGGGTCGATCGAGCCGAAAACCCGCAAAGCGGGGCCTGGGGGGTTCCTTTCATGTAGAGAACGACTTTATTCGAGTCGATCTGCTGTTTAATTGCCTCTTCAACCGTCATATCAATTTCCTCTCACTGATGGCGCCCGGGGACAAGAAGATCATTGCGTTTCTCCCGCCTCCTGAGCCCACTGCTCTGGCGTATAGGTGCGCAGCGACAACGCATGAATATCGACTTTCATCTTGTCCCCCAGCGCTCGGTACACGAGCTGATGCTGCTGCACCATGGTTTTGCCCGCGAATACGTCCGACACAACCAGCGCCTCGAAATGCTGGCCATCGCCCGTGACACGGGCATGCGCCCCACTCAGGCCCTGCTCGATCAACTGTTTGATTTGGTCCGGCTGCATCGTCACTAACAAGATTCTTTAATTATTGATCCGATTCCCCGTATTTCAAGGGCGCAGAGCATACGCCACGCAGATCGAGAATTAAAGGGCGGCGCTCCTCGCCGGGCGGTATACCGCAGGTCAATCCCGTCGTGGGGCGACGGGGCGCAACGCCGGCATTGCTGCGGCGCCTAGCAGGGCGTTTTTCAACACCCTGCTAGTAACGCAGCTTGTACTCCCGGCGCAGCAACGCCAGGCTCACGGCAGCGATAACGACGAAGAAAAACCCCACTATCGCCAGGCTGAATGCCGGGTTCACGTCAGACTTGCCGAAAAAGCTGTAGCGAAACCCGTCGATCATGTAGAAGAACGGGTTAAAGCGAGATAATTTCTGCCAGAAGACCGGCAGGGAGTTTATCGAGTAGAACACGCCACTCAAAAATGACAAAGGCATGACTACGAAATTCTGGAACGCCCCGACCTGGTCAAACTTCTCGGCAGTAATGCCGGCGATTACCCCCAAGGCACCCAACACAGCACTTGCCAACAACACAAACACCAGCATCAGCGCCGAAGAATGCATGGGCAGCGGCACGAGAATAAGTCCGACTAAGAATACGCCGACCCCCACTATCAAGCCCCGCAGCACAGCTGCTAGCACAAACGCCAGCAGAAGCTCGTAGACCGAAAGCGGCGCCAGCAGGATAAAGACTATGTTGCCCGTGACCTTGGACTGGATCAGGCTGGACGAGCTGTTGGCAAACGCGTTCTGTATCACTGACATCATTATTAAGCCAGGGACCAGAAACGCGGCGTAACTTACGCCGTCGAAGACCTGCATTCGGCCCTCGAGAACATGGGCAAACACCAGTAAATACAACAGCGCCGTAACAACGGGTGCCAACAGCGTCTGGAACGCTACCTTGCTGAACCGCAGTAACTCTTTATACAAAAGCGTGTAGAAACCCCAAACGTTCATAGCGCATGCTCGCGAGTGAGCTCCAGGAACACGTCTTCCAAATCCGGTTCCTCGGTGTGCAGATCGGTAATGACAAACCCCGCACGCCCCAGCGCGTCTAGTAGTTCTCCAATGGAGTCCACACTCTTATCGAGACGAAACTCCAACCTGGTGCCATTACTGACTAGCAAGTTCGCCATCAGCGCGCTCGGCAGCGCGGGCACCGGTTGAGCTACGGTAATCGAAATATCCACCTTGCTGCCAATCCCTTTGCATAGCAGGCCTTGCTTGGTATCCAGCGCGACAACACTACCATGATTCAAAATGGCGATACGATCGCACAACGCCTCCGCCTCCTCCAGGTAATGAGTCGTGAGTACAATGGTGTGACCTTCATCGTGCAACCGACGGATAAAGGTCCACAGGGATTTGCGCAATGCGACATCAACGCCGGCGGTTGGTTCATCGAGCACAACGACCTCGGGCTTGTGAACCAACGCTTGCGCAATCAAGACCCGTCGCTTCATTCCGCCAGACAGCGAGCGCATGTTCGCATCGACCTTGTCGGACAGCCCCAGGTTATCTATCAACTCGTCTATCCAGGCGTCGTTAGCGCGGCCCAAGCCGAAGTACCCGGCCTGAATGCGCAGCACCTCGCGCACGCTGAAGAACGGGTCGAATACGAGCTCCTGGGGCACGACACCGAGGCAACGCCGCGCCTGACGGTAACCGCGTACGACGTCATGTCCCAACACTGACACGCTCCCAGTGTCACAACGCGTGAGGCCGGCGATAATATTGATCAGCGTGGATTTTCCGGCACCATTAGGCCCGAGCAGCCCAAAAAACTCGCCCGGCTCGATCGACAAGGTTATGCCTTTGAGGGCATAGACCCCCGGGAAGTGCTTTTTTACTTCAGATATTGCAATTGCCGCAGACATCGAACTGGCCCAAATCGCACCATCATCACTCGGCCAATGTCGCCAAAGGTTACGAGCAATACGGTGTCACCTCGGTTGATCTTCGTGGCGCCCTTCATGGCATGAGTACGTGCAGTCGCAGCGTCATTGCCGGGAAAATACATCCGGGCATTCTCCGACCTAGTTGCCTTCCCTGTCCTATCTCAGCAACCTGGCGATATTGTATAGACTGGGCTCGTATGCGGCGATATCGCGGCACGCGGCGGCCACGAATAAAACTGCGCACCGGGGTCACTGGGGGACAAACGGTTTGCGTATCCGGGCATTGTCCGACCTATATGCCTTCCCTGTCGTATGTCAGCCACAGTCGGGATGATGCAGGTGGGCCACCCCCGCACGATCGGCACAGCAGGCGACGACGCAAGGTCGCGCAGGGCAACCGGATCCGTAGGAGTTCGCGCTCCCTTTATATATACTCATCAGCTACTGACGCTACGTACGCCGTGGCGCATGTCACGATGGGCAGTCATCTCACGTTCGTAGCCGATTTATGTGAGATTTCGGCGGAATAAAGCAGGTCCTGTTTTATGGGCAGTAGATCACAAACACGCATCGTCGTCGCCATGAACGCGGCCCGCTTGGCGCAGTGGTGGAGTTCAAGATGATTCCCCGGTTCCTTGCGAAATTCCTATTGTACACTGCAGTCGAGGTGGCCTTACGTTTTTCCAGCGCCGCGCATGCGCGTAGCACGACGTCCGCTTTGCGCGCGGCTCGGCTGGCGGTGAAAGCACCGGCCTGAGCACCATGTCGTGGAGCCCGAGAAAAACGCTAGTGGCCGTCTTTCTGGTGGCGGTCGCTGTGACCACTTGGTGGCTACCACAGATCGTCACCGAGGAACAGCCGCCCGGCGCAGTCACCCAAAAAAATAATCCCAACTATGTCATCAGCAGCTCCCGCACGACCGTAATGAACGCCGACGGCGAGCCCCGCTACACGCTCACCGCGGAACTTATGCAAAATTATCCGAAGACGAACACCGTGCGCCTGACGAAGCCCTACCTCGTGCAATACGACGCCGGCCCAACGCCCACTCACGCCTGGGCTGATATGGCCTGGCTTGACAAGAACGCAAAGGTCATAGTCATGACCGGAAATGTACGTATCGTTCGGGAGAAGGGCTCATTCAGCCGGGGCAGCGAGACAACGGCGACGCAAGCCCGCATCCTGCTTAACTAAGCCTCCTGCTCTATACTGACCCGGGATGACAGGTTCCGACCAACTCGCCTTTATTTAGTAAATGACATGCGTACAAGCTTGAGACTGCTCGGTGGGCTCGCGATGGTGGCTGCAGGCGTTGTCGTTTACGCCCAAACACCCAAGATCTTGGATTCGGGCCTGCCGATACAGGTATATGCACGCACGATAGAGATGAACGATCGAACCGGTGTGACCGTGTATCGCGACGAGGTGTCTATCGTAGACGGACCGTTGTCTATCGATGCTGACCTGGCTAAGACTCGTACGGTAAAAGGACAGATCGAGATTTTCTCCGCATTCGGAAAACCTGTGGTGATAAATCACGTTCCCGCAGACAAGAAGAAAAAGCTGCATGCCACGGCTGCCAGAGTGGACTACTATGTAGAAAGCCAGCAGCTCGAGATGTTCGGTGACGTCAGGTTAGAACAGGCGGGCTCCGAACTGCGCTGTCCAGAGCTCAAGTATGATCTGAAAGCGGGTCGATTCGTCGCCAAGGGTGACAGCACGCAACGGCGCTGCTCGATATTTATTGCACCCAAGAACCGGGCGCGCAGCAACTCCGGGGTAGAGAAAAACAAGTAGTGAGCACGCTAGCGGCCACGCATCTGAGTAAGGAGTACCGCGGGCGGCGGGTCGTCGATGACGTGTCAATAGACATAGCGACGGGCGACGTGGTTGGTCTGCTTGGGCCCAACGGCGCCGGCAAAACAACCTGCTTTTACATGATCGTCGGCCTGGTCCCCACGGACGGCGGCGAGATAACCCTTGACGACGCAATTATCAGCCAGCTGCCAATGCACAAACGTGCGAGACTAGGGCTCGGTTACCTGCCGCAGGAGCCTTCCGTTTTTCGCAGGCTTACGGTCGAAGACAATATCCTGGCGATTCTGGAGACCCGCGTCGACATGGACAGAGCCGAGCGCGCCGAGCGTCTGGAGGAGCTGCTCAATGATCTGCATATTGCAGAGCGTCGCGACGCGCTCGGAATCAGTCTGTCCGGGGGCGAGCGCAGGCGGGTGGAAATCGCGCGGGCGCTGGCGAGCAAACCACGCTTTATGCTTTTGGATGAACCGTTCGCCGGCGTGGACCCAATCTCGATCGTCGAGATTCAGCAATTAATCAGGCACTTACAGGAACTCCAGATCGGAGTGCTGATCACCGACCACAATGTGCGGGAAACCCTAAAAATCTGTGATCGCGCGTACATTTTGAGCGAGGGCCGGGTCCTGACAGCGGGCACTCCAGAGGATATCCTATATAATGAAAGTGTGCGAAAAGTGTATCTTGGTGAAGACTTCAGTCTGTAGCAACGCCAGCGCAGCCCTAGAGAGCGGCATGCGATGTTGTGCTGGAACGATACCTGCGCCGCCCAGGCATAGGCCAGTCCGGATGGGACGGGGCCAGGCTCGAACGCTAGTGCCGGCATAAAGGACCACGAAACCTGAGCTAGAGAACTCAGCCACGCAAAAGCAAGTTAAAGTCTCATTCCATGAAGCAGTCTCTTGACCTACAGCTGGGCCAGCATTTAACCATTACTCCGCAATTGCAGCAGGCGATTCGCCTGTTGCAATTGTCGTCGGTCGAGCTCCAGCAAGAGATCCAGGAGGCGCTGGAAACCAATCCATTGTTGGAGGAGCGTGAGGACGATGCGCCCGACCAGAAAACCGATGGCACCCAGCAAGAAACCGACGGCACCGCCGAGATCGCCCTGCCCGACAGCGGATCACTTCAGCCAACGGACTTGGAGATGGATCGCGGAAACGTGGATGATGCTCCCGACGGCGACGGTGAGTGGGGTGATACCTTCGACATACCGCTACCCACTGCCTCGCGGGCAAGTAGCGATGATTTTCATCCCGACATAGACGCACGCAACAGCCGCCCACAGACACTTCGCGAACATTTACACTGGCAAATGCAGATGACGCCGTTCTCGGATACGGATCGGGAGATAGCGTTTGCCATCATAGACTCCATCAACGAGGATGGGTACCTCGCATGCGGACTCGAAGAGATCCGCCAGATACTTGTGCCGGACCTAGACGTCGAATTGGACGAGATAGAAGCAGTGTTACACCAAATCCAAAACTTCGACCCGCCTGGCGTGGCAGCGCGTAACTTGAGCGAATGCCTGCAACTGCAGTTCCGCACTATGGACCCGGCTACATCTTACCTGCAGCAGGCCCGAGAGTTGGCGACACCGGAATGTCTTGCATTACTCGCAAACCGCGATTACACGCAACTGCGCCGCCAGACCAAGCTTCGGCAGGAGGATCTGCAGCAGGCCGTATTGCTAATACGACAGCTCAACCCTCGCCCCGGAGGCAGGGTACAGGCAACTCAGACGAACTATATCGTGCCAGACGTTATTGTGCGCAAACATAAAGGTGTCTGGCGAGCCGAGATGAATAGCGAGGTGGCACCTCGCCTGCGTATCAACCGACAGTATGAAAAGTTAATACATAGGGGTGACACCAGCGCCGACAACAAGTACCTGCAAGACCAGTTACAGCAAGCCCGCTGGTTCATAAAGAGTCTAAACAGTCGTAATGAAACCCTGCTTAAGGTTGCCCGTACAATAGTTGACCGGCAGCGCGCGTTCTTTGAGCACGGTCCCGAGGCGATGAAACCGCTCGTGCTGCACGACATCGCCGAATCTGTCAGCATGCATGAATCCACGATTTCTCGTGTGACGACCAGCAAGTACATGCTGAGTCCTCGCGGGATATTTGAACTGAAGTACTTCTTTTCGAGTCACGTTAGCACCGTCGACGGCGGGACCTGTTCCGCGACCGCTATCCGGTCGCTAATCAAGAAACTCATAGAAAACGAGCCTTCCTCAAAACCCGTCAGCGACAGTAAGATCGCCAAGATTCTCGAGCAACAGGGGATAAACGTAGCAAGACGGACGGTCGCAAAATACCGGGAATCGATGAATATACCGCCTTCGAATCACAGAAAATCCATCGTATGAAACCTGGAGAAATGTCGATGCAGATTACGGTGAGCGGTCAGCAAATGATAATTACGGAACCCTTGCGAAATTATGCATCCGCCAAAATCGGGAAAATTCATCGGCATTTCGACCACGTGACGAAGACCGATGTTGTTTTACATGTGGAGAAGAATCGGCACAAAGCAGAGGCGACCATTCGCGCCAAGGGGGCAACATTGCATGCCAACGCTGAAGGCGAGAACATGTACGCAGCAATCGACTTCCTTGCGGATAAGCTAGACCGACAGATACGAAAACACAAAGAGAAAACGACGAGGAACCATCACCGAAACGACAGGAACACCCAAACCCCCAAGGGGGTGTAGGGCCGGGAAGTCGATGATGGAAAACTCCCTAACCATGATCCAGACACAGTATGCAACTTCATGACATCCTTACACCCAACCGGGTTACGTTCGGCATGCCTGCTTCTAGCAAAAAGCGCGTGCTCGAAAAAATCAGCGCCTTACTGCACGAGGACGAGTCTGAGCTGGACCAGAAAACCGCGTTTCAGTCGCTCGTTGAACGCGAGCGCCTGGGCAGCACCAGTATAGGCAATGGCGTCGCCCTGCCGCACGGCCGCGTAAAAGAATTGAAACAGGTGGTCGGGGCGTTTGCCACGTTGGCACATGACATGGACTACGAATCGGCAGACGGTAAGCCGGTCAATATGGTATTCGCGCTGTTGGTCCCCGAGAACGCGAATGAAGAACATCTGCAGATGCTGTCGACAATCGCTGCCGCCTTTAGCGACCAGAGCTTCCGCGACCGTCTTCTCAACGCGGCAAACGCACAAGAGGTCTACGTCCTGATCACCAGCCAAAACAACGCCGCGAGCCGCAAGGCCGGCTGATCTACATCGCCCGTCATGGTCCCCGCCCTGACCACAAGTGACCTGTTCGACGTACAGCGCACCTCACTAAACCTCTGCTGGGAAGCCGGACAGGCAGGCAAACAGCGGCTGCTGGAACCCGCCACTGCCCAGTTCCCCGGCATGGCGCTGGTGGGTTACCTGAATCTCGTTCATCCTAACCGGATCCAGGTCATAGCTGACGTCGAGCTACGGCATATGAAGAACTTGAACCGCGCTGATCATTCGCAAGCGCTGCACGAGCTGTTTTCTTGTGAACAGGTGGCAGCGATCATCGTGGCAAATGATAACAAGGTAAGCGCCCAGCTGCGGGAGTACGCGGACAAATTCGATTTGCCGCTTTTTTCTACTCCACTGCCGAGCCCGATGCTGATCGAGCACCTGCAGTACTTTCTGACCCGGGCCCTGGCGCCCCGCGTTACATTGCACGGCGTCTACATGGAAGTGCTGGGCATGGGCGTATTCATCACCGGAGAAAGTGGCATCGGGAAAAGCGAACTGGCTCTGGAGTTGCTCAGCCGCAATCATCGCTTGATCGCCGACGACGCCGTCGAGTTTGTTCGCGTCGGGCCAGAGGTGTTGGTGGGCCAGTGCCCCGAGGCGTTCTCGGAGTATCTCGAGGTCCGCGGCCTCGGAATCCTTGACATACGATCCATGTTCGGCGAAACCGCTGTGAGGCGCAAGAAAAAACTTCACCTCATCGTTCGACTGGAGCGCTTGAAAGATCGCGACCCAAGCAAGGTCGATCGCCTTCAGGCCGAAATCAACACGCGACGGATGCTGGACGTGGAGGTCCCGGAGGTGCTCCTATTTGTCGCGCCGGGGAGAAACCTGGCGGTGCTGGTCGAGGCAGCAACACGCTCCCATATCCTCCGGATGTGGGGTGTCAACCCGCTGAGCGAGTTCATGAAGAAACAGCAGGCGATCATCTCCAAATCCAAGAACCGATGAGCTTCTTTATCATTAGCGGCCTTTCGGGTTCGGGCAAGAGCATCGCGCTACAGGCCCTGGAAGACATGGGTTTCTACTGCATCGACAACCTCCCTGCCGCGATGCTACCCGATGTAGCCAGGCACATTAGCAGCAGCGAGAACGATGCACTAAAAAAGGTCGCTATCGGTATCGATGCGCGAAATCGCGTTTTCCTCGATGAAGTCCCGGGAGGCCTGGAACAGCTGAAATCGCTTGGAATTCCTTACAGTATTGTTTTTCTCGAGGCCGAGGAATCCGTGTTGGTGAAGAGATTCAAGCAAACGCGGCGGCGCCACCCGCTGACGGACGACGATACCTCGCTGCTTGAAGCCATTCGCCTGGAAAAGACCATTCTCGAACCGATTTCGTTCGCTGCCGCCGTGCGCATGGACACCACGCACACGACGCCCTACGACTTGCGCCAGCACGTGCACGATTTTTCCGGCAGCCAGGAGACGGGTGGGCTGACTTTGTTATTCGAGTCTTTCGGCTATAAGCACGGTACACCATTGGACGCCGACTTCGTGTTCGACATACGCTGCTTACCTAATCCTTACTGGGAAGCAGGTCTGCGCAAGTTCACAGGGCTGGACAGGCCGGTCGTGAGATTCCTGCAACAGCACTCACAAGTACATCAGATGTTCAAAGACATCCGGGCGTTTCTCGAAACCTGGCTTCCTTACTTCGAACGCGAACAGCGTAGCTATATGACTATCGCCATAGGGTGTACCGGCGGACAACATCGCTCAGTCTACCTAGTGCATCAACTTGCCGATTATTTCACAAACCAAGGGAGAACGACCCAGATACGGCACCGAGAGCTGTCATGATCGGTTTGTTACTCCTCACGCAAGGCGATATAGGCGCAGCCCTGATTCAGGCCGCCGTACATACACTCGGGGATAAACCGCCCCTACTTGCAGCGCTCGGCGTAAATCACGCCGAGTCACCGGAGCAGCTGGCTGACAGAATCAAAGAGAAACTAGATGAGCTCGACCAAGGTCATGGTGTGCTGGTGCTCGCGGACATTTACGGCGCAACACACACGAACACAACGCGCCAGTTCCTCAGGAAAAACAGTATCGAGATGATCACTGGCGTCAACCTGCCCATGTTGATCCGCGCGCTCAACTACCGGAAGCTGCCACTTGCCGAACTGATCGACAAGGCCTTGGCTGGCGGCGCCGGGGGGATCGTCTGCGCCATCAGTACCACGAATCCGCCTGGGACAGGTAGATGAGATCCCGGGCTATCACCATCACCAACAGGCTCGGGCTTCACGCCCGTGCCGCCGCTAAGTTTGTCGGCCTGGCATCAAGTTTCGAGAGCGCCATCACGCTGACGCGAGAAGGAAAACAAGTTAACGGCAAGAGCATTATGGGCATCATGATGCTTGCAGCGGGGCAACACACCGACTTAGAGCTGTGCATCGACGGCACAGATGAAGACCGGGCGATGGCAGCGCTATATGCGCTGGTGAGCGACCGCTTCGGGGAGGACGAGTAATGCTCGCACTGCACGGGGCAGGAGTGAGCCAGGGTATCAGTATCGGCACCGCCCATGTGCTGCGGCGCAAGCGTCTGGATATCCCCGGGTACTTTGTGCCTTCGTCCCTGCTGGAGGCGCAGGTCACGCGCTTCACGCAGGCAGTCGCAGCGGCGCGCGCCCAGCTCGAGCACGTTCGCGCCTATATCCCTGCCGGCGCGCCGGCCGAAACCGCAAGCTTCATTGACACCCATCTGCTCATATTGAACGATGCCATGATCTCGGAGGCGCCTGTCGAGTTCATACGCACTGCGCAGCGCAATGCCGAGTGGGCGCTCAAGACCCAAAGCGATGATCTCAGCAGGATGTTCGAGGGAATGGAGGATCCTTATTTGCGAGCGCGGCGCGTAGACGTCGAGCAGGTGGTCGATCGTGTCTTGCGCAATCTTCTCATGCCTCAGCAACAGGACCATGAGCAGATGGCCGCCGGTGACATCCTCGTTGCCGGCGACCTGAGCCCCGCTGACGCGGTCATGCTGAAGCACAAGCATGTAAAGGCATTCGCCACAGATCTCGGCGGTCCGATCTCACACACGGCCATCCTTGCGCGAAGCCTTGGCATTCCCGCAGTCGTGGCCGTGCATAACGCTACTCGTTTCATCCGCAACGGAGACACTCTGATCGTCGATGGCCATCGCGGTCTGCTGATTGCAGGAGACGATCCCAGGATCCTGGCCGAGTACCGCAGGCGCAAGCAGGATCTGCGACGCGCCCACAGGCAGCTCGACAGCCTACGTTCCGGGCGCTCCGTTACGCGCGATGGCCACAACGTGAAGTTGCTTGCAAACATCGAGCTACCCGCTGATATCAGGGCTGCTAGCCGCGTGTCGGCATCAGGCATTGGTTTGTACCGCACGGAGTATCTGTTCATGAACCGCGCCAGCATGCCGAGCGAAGACGAGCAGTACCGGGCCTACTCAAAAGTCGTCAAGGCGCTCGCTGGTAGACCCGTCACTATTCGAACGTTGGATCTCGCGGCAGACAAGCAGGTAGACGGTGACAGCGGCTCATCGAGTACAATCAACCCGGCCCTGGGATTGCGTGCGGTTCGCCTGTGCCTGCACGACGTTGCGTTATTTCGTCCGCAGCTTCGCGCGATTTTTCGCGCATCCGCACACGGCAAAGTACGCATCATGATTCCCATGCTTTCGAGCCAGGACGAGTTGGTTCGGGTGCTCGACCTCATCGAAGAAACCAAATCTGATCTCAAGGCCCAGCGCGTCAGATTCAACCCTCGCACTCCGATTGGGGGAATGATTGAGGTACCAGCCGCGGCAATATGCGCCGATCTCTTTGCACCCTTTCTGGATTTCCTCTCCATCGGAACCAACGACTTAATACAATATACGCTTGCAATTGATCGCATGGACGAGGCCGTCAACTACCTCTACGACCCGCTTCATCCATCGGTCTTGCGGCTGATCAGCGGGACCATCAAGGCGGGCAAACATGCAAAGATACCGGTGGCGATGTGCGGCGAGATGGCAGGCGACTCGCGTTACACGCGGCTGCTGCTCGGCATGGGGCTAACCGAGTTCAGTATGCATCCCTCGACCCTGCTCGAGATCAAGAAAATCGTGCGGTCAAGCAGCATCACGGCACTGCAGAAGCTTGCCGTCAAGGCGTTGAAGGCGAGGGAGATCACTGCGCTGCACGGCATGGTCGACGAGATGAACGAACACTACGAGCTGCACTAGCAAGACGCTGAAAAGTCCTTGCTGCGCTCCGCCCCAGCAGATGCTGCAGAAAGTTTTCGCCGAAGTTGCACGACCGATCGTCTAGGCCGCCCGATAATCGACGCGCAACGCGCGAACGCGACTCACGTACGCAGCGTGCTGCACGACAGCGAACGGCTCGGCCTTCGCCTCCTCATCGATTTGTTGGGTTGGTCGGACCGTACAACCCGGCGTTGGACACCGCACGTCGCCGGGCGTTAATCTCAATGATACTTACGCATGCCCTCAGGCAGGAACGGCCCCATCTCCCTGAGCGCCTGCGGTGAGTGCATAAACGACGGCTTATCCGCTTCTACGATGGCCACCAGCCCGCGCTTATATCTGGCCTTGTTCGCGCTGAACCCCTCCAAGAGGCGCGGCTCGAAAGCCTGTTTCAGCACGGAAATCGCCCCAATATGTTTCAGCCGCAGCCGTTTCCAAAACGGTGGGCGCCTGCCAGAGGCGGAGAACCCGCGTGTCTGGTAACAGTCGACCACCAGCTCACCAGCGTCGTTCGTATACGCCGCGTGTGGCTCCACAACGCGAACGCTTTGCTGACCCCGGTAGCGCACCGCCACACACCGCCGATCTTCTATGGCCCTTTTGAGAATTTCCAGTACATTTGATTCCATAATGAGTTTTAAAGAAAATCACAAATCCCGCAGGAAATCAAATTACCTGGACGGGTGGTCGTTTCAACAGTGCGAATAGCGCGAAATCACGCGCTGCTGCGGCTCTACGCCGACTTCGCCGGTGTCCTGATAAGCGCCAGGGGGTTCTCGGCACCGTGTCACCGGGACACGCACTACTCAGAGCAAGAACAGCGTGGCCAGCCCAAGAAACGAAAAAAAGCCGACCACGTCTGTAACCGTCGTCAGCGCGACACCGCTGGCCAGCGCCGGATCAACGCCCAAGCGACGCACACCGACCGGGATCAACACGCCGGCCAATGCCGCGAAAACCAGATTCACGATCATGGCCAATGCAATGACCAGCCCCAGGCCGAGATTCTGAAACCACACCATCGCTACCGCGGCAACGATAAACGCCCACAGCATGCTGTTTAAAGCGCCGACCATCAGCTCTCTGACCAGCAACCGCCGCGCGTTAGCATCTGTAATGGTTCCAAGCGCGAGACCGCGCACCACCAGCGTCACTGTCTGTGTGCCAGCGTTGCCGCCCATGCTGGCCACGATAGGCATAAGCACGGCGAGCGCCACCAGTCTCTCGATGGTGTTTTCGAAAAGACTAATTACCCAAGAGGCGATGATTGCTGTGACCAGATTGACGCCGAGCCAAACCGCCCGCTCGCGTGCACTGCGCACGACCGGCGCGAAAATATCTACGTCTTCGCTCAGGCCTGCCGGGGCCATTACAGAATGATCGGCCTTCTCGCGAATCACGTCTACGACGTCGTCAACGGTTATACGGCCTAACAGGGTCCCGTCATCATCAACCACGGGTGCATTGATGAGATTGTAATTTTCGAACGCGTCAGCAACCTCGCTATCCGCTGTCAACACAGCGAACTTGAATGGCTTTGAGTCCATGACTTTGCTCACGCGCAGCTTCGGATCGGATGTAAGAACTTTCGTGAGCTGAAGCGTGCCGACTAATCGATGCGTTTTGTCTACTACGTACAGCTCGTTCATGTACTCCGGCAAGTCCCCGCGCAGGCGCAAGTAGCGAAGTACGACCTGCAGAGTAATGTTTTCGCGCACGGTGACGACATCGACATCCATCAACCCGCCGGCGGTGTCCTCTGGAAACGACAGGACGGCATCGAGCCTTCGCCGGTCCTGCTTGTCCATGAAAAACAGGATTTCCGCGGTAACCTCCGCGGAGAGCTCGGGCAGCAGGTCGGCGATATCGTCGGTGTCGAGCGCCTGGACGGCGGTGACCAATGAAGCGTGGTCCATCTCCTGCAACAGGTCGGCACGCACGGCCTCCGGTACCTCGAGCAGGACTTCGCCCATAATCTTCGGGTCAACCTGCCGCCAGACCTCATGGCGCTGGTCAGGTGGGATCGCCTCGAGCAGGTCGCCGACATCGGCTGGGTGCAGATCCTGCAACAGCTGCTCGATCGCCTCGCTGTCTTGGCGTTCGAGCGCCGCCAGCGCCGCTTTCAGCGAATCCGTTTGATCTTGTGCGGGGTTGGTAGTCATCGATTCTGCTGTATGCGTGCTGTATACCCGGCCAGAGACGGCGGACAGGCGTATATTAACACCTCCCAGGCCGTCGGTTCGGGTTTTTAGGGAAGCGCGCGGGCGAATCCCGGGGCGTGCGCTGGTGCCCTCACCGGGCGCGAAGAGCGCTTGCGCGTTCGGTGATTTCCACAACGCTGACAGCGCAATGCCACAGCGGCATTCCCTTTGCTTGATTTAAATCGAAACGTCTAGCATGCCTGCACGGAGATGCCGGCAGCGCTGCCGACGCCGGGTCTACAACGAGGGTTTCACGGTGCGTCTTACAAACAAACGCTCCATTCATGATCGATAGCGGTCGGGCGGTTACGTTACACCGGCATGCACGCAAAGACGGCACAGAACTATTTCAACTCTGCCCACCGCAGCGCACTCGACAAGCGCCCCCAGTGCTTAGCGGATCGCTGGGACTCACGCCAGGGCTCGAGGGGCGGTGGTGGCATCAAGGGACTTGTTGCGCATTTTCCTAACACGGCATTGAACAACGCCCTGCTAGGCGCCGCAGGGATGGGCCGCATCATTTTTCGATTATTTAAGCGTTTGAGGAGTGGCACAGGAACACGGAGCCGAGGACGCAAAAATGGAGCGACCCGCGGACATGTGCCGCGGGGAAGCGAGTTGAGGAGCGGGTCAGGGACGACCCGTTGGCGGAGCCGAGGATGCAAAAAGG
>FXBF010000094.1_pt1 | contig 25681 bp, 26 predicted proteins | sample 5335321 | NCBI WGS metagenome assembly FXBF01 (sample SAMEA103928391, study PRJEB20085) | sediment metagenome | isolation source: sediment
AAGCATGGGGCGGCCGGATCAGTGGGGAGCACGGGATCGGTTTGAAAAAGCGGCGCTGGACCGGCTCAGAATATCGGGAGCAGGTGCGGCGGCTGAAAGACCGCTACGACCCCGGCCGCCTCATCAACCGAGGCAAGCTATGTTCGTAGAACGCCAAGAGAACCCGCCCTGCATTGAATGCGGGCTCTGCCGGGAGGCGTGCCCGGTCTTTGCGGTCGTGCGTCAGGAATCGGTCAGCCCGCGCGGGCACGCGATCCTGGCCGGCGGCGGCGTGACGGCCCTCACCTTTTACCAGTGCACGCTCTGCCGGACCTGTCGGGTGGTTTGCCCCGTGGATCACGACCCAGAGGGCGAGACAATTCGTGCTGGCCTGGTGGCTCACGGCCTCGAAACCGAAGCCAACCGGCAGATGATCGCCAATATCCGTGAGTACGGTAACCCCTTTGGACCGTTGAAAGAGGGAGAAATCCCAAAGACTCTGACCTGCTGTTAGGAGCCAAACCTATGCGCTTCAATCTGCGCTTGCTCATTCCGATCTTCGCCTGGCTGACCGTGACAGGCGGCGCCAGCACGGCACAAGCCGCCGGCCTGCAGGCCGTCATCTACTACAACGAGGCCTGCGACGAGTGTGTGAAGTACATCGAGGGCTCGCTGATCGACATCCTGTCGGATTACGATGTGATGGTCGTCAGAAAAGACTACATCAACCAGCCGGAGAACCGGCGCGAGCTGAACCAGCTCAACGAAAAGCTGGGCATTCCGCTGGATCTGCAAAGCCACCTGGCGGTCTACATCGACGATGGTCGCATCGTCCTGATGGGCGAGCCCCCCGAGGCCGTTGTGCGCGACCTGCTCGAATCGCCAGGCGGAGCCTTCGAGAGGATCCTGGTCTACCGCGATGAAGGCGCGGGCGAAGGCGATATGTACCAGGCGTGGGCCTTCGCTGGCCCGGTCCGGAGCTACTCAAGCAGCACCCCCATTCAGAGCTATCTGGATTGGTTCCAGGCCAATCGGGCGGATTTCAGCACCGAGCAACCTGAAAGAACCAGTCTCCTGCTGCCGACGGTGCTGTTGGCCGGTTTGGTCGACGGCGTGAACCCGTGTGCCATCGCCATTCTGCTGTTCTTCATCACCTTCCTGTATTCCATCCGCAAGTCCACCGCCTCGGTGGTCCGAATGGGAGCCGTCTACATTGGCGCGGTGTATGGGGTGTACTTCCTGATCGGATTGGGGCTGCTGCGCGCCTCCACTCTGATCCAGGGTCACTGGCTGGGATTGATCGGGGCAGCCCTTCTGATCCTGTTCGGCCTGACCAACTTGCTGGGAGCGCTCTTTCCCCGGTTTCCGATCCGGCTGGAGGTGCCCTCCAAGAGCAAGGAATCGCTCAAGAACTGGATGTACCGAGCCACCCTGCCTACTACGCTGGTCCTTGGTGTTCTGGTTGGCATCCATGAGTTCCCATGTTCCGGTGGCCCATACGTGGCGATCCTGGGCCTGCTGGGCAGCCAGGCGAGCTTCGCGGAGGGCCTGGCTTACCTGGTGCTCTACAACTTGGTGTTCGTGCTGCCTCTTATCGTGGTGCTGGTCCTTTCGATGGATAAGGTGCTGGGCAAGAAGATGCAGGCTTGGGAGCGTACATCGTCGCGGAAGGTACGCCTTGTGACAGGTGCGTCGATGGCGGCTATCGGCGTCATCATGCTCATATGGGTCCTTTGAACAGCGTATGAGCCGCATAACACGACCATCGACCGTCCAGATCGGGTGCGAATCTTCGAACCGATCATCGGCGACCTGTTCCGAATGTGTTCCAGATTAACCGGTCGTGATCGCCAGCTAAGCGATCCTCATTGAGGAGTAGTCAATGGATCCGTGAAGCGCAGTAGCGTGTCTGTGGGCGCAATCAGCGTCGGAGTCAAAGAACGCAAATCGTGAAAAGGAGACAAATCATGAGCAAATCGAGAATCGCCGCGCGGCGCGCAAAAGCGCGACGAAAGCGTAATCTCACCTATGGATTGGTGGGAATTCTGTTGGCGCTGGGTCTGACCGTTGTCATTGTCACTCGTGTTAGACGCAGTCAGATTCCGCTTCCAGATCCTGCGGACAAAAGCAGAGGAGAGCCTAGTGCGCCGGTTGTAGTCGAGGAGTACGGTGACTTCCAGTGACCCTACTGCCGGCAATTTGCCACTGGCGCGGAGCGTCAGCTTCAAGAGGAGTACGTAGAGGGCGGAAAGGTCCGTTTCGTCTTCCGCCATTTCGCAGTTATCGGACCCGAGTCGCAGTGGGCCGCAGAGGCGACCGAATGCGCTGGAGAACAAGGACAGTTCTGGGAGTATTACGACAAGTTGTTCGATGAACAGGCCGGCGAAAACGTCGGCGCTTACAGCAAAGCGAATCTTAAGCGTTTTGCCGCCGAACTCAGCCTCGACACGGGAAGCTTCAACCAGTGCCTGGACACGAAAAAATACAAGGAAGTCGTCGAGCAGGAAACCCGCTCCGGCCAGCGGAGCGGTGTGCGCGGCACGCCGACCCTGTTTGTCAATGGGCAGCTGATTGATAACGGAGCCAACTACCAAGTGCTGCGAGCCGCGATCGAAGAAGCTTTGCAGGAATAGTCGTTGGAGTTATTCCTGTCGGCACCACCTCCTTGCAGAGGGAGTGTTACCTATGTCCTGAGAATATGTGTTACCTATGTCCTGAGAATCTTTTGTAACCTATGTCTTGGAACCGTAAGGTATTCCTGTGCACGCGCTATACGACATCGAGCGTAGCCCCGCTGGATCCTTAGGTCGGAGCCGGCGGCCGGCCGTGAAGCCTTTCATCACCACCATCCGCCTGCTCTTTATGGGTCTCGTGGCGGCCCGATTGTGGTGGCGGCTGGCCGCGCTGTAGCCATGCCCTAGAGCGCTGAGGGACAGACTGTAAGCGTTGGGATTCCCTCCATAAGGAAGGGCCCTCCATGCCCGAACAACCCAAACCATTGCGCAACCCCAAGGTGTTGACCTCCCTGGCCTCTGGTCTGCTGCTGGCGGTCGGCTGGCTCATCGGATTGGCTGGCACCGGGGGCAGACGGTGAAGCTGTGCGGAATGCATCGCAGGGAAAATCCCGGATTACGGTGGATTGGGCGAGAACACCAAGGACATACAGGGGATCGGCGCGCTGCCAGCCTTGGGATGAGAGCTGCTATCCGTCCGGTTCGAGCTGGCGATTCTCGATGATGTGACAGAGATGACCTTTTGCGGCCAGCGTCTCGAGCGGCAGGGCGGCAGCCTCGGCGTGCAGGTCTCGCAGCTCGCGACGCAACTCACGCAAATCGTCGATCTTGCGCTCGACCTGCTCGATCTTATCTGCGATCAAATGCAGCACGTAGGGACAGGGAGCTTCGTCCTGGTCGCGAAAGCTCAGGACCTCGCCGATCTCATCCAACGACAGCTCCAGCGTCCGCGCCCTTCGAATGAAGTCGATGCGCTCCACATCCGGCGCCGCGTACTGCCTGTATCCGCTCACGGTGCGCTTCGGCTCGGGCAGCAGCCCGATTTCCTCGTAGTAGCGGATGGTTTTGGGATTCAGATCTAGTTTCTGGGCTACCTGCCCGATTTGCAGTGTCTCCGGCATATCAACTGCCCACTCCTTCCGACGCTCAGGCCAGCTCGACCTGGTAGCCGATTCGATCTAGTTCGGCTTTCACATTTTCGAGGTCAGTCTCATCGGGGGCCAGGCTTACCTGAATAGTCTGGGCCTTGTGGTCGGCCTTGACGGACTTCACGCCGGGCAGGTGTGAGAGCGTGAACTCGGCAGTGTGTTCGCAGCCGGCGCAGTGCAGAGTCTTCTGGCCAACGACTTTCAGCTTGAGCGTGTTTATATCGGACATCTCGATTTTCTCCTTGTCAGTGGTTTCGCCGGTCACAGCTACATTCTAGTAACTGGAATGTTTAAGGTATGACTTATAGACGCTGACAGGGCCGATTTCTTACCTCTCTTCGCCCTCGGCTTATTGCTGGCCTGTGACCTCATTTACGTCTAAGAAAGGCCGACCGCTCAACGGCGGCACTTCGCTTGGAGACCGCTGATCTGGCCGCAAGACCTCCAAAATGCGTCAGGCCGGACGCGTAAGCGGCGGATGCCACAGGCTTGTGATTGCGAATCTCCGTCGGTCTCAATTCCCGTTGGGCCATTACATCGGACTGGGATTGAATTCAAGGGAGGCGCCCCACCCAGCCGCAAAACGGTGGGTGATCGCTTGCCCATCCAGGCTGCGCTCCAGATCGGCCCGCTCGACAAATCTCATCTTAAATGGCTGCTCGACCCATTTGGCAACCTGACTCATCGGCCATGCCGGCCGCGACCAGAACAGAGCGAACATAGTGCCTTTAGGGTCAAGCACGCGGCCGACTTCGTCGAAAACATCGTGTGCCGGCCATAGGTGGGACAAGGCCCAGGTTGAAATGACCAGATCAAAGGAACGATCGGCGAAGGGCAGGCGCCAGATATCGCCCTGAAGGAAAGCGGCGGCCGTGTGGCCGTCCAGCTTGGCCTGAGCCCTCATAAGCATCGCCGGCGTCATGTCGAGGCCTGTATAGCTTCCGAAGGGCAGCCCCAACCGTCGCAACCGATTCAGGTTGACGCCCGTGCCGGAGCCGAGATCAAGGATGCGGGTCTCGGGCGTCACAAGGCGGGGCATTGCCTCGCGCTCCATATAGGCTTCTGCCCTTCCCATGATCCCCTTGGCCCATGCGCTGCGCACGCTGTCATAAAGCGGCGCTACGCGAGTATAGATATCGACGACACTCATTTCTTACTCTTTCGCATGCCCGCCTCTAGCTCTCTGTGAGTCGCCCGCATGCAGCGATCCATGACGACTTGCATTCGTGCGGATCGAGCTCGCTCTGCGGCTCCTTCGTGAATGATTCCCATAGTCCGTTCCATCGTCAAGGTTTGTCACCCCTCTCAATGCATTCCTGGTCGGATCCTCAGCGACAGGGCAGCATCCGGGCATTTTGTTTCGCGCGTCTTCCACCGCACGCTTTACCCAACCGGGAAGCCAGCTTCGTTGATGGCTTCGCGTATCTCGTCTGGCGCCATTTGGCTATCGCGGTACTGGACGATCACGAGCTTCTCCTGGAGATCTCCCTCGACATTCTCCACCTCCGGGAGGCGGGTCACGGCTTGCATGATCCTCTCCAGGCAGCCCGTGCAGCTCATCGACGGGACACGCAGCTCGAGACTGTGCAGTTCAGGTAGCTCTTCCTCGGCTTTCTCGCCTCTGGGGATCAGCCGTCCGGCAAAGGAGTTTATCAGCACCGCGCTCACGCTGGCGACCATGGCCACCATCGCCCAGATGGGAGGCACCAGCCCCGACACCGCCAGCGGGACGCCAATGCCATTGAAGCTGAATGCCAGCACCAGGTTCTGCACCGTCTTGCGGTAGGACGAGCCCCCGATGTGATAGGCATCGACGATGGCCGTCAGCCGCTCACCCACCAGTACCACGTCGGCTGCCTCGATGGCGATGTCGGTGCCAGCGCCGATAGCGATGCCCACATCCGCCTGCATCAGCGCGGGCGCGTCGTTGATCCCGTCGCCGACCATGGCCACCCTCAATCCCTGTCCCTGGAGCTCACGCACCTTGCCTGCTTTTTCGCCCGGGAGCACCTCGGCGAAGATCTCATCGATTCCGACCTCGGCGGCAACGGCCCGCGCCGTGTGCCAATTGTCCCCAGTGAGCATCACCGGTTCCAGCCCTTCCTGGCGCATCCTCCGGATGGCCTGGCGGGCGTCCGGCTTGACCGCATCTGCAACCGCCACCATACCGGCCAGGCTGCCGTCGATCGCTACCGCCACGACCGTGCGCGCCAGGGCAGCCTGCGCTTCCGCCTGTTCTTCGGCCTCGCGTGGAACTGACACCTGCTCGGCCAGCCATCGCAGGCTTCCTACTCGAACGGACTTGCCTTCAACCGCCGCAGCGACGCCCTTGCCGGGCGTGGTGGAAAACCCCTTCGCGTCGGCGAGATCCAATTCCTCTCCCAGGGCGCTTTCGACGATCGCTCGGGCCAGCGGGTGCTCGGAGACGCTCTCGGCGCTGGCCGTGAGCCGCAGCAGCTCCCGTCGAGTTGCGGCCATAGCCATTTCATTCCCGTTTACTGCTTGCCAGCCATGCGGCCCATTCGCGATCACGGCCACGACGGCCGGCTTTCCCTGGGTGAGCGTCCCGGTCTTGTCCAGCACGACCCGCGTGACATCCTTGAAGACTTGAAAGGCTTCACCGCTGCGCATCAGGATGCCTTTGCGAGCGGCCTCGCCGCCGCCGCGGATCATCGCCAAGGGTGTGGCCATCCCCAGCGCGCAGGGGTAGCCCATCACCAACACTGCCAACGCAGCAAAAACCGCTCGGGTGGGATCCGGTTGGCCGGATACCAGCCAGGCGCCCACCGTCCAGATCAGGATCGCCAACCCGGCGAAGGCCAAGACCCCGGGGACGTATACCGCCAGGACCCTGTCCGCCAGGGCCAGGATGCCCGGCTTCATCGCCCGCGCCTGCTCGATGTGACGTGCGACCTGCGCCAGGAAGGATTCCTCGCCAACCTGGGTGACCTCTACCAGGAGCGACCCGGTCTGGTTGATCGATCCGCCGATGACCTGCTCACCGATTCCCTTTTCGACCGGGATCGGCTCACCAGTCACCAGGCTCTCGTCAACCGCCGAAGCGCCTTCGGCCACGCGGCCGTCCACCGGGATGGACTCGCCGGGGCGCACCCGCACCTTGTCGCCGGGCTGGACCTCGGCCGTCGGAATCTCGACTTCCGTTCCGTCCGAGCGCACCACGCGTGCGGTGGCTGGTTGGAGATCAAGCAGCTTGCGCACCGCCTGCGAGGCGCGGTTTCTCACCAGCAGCGAGGCCCAGCCAGAAAGCAGGTGGTAGGTGGTGATGAAGGTGGCAACGGCGAAGAAGTCTGGAGCAGGAAAAATCGGGCTGAACAGGCCGATTACCCCCCCTGCAAGCCCCGCAAAGGCTCCGAACTCAAGCAGTACGTGTTGATTGAGGATGCCGCGTCGTAAGGACTGGTACGCCATGGCCAGAATATGCCAGCCAGGCCCGAAGACCGTGGCGAGCGCCAGGGCCGGCATCAGTGGGCGGACCCAGGGCCGCGAGTAGCCCAGCCACATGGCGATCATCAGGGCCAGGGAGGCGGCCGTAAAAGCGGAGGCCACCAGCAGCCGTTTTCGAGCTTCCCGCAGCTCCGCCTTTTGCTCCTCGTAAGCGCGTACTTTATCGGGGTCACGCACCGTGTAGCCCAGTTGGCGCAGCACCTCCTGCAATTCGTCGGGGGTCCGCTGCGCCGGGTCGTACTCGATCAAGGCCTCTTCGTGCGCCAGGCTGATATGGACGTCTTCCACACCCTCCATGCGGCCATAGGCCTTCTGGATGGTCATCGTGCAAAAGGAGCACGACATTCCGCCGATATTGACCTGTAGATGATCCAACTTCCGTGCTTTAGCCGCTGGCGACGACATGACACTATCTCCGCGCTTGAGAATTCAGGAAGCACAAGAGTGTGCCAACTGTTCCGGTGGCTAGTTTACAGCTTCCAGTTGCTGGAATGTCAAGAGGGGATTGACTGCCTCAGGAGGCAACCGAAGAGACGCTCGGAAAAGTGATAGGAATTTGACTCGATCTACTTCCCTTGAACCACTGCCCGAATTTCCTCCACAATCTCCGGGTTCGCCAACGTGGTCACGTCGCCGATGTCCCTGGCGTCGGAGATGGCCGCAAGGACGCGGCGCATGATCTTGCCGGACCGCGTTTTTGGCATATCAGGCACGATATGAACATGCTTGGGTCGCGCGATCTTCCCGATCTCTGTTTCGATCGCAGTTACCACCGCCTCCTGTATCTTCTTGTTGGGCTTGTATTCAGGTTTCAATGAGACATACACGTCCGGTACGCGCCCCTTGATATCGTCGGCCAAAGGTACGACTGCGGCTTCCCCGACTTCTGGAACTATCAAGCAGGCCGACTCGAGTTCTTTCGTGCCCAATCGGTGTCCGGCGACGTTGATCACGTCATCGACCCTGCCCAAGATCCGGTAATACCCATCGTCGGCTTGAATTGCCGCGTCTCCAGTTAAGTAGGGCCAATCTCTCCAATCTTTGCTCTCCGGGTCCTTGCAATACTTGTCGTAGTAGGTTGAGACATACCGCTCGCGGTCCCCCCAGATCGTCTCGAAGCCGCCGGGCCACGGGTTCTGAATACAGATGTTCCCCGCCTTCCCTAAGCCGCGTGCGATCACATTGCCATCCTCGTCATAGATGATGGGATGAATGCCCGGCATCGCCGGTCCCGCGCTCCCAGGCTTCATCGGATGTATCGCCGGCATTGTGCTACAAAGGAAACCACCCGTTTCGGTCTGCCACCAGGTATCCACAATCACCGCTCTGCCTTTGCCGACGAAGTGGTAATACCATCGCCAGACCTCTGGCTCAATCGGCTCACCGACGGTGGTCATATGCTTGAACTGGAACTTGTACTTACCAGGCTCATCCGGACCGGCCTTCCTCAGCATTCGGATCGTGGTCGGCGCCGTGTGAAATATGTTGACGCCTAGCCGCTCGGCAATCCTCCAAGGACGCCCGGCGTCCGGACACGTCGGCACTCCCTCATACATGACGGAAGTAGCCGCGAGCGCAAGCGGACCGTACACGATGTAGGAATGGCCCGTAATCCATCCAATATCAGCCATGCACCAATACACATCCTCCGGATGGATATCCTGCACATATTTCGAAGTACCCGCAGCATATGCGAGATAGCCGCCTGTATTGTGTTGACAGCCTTTCGGCTTTCCCGTGGTGCCGCTTGTGTACATGAGAAAGAGCGGCGCTTCGGCAGGCATAGATACCGGCTCGATGCGAGTGCCAAGATAGTTGGGAAGCAGCTCATCCATGAAGAAGTCCCGACCGTCTACCATGCGCGACTTTGAGGCGTACTTCCCCGGATATCTCCGCCAGATGAGGACTTTCTCGACCGCCTGACCATTCTTCTGCGCCACCGCGACTGCCTCGTCGGACTTCACCTTGTGATCGAGCAGCTCGCCGGAGCGATGATAGCCGTCCATTGTGACCAGGACCCGAGAGCCCGAATCTGCAATCCGCTCGCCACAGGCCTTCCCGCTGAATCCACCAAAGACCTCCGAGTGGATGGCGCCCAGACGGGCACATGCCAGCATCGTGATCGGCAGTTCAGGGACCATCGGCAGGTGCAGCGTCACTCGGTCGCCGGGCTTGACCCCCGCAAAGTCTCGCAGCACGGCCGCCACCTCGTTTACTCGTGCGTAGAGTTCCTGGTAGGTGATGGCGACATGCGGATCGCCCTCCGGCTCCGGCACCCAGATGATGGCGGCCTTGTTCCGGTATTTTGGAAGGTGACGGTCAACGCAGTTGTAGCAGGCATTGATTCGCCCACCCACAAACCAGCGCCAGCTCGGAGCGTTGCTGGTGTCGAGAGTCGTGTGCCAGTACTTATCCCAGGTAAGCAAGTCTGCGTATTCCTTGAAGCACTCGGGAAAGTCCTCAAGCCGAAATCGGTCGAACACCCCCTGATCGGTCAGATTGGCCTGCGCAATGAATTCTGCCGGTGGGTAGAAATACTCCTCTTCCTGCCAGTGTGCAGCGATTTCGGATTCGCTGACTTCGATGCCTTCCCTATCGCTCATGAAAGATCCCTCCTGCGGGCCCGATTAAACAGTACCGAAGGGTGCAAGGGTGTCAAACCACTTCCCGCGCACCCAGTCCATGAATTGATTCTTTTCAAGCATCAAGCGAACAAAGCACTGCGTCTATGATCCGGACCCCGAGTTCGGCTTCCTGCTCAGTTATGACCAGCGGTGGCGCGATGCGGATGACATTCCCATACATGCCGACCTTGCCAAGCAGCATCCCATGCTCTGCAGCGATTTGTAGGATCTGCAGGGTCATGTCTGGGGCAGGCGAGTACCCATCAACAGGGTCCACAATCTCAAGGCCGATTACCAGCCCTTTTCCACGGATATCGCCCAAGCATTTATGCTTTGCCTGCAGTGACTCAAGACTGGTCTTCAAAACCTCGCCCACTCGGGCGGCGTTGGTAGCCAGGTTTTCCTTGGAAAGGATCTCCAATACAGCGATAGAGGCCGCGCTCGCCAGTGGGTTACCGCCCCACGTGCTTGACAGCTCGCCTGCTGCCAAGGCATCAAAGATCCGGGATTCTGCTGCTAAAGCCGAGGACGGCATACCACTACCGAATCCCTTGCCCAAGCATAGCATTTGGGGTTGGACGTTTTCCCATTCGATGGCATAGAGCTTACCAGTACGGCCGAAACTCGATTGGATTTCATCGACGATGAGCAGCAGATCTCGATCGCGGCACCAGGTTTCAAGCGCCTTCAACCAACCATCCGGCGGAAAGATAAACCCAGCCGCTCCCTGATAAGGCTCCACGATGACCGATCCCAGCTCACCCGAGGACGAAGCTTGGAGGATTCTATCCAGCGCATCTATGCAGAAGAAATCGCACTCTGGATAGCTCTTCTCATAGAAGCAGCGATAGCAATACGCGTAGGGGGCCATAATCCCCCCCGGAACTGGTGGACCGAACCCGCGTCGCGTCGCTTGACTGCCGGCAACACTAAGCGCGCCATACGTCCTGCCGTGGAAGCCACCATGGAAAGCGAGCACTTCGAACTTCTTCGTATAGCGCCTGGCCACTCGCAGGGCAGCTTCAGTAGCTTCTGATCCTGTTGTTAGTAGGAATACCCGGTCCAGATTGGAGGGAAGCGTTCCAATAAGCTTTCGTGAGAGAGTGACCCGTTCTGGGGTGGGAAACGAGTAGCAGTTCATCAGCCGGCCCGCCTGACGGCGAATGGCCTCTACGTGCGATGGGTGGGAATGGCCGATATTGGTCACCAAGACACCGGACGTGAAATCGAGGTATTCGTTACCGTCCACATCGGTTACCCAAACCCGTTCAGCGTGGTCCCAAACCACCGGGACCTGGTCGGCGATGCAGGGAGGCTCACAGTCGCGAGAGATCTCCAGAAGATCTGCAGATTTGGGCCCTGGAACTTGTCGCTTTGCAGGGAGTTTCATTCCCATACCTCTATCGATTCACAAATTTCGAGGCACCGTAAAACACCTCTTTGATCCACGTCGCGCGAAGATACGAGCTTAGCAATCCTCGAGCGCTTAGAAACCTACCGCTGGACCCTGCCGGAAGTCTCGCCTCCCATGAGTCGAGTAACTTCATCGACTGTGGCCAGATTGGCATCGCCAGGGATGGAGTGTTTGAGACAAGATGCAGCGGCAGCAAATTCGAGTGCCTCGCGATCTTGCATGCCTGCTGCCATGCCGAATATCAACCCTGCCGAAAACGCATCCCCGCCCCCAACGCGGTCGACGATATGCGTGATGTCATATTTGGTGCTCAGCATGAATTCCTGGCCATTGTGCAGACAGGCTGCCCATCCATTGTGACTGGCGCTGTAGCTCTCCCGGAGCGTGATGGCCTGATATTTTAGGTTCGGATAAGCCGTCAATACTTTCTCGCAGAGCGTCCTGTACTTCTCCGGATCCAATTGGCCAGCCTCGACCTCCTGCTCCCAATCGCCCGCTTCGACACTGATACCGAGGGACCTTTGGCAATCCTCCTCATTCGCAATGCCTACATCAATTAGCTTCACGATTTCAGTCATGACTTCAGGGGCTTCCTTGCCGTATTTCCATAATTTCTTGCGGAAGTTGTAGTCGCACGATACGGTGATGCCTTGCTCCTTGGCGGTTCGCACGGCTCTGAGGGTGTGGTCTGCTGCGAATTTGCTCAATGCGGGAGTGATGCCGGTAACGTGAAACCATGTGGCCCCGTCGAAGATAGCGTTCCAATCCAGCACCCCAGGACCCGTCGTCGCGATGGCCGAGCCTGATCGGTCGTAGATGACCTTTGAAGGGCGCTGATTGGCGCCGGGTTCGAGAAAGTAAATGCCCATGCGGTCACCGGCGCGGGCGATTGGTGAGGTATCCACGCCGCATCCCCTGAGATGTGCCACACAAGCGTCACCGATCGGATTGGCAGGCAAAACGCTTGCGAAACCAACGTCCACACCAAAGCTGGCCAACGAAATAGCAACATTGGCCTCGCCACCACCGAAGGTCGCCTCCAAGACTGGAGATTGAAAGAAGCGCTCAAAGCCTGGCGGCTTCAGTCGCAGCATGATTTCGCCAAAGGACACCACGCGAGCGTTCATGGCGAGCCCTCCGCACGTGTGGAGTGAACAATATCCACGGCTTCCCGGACCAGGCGCGAGATTTGAGCAAACTCGCCATCGGCAATCAGCCCCCGCTTCGCCAGCCAGCTGCCACCACAGCAATGAACGGCCGGCAAACGCAGATAATCCGCCAGATTCTTGGGGTTGATCCCACCGGTCGGAATGAACTTGACCTCACGATAGGGTCCAGCGATAGCCTTAATGGTTCGGATGCCGCCCAGAGCCTCGGATGGGAAGAACTTGAGTACCTGGAGCCCTCGATCAAGTGCCATGTTGATCTCCGTTGGCGTCGCCACGCCGGGTGTGACGGCGATGTTGTTGTCGAGGCACCAGGTAACGACATTGGCGTCATAACCAGGGGAAACAATGAATTGAGCGCCGGCCTCCGCAGCTCGTTCGGCTTGTTCCCTGGAGAGAACGGTCCCCGCGCCGACCAAGATCTCGGGATGGGCGCGCGAGAGCTCACGAATGGATTCTTGCGCCGCAGCGGTGCGGAAGGTTATCTCGGCGCATGGCAATCCGCCCTCCAGAAGCGCCTGCCCCAATGCAGGAGCGTCGTCTGCGTTTGGGATGGCGATTACCGGCACCACACCGTACTCACCAAGCTTCATCACCACCTCATTCATCGTTGAGTTCCCTTTCGTCGAACGATTGGACGAAGTCGTACAACGCGGCCGCGGCGGTCATAATGTCGTCTATTCGGATCTGCTCGTCCTTGCTATGCGCATGGCGAAGCGATCCTGGGCCAAAAACAACGGTGGGGATACCCGCCTGGTTGTTATAGAACCATGCATCGCAGGCGGCGGTCATGGCACAGATTTCGCCAGATGCGCCCTGCTTCTGTACGGCCTTTACCAACTCTCTCACTAGCGGATGCTTTGCGTCCAGGCCACAGCCATCGGAATTGAGCATCGGGAAAGCGATTTCGAAGTGATCGCGCAGCCATTCGCCACCTTCGTCTCTAATGGCCTGCGCCAGCTGCAATTGGACTTGGTGGCGGTCCGTGTTTGGCAGAAAACCGAGAACCCCTTTGACCGTCGCTTCAGATGGGACGCTTGCGGGCCATTTCCCGGCGGCACACTCACCAAAGGTTATGGGCATCGGATCCTCATGGCGATCGAAGAGCGGATGTCCCCTCGAAGCTTCAAGCAGCCGGTCGTGATAGCGCTCAAGGATACCCATAGCTTGGACAGCTTCCTTCAAGGCGCTCACAGCTCTATCTTTGCTGCCGCTATGGCTTGCATAGCCAAAGGTCTTCAATTCAAACCAGACCGCGCCTCGCACTGCGGGTACGACGGCGAGCTCGGAGGGTTCCAGCACAACCGCGCAATCGGCCGCGACCCCGCGGCGTACCATGGCCAGGGTGCCGTTCCCTCCATTCTCCTCCTCGACCACAAAATGGAAGAACAGGTCTCCTGCGGGCTTCGCGCCCGAGTAGCTGAGCAACTTGGCCAGTGCGAACAATGTCGCTGCTTGCCCTTTGGCATCGCATGCGCCTCGGCCATAGATCTTTCCGTGCTCCAGGTGAGGTGAAAAAGCATCCTCCTGTCCTTCGCTCGGCGGCACGACGTCCAGGTGGGTATTGAAGACAATCGACGGTCCCTCTCCTCTGCCGCGTATGATGCACTCCAAATTCGGCCGATCCGCGTAGCTGATCCCCGGAATTCGAAATGCATAGTCCGGATCCTCCATGATCGAATCGTGGATCGGGACGAGCTCATTATGATCCACGAAGGGGGTCAACGCCTGGTGCAGGAGACGGATGGCAGGACCTTCTCCCCCTCGGGTGGAGGGGATCCGAATCAGATCCATCAGCAGTTCGATGGTTTCATCCCGCACTGCTTCTGATGCGTTCACATTCGTCTAATGACTCGCTGCACTATGGAATCAGCAACGCCTTTACGGCTTGCAGCTCCTCTACTGCATCAAACACCGATTCCCATTCGGTAAGCGGGGCCGAATGAGTAATGAGCCTTGCGACGTCTATCTGTTTTGACGCAATCAACCCAATGGTTTTCTCCCAGGAGGTGAAGCCAGTGCTCAGGTTAAAAACAATCGTGCACACCTTCCAGATTGCAGCATCCCAAGGGAATGCAACGGTGTCTTGTCCAGTCATGCCGATGACAGTAATTCTTCCAAGCCGGCGCACAAGGTGGGGCGTTGCGGCAATGGCAGGAGCGGCCCCCGATGCCTCCACGACCAAATCAGCGCCGCGTCCGTCCGTGAGGCTCTGTACGGCTCGCACAATATCCTGCTGATCAGAAATAATGATCTCATCGGCACCGATCTCACGCCCGAGCGGCAGCCGCAGGCTCTCATCGGCTGCAGTGCCGATCAGCGCGACCGTCCGAGCACCGGCGGCTTTTGCGACCATCACCGAGAGCAAGCCGATGGGCCCCGGTCCCAATACGACAACGAAATCGTTGGGTTCGACGATGCCGCGTTCAAGAACATCCTGAACGACATTGGCGGCGGGCTCTACCAATGCAGCTTCCTGGAAGGAAACCGAATCGGGGAGGCGATGTAGGAGATGCTCTGGCATGGCGATGAATTTGGCGAAGGCGCCATCAATTCCCCACCCTGGAGATCGCTTCTCAGAGCACAATTGAATGTGCCCAGTGCGGCACACCTCGCATTTTCCGCAAGCCTTGGTGTGCGGCTCGGCCACAACACGATCTCCCAGAGCGAAATTGGAGACCGTTGATCCAGCTTCGACCACGACGCCCGAAAACTCGTGACCCATAATGACTGGAGGCCAATAGGGAAAGCTGTCGTGGCGAATGTGAATGTCTGTGCCGCATATGCCAGCCGCCTTGACCTCGATCAGCACCTCATCCGCTTTTGGTGAAGGGATTGGCGCATCTATGAGTGCCATGTTCCCGGGGCCCTTGGCGGTCTTGAAGAGGCCCTGCATCTTCTCAGGTTTGGTCATCGTTACACTACTCTGCCTGCATGGATCCAAGGGCGGGACTAAGCGGCAGGACTCTCAACCTCCGGATTGACTAGAAATCGTGGCTTCTCACCCCTCAAGAAGCGGCGAACATCCTCCACAATTTTCTCTCTGATGCTCCAGCCTGCTTCCTCGGACAGCCATGACAAGTGGGGTGTGCAAGTGGCCCGCTCGTTATGCAGCAGCGGAGAATCTGGATCGGGTGGCTCCTTCTCCTCATAGACATCGATCCCCGCATGTGCGAGCTCGCCCTCTTTCAAGGCTTTGTCCAGCGCGCTTAGGTTGACAATGCCGCCGCGGGCGGTGTTGATGAGAATTGCCGTTGCTTTCATGAGCCTGAATTGCGGCTCGTCGAGCAGATGATACGTCTCTTCATTGAGCGGGGTGTGCACGGTTACGATATCCGCTTTCCGTAGGGTGATTTCCAGGGAGGTAGTTTCAATGCCAAGCGATTGCTTCCGCCTCTCAGAGAGATAGGGGTCGTAGATCAGATATTGCAGTCCGAAGCCTTGCGTCATCTTGTAGACGGTGCTGCCGATTCTGCCGCAACCGACGATGCCCAGAGTTTTCCCACGCACCGAGTACACCGGGTAGATGGGATCGAACGCCCACTCGCCTTTGTCACACGAATCCATCAAGATTCGTTTTTGCGTCATCAGCTTCCGCTGGCAAGCGAAGATCAGCATGATGGCCTGCTCGGCCACCTCATTGACACAATAATCTGGGATATAGGAAACATTGATCCCTCGGGTGGCCGCCGCCTGGATGTCCACGTTGTCATAGCCGGCACCGTGGCGAATGATCAGCTTGCAGCGCTCGAGGCCGTCCATCACTTCGCGCGTGATCTTCGCCATATTGACGATCAGTACATCCGACTGGCCAGCAGCCGCTATGAGCTGCTGAGCGGTCCCGAATTTCAAGTGGTGGGCTGAGAACTTGACCCCCAATTCACGGAACTGCTCCGCTTCCCATTCCAGATCGGGCTCGATGAAATCAGTGACAACTACCCTGGAATCGATCATTCTCCGTTCGATTTCTGCAATCCATCTTCTCGACCGCTGATCAGTGTCCCCCAGCCGGCCACTGAAGCCTGGGGATTGGCTGCTTGCAGCTAGAAGTGACCCCGCACAGTTGCCAAGGCAAGGTTGGTGCATACGATGCGAAGGTGCATGACCTGCCGATAGTCGGTCGACTGATAGCGAATGGTCCGCCCGCTGACTCGCTCAACACCTGGGATCAACGAGCAAAGATGAGCGATCTCCGAGAGCGAGAAGTCGATCTCCAATTCGAAAGATTCGGGTAGCTCAAGCGGCGAGAACTCCCCTGCGCGCTCCACAGCCCTTCTCGCGGTTTCCCGAATGACTTGGCGGGCATCCTGCAGTGGCAGATTCTGGGCAGTGAATTGCGATAAGCCGCGCTTGACCACCGCATCTTCGATTTCTGGGATGAGGGCTTTGGCTTCCTCGGCGAATTTGTCGTCACCTACAACCAAAACAAGCGGGACGCCGAGAAGAGCCCCCCAGTAGGCATTCAATGCAAGCTCGCCCACGGCCTTACCATTTAGACGCAGAGCGACTACATCCCTCATCACGTAGCTGTGATTGAGCACGCCACCGGCTGTTCCGGCCATGGCATGACCCATGATGACCGCGCCAGCGAAGGATGGATCGAGACCTTCCATCTGGTTATCGCGCTTCACATAGCCGGATATGTAAGATGCCTTAGGATGTAGAAGCTCAGGGAGCATGTAGTTCATTGCCGCATGTGCTTCGTTCACCAGGAATTCGGAAGCGCCGCCTTCAATCCCTCCTTCGATAATGGCGTTAATATCCTCAATCCATCTGCGGCGGGCATGTTCGAAGTCAGGATGGCCGGGGAAGCACTGATGTCGATCGACAACTCCCGTGACCCCTTCAAAATCGGCGGATATATAGATCTTCATTCTTCGTCCGCCAGTAGGCTCTCTTCGCTCTTCGGATCAAAGAAATGCATGGATTCAGTCTCAAAGCGAACGGTGATCCTTTCATTCTCGCGCAAAGGGATGTCTGGATTCGCAAGGCATGTGAGCGGAAGGTCATCGATCCTCAGCATGAGCAAGTTCGATTGGCCAAGTAGCTCAAGCGTGACGATCTCAGCGTCAAGAGCTTTTAGGGTCTCTCCGCGCACAAGGTGAATGGACTCGGGTCGAATGCCCATGATGGCGGGGATAGTCTCTTCTTTGGCCCTCCCAAGCGCAGCGAGGCCCTTTGCCCCTGCATCCACTTCCAGGTTTCGAAAACGAAAGACAGCATCACCATTTGCTCGTTGCAGTTTCCCTTCCAGCAGATTCATCTCCGGGCTTCCAACAAAGGTAGCGGTGAAGATATTCCTCGGTCTTCTATAAAGGTCGGATGGTGACGCGATCTGCGCAATCCGTCCCTCATTCATGACCGCAATACGCGTGCCAAGAGTCAGGGCTTCCACTTGATCATGGGTCACATAAATGAAAGTCCCAGATACGCCGCCAGCTTCCTCCACCAGGCTTTTGTGGAGCAGCTTGAACTCCGACCGCATGCCCGCGCGCAGCTTGGCATCGAGCGCAGCCAAAGGCTCATCGAGCAGAAAGACCTTAGGGCTACGAACCAGAGCCCGAGCAAGGGCCACTCGCTGCCGCTGGCCACCACTGAGCTGATCCGGATAACGGTCAAGCAGCTCTTCAATCTGGACCCTGCTCGCGGCTTTCGCCACCCGATCACCGATCTCATCCTTCGGCCTGCGAATGTTCCGTAGGTAGAATGCGATGTTGTCGAAAACTGTCATGTGGGGATAAAGCGCAAGGTTTTGAAAGACCATGGCCATATCTCGCCGCTCAGGAGGGACGTCTGAAATATCTTTCCCCCCCAATATCACCTGTCCGTCGGTCTGGATCTCCAGACCCGCGATGATCCGGAGGGTGGTGGTCTTGCCGCAGCCGGACGGCCCCAGAAGAACCACAAAATCGCCCTCGTCAACATCCAGATCAAGCCGGTCTACTGCCAAACATCCCGGGAAGCGCTTGGTAACTGATTCGAGTCTCAAGAAAGCCATGCCGACTACTCCTCAGAGTCCCAATCGGGCCGTGAGGCCCTCCAATATGTGCTTGCGGAAAACGATCGCTAGTAGCAGCGGCGGGATAATACTCAGGGTGGCCGCGGCCGCGATCATGCCCCGGCTAGTGCTCATGCCTTGCGAAAGGGAAGCCAGGACCGCGGTCTGGGTTTGGGATTGAATGGTCTGGGTCAGGATGGTGGCAAAGACGAACTCGCCATAGGAAGCCATGAAGGCAAAGATCGCCGCAGCGATAAGCCCGGGCTTGGCCAGGGGCACGACCACTTTCGTCATCATTCGGATATAACGGCAGCCATCCAACCTTGCGGCCTCCTCGAATTCGACAGGTATGTTGTGGAAATAAGCACGAAGAATCCAAATCGTGAATGGGAGGGTGATGGCAGAGTAGATTCCCACCAAGGCTCGCTTAGTGTCGAGCAGATCCAGCCGCAGGAGAAGGATATACATTGCCACGACGATCGAGATTGAAGGTAAGAGCCGAGTCGCCAGTAACAAGAGGAAGACTTTACGGTCGCCCCAGAATCTATAACGGGCGAACATATGGGCCGCCGGGAAACCCACCACCACATTGATCAACGTTACGATGCTCGCGATCATGATGCTGTTGATAATGGCCGGATAGACGAGAGTGCCCCTCATGGTGTACATGGATTGGAGCATGATCGTCGAGTCCGGCGGGATCACGCCCGTGAATATAAAGTAGTAGTGGTTCGTGGTGAAGACGTCAGCACTTGGGAAATAATGCGGAGGCCTATCCTGCAGGGCAATCTCCTTTTGGAAGCTTGAGACCACTACCCAGTAAATGGGGGCGAGCAGGTAGAGCAGCACCACGATGCTAACGAGCAGCACAAGGATCCTTTTGGCCCGACGTCGCCCGGAGATTGTGTTCAGAATCATGGCCTCCCCTTCCGTCTTTAGGGAGCCTCCCGTCGCTTCAGTCGGCGCTCAGGGTTGAGCACCACGAGATAGACATAGATGAAGACAACCATGATAAGTGCCAGAATGATCGCCATGGCTGCTCCGCGGCCGAACCGCGTAAAGGTGAACGATTCCACGTAAACGAGCCAAGCGAGCGTCCTTGTTGAGTCGCCCGGTCCACCCTGAGTAATCACAAAAACAAGCCCAAAGTGCATGACCAAGGCGAAAATCGTCTGGATCACCAGTACCATCTGCAGCACGGGTCGTAACAAAGGCAGCGTGACCTTAAAGAAGGCCCGTATCGATCCGGCGCGGTCCATGCGGGCCGCCTCATAAACGCTGGAAGGTATGGTGGCCAAGCCGGCAGCGAAGAGGAAAGTGCTGTAGGGGACAAACTTCCAGACATAGGCAAATAGGATTGCCCAAAGCGCCCACCGCGGATCGGCCGCCACTGTGATGTACTCATCGATGATGCCAAGTCCCTTGAGCACGCCGTTCATGACCCCAAAGCTGGGATCATAGATCCAGGCCCAGATGACTGCGCTCACAGCGCCAGGAATTGCGTAGGGCAGGAGAAGTGCAACCTTGATGAGGCCACTGCCTCGGAATTGCTGGTTGATCAATAGGGCAATCGCCAGGGAGATCACGACCACTGCCACTACGGCCACAAGCGTGAATTTCAGCGTGACCAACAGGGAATTGTAGAACCCGGGCGCTACCGTTGATTTCGTGAAGATATCTATAAAATTTTGGAACCAAATGATCTTCCCGGTCGGAACTCCGTACTTATATTCTTTAAAGGCGACAATAAACGAATAGAGCAGAGGATATGCGATGAAAAACAGGATAAAGATGAGGGACGGCAAGATGATCCGATAGGCAAACAAGGAAGTCTGCCGGAATCGTTTGCGCTCATAAGGAGATTGCATGCAACCTCCTGAGCCAGAGTAGGCAGGGGTGAGGCCTAGCCTCACCCCTGCGCAATCGCGCCTTGATGCTATTCCGCCTTGAGGTCAAGCCACTGCTGCTTGATATTTTCAAGCACGTTCTCGGTGGTGTCCTGGCGCAAGAGAGCCTTCTGCACCTCAGTGCGGACAAAGGAAATCCACTCTGCGAACCAAGGTGCTGATAATCCATCCTTGGAGATCGCCAGCTCCTTCTGAGCCTGCATGACGTTGGTGTCGGCCATTGCAGAGAAGGCTTTCTCCACGGCCGGATCCTCCCACAAGGACAGTATCGAGAATCCCAATCCATTCTCCACGGCCCAACGCTTGGCGACTTGATAACCAGTCTCGCCATCTACAGTCGTCTTGCCGCCCATGAACTCGATCAGCTCCCAAGATGCCACCTTGGTCGCCTCATCCCGTAACGCGCCATTTCCCATCACGTACATGCGGGAGTAACCATCGGTGGCATGGGTAGCGCCTGGCATCATAGAAACCTCAGCCTGGCCGGCCACCTTAGAGATCCCTGGTGTGTTGAACTCGCGCACCATGTAACCTGGCACGATGACGAAAGCCGCGTCGCCGTTCTTGAAGGCCTGCTGCACATCAACGGCGGTCATTTCGAGCACCTTATTGGGCACGATCCCAGTGTCATTGATGGATGCGGCTATGTACTCGATCATGTCATAAACCGGGCCCGAGTCGGTTTCGAAAATGGGTTCAAAGTTCTCATCGAACAGATCCGCTCCTTCGGAGTAGATCAGTGCGAAGAAGCCCTCATCGAACCAAGCTCCGGCCTTCAGACCGACCATAAACGGCTGGCTGGTGATCCCCTTATCCATGAGGATCAGCGACTGCTCCGTAACCTCGTCCCAGGTGGTTGGCGGCGATGCGATACCCGCTTCCTCCAACATGTTCTTGTTGTAGAAGAAGTACATGACATCCGTGTAGTACGGCAGGCCATAGAGCTTGCCATCGTAGGTCATGGCTTCAACTGAGTATGGAGCGATATCCGTCGCATAATCTCTTATCTCGGGGAAGTAGTCTTCAACTGGTACGATCCAGCCTGCCGCGGCCCACTTGGCCAGCCAATGATCCGATCCATACAGTACATCGAAGGAGTTTCCACCTGCGAAAGTCGTGGTGACGTACGTATCGAACTCACCGAATCCGGCGTCAGACCAATCGATTGTCACATCGACTGGCACTGGTGCCTGCTCTGCCACCCATTCCACGTACTTATCAGAGTTCTGCTGGACCTTTTCCAGGTCATAGGTCCAGCCCGCGAACTTGAGTGTCACAGGCCCTAAGGGGGCCAGCTCCTCGGGGACGGCTTCCTCTGCTGCCCCCTCCTTCTCCACAACTACCGGAACCTCTACGGTTATCACAACCGGCTCTGGAGCTTCTGCTGGCTCTGCCGCGGGGGCGCACCCCGCGGTCGCCAGGAGGAAGGCGCTGACTAGTAGCGTCCCAAGCATATTTCTCTTCTTCATGATGTCCTCCACTCACAACTTGAAAAACGGATCAATCGGATGTTCCCGGCCGGCCAAGCAATTCAAAGGTCTTTCCGGCCAGTCAACCTGGAAGCCTCTTCTGGAGAAACTCCCTCTTTCAGAAGTTTTCGCGTGTCTGACTCGTTCTCTGCCCTCCTTTCCGTCTCCTCAAGGATGTCCTCTGCGATTTCTTGAGGGATGATCAAGACCCCATCGCTGTCACCCACAACAAAATCCCCCGGACGGATTAGTACATCATTGAACCAGATGGGGATCTGCCAATCTCGGAGCCTTGAGCGAAAGAATCCGTCTACCGGACTCGTGAATCTGCAGAAGATGGGGAAGCCCATCATCTTCACGAAGCCAGTATCCTTGGCTCCTCCATTAATGACCGCGCCGTTTACGCCGTTGCCCATGCATACCGTGGTTGCCAACTCTCCCCAGAAACCCGATGTCTGATCATTGCCTGCATCGACGACGATGATGCTGTCTTCTGGGTAAGAAGCCACCATTTTGGCGGCCGGGCGCTCGCGTTCATCGGGCAAGGGATCGAGTATCCATTGCAGCGTGAATGCGAAACCTGCCACAATCTCACTTCGCAATTCCATCGTGCAGCATTTGATATCCGGGCCCAACCATTGATGATGCATATCGCGCTCTTGGAACACATCATTGATGGCGGCCGTATAGAGCTGCTGATAGCGTTCAACCATCTCCTTGACCGGGATTTCGTAGGAATGCAGCTTCACAGTAATTCTCCTCCCTGGGGTGAGCTCGCCCGCAACTCAGCGGCGGCTCGTTTCACCCAATCTCGGCTACTTCGATCCGGCGGCCCTGCTCGATACTGGTTTGCACCGCCTCCGCGACTTGCGTGACCTTCAATCCATCCCAACCGGAGGGGTATGTACCTTCAAGCTCCTTCAATGAGCCCCCCGATTTCAAGAAACGCACGTTATCCAGGAAATCCTTAATGGCGTCCGCGAAGTACCCATTTACTGACTGCCAACCGAAGACGCTTTGTGCAGAGAAGATGGCTCCCAAGTTGGGAGTGACTGCGCCGTCCGCAGAGCTACAGTAGCGAAGGCCACGATCCTGGCTATCGAGCTCGATGAGTCCATCGCTTCCGACAATTCGTAGCCCCTGATTGACAACGGCCTCGAATTGGAGAGGCAATATCCAATTCACGTCGATAGTGCACGTCAGTCCACCCTCCATGAGGATCGAGGCACTGATAGCGTCGTAGGTATCGATACCCATGGAGGAAAGCTTGCCTTTGCGTCCGTAGGCGAATACAGAAAGAGCTTCGCGGCCGCTCACCCATCGCACTAGGTCATATTTATGAACGCCGAGAAACCAGAAGGGGGAGGACTCTGCGGCCCAACGGGAAAGCCACTCAGAGGGAACCGTAATCTTGTCCTCCATATAGGCATATGCATAATAGGGATCGCCTATCTTTCCCTCCTGCACCTGCCGCCTAATATCGATGTTGTATGGGTCATAGCGCTTGTGAAGATCCACCTGCAGGAGGAGACCCTTCTCCTCTGCGATTTCCATCATGGCTCTGCATCCTGCGGTGCTTAGATCCATGGGTTTTTCGACCAGGACGTGCAAACCTTGCTGGAGCGCGTGAATGCCCATCTCACGGTGGAGATGATCCGGAGTGGCCACAGTAATGGCGTCGAGGTTCTCGGTCTCGATCATCGACCGGTAATCCGTGTAACCCTTAATTCCAAACGCTTGGGCCTGCCTGGTAGCCGTGGCCTGTGTGCGTGAGGCGACAGCCACGAGCTCAAGCCTGCCTTCATCTTCAAGCTGCTTGGCCGCCCGAAGGTGATAGGTCCCCCAGATCCCGCCGCCTATGACTCCGACGCGGATATTGGATCCGCTCATATGCGCCCCGCAGAAGGCTGCAGGGGTAGCCTACGGTCAGGTGCGGGAGTTCTCATCGTGGTGATCTGTGAAGAGATTTTCGTAGCAGTCTCGACCACCCTATCTTTCAGCACACCCTCCAGCCCATTCTTCATCAGCCGAGTCGACGGTCCCGATACAGATATCGCCGCCAAGACATGTCCCCTCATTCCCCAGATTGGCGCGGCGACGCAGCATATTCCTATCTCGACCTCTTCTTGATCAACGGCATAACCCTGCTGTCCTATTCTGTGAAGCTCCTCTCTTAGAACCTCTGGACGCGTGATCGTGTTTTCAGTTATCTGCTCCAGCTTTCGCCGTGTAAAGAATTCATCGAGCTCTGCTGAAGTGACGTGCGCAAGCAGAACCTTGCCAAGAGCAGTGCAATGGCAAGGTTGCCTGCGACCGAGCTGAGGCGTCATACGCAAGACATGATCGTGCGAATCGACATGATCGACATACACCAATTCGAAATCATCCAGTACTCCCATGAAGACGGTCTCCCTCACGCTTTTTGAGAGTTCGCCAAGCATGGGGTGCGCGCTGCGGATAAAGTCCCATTGATCCAACACGGCCTTACCATAGAGCAGCATTTGCAGGGCGAGGCTGTATTGCCTGCTGGTCGGATCTTGTTGGACTGCTTTGCGAATGAGAAGGGTCTGAAGCAGCCGGTGGGCGGTTGTAGTGCTCAGGTCTAGAGCATGTGCGATCTCGCTCACACCCATGCTCCCTCCGTTGTCCCGGAGAAGGTCGAGGATCATAAATGCCCGTTCAACGGATTGAACACTACCTCGTTTGCGGGATATACTGGCGTCAGAGCTTTCCATAATGCGGAATGGGTTTGCGAATAGTGGAATACAAATCCATTATCGCGAAACATATAACGTACTTGAAGGACGAATGTCATCTTTTGGACGTGATCATCCGCTTAATCCGTAAGGACTGCAAAGAGGACCCGGTGTCAGCTTTTTCTTGAACTTGTAGGGATGCGCTGGCATCTCAGTTAGTGGAGGAATCTCTGTATACTTCATCAGCTTCAACATAGTGCATCATCGAATCATTAAGGAGGAGAGTTATGCAGCACCCGGACCAAATGTCACCCGACCTGGCTAAGAAAATGCGTTACTGGTCGAATCTAGGCCACTGGATCATAGGCGGCCTGTTGGCAGTGGTCGGCATTCTGGCATTGTTGGAGAACCTTGGCACATTAAGCGGCGGATGGGTTTATGCCTGGCCCGGCGCGCTTGCGCTGGCTGGGCTGATGCTGCCGCTGGGCATCCTCAGCCATGGCCACGAGGAGTACGGGCGTGAGGTGGTCCTGGCCGACCCGCAGCAGCGGCAGCACCTGATCATGGGAGGCATCATATTCCTGGCAGGCGTGGCCGAAATCGTCGCGCTCGCGGCTGGCATTGGCTTCCTGCGCTACGCTTGGCCAGTGGCGCTGGGCGCGGTCGGGGTAATTTTTCTCGTTCACCCGCAGCACGGCACCGATGCGGCGGCTGTCAAGGCAGTGCGCATCCACCGCATCCTGGGCGGCACGTTCATCCTGGCTGGTCTGGCGCGTCTCATTGCGGTGCTCACGGGCGCGTACAGCGGCCTGTTTGGGTTCGCATGGATCATTCTGGTGCTGTTGGCTGCAGCGCAATTGATTTTCTACCGCGAACCAGAAGGCGCGTACGAGGCTGGTTCACACGGTGAACACGGACCTTAAGCCGCGCAGGCGCATCGGCGGACTCTCCGGGATGATCACGGCTTCTTCCATTTCCTGTCTGAAGACCTCTTCCTCCTCGATCCTGGGTCGGTGGGAGGGCAAGTCGCGTATAACCTGGGTATCCTTTCCCTTCAGATGGTTTACGTGCTGCAGGCCACATAGAATGGTAGGGTAGCGTGGGAGTTATGGAAAATGGCCGACGATCAGCGGTAGATTACTGAGCCGCGATCGAAATTGCTCGCGGCCTTAGATGGAGGTGAAACCCAGTGCGTAAAGTGGTGCTGATCTCGTTAGCCAGCTCGCCGTTGAATGTGCTACGCAGGCAATCTGCAAGCCGGCTTGTGACCGGCGGGGTGATTATGGCAGCATCCGTTCTCAC
>FXBF010000095.1_pt1 | contig 25590 bp, 27 predicted proteins | sample 5335321 | NCBI WGS metagenome assembly FXBF01 (sample SAMEA103928391, study PRJEB20085) | sediment metagenome | isolation source: sediment
AGACAGATCGGTCCTGGTCGACTGCGGCCTGTTTCAGGGCGGGCGCAAGATGAAGGCCAGGAATTGGGATACGTTTCCGATTCGACCCGAGCGGCTCGACGCAGTCTTTCTCACACACGCGCACATCGACCACACCGGTTATCTGCCCCGGCTGGTCGCGCAGGGTTTTGACGGTCCCGTGTACGCCACCGAGGCCACATGTCCCTATTGAGTCTCCTGCTACCGGACTCAGCGTATCTGCAGGAGCAAGAGGCCTGCAGGTGCCAGGCGTTGCATCGCCTTCGTCACGACGGAACATGCCTCGGACTGGTCCACTCCCAGGTAGGAGCCGAAGGGCATCCGCAGGTTCAGCACTCTTTCGAGGTTGGCTCCCGTCCCGCAACCCAAATCCAGGACACGACCGCAGGCTGGCAGATAGCCCGCATAAGACCGGTCGAGCGCCTTGTAGGCCTGAGCGTAACCGCACACACAGATGGGAGAGAGCCGGTCATAGATCCCAGCAATTGCGCGGTAAAGAGCATTCACGGGGATTATGCTCGCCGGTTCCCGGCCTTCCGTCGGCCGCACCGAACTTCCTTCCTCCATAGCCACGGACCCCCTCTCCGGCATCCTGCTGCCCAATTGACGCGGGGAGCTAGATTTCTTGGCCGCAGGAAATCTACCTCTGAGCGACAGCCGAGATTCAGAGGGGGATTGGCTCTGGTGATTCTCACCAGCCTCGCTCTGGCCGGCCTATTCCTCTTCCTTGCAGATCTGCGAGAAGTGCGCTTGATCTTGCTTCAGGCAGATTGGACCCAGATCCCGCTCGTGATGGTCTTCACCGGGATTTCCTACTTTTCCATCAGCTACAGCTTTGCCCGACTCGGCAAGCTCATCGGGCTCCGAATGAGCTTGTCCGGGCTGGCATCGGTGGGTTTCGTATCGGCCGCTCTCAATCGCGTGGTCTCCGGGGCCGCTGGCACCTACCTGCGCTATGAGGTCTTGAAGCGCGAAGGCGCCAGCCTGGGGGAGGTCCTGACTCTTTCCCTTCTCCATTCATACCTCACAAGCATGGTAATGATGGCGCTGTTCCCGGTGGGTCTGATCCATCTTCTCCGAAGCTCGTCAGCCGGGCGAGAGGGCGCGATTGTGGCTGGAATTGCGTGGTTACTGGTACTGGCAATTCTGTTGACCGTCTCGGGATTGCTCTTTTCCGGCAGATTGCGCACACGAATTCTCAGCCTCATCGAAAAGCGGGCGGGATTCCTGCTCCGGCAAGCAGGCTGGATGAGGCTCTGGGAGTTCGAAGCCACACTGACCCGCAGCATCAGACTTCTCAAGTCACGACCATCCGATATGGTCTTCATAACCGCGTTGATAGTCGTTGATTTGGCGGCCAGCGCGGCCGCGCTGTGGTTCTCCCTGGCTGCGCTTGGTCCGGCCCTCTCAGCGCCGGATCTCGTTTCAGGCTTTGTGATAGGAACCACCGCAGGAGGAATAGTGAGCGTGGCCGGCGGGTTAGGCATACAAGAGATCTCGATGGTAGGGACCTTCAGCTATCTCGGCGCGACCCTTGAGCTTGCGACGCTTGGCTCCATTCTCTTCCGAGTGCTCTATTTCTTCATCCCCTTCATCATCAGCGTTGGGTTCTACTTACCATTGATCAAGCAATTCGCTCTGTCAGAGAGTCCTGTTGCTGGAGGGTCGAAATATGCACATTCTGATGCTTAGCCATGGCTATCCTCCGACGATCAGCGGTGTGACCCTGGTCGCGCAGAAACTGGCGCGGGCAATGGTCAGAAGAGAGCACAAGGTAACCGTCATAGCGGGGAGTGATCGATTCCGGCCTTATCGTCTCGAGGATCGCGGCGTAGAAGTCATTCGAGTGCGATCGATCGCCAATCCTTTCTGGAAGGAAGGCCCACTACCCGTCCTGCGCAGCGAGAAGCTGTGGAAGATTGTGACCAATGTCCAACCGGACCTGATCCATACGCACGATAGCGGACTGCTCACATGGCCCCTATTTGGCATCGAACAAGAATGCGATCTTCCACACCTCCTGACTTGCCACTACGTACCTCGCTTCATCACAAACTACATCGAGCTCGGAAACAGCATAGACCAGCTCGCGGAGCTATTGGCCTGGAGGTACACAGTTCATATGGTGGACCACTTTGATCGGTTGGTCTTCCCCACCGGAACCCATGAGCAGGCTTTCCTACAGCACGGCCTCCGGCGTCCATCCAGCGTCATCTCCAATGGCATAGATACCCATCGGTATCGACCTGAAGCCAGGTCAGATCCAGATCTGGACACTCGATATGCCCTGCCGGCGCACCCAAGAATTCTGTTCGTCGGCCGCCTGGCAAAGGACAAGCGGATCGACCTACTGATCCAAGCCATGCCGAAAGTCTGGCGAGCAATCCAGGGTCATCTGCTTCTGGTCGGACGGGGAGACGAACGATGTGAGCTTGAGCAGCTCACCCGCGATCTAGCAGTGGAGCACGCGGTTAATTTTCTTGGATTTGTGCCAGAGGAAGACCTCCCGGCTCTCTATCGTCAGTCGGACCTATTCGCGATCGCCTCGGAATGTGAGGTGCAGAGCATCCCGACCATTCAGGCGGCCGCCTCAGGCCTCCCCATTGTGGGAGTTCGAGCAGGAGCCTTGCCCGAATTAATCGAGAGCGGGCGCAACGGATACCTCTTTCCCCCCGGTGATGTGGGCCGTTTGAGTGAGGCTCTTGTCCGCATCTTGAGCGACAACAACCTTGCTCACGCCATGCGTAATGTAAGCATGGCCATCGGTCTCCGCCATGCCGAATCGTTGACCTTTGATGCCTATGAAGCGCTGTATCGGTGGGTCCTCGCAGGCGAAGAACTCATTTGGAGCTCCGGTCCCGCGGAGCGGGCTGCTGTACCAGTGAAGATGTGAGCCTCGGCTTCGGGAATGCCCTCGGATGCCTGGGATGACATCCGCCCCAGTTATCTGAGGAATTCAGAGCCGGCGATCGGCTCGTGGTCCAAGGAGGCGGTATCAGGCCTCGCAGGGTGACCGCCACATACTAGATCGCGGGTTGCGGAATGTGATCCACAGGAGGTCTGAGAAATGGCCATCCATATTGTCAGTGGACAAGAGCCTCGCAAACCAACATTTCCCGGCGCAGGCAACGGCCTCTCCTATCACTGGGCACTCTGTTCACCAAGGAATTGTCCGGCCTGCTGCTTTCAACCGCGATGTTCGAGGTCGCTGGGAGCATCGTCGACATCATGTTGATGGAGCGGACCTTCGATCTCGGGGGCGGGGCCACCAGTGTCGGTGTGTTCCTCGTGCTACAAAATGAGCCTTTTAGCGTGTGCCTCTGAAACGCGTGCGAGAGATGGTAAGCCAGCACAACAGGTTCACCGCTTTCGATTCCGAATTCCACTTTGGACGGCCAGAACGAACTCACTAGCGGAGCGGACAGGCGCGCCGTTTTGCGAGTGCGCCGACCCGCAAGAGTGCGCTGGATTTAAGTGGCTCGCCGTTCTACGATATGGGCAAGAATAGTCCTGCATGGGCTCGACTGCATGGGCCCGACGATCTACACATGAAGGGAGCCGCATGGGCTTCAAAATCAGAGTTTTGGGCGCGGCGGGAACCGTGACTGGCTCCCGCATTCTAATTGAATATGCAGACAGATCGGTCCTGGTCGACTGCGGCCTGTTTCAGGGCGGGCGCAAGATGAAGGCCAGGAATTGGGATACGTTTCCGATTCGACCCGAGCGGCTCGACGCAGTCTTTCTCACACACGCGCACATCGACCACACCGGTTATCTGCCCCGGCTGGTCGCGCAGGGTTTTGACGGTCCGGTATACGCGAGCGAGGCCACATGTGCTCTGCTCGAGCTGCTGCTTCCGGACTCGGCATACTTGCAGGAACAAGATGCGGCCTACGCTAACAAGACCGGATACAGCCGGCACAAGCCTGCTCTCCCTCTGTACTCGGTGGAGGATGCGGAGGCCGCCTTGGAGCTCTTGCAGCCAGTCGCACCCGAGCAATCCCACGCCTTTGATGGGCTGGAGGCTACCTGGTTTCCTGCCGGGCACATTCTGGGTTCAAGCATCCTTCAGTTGGACATTCGGGCCTCTGGAAACCAGCGGCGGGCGGTGTTTTCCGGGGATCTAGGAGGCTATCGGGGCCCGTTCATGGCCGAACCCACCCCCATCAACGCAGCCGACATACTGTTCGTCGAATCTACCTACGGTGATCGCCTGCACGCCGATCAAAAGCCCGAGGCAAAGCTCGAAGAGCTTATCCGAAGGGTCTGGGATCGCGAGGGGGTGCTGCTGATCCCCTCCTTTGCCGTTGGCCGGACTCAGCAGGTGCTCTACCTCATCCGACAGCTGCAGGAGGCCGGCAAGGCACCTGATATTCCGGTCTATATCGATAGCCCTATGGCCGTGGATGCCAGCCATCTATACTGCGATTTCGGCGATGACCACAATCTCGAGGTCAGCCTGCTCATGGACCAGGAGCGCTGCCCGCTTCGCTGCCAAGATACCAGTTTCGTCAAAGAAGTCCAAGATTCGAAGGCGCTCAACACGCGCCCGGGCCCGGCAATCATCATTTCGGCGAGCGGAATGTGCACGGGGGGAAGGATCCTGCATCACCTCAAGTGGCGCCTCCCTGACAAGCGCAACTCGGTTCTATTCATCGGTTATCAGGCCGAGGGGACCCGAGGCAGGAGGCTTCTGGAAGGCGCAAAAAGCATCCGCATCCACGGCCAGGAGATCGCCGTGAGTGCGGAAATCGTGCAAATAGACGGGCTATCCGCTCACGCCGACCAGGCAGAGCTGCTTCGCTGGCTGGCAGGGTTCAAGGTCGCGCCCCAGCGGGCGCTGATCGTGCACGGTGAGCCGCACGCCAGCCAGGCGCTCCGGAGTCAGCTCGCGAACGACCATGGCTGGTCGGCCTCCATGCCACGGATTGGGGAAAGCATAATCATTCACTGAGGGGCACGATGCAGGCATCGACCTAAGATGGCTGAGAAGACATTGTCTGCGGGTACCAAGCAACTCCAAACGAAGAGCGGCCCAGCGCCTTCGGTCCAGGATGAGCGAAACGCCCTGGACCGCCTCGGCCGGGCACTTGGCCCCCTCGGGCTTTCCCCTCAGCAGATAACCAATCTGTGGGTCGCGCTTAAGTCCAAGCCCGCTCTGCTGTTGAGTGGTCCCAGGGAGAGCATCCGTGATCGCCTGGCGATGGACCTGGCCAGAACGATAGCGGGTTCGCAGGCCGAGCGCTGCCTGCTCCTTCAGGGCCATCCCTGGTGGGCAGCGAAAGCCCGCAACCAGGCGCAGTTCATTCAAGCTCAACAGCGCTACACTACTCTCCGGTTGCGTTCGTTCCTCGACTTTGTAGCGGACCCTGAATCCGACGCCGATCTGTTCTTTGCAATCATGCTGGATGTCAGCCGCGCTGAATTGCACGAGTATTTCGTGGACATACCCCGGCAGGTGCGGTCTATCGGCGGAGTCGAACTCCCCTTCGAATTCGCCCTGCTGCCAACGCGTTACTCAGACCGGTTGTATTGGCTGGCTACGTTTGATCCCCACCCCTCGACCTGGATGGAGCCGCGCGTCTTGGACACGGCCACGGTCATCGAGCTGGGCACAGTCGCGCCCCTTGAGGAAGCTGGCTCGGCTCCACTCCTGCCATCCGAACCGGCATTCTCCGAAACGCTGATACGCTCTAGGCGTTTCGATCCCAAGGCTGCCCGTGCGGCCCTGCCCGCGCATGGGCATGGCCGCGGGGATGCCTTACGGCCTCTTCGCTGCGTACTGGCCCTACTGCGCAAGCAGGGGCTGGAGCCACCTTGGGGATTGATCTCAGATGGACTGCTATACCTCGGGAACGCGTGGGACGTTGCCGGCGATGGACTGTTCAGTGTCGACCCAGTCGCCAACACGATCCAGGCCGGGGAATATTGGCTGAAGCAGTCGGCTCTTCCCCGGCTTAACGCGATGCTGCGACAGCACCGGGCGTTGCAGATGGATTTTACGGATTGGCTGGACGACGAATTCCCCGAACTCGTGCCTGGCCATGAAGGGACGCTGAGCCCCCGCGAAGAACGCCTATCAATCTAGCTGTAGAGAGCAATGTACCGATCGGTGGCTAGCGCATCTGAACGCGGTTGATTCTCGCTCGGCCGCAGCCAGCGAACACAGAAGGATCGATGAGCTATCGCGGCGCGGCAGACGGATGGGCGGATGGAGTCAGGGGCGGCTCAGGCCTAGCGATTCGTTCCTGTTAACCAGACACAGCGCGCAGGGATCTAGCCTTCTTCCCTGCGCGCTGGCTTGAGGCGACGCGCCGATCCGTATACCAGGTCCGAGCTTCTTAGTGATCGTGGCCTTCGTGGCCCTCGTGGCCCTCGTGGCCTTCGTGGCCCTCGTGGCCTTCGTGGCCCTCGTGGCCTTCGTGACCCTCGTGGCCTTCGTGGCCTTCGTGACCCATAGATTCGCCTGCATAGTTCCCCGGGTTGTCATCGAAGGACTTCTTACATCCAGGGGAACAGAAGTAGTAGGTCGTCCCCATGTGTTCTGAAGTGAATTGAGCCGTCGCTTCATCGACTTCCATGTTGCATACCGGATCCATTGCCATAATTGACCTCCTTAGAGTCTTGGATTGGCTTCCGTGAATGGGCGTTGGTCTTGAGAGAGTACTCCAACCACGCGTTCTTCAGGGATTGAAGGGGTATCCGGCCTGGATCCAGGCGCGGAACCCCCCATCAAGATTATAAATGTTCGTGTAGCCCGCACCGACAAGCTCTCTGGCTGCAATAGCGCTCATGCCCCCGCTGCGGCAGTAGAGAACGACTCGGGCGTCCTTCTGCTCTGGAAACTCCTCCAGCCGTTGCGTCACCTCATCAAATTTGATATGCGCCTCGGTTCCTGGGATTTCCCCTTCATCGGGTACGTGCACGTTTACGAAGAAGAAATCCTCGGCCTGCAGCATCGCCTCGAGCTCAGCAGGAAGGATATCCACGTACGAGCCCCCGCCTTCGACAGGAACCACCTGGCCCAGCTCGCCGCTGCGGTCCGATTCTCCAGATGTTTCCGTCGATCCGCTGCATGCGCTAAGTGCCAACCCGGCAACCAGACCTACCAGCAGGAGATTCTGTAATCTGGCGTGGTTCGCTTTCAACCTATCTCTTGGTCTGCGTCCGCTCGATTTCCGCAGTTTTCGGGCGCCCCGGCCAGGTCCGGGGCCATCGTGCGTATGGCCTCTTCCAGCCTCGCCGGAACGGACCCGTCTTGACACCGCCCGAGGGAGACATTCGTCCGATTGTCGTGCCCGTGAACGACCAGCGTCCCGGGCGCCTCACCCGGCCGATTCACGAGCAGGACAACGTACTGACAGGTGCACGCCGCCGACCCGTGATTAGGGCAGGCGCATTCGTCCGGAGCGCGCAACTCAGCCCTTGCGGCCTGGAGATCGAAGGAGCGCGTCACCTGATAGCCTGATTCGGAGAGCCGGCTTGTGAGGCGAATCACAGCTTCGTTAGCGTTCAAGGTGCCCACGTCTAGTTCGTGCATTTCCACCTAATCTACAGAGTCTATCGATATAGGCGTCGAAGGCCGAGAGCGATCCTGCCCAACATGACTGAGCGATTCGGCCTGCTCAGGTTGCGGGGATGGCGATTGACAAGAGGCCCTTCCTATAGCAAAAAGGTGGGTAGACTTGCTGCCTGACGCCGCCTATTCGTGCGGCAATTTGAGTACGAGCCACGCTGCCCCTCAAGAGCAGAATTCGCTTAGAAAGGTCTTTCTATGCTAAGTCAGTCCTCAACCGAATTTCGAAATAGACTCCGATCGTTTCGAGTGCTCGTGCCGCTTGCATTGGGCGCGGTGGTGATTGTCTACCAACTGGGTATCGCACTCGTCATTCATGACAATCTCGGCGATGAAGCACACTTCATCGTTGAGATACTCTTCTTCGCCACCGTTGGACCCGCGGCGGTTTATTGGGCTTTGACGCGTGTCAACGTCTGGCTAGAAGAGAGGCAACAGCTCGAAGAAAAGATCCTAACGAACGAAAACCGCCTGGCGTCCCTCATGGCGGCGTCCGCCGACGCCATCTTGAGCCTCAACCGCGATTTCGAAATTGACTCATGGAATCGAGGGGCGGAACTGATTTTTGGCTTCAGCCGGGAAGAAATCGTGGGATCCAAGTTCGTGCGACTCCTGCGCGGCCGCGAAGCTCCAGAGGTGGAACTGCGTTGGTTGGCAGACACCGTAGAGCGGACCGGCTTCGTACGAGGCTATGAAACGGTCGGCCGCACTTCTAGCGGACAGATCGTGGATGTCGAGCTAACCGCTACCCAACTTACTGAGGATCGAAGCGAACCGGGATCCATGTCGGTGATCCTGCGCGATATCACCGACCGCAAACGCCGCGAGCAAGAGATCGCCAGCCTGAACGCGCGCCTGAACCAATTGGTTAAGGATCGGACCCAGGAGCTGGCAGAAAAGGTCGATCAGCTTGCCCAAGCGAACCTTGACCTTCAGAGCCTGGACCAGGTGCGCTCTGATTTCGTCTCAATCGTCTCCCACCAGATCCGAGCACCTCTCACCAACATGCAGGGCGCAGTCGAGCGAATGCGCGCGGACTGCCCCGCGATCACCCAAACCTGCGGCCGCATGTTTGCAATCCTGCAGCAGCAGATTGCCCGGTTGGACGCCCTCGTGCGAGAGGTGCTCAGTGCTGCACGAATTGAAGCCGGCGAGGTTGCCATCCATGCGGAACCAACATCGATCTTGCCGGTGGTGAAGGACATCGTGGAACAAGTCCGGGCGCGATCGCCGCAGCGCAAGTTCCGGATCATCGACAAACCCGGATTGCCCCCGGTGCTTGCCGATCGAGATCGGCTGACCGAAGTCCTGGCCAACCTCATCGACAATGCCGACAAATACTCTGCCCCGACCGGCACCATTGGCATTGTGGTCTGGGCCAGCCGATCGGACGTGACCGTATCGGTACTCGACTCCGGTCCGGGCCTGCCTGATGTCGATCCCGATCGCCTCTTCGGCAAGTTCTATCGTGCGGAACGCGGCGACTCCCAGCCCGCCTATGGGCATGGCCTTGGTCTGTATGTGTGCCGAAAGCTGGTCGAAGCGCAGGGGGGTCGTATATGGGCGGAAAGGCGCCGCACGGGCGGTGCGGCCTTCTCCTTCGCATTGCCGGTGTGGCAGGATGCAGATGCCTGAGGGGAAGGGAACCGTACTAGTGGTTGATGACGATGAGACCTTGCTCGGGCTGGTAGCAGATCAGCTCAGCATGGCTGGCTATCGGCCGATAGTAGCGGCGGACGGCGCCTCCGGCCTGCAAAGGGTCGATGATGAGCAGCCGGACCTGGTGATCCTGGACGTCATGATCCCCGGAATGGATGGCTGGGAGGTGTGTGATCGATTGCGCCAGGGATCGCAGATTCCAGTCATCATGCTCACGGCGAAGGAAGGCGAGTTTGATAAGCTGCGGGCGTTCCAACTGGGCGTGGACGACTATGTCACCAAGCCCTTCTCTTTTGCTGAGCTTATGGCGCGTGTCGGCGCCGTACTTGCACGCACGCGCGGCGGCCGAGATCCACACCGACGCGTAGATTCGGGTGATCTGGCCATTGATTTCGAACGACGCAGGGTCACCCTGGAGGGCCGGGAAGTCAGCATCTCGCCCCGCGAGTACGGCCTGCTGGAGGAGCTCACCCGCCATCAGGGTCGACCGGTCCCGACCGAGCAACTGCTTCTCAAAGCTTGGGGGCCTGAGTACGCTGGCGAGACGGAGCAGGTCAAACGGTACATTTGGTCGCTCCGACAGAAGCTTGAGCAGGACCCGGGCGATCCCAAGCACATCCTCACGGAACGCGGCTTTGGCTACAGATTCGAGTAAGGCCTTGCGCACCGCCATTCCCACCCATTTCAGACCCTAATTCGACGTACTCCAGACCCTGCCGTGCTACACTGGAGCCGGAGTGCCTATGCAGGAGCCGGGCTACAGTGTTTCCTTGCCAGACCTCACCTTCTACAGGCAGGCCGTGCTTTGTCAATTTGCCTGCCCGGTGCAAACAGACGCTCGCGGCTATGTGACCGCCATCGCGCGCGGCGAATATGAGAAGGCCTACCTCATCGCCAGGGAGAACAATCCCTTTGCCTCCGCCTGCGGTTGGGTATGCGGCGCTCCCTGCGAGGCAGCGTGTAGGCGGGGAGAGATCGATGCGCCGATCGCCATCCGCGCGCTGAAGCGGTTCGTCAACGACCGCTACGGCGTTTACCTCGGAGAAGAAGGCGAGGCGCAGCATCTGCCTGCATGGCCGACGTACGTTGGTGGCACTGGTGACTTCGATCTGGAGAATTCCAGCTTTCCTTCCAGCCGCTCCACGCTTCTGACCTCCGAGCAACGCGGAGAGAAAACCGGCAAACGGGTGGCCGTGGTGGGCTCCGGCCCGGCAGGCCTCACTTGTGCGCACGACCTGGCCCTACTCGGCCATGAGGTCACGATATTCGAGGCTACCTCGTCCGCGGGCGGTATGCTGCGGCTTGGTGTACCTGAATATCGTCTTCCGCGGGAGTTGATCGACCTTGAGATTCGGGCCGTGCTCGCGCTTGGGCCAGAACTCAAAATGGGCATGCGATTGGGCCGCGATTTTCAGCTATCCGATCTCCGGGAGGAGTTCGAGGCTGTGTTCATTGGCATCGGAAGTTACGGAAGCTACTCCCTCAACATCGAAGGCGAGCAGTTCGACGGCGTACTGCGAGCGGTGGACTTCCTGATCAACGTCAATCTAGGCGGCTATAACTTGGATTTGGGCAAGCGCGTGATGGTTATCGGGGGCGGCAACGTGGCCATGGACGTGGCCAGGACCGCGGCACGCCTCGGACATCCCGCTGAGTCGGGTGGCGACCTAGAGGTGGCCTTGGATGTGGCACGAATGGCGGTCCGACTTGGTACAACCCAAGAAGTGCACGCTCTGGTAGTCGAGTCGCGCGAAGAGATGCTGGCCGACCCCGAGGAAGTCCGCGAGGCGGAGCGCGAAGGTATTCAGATTCACAACGATGTGGCCCCGAAGCGAATTATCGGGGAGAACGGGACTGCCATAGGCGTCGAGACCTTGGATGTGCTCAGCGCTTTCGATGATCAGGGGCGATTCAACCCTGACCTGGCTCCGGGTACGGAACGCACCCTGCCTGCCGATAGCGTGATCGTGGCCATTGGGCAAACCGGAGAGTTCGAATGGCTGCGGCCCGAGGACGGGTTAGAGGTATCAAGGCGCGGGACATTGGTCGTGGACCCGCAGACAATGGCCACCACCGCAGCAGGAGTCTACGCGGGCGGTGATATCGCCTTCGGGCCACGCTTGATAATCAACGCCGTTTCCGATGGGCAGACGGCGGCCCGCGGCATACACACCTACCTGCAGGATTTGGTCCCACGCCGGATCACGCGTGGATATTTCACGCCTGTGTCCGTGCGAGACTACCCAGACACCGGACCGGTGCGAGATTACCTCCGCTGGCCGAGACGTTTGCCACGCATGCTGGCTGCAGAACGTCGCATCGGTGTGGCGAGTGTGGAGGTGGGATACGACGAATCCGAAGCAATAGAACAGGCCGACCGCTGCCTGATCTGCTCGCTCAATCCCATATTCGATGGCGACCTGTGCATCTTGTGCAACTTATGCGTGGACGTTTGTCCCACGGATTGCCTCAAGCTGGTACCGGTAGGCACGCTCCGGGGCGACGAGGATGTCGCCGCAGTGGTGCAGACGCGGACCGAGGAGTGGGAGACTGCGAGCGCGATGTTATTCGACCCGGTTCACTGCATTCGCTGCGGATTGTGTGCCGCCCGCTGTCCTACCGAAGCGGTAAGGATGGAAAGCTTTCGCTTCACGGAGGAGATCGTATTCGAAACTCAGGAGCGAGTCGAGGGAGGGATTAAATGAGCACGAGCAGCCGTTTGTCTCCGCTGACCCGCTCCCGTGTCTGGCGGTCTATCTTTCGCCATGGCTGGCCAGACAATCCGCTGGATCGGTCGCTGGTAACCACCAGCAATATCTTCCTGCATCTGCACCCCGTCAAGGTCAGCCGGAAGAGCATACGCTGGTCCTACTCCTTCGGGCTGGGGATTATCGCGGCCATCTCCTTCGGCATCTTGCTCGTCACCGGTGTGCTGTTGATGTTCTACTACGTGCCCTCTGTAGAGCTGGCACATCTCACCATGAAGGAGATCCAGTTTGCGGTACCGCTGGGGCAATTCACCAGAAACATGCACCGGTGGAGCGCGCACTTGATGGTGTTGGTGGTGGTCCTGCATATGGCACGCGTTTTCTATACGGGCGGCTACAAGCCTCCTCGCGAGTTCAATTGGGTGATCGGCGTAACGCTGCTGCTGCTTACGCTCGGCGGAAGCTTCACCGGGTACCTCCTGCCATGGGACCAGCTGTCCTTTTGGGCGATCACCGTGGGCACGAATATCGCCGGTTACGCACCGCTTATCGGCCCCCAGATCAATCAATTACTGTTGGGCGGAGTCGAGGTCGGTCAGCCCACCCTCTTACGTTTCTATACGCTGCACATCGCGGTTCTTCCCGTGATTACCGTTCTTGTCATCTCCGTGCACGTGTGGAGAGTGAGAAAGGATGGGGGATTGGCGGTTAACGATGCAGCCGCGGCTGGGGAAGTAGGCTCCAGCACTGTGTCCAAAATCGATGAGGTGAATGAAGATGGCTGAGCCCAACGAAGCAAGAGAGGAGATCTTCCCCAAGGATCCAGGCAAGAGCTATGCCCTGGTAGAGCTGGTGAAGGGCGACAGTCCCATGGTGGGCAAAGGCCCGGATGACACGGTTTTCTCGTTCCCAATCGTGTTGCTGTGGGAGATATTACTTCTGCTGGGAGTCAGTTTGGCGATATTTCTATTCTCCCTGGTCAAGCAAGCGCCTTTAGGTGAAATCGCCAATCCTCAGATCACGACCGATCCGGCCAAGGCACCCTGGTATTTTGTGGGCTTACAGGAGCTCCTCGAGCATATGCACCCCACACTGGCAGGGATAATCCTGCCAGGAGCGTTGGTGTCTTTCCTGGTTGCGCTCCCATACATAGACCGCTCCAGAGCGGGCACCGGCATTTGGTTCTCCTCGAGGCGGGGCGCCCGTATCACCGCCGGGGCTGCCATCTACGCTCTGATCGCAGTGCCGGCCTACATCGTGCTTGACAACGCCTTCCCGCCACGGGAGATCTTCCGGGATTCCTTACCCCAGTGGGTCGCTCAGGGTCTCATCCCTGCGGCTATCTTGGCCGTGCTCACATTATTGCCGCTCCTGGTGCTTTGGCGTTTGAAGGCGAATACTCATGAAATCATAATAGCGTTGTTTACTCTGATCATGGTCTCTGCGGTGATCTATACGATTTCCGGATTCCTTTTCCGGGGAGCCGGATTTCGACTCTATTGGCCATGGGAATTGCCAAATGGTTACAACCCTTGGGACGACCTCTGATCTGGCATTCAGGAACGGAAGGATGATTAGATGGCAGCAGATAAGAATGAGAAGAATGACCGCAAGATACCTCGAAGGAGCTTTATTGGTTTCGCCTGGGCCGCCGCCGGCGTGGCCCTGTTTGGCCAGGCCGCAGTCGCGTTCCTTCGTTTCTTCCAACCTCGCGTGGAAGAAGGCGGTTTCGGTGGAAAGGTGATCGCCGGCCTGGTGGAGGAATTTGAGCCGGGCACGATCAGCCATGTGGCCAAAGGGAATTTCTTTATCTCCCGACTGGAGGATGGTGGGATGCTGGCGATGTGGCATCGCTGCACACATCTGGGCTGTACGGTACCCTGGAGGGATGACATGGGACATTTCCACTGTCCCTGCCACAGCTCTATATTCAACACCGTTGGCGAAGTGCTGAGCGGTCCTGCGCCTCGGCCGCTGGATCTCTTCCCCATCGAAATTGTGGAGGGGCAGGTGATCGTGGACACAAGCGAAGCGGCCCAACGGAAGGACTACAACCCAGATCAAGCTCTCTACATATAGGGACATCACCTTGCGACTCAAAGAAAACTACGGCCCTTACGTCCTGACCGGTCTGCTGCTGAGCCTGGGTGTGCTGATCGCATTTCAGGCTTACCTTCTGCGCGAGCCAGAGCGTATCCGTTCGGATCTCGAGAGAGATCAGCTGATCAGTGAGACTGCAGGCCGCAGCCTGTACACCGAAAACTGTGCACAGTGCCACGGTGCCGAAGGCGAGGGTGTGGACGCACCTGCTCTGAACGACAAGACCCTCCTCGCGGAGACCAGCGACGAACGTATCTTCGGCCTGATTTCGGTCGGCATTCCGGGCACAGAGATGCCCGCCTGGTCTCAGAAACATGGTGGGCTGTTCACCGATGAGCAAATTTATCAGATCGCGTCATTCATCCGATCCTGGGAGGCGGATGCGCCGGATCGGCAGGCCGAAGCCATGCTGGGCGATCCGGTTCAAGGGCTGGCCATCTACAACAGCACCTGCATTGTGTGTCACGGCGAGCAAGGAGAAGGGACCGACCTCGCTCCAGCGCTGAACGATCCACAGAGGCTGGCCCAGTTCGACGACGATTGGTACGCGGACACCATTGCGGACGGCCGGCCATCGCAGGGGATGCCCACATGGGGCACGGTATTGGCTCCCACGCAGATTCGCGACCTGGTTGCCCTGCTGCGCGCCTGGGAGCGGGGTGATGCGCTGGAGGGGGCGGCGCTGCAGGAGCATCTGGCCGAGGCGTTGCATGCCATTGAGGAGGGTGAGCTCCATGAGGCGGAACATGCCTTGCTGAGCGCAGCAAGGATTGCCAGGGGTATGCCTCTGGAGGCAATCAATGAGGCGATCGCAGCGCTCGAGGACGGAGACGCGGCGGCGGCGGTGAAGATCTTGGTGGAGCTACATCAGGACCAGGGTGGCGAAGATGGCTAAGACCCGCTGCTGCGACGCGACCTAGGAAGCGTCGGACAGGCGACGGGAAGATTCTCGGAGAGCAAGCAGGTACCAAGCTCCTAGCAGAACCATATACACAATCGCTGCCCAAACAGCGACGCTCCCAATCGGAGTGAGCCGCTGTTCCCCGAATGCCAATAAGCCGCCGAGTGCCGCAGCGGGAAGGAGCGCCATGATCCCGCCGAATCGTAGCGTCGCGGGGGCGGTAGTCGACCCTCTGGCTATGGCCTGGATCTGCCACAAGCCGAAGGCAAGCAGCCCCGCTCCGATAAGCCGGTAGATGGCGGCCGAGAACCCAGGTGCCTCCACCAAGAGTCCATCGATAGGTTCCGGAAATGCAATCAGCGCTCCGCCGAGCAGGAAGTTGATTCCCAGGTCTATCACAAAGAACCGTTCGATCAGGGCTAAGATCCGCATCAGGTTCTAGCTCGAGTGGGCTCCACCCAAGCCCGTGTTCGTGACTGTATGCATCGAGGCAATTGCTGGTTCAAGCTCGACGACGCAACATCACCTTCGGCCACACCCACGCAGGCGATGCTTGGCGCCTGACAGATCGAGGCGCGGCCAATCGCTTGTCCACCATGATCGACCAACTTGAGATCTACCTCAAGCGCTAGCCGGCCCGCACGGGCATAGGCAGGATCGCGTATTCTCCGGGCCTTTACCGAAAGTTTAATCAGGCGCGATCAGAAGTTCAATCGCCGAGACTAAAGTTTACTAAGGCGCGCGGGCAGTCTGATACCCGATCCGAAGCGCCGGAGGGATGGAAATGAGCAAAGGATTACGAGTTACTCTACTGACAATCGGAGGGATCGTAGCGGTGGCGGCACTGCTCCTCATTGGCATGAATATCGGCAGGGCGACCGCGTTTGCCACGGGTTTCTGGTCAGATGACTTCAAAGGTCTGCGACCCGATCTGGACTACCCGCACAGAGCGTCGATGATGGGTTCGTCCGCGTTGCACTTCGCGTATGGGAATTCGATGATGGGCGTCGGGATGATGGGAATGATGGGCGAGCATGTAGAACCGGCCGGCAACGCTGAATTGCAGGTGGGCCCACAGGAAGCGGTGGAAATCGCGCAGCGCTATCTGGATGCAAATCTGCCCGGCGCGGAGGCCGAGGATTCCCCGGATCCATACCATGGATATTACACATTGCATGTCGAGCGTAATGGCAAGGTTGTGGGGATGCTGAGTGTTGATGGGATTACAGGCCAAGTCTGGCCGCACGCATGGCATGGCGAGCTGCTCGAGATATCGGATCGTGAGTAGGATGGGAACCCGGAGCTAAAATTTCGAGCCGAGCGGACCCGCACGCTTGAAGCTGCTGACCAGGGCCCTGGGACGGTGTTCCGTACCAGGACCCTTCGCTCGGTGGGGGCTCGGATCCTGGCACGGATCAGGATTCGCTGGATGAACCTTCCTGGAGCGCCGGCGTCCGGGCGTTGACTTTCATGCAGGGCTGTGGAAGCATGGATCCGAAGCGGAGATCGCCGCTGAGCACATACGGTTGGCAGCTAGGAAGGGAAGGCTGAGCGTAGTAGCGTGACCCAAGCAGCAAAGGTTCTTGTGATCGACGACGAGAAAAGCATCCTGGATTTGGTGTCCGCCTACCTCCAGCCAGAAGGCTACGAGATTCGGACCGCCATGGATGGTCCAGCGGGGCTCAAGCTTGCCCGCGCATTCAAGCCGGATGTGATCGTGCTGGATATCATGCTACCCGAGATGGACGGCATCGAGCTGCTCAGTCAGCTCCGGCGCGAATCGGAAGCTTACGTGATTATGCTGACCGCTAAGACCGAAGAGACGGACAAGGTCATCGGCCTTTCTGTCGGGGCGGATGACTACGTCACCAAGCCCTTTAGCCCTCGAGAGCTGGTGGCGCGCATCAAAGCCGCACTGAGACGGATGCGGCTTGGTAGGAGCCTGCCCGATGAGCAGATCCTGTCCTATGCTCACCTTCGGATCGACTCCGGCAGCCGCCGGGCGTGGATGGAAGATGCGGAGATCGAGCTGACGACGCTGGAGTTCGATCTGCTGTGGGCGCTGGCGGAGCATCCTGGCAAGGTCTTGAGCCGCGAGCGGCTGCTCGAGCGGGTCTGGGGATATGACTACTATGGTGAGATCCGGGTGGTCGATGTGCATATTGGCCACATTCGCCGGAAGCTTGGCGATGATCGGCTGATTGCCACGGTGCGGGGAGTGGGTTATCGATTCGAGGACATAGACGAGTAGGCATGCTCAAGGCAATTCGAAGCCATTTGGGTTTGAAGCTCTTCGTTTCATACCTGGTTGTGATCCTCGTCGGTGTGGCAGTGCTGGCAACCGCAGCCGAACTGGCCATTCCTCGCTCGTTTGATCGGCATTTGGCTTCCATGGGCCAGATTATGGGCGACATGATGAGCGGAATGTCGGGTGCGAATCTCTTCTCAAGCTATAGAGCCGCGGTCAATGAGTCACTCTTGGTCGCCGCACTGGCGGCTTCCGTCGTGGCGGTTGTGGCAAGTATCTTTGTGAGTCGCCGGGTTGTGGCGCCGGTTCGTAGCATGATGGCCGCCACGAGCAGGATTGCGGAAGGCCATTATCACGAGCGGCTGGCAATTGCCGGCAACCTGCAGGCTGATGAGATGGACGAACTCGCTCAATTAGCGGTCAGCTTCAATCAGATGGCCGCCAAGCTCGACCAGACCGAGACCATGCGCCGGGAACTGATCGGCGATGTTGCGCATGAGCTGAGGACACCTCTATCAACCATCAAGGGCTCGATGGAAGGCCTGATCGATGGGGTTGTTCCGCCAAGCCCGGAGGTCTACCACCAGATCTATCTGGAGGCGGATCGCCTTCAGCGGCTGGTCACAGATCTCCAAGAGCTCAGCCGTGTCGAAGCGGGCGCCTATCGCCTGGAATTGAAAATCACGAGCCTAGGTGGTCTGATCGACGGCGTGATAGCGAGGTTGCAGGGTCAGTTCGACGAGAAGGGGGTCAATTTGGAGAAAGAGCTGGAAGGGTCGCTTCCTCAAGTTGTCGTGGACGAGGACCGGATGGGGCAGGTGCTCCTCAATTTGGTGGGGAATGCGCTGCAGTTCACGCCTCCGGGCGGTAAAGTGCGCATCGTCGGAGAAGGATTTGCGGACCGTGCTCAGATTCGAGTGGAAGATACCGGGATCGGGATTCCCAGGGAGTACCTGCCGCGCGTCTTCACTCGTTTCTACCGCGTAGAAAAATCGCGCGCGCGCGCCGGTGGAGGAAGCGGCATTGGATTGACCATTGCCAAACACTGGGTCGAGGCACACGGCGGCAGCCTGCGTGCCGACAGCCCGGGCGCCAATGGCGGCAGCACCTTCACCATCGACTTGCCACTCTCTCCCTAGCACGCGCTTTCCGGCTCGCTCTACCGGCTCCTTTACCAATTCTTTAATCTCGAATGCGACAGCCTTTATCTTGGGTGCTTATCATCAGGTTAGTCTGAAATCGGCGATGCGCTAGTCATGCGCACGCAGCATAGAAAGGAGATGGATCAACGATGGATGGAATGATGGGAGGCGGGCACGGTGCGTTCGGAGGGGTCGGCTTGATCCTGAATCTGGTAATCACGATTGGCGTGATTATTCTGGTCGTGGTCTTGATCATCTGGGCGGTGCGACGGCTCTCGGCGGATGGTTCAGGATCGTCTCTTGCGAAGTCGTCAGGTGCGACCCCGAAGGAAGTTCTTCAACTCCGATACTCGCGCGGAGAGATTACCCGCGATCAGTATCAGGAGATCCTGGCGGATCTTGATCTTACGTGATGGAGAGGGGCGTCCGCATCTCCTGTTCATGCAGACGCCCCTCTACCATAGTCTAAAGGAGCGACGAGCATGATGGGATTGGGTATGGGCTTTGGAGTGTTGGGTCTTGTCTTGACGCTGCTACTACTGATCGGATTGACCGCCGGGGCAGTTATCGTGATTAGAGCGTTGTTTCCAGGGGCGAATCAGTCGCGGTCGACCGAGATGTCAGCGGGTGGCAATGCAAGACAGATCCTGGATGAACGCTATGCTCGAGGCGAGATTAGCCGAGCCGAGTATGAGAATATGAAGGAGGACCTCAGAGCATAGTCAGAGATGTAATTTCTACTTGTTAAACCATCCGGCTCGATCCTCTAGATCGAGCCGGCACGCGCTTTGCGCGACTTTTCTGGTAGGGCAGTTTTCGGTCATGCTCAGGACCCGCTAGAACAGCCGTCATCGCAATGGGCGATTTCCGGGATCATCCATCGAATCTGCACCATGATTTGCCTCACCTCCTTCCAAGGGAGCTTTCACTATTCGTAACACATGGCCCTCGGACACAACTTTGCTTGCGACCGGGGTCCTTTCAACTACGCACAAATACGGTCCCTCGTTTCGCTGAACCGCCCGCTGTTCACCGCACCGAAGCCAAGGTTTCGAACGCGCGGCGAATGGCAACCTCAACCTCGTGAGCTTCGACGCCAATAGATTGAGGATAAAGCGACAGCAGCGTCTGATCGCCGTGTCCGTGCACGACAATCGTAACAGGCTCGCTTACACGACTGGAGACCAAAAGTACCACATACTGGCAGTCGCATTTGCTCGTTCCGTGATTTGGGCAGGAGCAGTCCTCCGGATCCCTCAAGGCGCGACGGGCAGTCTGCAAATCGAAGGACCGGATCACCTCGAATCCCACATCAGCCAAGGTCTTGCTGAGAAGATCGGCGGCGTCATCGCACGCCATGCTTAATGAGCCTAATCTCGGCATCTTTCCTCAAGAGCAAGTCTATACGGGGGCGTGACATGGCCCCAGAGCGATCATGCTTGATGCCGTGTAGGCGGTTTGGCGTGTGTACCAGAGGAAGCCTGGAAACTTCTGCATTAGTCGCTGGCGGGCAGCGCCAAACGGACCTGCGTGCCGCCGCCCGGTTCAGATTCAATGCTCAGCTCGGCTCCGATCAAGTCCGCTCGCTCATGCATTCCCATCAAGCCGAATTTTCCACTGGCGGCCAGGGTTGAGGCCTTGGAGGGAGCATCGAAGCCGACCCCATCGTCCCGGATTTCAGCCTGGATGTCGCCGTTGCGGAATGAGAACAAGATCGCAACCGTCCCTGCCTGGGAGTGGCGGACTACGTTGCTCAGTGCCTCCTGGACGATGCGATAAATAGCCAGCTCCACCTCGGCGCTGAGGCGCCGAACATCGCCCTCGATCCGGACCTCAACTGGGATCTGACGGTCGCGCTGCAGGTCGTCGGCGAGCATCTCGAGCGCGGTGGTGAGACCCAGGTCTTCCAGGTAGATCGGTCGTAAGGCCCGCGTGAGTCGGCGAACCTCCTTAACGGTTCGATTGACTTCTCTGTGAAGGCTAGACAGCTGCTCAGCCTGCTCCGGATTGCTCTTGCTGAGTTCGGCTGACACCATTTGGATCCGCTGGTCAATCGCAATCAGATCCTGGATCGTTTCGTCGTGCAGCTCGCGCGCCATTCGATGACGCTCCTCCTCCTGTGCATGCGTAAGGGCACTGATATAGGCTCGCAGCGCCTGCTGCGTGGATCGAAGGCGCTCAGCCATGGTAGCGAGCGTCACTTGCAGCTGCTGGATCTCAGCGATGCCTCCTACTGGATCGCCCAGGCCGCTATCTTCTGCCGCTTCCGTCAGCTCTGCCCGATCTTGCAATTGCCTTAGGGGACGGATCACCTGGGTCGCACCGAACCACAGTCCGACCAGCGTCACAATCAAAGCCGGCGCCAAAACCAGCGGAGCAATGAGCGACACATTGAGAACCGGACTACTTACCCCCTGCCATGGCTCATCAATGACCAGTGACCAGCCAGTCGGCTGTATTGGACTGAAGGCAACTACGTGCTCCCCATCACTGGCGGGTTGGTAGAAGGACCCATACTCTCCGCGCAGCGCGGCCACCACTCCCGGATGTCCAGCGACTTCCGCATGTTCGAGCTTGTCGCCGACGTACTGAATCAGCCGGCCCGAACTGTCTGTGACAAACCCCGTCGATTCCCCTCCTGCCGCGACGGTATCTAATAGAGTATCTTGGATCAACCGCGAGACATCAAATGCACCTACCGCGGCTTGTTCCTGCCCGTTCACGAGTACGAGCACCAGGTTCCCCTCTCCCTCCGAGAACGGCGCCGAAAAGAGCGCCTCACCCTCGGTTTCTGATGCTAAGAGCTGCTCGAGTGGCCGGCCCTCCCAGACCGATGGCTCAATCGAACTTGCTAGTACAGTGCCTGAGCGATCCAGAATCGCCATCCCCTGGTCAAACTCCTCCGCCAGGAAAAGCGAATCCTCAAGGATGTCGGTTGGAGAGACCTGCTGCGCGCGCGCAGTAAGGCCCCGGATGGCAAAACCTCGATGGCGCAGCTGCTGGGAGAGCGCACTGGCGGCGGCACGCGTGGCCCGCTCATCGCGCTCGGCAACGAGCTGCCGCATCGCCTTCTGGTGGATCCGTACACCACCGATTGCAACCACAAGTAGGAACAGACTGAATGGGAGGATGACCAGCCCAATAAGCTGTAGATGCAGGCCGGTCAGGCGTAACTTCATTCTTCCGGGAGTTGACCGAGGTCGGAATCCAGCCAGCCCATCGAGACGGCGCGCATCACGGCCTCGGTGCGACTGGAGGCTTGCAGCTTGTTGAAGGACTTGGCCAGATGACCCTGGACTGTGCGATCGCTAATACCAAGCTGCACTCCGATGGCCTTGTTCGTGTACCCTTTTGCGGCCAAGCTCAATACCTCTAGCTCGCGATCTGTGAGACGCTCGACCGGCGAGCCAAGATTTCTTCCAGAGACTTGAGCCATCACTTTGCGGGCAATCTCCGGATCAAGTGCGGATTTTCCCTCATGGACGGAACGCACGGCCTGCACGATATCTGCTGAGTCGGCCGTCTTGAGCACGTAGCCGTTTGCGCCAGCCTGCAGCACGGCCAGAATGTAGGGGTCGTCGTCGTATGCCGTCAGTATGAGAACTCCAGTAGCTGGAGCCTCGGCGCGTACCCACCGGGTTACTTCGATTCCACTTTTTTCGGGCATCTGGATATCGAGGACCGCAACATCCGGCTCTAATTGCTGAATCGATGCGATGGCCGACGTACCATCGCCAACCTCGCCTACCACCTTAATATCTCCTGCAGCCTCTAGAAACTGGCGAATGCCGGCACGAACGACCGCGTGATCGTCTGCCAGGATCACTCGGATGGGTGTTTCACTTTTCATAGCTAAGACTGGGAAACGACCTCCCGATCACCGCGAACACGCTTCGGTCTAGTGAGCGCGGCCCCAAGATTTGAAAAGACAAACCAACCGATGCCGACGCCGAAGAGCGTGCCGGTGATTAGACGCATCGATGAATTGAATGTACCAATTGTAGTCCCTTCATAGAAGGATTGGGGCAGGCGGTACTGCGTCAATTCTGCCAGCCATTGGTTCGTATAGCGGAAACCCTCCCCGATGCCTGCGAAGTCGCTTATCATGTGAGAGAAGCCGTCTACCGCCATCGGGAGAGCGAGTAGAACCACCGCCCACAAAGGGAAGAAGCGCACCCGCCTTCGCAGCAGGTACCAGAGCACCCCGCCTAGCAGGACGCTGGAGTAGGCGGCGACCATGCGATCCGACCAGGCTACCTTATAGCCCACCTGGGCGTTTCCGATGAACTGACGCAGGATCGCCGGGTTGGTAGTATTCTGCCAGACTGCTTGAACTTCGGGGAGCGAAATCATCGGCTGCGGACCGAACAAGAAGAAGGATCGCTGCGGCAGCTGATGGCACTGGAAAGAGTAGAACAGGTATATGGTCTTGGCGAGTGATTCCCAGCCCGCCTTCATAAAAATGGGGGCAAGCCAAGGCAGCGTAACCCAGGCAAACATGACCACGAATAGGATGACAACCCACTTCATTTTCGGTCGTTCTCGGATTGGCGCTTCCGAAGGCGTCGAGGCTGCAGTATCCATAGGGTTCCGTTTCAGCATAGCCGGCTCGAGATGGTAATTCTGCACATAGGGTCAATTGTAGGTAGTATTGGATTCATCCGAACGCGTCCCTTTGTCGGGTAGGCATAGGCCAAATGGCGTACCCCAGGAGGAAACAAGAGCCCAAATAGCCCTCCTGAGGATCATGCTCCAACGTATGATTCTGTGGCTGGGAAGCTCCAGAAATGACGCCCCCCTCCCCTATTGTAGGGCTGGCAGATCCTTTCGCAAGATCGGTCCGCAGAAGCCACTGTCATTCCTATCGTCGGTTGGGCGGAAACGATGAACCGAAAGCCCGACGAAGAAGTAGGTCCGCACCCTGTTTGCCCCTGGAGGATAAGATGCGATCGATTCCGATGAACATGTTAGTAGCTATTGCCGGCCTGGCAATCTTTTCCATCCTTGTAAGTGCCTGTGCCTCCAAATCCGAGGCGACGGAGCCGCCCACGGCCCAGGTGAGTGAAGAGCAGCAGATGACCGGCATTCCTGAGGATGCTGCGGCGGTACCCAACCCCATTGTAGGCGATGAAGACAGCGTGGCTGCGGGCGCCGAGCTCTACGCCATATACTGTGCCGTCTGCCACGGTAAAACAGGCGAGGGAGATGGTCCTGCTGCCTCGGGCCTCGAGAAGCCTCCGGCTAACCTACACGCGAGCCACGTGCAGGAGAATACCGACGGCGCGCTCTTCTACATCATCAGCAATGGAAGGCCGGATACTCCTATGCCCCCCTGGGACGACGTTTTGGATGAGGACCAGCGCTGGCATGTGGTGAACTTCTTGCGCACCTTCGAGTAGAGCCTAACCAAGGTGCTACCTCTGCGGCAAAGGATTAAAGATTAGCCGACACATCGTGTGTCGGCTCTTCGCATAGGGTGCTTATGACCGCGGAATCCTCATCAAGGATCACAGCCAGACTCGATCCGTCTCTAGGGCTCCACCACTAGTACGCCCTCCATCCCCGCCTCGCGGTGCCCCGGAATTCCACAGAAGTAGATGTAGGTCCCTGGCTCGGCTGCGACGAGCTCAATCTCTATAGAGGCCCCGGGTAGGACTGTCACTCCGACGCCTATCTCTGGGATATCGAAGGCGTGTGGAATCGAGTCGGGGTTATCGAGCAGGACACGCACCGTCTGGCCAGCCCGCACGGTCAAACTGGCCGGCTCAAAGTCAAAGCTCGACATGGTAATCGTGACGACTTGCTGAGCAGGACTGCACGCCACAAGCACGATCGCGGCGAATGGCAGGGCTATTAGTGCGGTGCGAAGGATTCGGCTGCTCATAGATTAATTCTCAAATCCACGGCGCGTTCAGCGCCCCGGGCCGCAGGCAGGCTATCGCGCAACGCGATCGCATTTTGTTTGTACCGATCATAATTACCAAAGACCAGTCGATGGCATCGTACAGGTGCCGCTCTTGAAAGCGAGGGTAGGATATCCAGATCCCCCTTCCCCGCTGGACGAGCATTTAGAGATCGTCTTGTTGCTCGGATTGCATTGGGACACCCACGAAAGGCGTGCTCGTATAGGCCTGAGTATATACCGTCGCGGGGCAAGGTAGCAGCTATCTTGCTGCCATAGTTTATAACAGCGCCCTAGAACTGGAGCGCCTGATCTATTTTCGCGGAGGGAATAGCTTCTTGCCGTGCGGCTCACGCGCAGCGTTTTTGCGCCCGGCATAGATGTCACGCAGGTACGATGTCTCGTGCACTTCCGAATCCGGAAGCTCATCTAGCGGCTCCAGCAGCCATCCGTGACTAAACCACCAGAATGCTAATAGCCAGACCAGGACAAGGATCGTACCGCCGTAGTCGTGGACGATTAGGGCTAGCGACGAGCCGAAGTAGAATGCCAATATCGCTACGACCGCGATTCGCAGGATGTTGATCATGAAGGTGCCAAGGAATCCAAGTAGCATCGCTTCTGTTTTTGACCGCCTCGAAAACGCCCCTTGAAATCCAGTCGCGAGCGTGATCGCGAACAAGACGAATGACTGCCAGCCCACGCAGTTCCACGAGATGTAGACGGGCAAGAAAAGCCCGCCCTTGTCTAGATAGATCGTGTCGTTAGACAGTTGGATCGGGATGCCGACCAAATCCAAAAGCGCCGCGACCAGCCGAGCTTCGATCGGCGCTACCCACTCGCCGAGAAAGCGATCCAATCCGGAGATTTCCACAATCCGCGTGAGAAACTCGTTGAAAGTGGTTACGAAGGGCAAAATTATGACCAGGATTATGGCCATGATCAGAATCAGTCGAATAATCCGCTTATTGGAGTCTTCGATGGTTTCTGTTTCTGCGAGAGTTAGGTTATCCATATATGTACCGCTCTGCACTGGAAATTTAGCACGCTCGACGCGTACGAAGGCAACCCAACCCTTTTTGGGATTAAGTGTCAATTGGGGCCTGAACCCCTGCCTTCGAAAGTCTCAATGCAGTTGTGATCGAAAGCGTATTGCAACTTCCTAGGGAGAATCAATGAGCAAAAAGTCCATTTAAGTGCTCCTAGCCGGCGATCCTTACTCCGCACCGTAGTAGAGCGTCCTCTAAGCTCGAGAACAGTTCAACGCCGACTAAAGACATCGCCTGGCGCTTGGGTGCGCTGTCTGATATGCCGAACAGGGACACCTCGACCTCAA
>FXBF010000096.1_pt1 | contig 25587 bp, 18 predicted proteins | sample 5335321 | NCBI WGS metagenome assembly FXBF01 (sample SAMEA103928391, study PRJEB20085) | sediment metagenome | isolation source: sediment
CCGGCCGGTGTACGTCGCATTCGCAGTGGCCTCAGGATCATCGTGGATCCGAGGTTGTAAAGCCAGCCTCGTGCCCGCCAGAGCTGCGCGCATCGAGCGTGTCGCGCGCTGACTGGGCATGCTCAGTCACGCGGTCCTTGCAAATACCGCTATATGATGTCCAGGGGGCACGCTTCTTCGACCACGCCGCGCATAGCACATGGAACTCTAGGCGGGAATCTAGCTAAACCATCCAAGCGTTGTGGCAACTTGAAAGAGGCCATATCAACAATCGGCTGGGCAGCCGGGAAAAAGCGATTGCAAGCTACTCGCAGCGCAACGGAGGTTGGCCTTCTCATTCCATGTTTAGAGGTAGGCGTCACCGTGAAGCGTATTAGACGAGAGGCCGACCGAACGTCACATGCCGGCTCGTGATCGTGCTGATCGCGCGTAGGCTCGCAGTCCCGGGATTGGCTAGGCTCGTACGGCGCCACGTCAGACAGTGTCCGTACCGCCGCTGGGAATGCCGGGCCCCTATCACCGCTAGACCGGGAAACACCTTGCTGCCGCGATAATCCTTGGCCACCGCCGTGGCGTTGACGCTGAAGCGCGTCGGCTCGCGCGCGATGTGTGACGGGGGAACCTTGCTACGATTGGCATTGCACAGATCCTCGATGTCATTGACGAAACTCACGCTGTACGCCGCGAGCTTGCCATCCTTGAGGAAACCGCACACGCTGAACGGGTCGGAAAGCCGCGCCAGGAACGGCCGATGGATGGCGCGGAAGAAGTGGTAATCCACGCTCACATACCGGTGCAGCTCGGTGGTGAAGCTCTCGTTCGCCAGTTCCCAGATCAGGTGTAGCAGCTCGTCATCCGGAAGATCTCCACGGCGTACGAACTCGAAGCCTTGCCCGCGGAGCTGATCGCGAAGCGCGCCGAAACGCTTCAAGAGCCATGCCTGCCGGTCCGGGCGGACTTCGCCCGATACCGATTCGTCGGCGATCGGCCATCCGGCATGCTGAAACAACTCGGGATAGTACGACCGATGATAGAGATCCCCGACCCACCGTTCTCGTGGCTCGGAGTCCAATTGGAACATCCACGCGTGCAAGGAATTGAAATCGAGGGGGCCAAAAATGGTGTCACCACCCAACCGGTACGCACTATCGAGGGCAGCGTCCATGAGGACACTGAAGGTTGTAGAGTCATGAGGACACTCGAAGAACCCGAAAAAGGTCCACGGCAGATCGCCGGCACGGCCCACCAGTACTCGCCCGATGTCCTCGCCGTCCCGCTGTTCACACAGGAGCATCTCGAACCGGTAATCCGGGCGGCACGCGTAGTAGTCGATCAACTGCCGGTGCAAATCAGCGTCGGAATAAAAGAAATAGTCGCCGCCGTATATCTGCTCGCGCAGAGCGAGAAAGCGATCGTATAGTTCACTGTCGCCTTCATCGGCGCGGAACCGGTGGACTCGCACTCGGCCAGCGCGTCGTGTGAGCGGTTGGATAGCGTTGCCCCGCGCTATCGTTCGCTGAGTCTTACCCATACGCCATCCTTCGGCCGCAGCGTGATCGATGGAAACAGTGTCACCGGCCGTTCGGGCACGAGGGACAAGTGGAACCGTTGGGCGATCGCTGCCAAGAGCAGCACGGCCTCCATCATGGCAAAGCGGCTGCCAATGCACAGCCGCGGCCCGCCGCCGAACGGGAGGTAGGCGAACTTGGGTAGCCGCTCGACGAGATCCCCGTCCCACCGCTCCGGCAGGAACGCATCTGGCTGCTCGAAGTAGCGGGGGTGACGATGCATGACCCAGGGGCTCATGAAGAGAGTGGTTCCCGCGGGCACCGCGTAACCGCCGATCTCGCAGTCGTCGACTGCCTCACGGCCGAATGAATACACCGGTGGATACAGACGCATCGCTTCCTTGATCACCCGTTCGGTGTATCGCAGGGCGGGCAAGTCAGAAACACAGGGCAGCCGATCCCCCAGGACGCGCCGAAGCTCGTCGACGAGCTGCCGTTCAGCCGTGGGGTGCTGCGAGAGCAGATACCACGTCCACGACAGTGCGAGTGCGACGGTTTCGTGGCCCGCGAGCAGGATGGTAATAGCCTCGTCGCGCAGCTGTCGGTCGCTCATGCCGCGGCCTGCCTCATCCCGCGGCTCTAGCAACATCGAGAGCAGATCGCCGGCGTCTCGATCGGCGCCGCGGTGCTCGCGTATGATTCGGTAGACTAGCTTATCCATCCGCCGTACCGCCCGTAGGTACCGTATGTTACTGGGCAGTGGGACGGCATCGGGGATATAGAATGGTCGCCGCAGTCGCACCGCGGACTCCTGCGTGATCGCGTCCAGGGCCTGGCCCACAGCTTCGACGTCCTTCGCGACATCCGCATCGAAGAGGACTTTGGCGACGATCTCCAGCGTCACGCTCAGTAGATCCTCGTGCAGATTGCGCATCTCACCCTCGCCCCATCCGTCGACCATTCGTTCGGCATACGCGACCATCACCTCGCCGTATGACGCAATACGGTCTCGATGGAACGCCGGCTGTGCGAGGCGCCGCTGACGCAGCCAGAAATCACCTTCGCTCGTTAGCAAACCTTGGCCGAACATCTTCCGCATATGGCGCCAAAAAAAGCTGTGCTTGATGAAGTTCTTATTGTTTGTGACCAAAACGTACTCGATGTAATCGGGATGATTGAGGAGATACGCCGTCCGGTTGGCGAGTCTGAGGCGGACGATGTCGCCGTACTCACGGGCACAGCGGGTAAAGAAGCCGAGCACGTCCGCGCCAAACTCGCGCAAGTTGCCGAGCGCGAAGTGGCCATTCGGGCCTGGGGGCAGAGCGGTTTGAGACATCGCGGTTCTCTCCACTTAGAAGAAGCGCCTGGCGGTCAGGGAGACGCGGTTATCCCAACGCGGGGCGTATGGTGAATCGGCGGCAGTTGACCCGCCATACAAGTGCCCGGCCAGGGTGACAGTCCATCGGTCCCCGAAGCGCCGGGTACCCTCTGCGGTAATCAACATGTTTCCACTGGCGCGGTCGATATATGTGCCAACGCCTGCGTCGCCGTCCAGCCAATGCAGTCGCGCCCCTAGGAAGAAATCGTCTCCAAAAAGCGTCGTCGCCTTGGAGCCACGGCTGTCATACAAGTACTCGGCGAAGACGCTGAGAAAACCGACCGGCACATATTCGACGCCACCACCAACGGTAGTTTGTCCTGTGCGAGTCATGGTCTCGAACTTCCATAGCCAGCGACCAGTCGTCCACTGCCCGTGGATGCCCACCTGTCGGACGCGGTCGTATACTGGGATGAATACCGTTTTCGCGTTGTCGTCCCTGGCTTCTATGAACCGCGGATCACGGTTTGTGCCGCTGAACAGTACGACACCAAAGTCGAAAGCGGCGACGGCATGCGTCCAATGGACGGCCCAATCGAGAGGTCGAGGGCCGGCGCCTGACCCGAAAACCGCAGTGTCCGGTGCGACGGGGACGCCGGCACGGAGTAGCGCGTCACGTCCCTTGAACACGCGCTCGCGAAACCAGGGGAGCATGAAGATCTCTAGGACGCCCCATCGCTCAATCCACGAGAGGCGCACCATCGGCTGGCCGAGTTTGGCCCGTTTGTCAAGGCCCTCGAGCAGATCCTGCTGGTTGATGACGTCAACGATGCTGGCGGACTCGATCACACCCCACGAGACCATGCTGACTCCTGCGCGCAGCTCGAAGTTCGACCATCGTTTCTCCCAATTCATTTCGCGAAAATCGAGGTGTGTTCGTCGATCGTTGCCGAGACCGATACGCCAAAACCCTTCCACCGAGATTCTCTGACTTCTCTTATCCCAACCGTGCCAATACCGTGCGCGCAGCAGCAGCGACGTTTCGAGTCGGTTTAGGTCACCGCGACCCGATCGATCCAAAAATGCGCGGGTTTCCACGGCAGATTCGGCCCAACCTTGCCCTGTCGCGGTGGATGCCCACGACGCGACGAGAAGCAGTGCGACGCTCGGTACACGACCAGATCGGGGCACGGATACACTCCTCAAGTCGCGCGCGTGAGACTACGCCGGTCGAAGTCGCGGTCGGTGAGCCCGGTCTCAAATGCGTAATCTCGCCACCGCAGCGTGCTGTTTGCATCGGTCTGATGATTCACCATGAGCATTGTGTCCGGGCGCCAGAAACGGCCGAGGTACAGCCGATATCCAGAGATCGTTAGCGTCTTGACCAACTGCTCCGAGCGGTCGTAGTAGTCGACCCGAAGGGTGCGGTATGTGTGTGTGTCAAACCACACAATCTGTCGACTGTATCCCGAAGCGGCATTCAACGGTACGCGCTCGACGATGAATGCGTCCCTGCCATCTAAGGGTTCCTCGCTGACCAGGCGGTAGCGGTAGTTCTCGAACATCTGAGACCTGATGTCTTCGTACGAGAACTCGCTGCCCATGAACGAGTCGGTTTGGCTCGCCGACGCGATTCGTTTGACTCGGCGAAACGCCGGAAGATAGAGCCACTGATCGCTACCGGTCCGGTGGTCGACCGTCAGCAACGCGGTGCCCCTGAGGTCCAGCGGACTATCAAACACGATCACGGTCTTGCTTCCGTCACCTGGGACTTCGAGGACCTTCGTGCGCATCTCCCAAGTGCGTTCGCGACCGTTCGCCCTGTGGATTACCATCGTGAGCTGCGCTGTCATATCCTGAAACCCGCTGTCACGCCGATAGGCCTCCTGCGCGATGGTCCTGCCACGCTCTTCCGCGGTCTGCGCCACCACCGGCAGCGCCGTGAGGAGGTGTAGCACCACGTTAATGCTGATGAGGATGCGCCATGACGGCATCTGATTCCGTATCCGATCGCACATGATCTCTCCCTGTTGAACTCGCGCCTCTGCCGATCCCTTCGCCATATCGCACGAGCGTTTCGATTCCGCGCTGCGAATACTCCACGATGTCGCAGTCAATGCAGACCCGGTCGCGTTCGAAGAGGAGCACAATCGTCGAGCCGCCGAAGGCGAAGCATCCTTTCTCGGCGCCACGGCGAAACTGGTGCGCCGCCGGCTGGTGTTGGATGATCCGCCCAACCGCAAGGGCGCCGACGTCGACCTCGACGACCGGTCCGAAGGACGCCGTTCGTAACACGACCACGTCACGCTGATTTTCGTGGAACGCATTGACCCCGCGCCGCTGTGCGAGAGGGCTGACCGAGTGGAGCCGTCCCGGCACGGATCGATGCGCGCCGTGCTCGCCGTCGTCGATGTAGCAGAAGCGATGGTAGTCCACTGGGGCGAGACGAAAAACCAGACACAGGCCCCCGTGGAACCGATGATCGTCTGCTTCGCCAGCCGTGAGGAGCGACATCGAGTACCGGGCGCCCTTGATCGGGACGACCAGCCCCTGCCTGACGGGATACGCTAGGAGACGAGCATCAGCCGGGCTGATGAGCGTGCCTTCTTTCCCAGCGATGGGCCGAGCCGCCGGCTTGAGGCGGCGCTGAAAGAAATCATCGAAGGATCGGTAGGACTGGACCGGTCGATCGAGCTCGGTGCAATCGATCGCATACCGCTCGACGAACCGCCGGATCTTGCGACGACTCATCCTCGACCGCTGCACCGCTCCGTACAAGCGCGAAAACCATTTCCGCGACCATATCAGGGTTTCGCTCGCACGGCCCAACGACGTTCCATACGCCATGTTCATGAACCACCGCTGGAACACGATTTCTGTCTCGAGTTGAGCAGTTCGGCGATTGTAGATCTGGATATTCACGGATCGTCCCTTCACCATCAGAGTCGGGTAGCGAGCACCCTGTCGAGGAGTGGCCCGAGGTAATACAACACGACGAAGAGCTCGGCGACGGGACGCAACCGATTCCGTTGAGGCGAGGGCGCCGCGACAAAACGGATGACGACAGCACTGCTAGCCAGCGCAACGAGGCCGTAATAGACCGGAACGAAACGCGATAGACCATATATCGCGCCGACGGTCGTTGTGAGCGTGGCGCCCGCCAAAAAGGCGACAACCACCACCAACGCAGCACGGCGGGCCCCCCAGCGTCTACTGTAGCTGAGGTAGTTAGTCTCCTCCGCCGGTGCACAAACCTTGCGCGCGACTTCCCACGCAAACAACGGTGGCCACATCACCAGGGCGACGACCATACCCTCTGGAACGACAGGTAGGCCTCCCGCTACGTCAACGTACACGCAGTAGATGTAGTAGAAGGTGAGAGGTACGAGCGGTTGATGTGTGAGGAGCACCACCTCGGGGTGCTCTGACATGCGGGGTACGAAACACCACCGCCAGGTGAAGAGGGTGTATGCAAAAAGCACTGCGAATGCGGGGCTAGCAGCGCCCCGTCCGAGATTCAGTGTCACCGCAGCGGCCGCGACGATCGCGCCGAGGATATGGATGTCGGAATACTTGACGGCGCCGGTCACGAGGGGCCGCTCAGGAAAGAGCTGGGCGTCGGCAGCTCGGTCCTTCAACTCGTCAAATACTCGCAACAGCAGCGCGATCAAGAACACGGTCAGCACGCCATACCACGCGTGGGTGTCGAAGCGGATCGGTTCGCCTCGCACGACAGCAGCGATGACATAGCCACTGACGAACAGGAGAATCGTCACTGGCGCGTTGATGTGCAACGGAAACATTGCGCGCAGATAGACGCCGATTCGCTGCCTTCGATGCGGTGCAGCCGTGGCCCTCATCACACCGGCTCCCGTCGCAAGCGCAGGGTATACAGCAGTGCATTGGCGCCCAGATGAATAGCCGGGCCGAGCAGTACGCACAGGAGCAGCGTGAGCGCCGGTGGCCGCAGCCAGAGGCCGTAGATCAGCACGCATCCAAGCACAGAGTCCGTCTGATCGGCGAGCACGAACCAGCGGTGATGTCTGTGAGGAACTCTTCCAGGCGGAATCCCGAGCCGCCGTTTCAGGAACGAATTCGGAAGCTCGGCGAGGATGTACGCCAGTCCCAGCAAAGTGCCCAACGGACCCGCCGCTTCCAGGGATACCGGCACCAGGAGCCAGTCGCCAAGGAACGGCGCGAGCGCCGCTGCCACGGAGACGCCCACCACCGTGGCTAGCGGCATGACGATGGCCCCGCGCCAGGTCTTGTTCGCGCCGAACGCGCGCTCGTGAATGGGCTTCGTCAGCGCCGACAGGACGTCGGCCCGAACCGCTGCCATATGGAGACTTCCGCCAATCACAAGTGGAAGGGTCAAGTACAGCGCGGAGCCGAGATGATTGGCCATGTTCATATCACGAACCGCTGCGTGATCCAGTACCCTGACACGGCGATCGCGAGTCCCGCGAAGAAGGGGTACCACCGCCCTCCGGGCTTCGGTACCCGGATGCGCAGAACAAATAGCAAAGCCATGCCGAGCGTGAGCGCCGTGACCGTTCCCAGGTGCGCGAGACCATCGAGGCGTGCGATGGGAATAAACGCGAGGGGAAATACCAGCGCGGCATAGGTGACCGGAAGTCCCAAATACCCGGTCGTGTCTGTGGGTGCCGTTCCAACGGTCATGTTGAAATACGCCAACCGGAGCGCTGCACAGATGGCATAGATGATCGCTGCCGCCGCCGCGATCCCACTCGGTTCGACGCTGAGCACGAGCACGGCCGGAGCGACACCGAAAGCGGCCATATCGGTCACCGTATCGATCTGGACACCGAAGCGCCGTTCGTCATCGGTGCGCGCCGTGCGCCGTGCGACCCAGCCGTCGAACAAATCGCATAGTCCGGACGCTACGATGCAGACCAGGGCGAGTTCGAACTCGCCGCGAACCGCCGCTAAGCAGGCGAGGATTGCCGAACCAAGCCCCAAGAGCGTGATTCGCGTGGCGCTGTGCATACAGTCAATGCCGAGGATGCGCGATTCCATTACGCCTCCTGCTCTTTCACGTTTCTGACGGGTACGCGGCGGCCCTCGGCAGATGCCAACATCAGCAATGTCGGCAGGGCAAAGAGGTCCGCCGCCACCGCGGCCACGGCGCTGACGATGGTCATGAGGCCGAGGAGAAACAGCGCCTCAAATTGCGAGAACAGCAGCAGCGAAAACCCACCCGTAACGGCCACCGTGGTGATCAGGATGGCGCGTCCGCTATCCCGCAAACCCTCCTGCACGGCGGCGGCCACGGTCTGCCCACGACGCACCGCCGCTCGCACTCTTCCCAAGAGGTGGATCGTGTCATCGACGGCGATGCCGAAGGCGACGGAGAACACGAGAATGGACGATGGTTTCAAATCGAAGCCGGCCAGCGTCATGACTCCGGCCAGGACCACTAGCGGGAACGCGTTTGGCAGGAGCGCCACGAGGCCCCAGCGCCACGACCGAAGCATGTACCCGATGACCAGGAAAATGATCACGGCGGCGATGGAGAGACTGAGCCCGAAGCTCCGCAGGATCTCGGCGAAGACGGTTTGCGCAAGGCGTACGGTGCCGGTCACCTCGGCGCTTCCCGCCGGTGGCGGATCGCGTGCGAGAAAATCGCTCACGCGATCCAGGAACGGCAACGTGACGGCCGATCCCTGATCCCGCACCGTTACCACCAGCTGTGCCTCGCCGTCCTCTTGTCGATAGACGTCTTCGACGAAGGTCGGGGCTTGGAGCGCAGCCAGGAACAGGAGTTGACCTGCTTCTTCAACGGATGTTGGCAGGGTCCGATTAGAGTCGCTGCCGTCGAGGATCGCCTGACGCAGTGGTTTGATGAAATCCGTCAACCCGAGCGTCTTAATCACCAGCGGATCGCGTTCCGCCCATCGCTGGAAACGCGCCATCCAAGCAAGGCTTTCCGGATGATGTAGCTCGAACTCGCCGGCCTGTCGAAGAAACAGGTTGAGCTGAAACACGCCGAAGCCATGCCGCTCGATCCATTGTAGGTCGCGGACAATTGGTTGGTCGTCTCGCAGATCGTCGATCATGTACGAGTTAATGCGCACCTTCGAGGCGAAGATCAGCGCGACGGCGCCGACGGCCGAGAACAGCGCCACGGTGCGCCAGCGCGGCTGGGCAGCTATGTCTGAAGCACTCTGGAGAATTCGGTCGAGCCATCGAATCTCGAGCCCACGCACGTCCGGCTCATCCGTGCCGAAGCTCAACAGCACCGGGAAGAGCGTCATGCTGAAGGCGAATGTCAGCAGGACTGCCGTCGCTGTGAACACCCCGAATGCCACGACCACCTCGATGCGCGTACTCACGAGGCTGAGGAATCCCACGGCCGTGGTTAGTGACGTATAGAAGCACGGCACGACCAAGTCGGCAAACGACGTTCTAATTGCCTGGTGTCGGACCGTCGCAGTGCGCCGCTCCCCCCGGTAGCGGTTAACGATGTGTATCGTATCGCTTACCCCAACCACGAGCACGATGATCGGCACGAAACTGGTGAGGACCGTGATCGGGCTTTCCAGAAACCCCATGAGACCAACCGTGACGACATACGCTGGCAGCATGGAAGCGAGGCACAGCAGCACCTGCTTGGTGCGGCGGAGAAAGACGAACAAGATGCCGAAGAACAGTACGAGGCCGCCACCGAGGAATAGCACCTGATCTCGAGCCAGCGCATCGAGGATCTGGGAACGGGCGATGGGGATCCCGCCGAGCACCCAGGTGCCGCCGGCCGCATCGAGCCATGAGAGACGCTCGGCCAGCGTGCGCTCGATGCGTCGGCGATTCGGGTCGTCGTTTTGGGCGGGTGCGAGGTAACCGTGTACCGCAAAGACGGTTTGTCCCTCGTTCCAGATGATGCCCTTGTACAGCTCGTCCTTTCGGTAGCGGTCGAGAACCCGCTGTACGTATGCGGTACTCAACGAGTCGGCCTCGAACAGGCGATGGATGCGCAGGGCGCTCTCACCATCGATTGACACCTGGTCTGCGACATCGACGCTTCCAATCCAGATTACGTCGAGCAACCCCGCCTCATTGAAGAGACTGGCCGCCTGCTCCATATCGCGGTAGCGCCGAAGGTCGGGCCGATCTCCGACCTCCCAGAACAGCGAGATTTGAGTGTCCTCTTTTGGGAAGCGCTCCCGGTAGGCCTCGTACGTCGCTCGTGCCGGATCACCTACCCGGAAGAACTGCTCCACGCCATAATCAGTCCGGACGCGAAGCGCACCGGAAACACCCACGGCGATGACCGCCGTTGTCCCGGTCAGGACGATCCAGCGGTGCTGCAACAACCAGCCGAAGTAACGCTCTGCCTTCCGGATTCTCACGACCGTACTTCCCCTCGGACAGGTGATGCGATGAGAGCGACTTCTCCAGTGCCGCCGTTGACCCGTATCGTGGCGCCATTTTCAATCGCTCTCGTTGCGTTGCTCACACCGACCACCGTCGGAATGCCTAGCTCGCGGCCGATGATGGCCGTGTGCGAAAGGATGCTTCCGCGCTCAGCAACAAGACCCTTAGCCGATACCATCAGGAAGACCCACCCGGGATCGGTTGATTCGGCGACCAAGACTTTTCCGCGGGGATCGACCGGCGCTGCGGGGTCGTGCACGACGAGCGCCTCGCCCGTCGTCTCTCCTGCGGCACACCCCACGCCGCGCCACACAGTCGCACCAGGCTCGGTGCTTGGCGCATCCTCCGGCGACGACCCCAACGACGTGTACGGTACGCCGGTCAATTTCAGTCGCGACGGTGGATCTCGCTTCTGGAAATTCGCGTGCGCGGCCTTGCGGCCCGCCACGAGTGCCGAAAGCGTTGGGTTCACCGACGTTCCTTGCGCGTACGAGATGACCTCGTCGACGGTCAAATAGAAGATGTCTCGCGGCGCCTCGAGGACACTCAGTTTCGAGAACTGACGCCCGAATTCGAGAAAGATGGCCCGCAGCATCCCGAACGAGCGCGCGCGATCGAGTCTGGCGTTCTCCCGGTATCGCACACTGCGCCGCGCGAGGGCGAGGCAACCGCGAAGCAGCCAACCCGACGCTCGCAGCACGCCCAGGTGCCGCGACAAAGTCGCTTCCGCTCGAGACCGGATCTCCAGTTCGCGGACTCGCAGTCCTGAGATCGTGAGATCCGAATCCGCGTAATCCCGAATTACACGAAGCAATGCGGCGGGGTCTTCCCGGTACCCGATCGTCTCCAGCTTGAGTTCCGCTCGGCAGCGGTCTCCGTAGAGACGGAGATGTTTGTCGAACGCCCACGCAAAGGGGAGAGACGCTTGCCGCAGCACGTCGCAGACTGCCACTCGGCGGGTGGCTTCGAGAATGCAGTCGATCTCGGAGCGAAGTTCGACGTCGTCGCGAACCGTCTCGGCCAGCCGCACGAGCGAGTATACCGGCTCAGCGGCTTCGATCCCCGCTTCCCCGCACAGCAGGCCGTTGAACAATTCCCCGTCGCTGCCGGGGTGCGCACGACGGATGAGTGCCCTGCTCAAAGCCGTAAAGACGATGGCGAAGAGGTCGTTGAATAACGTGATTTCCCAACCTTCGAGAAGTCTGCCGCGCAGTGCATCAAATTCGCGGGCTAGCTCCAGGGGAGTGCGTTGTCTCAGATCACGCGTCCAAAATTCTTCATGAATGCCCTTGAACCGCCGTCTGAGGTGGCGCATGGCGACGTTCAGGGTTGCCAGATACAGCACGAAGCGGAGCGCAATGCGAATGAGGATTGGCGTCCCGGCGAACGCGCGCTTCCAGGATTGAGAGGTCGTTTCGCCGGACCCCTTCCGCACACCCATCATCTCATTCCACGCGCGCCGGTACCGATCGGCCCATGGAAGCAGATCGAACAGTTCGTACCAACTCGAGAGATTGTAGTACACTCGCCCGTCGATGTACCCGACGAGGGTCTTGAACGCCGACGCATGGGCATCGATCTGCTGCTTCGTGCCGCCAAGCCTCCGCGCGGCCCGTCCAAAAAGGGATTCGTACGCGTCCCGGACGAGTGAGAACGTCAAAGGAAGCGTGACGCCGGGATACCCCTCGACGATGTTGCTGTTGTCGAAGATGACGGGTGGCGATACGATGGCGGTGGTGACGGGCCGACTTTGTGTAATCCAGAACCGCCCGCGGTGGTCAAGGGCCCATTCAATATCTTGATCTGCGTTGCGCAGTCCCTTGATCTCCCTGCTCAATGCTGCAAGTTGCGCCAGTTGATGGTCGCGCAAGGCCGGCCGCTTCGCCAAGGCGTCCGGTACGTGCGCAACGGTCGTACCGCGCCCGTTGCGACCGAGCGTCACGCGCTGTCGTTTTCGAGCGATCTCTCGCCGAAGCACCGTTCCGTCGGGAGTGAGCAGATACGTGTCTGTACCGACGTTGCCCGAGACAGCACCTTCCCCGAGTCCGTAGCCCGCGACGACGACCAGCTCGTCCGAGCTGACAACGGGATTAGTGGTAAAGACGATGCCAGAGACTCTGGCATCGATCATCTCCTGAATGACCACCGCCATTTGGGGGAACAGCGCGCCCGAGCCGTTCCGCAGCAGGTAGGCGATCGCGCGCTCGCTGAACGTCGATGCCCAGCACGCGCTTACACGATCTACCACGTCCCGGGCGCGGACGCCGAGAAACGAGTCGAAAAGTCCAGCGAACGATGACGACGCCGAATCTTCTCCGATGGCGGATGAGCGGACCGCGAGTCGTGCGTCGGCGAGTCCGCGAGCAGCGAGCTCGCTGTGGATTGCCGCCTCAACCTCACCGGGGATCTGGACGGTGTCGAAGAGGTGTCTGATGCGGGCGGCACAGTCCGCAGTGGAACGCGGCGAGGATCCGTCGAGACCTTGTAACAGCCGTTCGACCGCAGGGCGAATGGCTGACGTAGCAACGGCGAACGCGTCTGCGCTCACACAGAACCAAGGGGGAACCGGCAAGCCGTGGCGGGTGAGGGCCAGCAGGCTCGCCGCCTTACCCCCCAACCTCGCGGGCTCACCTGCGTGGCGCTGCCCGGGAGAGAGAATCGCGCCGGTCATGCCACCAGCTCCGCGGGTTGTGACGGCAGAGTGTTTCTAGCGTGCGGCGCATTGCGCTGGTCGTCTACGATGGTTACGGTACCGACGCCGCCGTCCACACGTACTAGCTGTCCATCACGCAACCGTTTCGTCGCTTGGGGAACTGCCAGCACGGCTGGAATCCCGTACTCTCGCGCAATCACCGCTGCATGCGACAGCATTCCACCCGTCTCCGTCACGACCGCCCGCACCATGCTGAACTTCACGGTCCAACCCGGGTCCGTAAACTCGGTGACCAGGATATCGCCCTCGTGCAACCCGTCGGAGTCGAACACATCTCGGATGACCTTCACAGGACCCTCGACGACGCCCGGGCTGCCACCGACTCCGCGAATGCATAGCGCGTTGTCCACGGCGGGCGCCGCATGACAGTACCGGCGACCGATCTCGTCTGGGTTGTCGAAATTCCTAAACCCCTCGTAATATCGTCGATTCCGAATTACCGCCTCGGCCAGATAGGCGGACGAGGGGGTACCGTCGATCGCCGCGAGGATCTCACGGATTGGCAGGAAGAACACATCTCCGTTGCGACTCAGTACGCCGCGGCGGATCAGCCGGTGTTCGACCTCGAGGGTGAAACGGCGAACGTGGTAGTAGTAGTGCGTCGAAAGATCGCGCAGCTCCTCGCGCATCCAGAGGAACTTCCTGAGCTGCGTGAGCCGCCGATCGAACTGCCGCCGTCGGTGCCGCGGTAGTGTGGCCAGCAAAGACCGTCTGGCACGGTCGGCGATCTGCTGCTGGCCGTGCGCTTGCTTGTCGGGGTTCAAGGGAGCGTCGGACGCTATTAATTGCTTGATCGATGTAAAGACAGGCGTGGGATCATCGCCATTTCGGGGGAACCGCAGGTCCAGTTCGCGAGTCGCGTGGTGTTTGAAAGCCTCGATGTGAGCACGCACCAGATCCATTCCATTATCCGACGGACCGTTCCGCCAATCCGCAGCGATGGCAACAACTGGTGTCTCGATCCAGTAGCGTTGCCATTGCTCGTTCGCACGGATGCGACGGACCACCGCGACGAGACTGCGGGGTTCTCTCAGGTGGGAAAGATTGGTTAGCCCCCCAATGAGATCGGCAAACGGAACGTCCGTCCCAAGCTTCTCGAGCTGCTGGTGAAACAGGGTGGTGGCATTCGAGGTGTCGTAGATCAGATCGAAATACGTGGACTCGCTCCGAACGTACTCTTGCTTGATCAAATGACGATAGAATTTGAACAGACGATCATCAGACCAATTCGTCACGTCGAGCACGTCCAGCTCGATGAGGCGCCGCCGCTGCAGCGGCACGAAACGGTCGAAGTAGCTGAGTTGGCATTTGAACGAGCGACGCAGCCGGAAGAGAACCTTGAGTCCCCGCAAGATCGTCCGGAGGTTAGTGTGGGATTGGTATCCAGATCCCTCGTATGTCACGTTGATGCCGAGATCCTCATCGAAATCCCGTTCGACAAAGCCCGGCAGGCGCTTGAGCGCGTCTTTGACCGCCCCGACATTCCAGTACGGCCTGGCGAAGAACATCCGGCCCCAAGTCGTGGATGTGTCCCGCGCAAGCAGGCCCACGCGGCGGAGGTAGGCGGGCAACGTCCGTTCCCAAACGAGATCGTACAGTGACCACATGAGCGGAGTGCACACGTCCGAGGAGACGCCTCCGTCCCTGAAATCCGCCGTCGTCCATTCTCCCGAAATGCGGTCGACGCTCAGGGTCGTGATTGGACGGCTCTGAAGCACGTAGAGCTGGGACTGTCGGATAGCCCACTCAATGTCGACCGGACTTCCAACCTGGGCCTGGATGCGCGCCGCAACATCGGTGATCGATCGAACCTCGTGTTCCTCCAGAACCGGGCTTGCGCCTCGAATCTCTTGGCCAGTCGCGCACTCCCGGTACCAATCGTAACGATAGCAATCGGGGGTCACGGTGCCGCAGACAACGTGCTCTCCAAGACCGGCGCTCGCTTCGATCAATACCTCGGTGTCGTTGCCGCCTAGCGGGTTGACGGAGAAGGCAACGCCGCTCTTGTCCGCGCCGACCATCACCTGAATCAGGACGGCCATCGAGGAGCTGCTCAGCTCCACACCTTGATCGATCAGATAGTGGATCGCTCGATCGGAATAGAGCGACGACCAACACGCCTTGATGGCGTCGGAGATCGCATCGATCCCCTCGAGATTGAGCGCGCTATCGTAGAGGCCGGCGAAGGACGCGTCATGTCCGTCCTCCCGGGTGCCGCTGCTGCGGACCGCAAAGTGCACGTCCGGTTTCTCGGCGAGAAACGTCGAGATGGGCTCTGTAAGCGTAGGAGCGATGGTGCCGGCCCGAATGGCGAGGCGGACTGCAGCGGCGTGCTGGGACCACGCTTGGCCGTTGCGCACCGCGTGGCGGAACTCGTGGACCAGAGAGGTGAGATCATTTCGGTCCAGGAATTCGTCGAACGCCCAGGTGGTCACGCACACGCCTGTCGGCACGGGGAATCCTTGCTCCCGGAGCGCGATGAGCGACGCTGCCTTGCGCCCCACAAGATCATGGGACGGCTCGAGCTGACCGATTACCTCATCAAACGTCATCAGAAGCGGGGACTCTTTCACGTCGATCCTTTCTCGCAGGTCTGCCTGGTCGCGGCCCAGGGTCGCCCTGGACCCTCGTGATATCGGCCGATAGCTAGCCTCCAACCGTCAAGCGCCTGTCAAGTGAGCCGCTTGACGCGCTCTTGACGCCGTCGAGGTATCTCCTTGCTGACAGGAGACGACCCACGACACGGGAGGGCCGAGGATGGAGCAAAGCCAGACGATCGAGCAGATCAAACACGTCTTGGCCGAGGTCTGCGAAGTGGACCCGTCCTCGATCCAGCCGGGCGGGAAGCTGCTGGGCTACGGAGTGGATTCACTGCGGATGGTGGATCTCATTCTGTCGCTGGAGGCGGTGTTCGACATCGCGATCGACGAAGCCGATCCAACGCTCGCATCTGTGGAAACAGTGCGGGACCTCGCCGACTACGTGACCAGCCGGCAATGACCGCTACGCACCCGGAACCCGGGAACTTCGGTGAGTTCGTCAGGCCGGGGTTGATGGAGAAACTGCGAGCTCTGGGGCTCGACGTCTCCTATCACCGCGGCACCAGAGATTCCTTGTGGCACAGCAAACCGGGGGGCGAGGAAGTCGAGATCCTCGATCTCGTCGGCGGGTTTGGCTCGGGCCTCGTGGGGCACAATCATCCGGCCGTTGTGGCGCGCGCGCACGAGGTGTTGGATCAGAGCCGACCAATGCACGCCCAGGGCAGTGAGCGAGTATTCGCCGGTACGCTTGGCAAACGGATCTCCCAGTGGATCGGGCGTTGCACGAATCAGACCTACGTAGTGACGTTGGGGAACTCCGGCACCGAAGCAGTCGAAGCCGCCTTGAAACACGCAGAGCTCGAGCGACAGCACCGAGCCGCGGAGCTGCTTGACCGACTGAAGCGACGATTGGCCGACATCCAGCGTCAGCTACGCGAGGGAGCGGCCGTGCTCTCGCCCGATTTGTTTTGGGATGCGGCGGCAATGCTGCGGGTATCGCAATTCGACGATCTCCCATCTCTCTGTCGTGTCATAGAACAGTTCGCGCGGTCGACGCTCGCGCGTCCACCGATCTTCCTCGCGCTCGAGGGCGCCTTCCATGGCAAAACCATTGGATCGATCCAACTCACCTACAATGAGGAATATCGAACTCCGTGGGAGCAGATCGGTCCCGCGGTCGTCTTCCTGCCGATCGATGACGCCGACGCTGCGGCGCGGGCCGTCGAATCCGCCACCGTAACCGTCCCTGGGCTGAATACGAATGCCCGTGGCCAGGTGGTCCTCGACTCTTGGTCGTTTACCAACGTTGCTGCTTGCATCGTCGAGCCCATTCAAGGCGAAGGTGGCGTGCGGGAGATTCCCACGGGATTGCTCGAGACGCTCCGACAGGCGGCCACCGACTGCGGCTACCCCCTGATCTTCGATGAGATTCAGTGCGGCATGGGCCGGACCGGAACGTTCCTCGCCGCGGAACGCACCGGAGTGCATGCCGATTATTACCTACTGGGCAAATCACTTGGCGGCGGATTGGCAAAGACCTCAGCGCTGGCGGTCGAGCGCGAGCGATATATTCACCAGTTCGGATATCTACACACATCCACGTTCGCCGACGATGATTTCTCGAGCGCCGTTGCCCTCCGGACCCTCGACCTTCTCGAAGACGATGAGCTTCTTCGATTCTGTCAGGAGAAGGGCGCATTCCTCCTTGAACGCCTCCGGGCGCTGAAGAGCCGCTACCCCGGACAACTGCTGGATGTTCGCGGCCGCGGATTGATGATCGGTGTGGAGCTGGTTCCGAAGTTGCAGTCTCGATCGCCGCTGCTGCGGGTGTTCAGTGAGCAGGGTCTTCTCGGCTTCATCGTGTGTGCGTACTTGCTGCGCGAAGAGCGGGTCAGAGTCATGCCGACGCTCTCCGCCGCCAACACGATCCGGATTCAACCGTCGGCCTATATCAGCTACGAGGAGTTGCTGCGCGCTGTCGACGCCGTCGAGCGCGTGCTGTGCATCCTGCGGGATGATCAGGCCGGCCATCTGTGTAGTTGGCTGGTCCAGCGTTCATCGACCGACCGTCACCGTGCAAGGGGCCAACGGCCCAAGACGCGAACAGCAACGCTGAACGGCCGACATCGCGATTCGTTGGCGACGCACGTTGGGTTCCTAGCCCATTTCCTCGAGCCGGGGGATCTGCGCGAGTGGGACCCGGCGCTTTCCACGCTGAGCAATGCCGAGTGTGAACGGCTGCTGGATGGGGCAAGCAGGGTTGTCGAGCCGTTCGTGGCTGGTGAAGCGACGCTCCGCTCTCGGACGGGAGCAACCACTCGAGCCACGATATTGGGGTTGCCCCTCACGTCACAACAGATCAGCGAGCGCCTGCGCAGCGGGGATGACAGTCGCGTCCTGGAGCTGATCCGCCGAGCAGTCGACTTGGCCGCTGAGCTCGGTGTCACCGTCCTCGGGTTGGGAGGCTATACGTCCATCATCACCGGAAACTGTCAGGCGATCGATGAACGAAGGATGGCCCTGACGAGCGGCAACTCTCTGACGGCTGCAGCCGCGTTTGATGCCCTGTTTCAGGCTGCGGCCGAATTGAATCTGGAACGTCAGCACCTCGGGGTGGTCGGGGGAGCAGGGAACATCGGAACCGTGCTCGCGCAACTGGCGGCGGAGCGCGTCGACTGCATCACGCTGGTGGGCCGGCCGGGCGCAGAAACGCGTTTGCGACGCACCGTCGCGGCCATCTATGCCCACGTCTGCCGCACGGGCCGCACTTCGAACGGCGCTGGCACGATCGGCCGAATGGTTCTCGAACTGATGGGCAGAGTGTCAGTACCGGGCGGGACGGCTGCAGATTCGCCAGCGGTCGGCGCGGTGATCAGGGATCGCCTCGAAGGCGAATTGGGGGCGAACGCGCCGGTGCGCGTCGCAACCGACATAGCAGCGCTCCGGAACTGCAATCTTGTGGTTGCCGCAAGCAATGCGCCGTCACCCGTGGTGTTCCCCCAACACGTCAGTGATGGGCCCGTCGTCATTTGCGATGTCGCCGTTCCGGGTGACGTTCATGAAGCAGTGGGGACGCAGCGATCGAATGCCTTGGTGGTCCAAGGTGGGATCATCAGGGCCCCGCTCGGCCAGCAAGTGGCCATCGCGGGGATGAACCTACCGCCGGGACAACTCTACGGCTGTCTCGCGGAAACAATGCTCATGGGACTCGCGGAAATCACCGAACACTTCTCCTACGGTCCGCTGAAACCCGAACGCGTACGACAGATCGGTCCTCTTGCCCGGGAACATGGGTTTGTCGTCGAGCCGAAACCCGCTTTCAGATGATGGAGATCACTCGTGCCTAGCCCACCGAAGCATCGTGTGTACCGACCGAGCTTTCCGGCGGTGCCGGACCTGAGTTTCCGCACGAACTCGTGGCGAGCCGGCGTGCCCGAAACTGCAGATGAGCTGAAACCGCTGTACCCCACCACGACACATGCTGCGGCCGCGGCCGCGGCACTCGATCCCGGAACCGGGATCACACTCCTTGGTGAGCGAGCGGACACTGTGCCCGAGCACCGGTCTTACGCGGAAATCTTGCACGATGCCCGCCGCATGGCTCAGGGCCTCGCCGCGCTCGGCGTGCAGCGGCACGATCGCGTGCTGCTGGTGCTGCAGACCTCCTTCGAGTTTGTCAGTGCTTTCCTCGCCATCCAGATGATCCGTGCCATCCCGGTTCCCGCGTACCCGCCGGCTCGCTTGGGGTTAGACGCAGGCCTGCGGAGGCTTGGCCTCATAGCCGTGCGCTCCCGCGCCACGGTGTGCGTCACTTCGCGACTGGTGCGACCCATCGTTGGCGATCTTGCGTTCCGCGCGGCCGGGGTTCGCCATATCGTGACAGCCGAAGAGTTGCGAGCCGCGGCACCGATCGATCTGGAAACGAAGATCCAGCCGGGTGAGCCGGCCCTCATTCAGTTCACGTCGGGATCGACTGGGCATCCTCGGGGCGTGTTACTGAGTCACGCGAGCCTGACCGCGAACATGCATGCCATCGGTCAGGCATCGCGGATCAATCGGCGGGACGTCACGATTAGCTGGCTGCCTCTATATCACGATATGGGCCTGATTGGGACGCTTCTGTTCTCGATCTACTGGTGCATTCCCCTCGTGCTCATGGCACCGACCACGTTTCTCCGGCGTCCAGCGCGATGGCTGCGGGCGATTTCCGATTATCGCGGAACGCTCTCTCCGGCGCCGAACTTCGCCTACGATCTCTGCGCAAGACGCGTACAGCCCTCCGAGCGCGAAGATCTCGACCTTTCGTCCTGGCGCCTGGCGTTCAATGGAAGTGAGCGCGTAAACGTCAGGACGCTCCGTGAGTTCGAGGGGCTCTACGCGCCACACGGGTTTCGTGCTGAGTCGATGTTCCCGGTGTACGGCCTAGCTGAGTCGACCCTGGCCGTGACTTTCCCGGCTCCGGGGAGCGTTCCAACGGTCGAAACGATCGATCGCGAATTCATGAACGCCGGACGCGCCGTACCGGCAACGAACGGGCGCCCGTCTACGGCGATCGTGAGTGTCGGGAAGCGCCTGCCGGGACACCAAGTACGGATCGTGGATGAAAGCGGCGACGCGCTTCCCGACCGTCAGATCGGTCACGTTGTCGTGTCCGGTCCGTCAGTCATGCGTGCGTATTTCGCAGAGCAAGAAGCAACGGGAGAAGTGCTGCGGGACGGCTGGCTGTGGACGGGTGATCTCGGGTACCTCGTGGACGGGGTGCTGTACGTTACTGGCCGCGCCAAGGATCTCATCATCGTGAACGGACGTAACCTCTACCCGGAAGACATTGAGCGGTGCGTCGAGGGTGTGTGCGGAATCCGGCCGGGTGGAAGTGTCGCATTCGGCGTCTACGAGGAAGCCCCGGCCACGGAGCAGGTGGTGGTCGTGTGCGAAACCTCGTTGAGCGATGAGTCCGAGCGACGCCGGCTCGCGGACGCGGCCCAAGCCGCCATCTTGGAGTCCTGCGGCACACGCGTCCACGATCTCGTGCTCGTGCCACCCCGCACCATTCCGAAGACGCCGAGCGGCAAGCGACAGCGGGGCCTGTGCCGCGATAGGTACACGAGCAGGACATTGCGGCCACCCAGTGCAGGGAAGGTGGAGATGGTTTGGGTGCTCGGCCGCGCAGCTGCGGGGCTGTTCTGGATCCGGCTGCGACGACTTCGCGGCTGCTGGCGCCTCAGGAGTTGAGTTCGGGGTCAAAGACTCGTGAGGGACGCCCCGGAGACAACCGCCGCGCTCGGAGTGATCGTGCCCACCGCTAGAGGTGACAACGGCAAGACCATCGTCGCCTGGTGCCTCTACGACTGGGCCAACTCGCCATTCACGACGCTCGTCGTGACCTTCGTCTACGCCACCTATTTCACGAGAGCGATCGCGCCGAACGAGGTCCTCGGCACGGTTTGGTGGTCCCGGGCCGCCATGCTGAGCGCAATCCTCGTTGCCTTCCTTTCCCCCGTGCTCGGTGCCCTCGCCGACCGCGGGAGGCTCCGCCGTCTGTTCCTTCTCGCGGCAACCCTGGTGTGCATCGTAGCCACCACCGTGCTCACGTACATCGCGCCCGGCACGCCGAACGCCGCCCTCATTGCGCTCACGCTCCTCGTGGTCGCCAATATCGGGTTCGAGACGGGCATGGTGTTCTACAACTCTTTGCTTCCGGCCGTCGCCCCGCCCCAGAAGATCGGGCGTGTGTCAGGCTACGGTTGGGCCCTCGGCTACCTCGGCGGACTCGCGTGCCTCGTCCTAGCGTTGGTGGGCTTCGTGCAGCCCGAGGTGCCATGGTTCGGGCTGAGCAAGGAAGACGGGTTCAACATCCGGGCGACAAACCTCCTAGTGGCGGCCTGGTTCGCGCTCTTCAGCGTGCCGTTTTTTCTCGTTCTTCGCGAGGAGCGGTGTGCCGGCGTGCGCATCACCGTCGGCCAGGCGTTCCGGGAACTCTCCCAGACCTTTCGGGAGGTCCGCCGTTTTAGCGAGGCGGCAAAGTTCCTGCTAGCACGGCTCGTGTACAACGACGGCCTCGTCACCATCTTCGTGTTCGGCGGGATCTACGCCGCGGGAACGTTCGGCATGGATGCCGCCGAGATCCTCGTCTTCGGGATCGTGCTCAACGTGGTGGCTGGTGCGGGCGCGCTGGCCTCTGGATTTGTTGACGACAAGATCGGCGGGAAAATGACGGTGATGGCAAGCCTCGCGGCCCTGGCGACCGCCAGTGCGATTGCGGTGTGGGCGCCCACGCGCACCTGGCTCTGGATCGCTGGGATCCTTATCGGGATCTCCGTCGGCGCCAATCAATCCGCGAGCCGGTCACTGATGGTGCGGTTCGTGCCGGCTGAGAAGCAGGCGGAGTTCTTCGGTTTCTTCGCCTTCTCCGGGAAGTTCACCGCGTTCCTCGGGCCGCTCTTCCTCGGCCTGGCGACCCAGGCCTTCGACAGCCAGCGCGTCGGTATGGCAACGGTGTTCGGGTTCTTCGCAGCCGGTGGTCTGCTGCTGGCCAGGGTCGACGAGAACCGGGGGATCACCGCGGTCCACGGCGGCTAGCGCTATCCTCGCCCGTCGCGCCCTAAGCGGCCGCGCCCCAAGGCGGGCACACGTGTGGCGCAAATCGTACAACCGAATGTTGGGCAACCCGGCTTTCGCGAGGAGCGGCTTGAAATGCCGCCTCACGACAGTTCGGTAGTCGAGCGGCTGGCCGGTCCGTGTTGCGAAGACCAGGTTTGAGTTTTCGCACGTGACATCGGCCTGGCTTCCTCTGACGACCTGGCGTTTGCGGTGAGCTCGCAAAACACGGACGGCGGTTGGAGGCAGCACGATCGTTCGTCTGCTGAGCGCCGTCTGGGGCTCCTCAAACCGCCACCCGTCCTTGTCGCGCGTTAACACCCTTTGAATCCGGACCTTGTTGCCCTCGAGATCCGACCACTTCGGTCCGAGCGCTTCGGAGGGCCGCATCCCGGTTGTCAACAGAAGCACCCACAGGGCTTCGAAGGGCGTCTCGCACGCGGCCCGCAGAAACGCCGAGGCTTGTTCCGGCGAGAGCGCTCGCATCTCACGGCGAGGCTCGCGGGGAAGGTCCACGAGGTCAGCGGGGTTTCGCACGAGCTTTGGTAGTCGCGGAGCGCTTGCTGTGGCACCGTCAGGAAAAGTCTACATCGCGGGGGAAAATGTCTTTGTCTTTCGCTCGATCGATGATGGCGAGAGTTGTGGCATCAGGGTGGTGGAGTCTCAGGGGACGGCAGCACCCTAAGAGCTCTCATGTATCGTTGCAACCCTTGCAGCTCGCTGTACCCCGCTTCATCGTTGTGGCAGTCGGGTGGCCTTCGTGGCCCCGCTGCCGTAGTAGACGCCCCGTAGGACGCCCGGCCGACGACGGGACCGGCGGAGAGCCACCGGCGGTTCGTTCCATAGTTTGTTCGAGTCGGAGGCCCCGTTTTGATGAAACGCCTGAGCATCATTCTGAGTGTCTTGACGGTTGTCCTAGTAACGTGCTTGGCACCTGCCAATGCACAGCAATTCTACGTCGGGGGAGGACTTGGATATACGTTCGCGCTCAAGGGCTCGGGGGGTGCACGGAATATCGCGTTCTTTGTCGAACTCGAGAGTCGAGGACCGCTGGGAGTTCGTCTTGAGGGGAACGAGACCATAAGCCTCCTCTTTCTCACTGCAAACATGACGTACGCGTTTGGGTCTCGTGATGCCCAGTTACAGCCGTACTTGGTTGGTGGTTTTGGCACAGCGCTCGATATCTTCGAGCAAGGTTACACGCTCAATGCTGGAGGAGGTCTTCGGTTCAGATACCTCAATTCAAAACTGGCCCTGTTCGCGGAAGCGCGCGTGTTTCGTCTGCTCGACAGCGACCCCCCCCTGACGGGTCGGTCTACCATAGCGCCGGTCGCTGTCGGGGTTCGAGTCGGATTCTGATGCTCCCTTCGTCGTTGGTGTACCGTCCTAAGATATAGTTGAACTAAACCGCTGCGCGTGACGCGCCTGGCAGTAGGCTTGGTGAGTTGCCCACACAGGACTCCGCCATGTGTCACGCCACAATTCTCGTTGCCATCCTCGCGTTCGTGCCGCTCGCCAGCGCGACGGCCCAGGTGCCAGAACTGGGGCTGATGATGCGGGGCATGCTCGTAGTACCTGCGGCAGTAACATATTGAGGCGAGTGGACGAGCTCTTCCGTGACGAAGATTCGCACAGTTCGGGCGCCGGCCTGGAGTGCGTTGTCCATGAGTTCTGCCACAGCAGCGGCCAGACTCCGATATCCAGTGTCGCGGGCAGCGAGGATGAAGGTACGATCGGAAACAAGTGGGGTTCTCATTGGCTGTGCCTATGATGATGTGCCGCAATCTCGCAGGTTATCCCGTTGTTGCCTGTGATGGAACGCAAGAGCCGGGATTGCCCCCCAATCGCAGCCCTCGGCTTTACATGACCACTCAGATTATCTGAGTGACGACCCAAGCACTGTACTAGCGGGACGAACCCTGGCTGATTACGCTGCTCTTCATTTTCGCTTCCGCACAATGATGTCTCCTGGCTCGCACTGTAGGGCTCTGCACAAGCGATCCAGCACCTCGAAGCTGATCATCTTGGCGTTGGACTCTATCCGCGAAATCTCCCCCTGAGCCATCCCTACTCTGTCAGCGAGTTCTGCCTGCGTAAGGCCCGCGGCGATCCTTAGGTGGCGGAGTCGAGCTTCCACCGGCGTCATGATTGCAAAGAATATAGGAGAAGTCAGATGCTGACAAGTATCATATCTCTCTGATATCCCGAGCCTGTGGAGAGGGCTGCCTGGACCCGGGACCGGTTGGCGTATTCCTTTAATGCAAGAGGGAAGTATAGACAGACCCGGGTGTCCTCAGGGGGAGCGTCGGAGCGCGTATGGGGTGGATACTTGACGGCAACCGATTATGCGGCGAGTGGGGCTGGCTCCGAATGGCGGATACTGTGTACAGCGGAGTAATCTTCATGGCAACAGATGGCCGGGCAGCCAGTGATAGTCCACAGCCACAGTAGGCTGGCCCGGTGTGGGAGTCATGGAGTTCTGGCGTGAACGAGTTAGCCAGCCCGACGGAATTCCGTCATGCTCGTTTGTTACCCGAACTACACGTACGCACATTGGGTATGACCCGTGATGGTACAGACCAAAGTTATGAAGCCGTTTCCTGAAGATTCTCCGGTATTTCCGTTCCGGAGCGCCATCGTAGGCAGCTTGGAACGAGTCGCCCCAGAAAAGTCCCGAGAACTACGCGCGATACTGGAGCACCATCAAGTGCGAATTGTAATCGATCAGGATGTCGAACACTTTTTCCGCGCCCGCATCACTGATGGCCACTGCGACCTGCGGTGTTCCATATTCGGTGCCGAAGTAACCTGGGCTGCCGCATTCGCCTACGTGATGGTCCACAAGCACTTCAAAGAGTCGCGCGACCGCGACCTCATTTTTGCAGACCATCAGGACACTGAGTCCCTTCCGCAGCTATTGGAGTTTGCGTTTGACCGGCGCGTTACCGAAAGGTCGGAGCGGCCTTGGCCAGTTCACTTGCCGGCTCCCACGTTCCCTGATGCCAACAGAGGTATTGACTACGTCGACCTTGCGAGAGAGCTGTGGCTTTGCGCGATAGGCTGGATCCTTCACCACGAATTGGCCCATATCCGGCTCGGGCATCTCGAGAAGACGTTAGCGGACCTAGACGATGAGGTTGCGGCGGACAACAAGGCCACAGAATGGGTATTGGGTGGGCTTGAAGATGAAGAGATGAAAGTTAAGCGGAGCCTCGGAATGGCTATTGCAGTGGTATTGGTTGCAGGTCTCTCGCTTCACCGGGACTCCCGAGCGGCCGTCGGCAGGCGGACGCACCCTCCAGCAGGAGAACGAATCCTCCGTGCCCTCTCACATCCATCATTTGCCGATAATCATCCGGCACAGGAGTTCGCTTGCGTTGCGGTGAAGATACATCTGGATCGTTTCGGTATCCAAGCACCGGCCGGGGCATTCGAAACAGTGTCTGAGTCGCTCTCGGCATATTGCCGGCAGCTCATTGACTGGGAACTCCGCAGGACCTGAATGTCTGGACGCGCTAG
>FXBF010000097.1_pt1 | contig 25479 bp, 25 predicted proteins | sample 5335321 | NCBI WGS metagenome assembly FXBF01 (sample SAMEA103928391, study PRJEB20085) | sediment metagenome | isolation source: sediment
CAGGGCAAATGGCTTTGGGTACTTTCCCCGAAAGGAAAGTACCTCGTCCGCCGGGCGAAACAGGCATCTTAGTGATTTTAGCGTCACCGCAGGTGACACAAACTCATCGAAAAAAGAAAAAATAAATCAGGTAACCTACTAACCCAATCACCCCCACTACCCCCAAAAACCCCGGTAAACTAATCTCAGCACTTCGAAGATAAATATTATGCTGCTGGGCATAACGTTCCACGGCTTCTTTCGATTCCTTCAGCCCCATGCCGGTCCTGGTGCGTAATAATTTTATGGCCGCAAACTTGTGGCCGGCGCGGATCGCGGTGATGACTTCTTCGGGGAGTTCGCTCACAAAACTCAATCCGCCTTGTCTTTTACTTTTGCATAAAAATTCGGCTCACCCTCCGGCCGGGTCTTGAAGCGTTTGTGCAACCAGAAGTACTGCTCCGGCATATCGAGCACACACTGTTCGATCGCCTGATTCATCCGCCGGGTATCTTTCACATCATCGCCTGAGGGGAAATTCTCAAACGGGGGTTTGAAAATAATCTCATAGCCGCCACCACGCGGCAGTTGCCGGGTGGCGCAGGGGATAACAACCGCATCGGTCAATTTTGCCAAGCGACCGATGACCGAAAAGGTCGCGGCATCATTGCCGAAGAAAGGGACGAAGACCGAGTTCTTCGGCCCGGCATCCTGATCGGGCAGATAATAAAACGGTTTCCCCGCCTGGATCTCACGGATTACCGGCCGCAGCCCCTCGATATGTTCGATTAACTGGAGCTTAAAACGCTGGCGCTGTTGTTCAAACACAATGCGGAACAATTCGTTACTCGGGTGACGGAACATGGTTACCATCGGCCGGTCCTGCGACAGCCGGATACCGCCTATCTCCAATGACAGGAAATGCGGCGCCAAGAAAATGATGTGTTTATTCACCTTTAAGGCCGCCTGGTAGTATTTAAAATCCCTGAATTTAACCAGCCGGCGGATACGCTCGGGCGACGCCCACCAGGGCAGGCCGATATCAAGTAGCGCCTGGCCGAAGGCATGGAAGTGACGACGTACCAACACCTGTTGCTGTTGGTTATTAAGAAACCTGAAGCAGGCGGCAATATTGGTCTCGACGATGCGTCGCCGCGACCTGTGCAGGCGGTAGAATCCTTCACCGATTATCCGGCCGATAAACCAGATTACCGGCAACGGCAACACGCTGGCGGCCCGCATAAAAAAGAGGCCGGTCCAGCTCGACCAGTACTTACGCTTGGTTAATTCCGATCTTGCTTGCTTAGCCATCGTATGGGGAGGGTTGCTTGCCGGGACGGGTCTTGAAGAGTTTCAGGGTCCACATGTATTGCTCGGGGATATCATGGATCCCCTTTTCCAACTCTGCGTTGATCCGTCTGGCATCAGTCGCAAAATCGTTAGTGGGGAAATCTTCCAGCGGTGGCCGTACGATCATCTCATAACCGCGATTCCCGGGTAAACGACGAGTGTAACACGGCAACACGCTGGCCCCGGTGATGCGCGCAAGCTTGCTGACAGCGGTGATTGTCGCCGCCTCGGTGGCGAGGAAGGGGACAAAGATGGCGTGCTCCGGCCCCAGATCCTCGTCAGGGAGATAGTAAAAGATCTTTTTCTGTTTAATCGCCCGCACGACATTGCGTATCCCGTCGTCGCGCAGGAAGCTGATAACATGAAACCGGTGGCGGCCCCGTGCCATAAACCAGTCAATCAGGCGATCCTTGGCCGGTTTGATGAGTGCGATGATGGGGGTCTGTTCGGAAACCAGGCTACCACCGAGATCGAGGGCGGAATAATGACCGGTAAGGAGAATGATATTACGACCCTTTGCCCGCTCGGCGGTAATGTGTTCCATACCGCTGATACGGATATATTTTTTTAGGAACCCGATTCGTGCCCACCATATTAATCCATAATCCAGCAGGCACTGGACATAAACCCGGAAGTGCTGACGAATGAGCCACCCCTGCCGCCCGGCGGACAATTCCGGAAAACACATCCTGATATTAACCTGGGCGATATGGCGTCGCTTGGTGCTCAGCAGGAAAAACAGATCGCCGAGACGGGCACCGATAAAACCGGTGACACTCCGCGGCAGATAGCCGCAGACCCACATCAAGGCCAGTAACAACCAGGTCGGCCAGTACTTGGGGGCAAGGAATGATTTCTTAAATGCAGGTAAATATAGCTTATCTGCTTGGTTCACTTGGTCTGATCTGTTCCTTTTTGACTACAAAACCGGCCATTGAATTAAGCCGCATGCCTGAAACCATATATTTTAAGTATATCGTTTTGGCCCAGCCAATATCTAACAGCCATCGAGCCCGAATCGGCGCAGCTTGGCTGCCACCGTGACTGGAAATTATACAGTGTCGAATTTAATAAAAGAGTGTAGCCTACAACGTAATTCGTTAAAATCCCCTCATTTATCCGACATCTTTGGCAACAGGGAACCGCCCAGGGCCTGATTGGTCATAACCTTGAATAATGAATAACAAAGTTAATAACCATCGCATAGTCCGCTATGCCGAATGGGTGATTCGCTGGCGCTGGCTGATCCTGATCGGAACATTTGCGTTCGTGTTTGCCGCCGCCAGTGGCGCCCGCCTGCTGCAGTTCAGTACCGATTACCGGATTTTCTTCAGCAAGGAAAACCCCCAACTGCTGGCCTTCGAGGCGCTGCAGAACACCTTTACCAAAAACGATAACATCCTGTTTGTCCTCGCCCCTCAGGATGGCAAGGTATTTACCCGCAAGACCCTGACCACGGTCGAGTGGCTGACAAAACAATCCTGGCAGATCCCGTTTTCGAGCCGGGTCGATTCCATTACCAACTTTCAGTACACCCGCGCAAGGGGCGATGACCTGGTGGTCAGCGATCTCATTGAAAATGCCAATAGATTCAGCGAAACCGACCTGAAACGGGTACAAAAAATCGCCCTGGCGGAACCGCAGTTACTGAACCGTCTGATATCACCGACTTCACATGTCACTGGCGTAAACGTCACCATTGTCCTGGCAGGCAAATCGCCCACAGAGGTGCCATCGATCGCCGCCAAGGCGCGCGCGCTCGCCAAAGAAGTCGAGACCCGTGATCCCAATATAAAGGTCTATCTCACCGGCATTACCATGATGAACAATGCCTTTCCCGAGATTTCCAAAAAAGACCAGGTCACTCTGATACCGATTATGTACGGCATTGTCATCCTCATTCTCGGGGTCCTGCTGCGCTCACCGCTGGCGACCTTGGCCACCCTGGTCGTTATCGCCATGGCCACGGCCACTGCCATGGGGATAACCGGCTGGCTCGGTATCAAGCTCTCTCCCCCAACCATGTCGGCACCGACTATCATTCTCACCCTGTCCATTGCCGACAGTGTTCACTTCCTGGTAACGATGTTTAGTGAGATGCGACGGGGGAAATCCAGGCATGATGCCATTATCGAAAGCCTGCGGATCAACCTGGGGCCGATTTTCCTGACTAGCGTGACCACAGCAATCGGCTTCATGAGCATGAATTTCAGTGATGCCCCGCCTTTCCGGGACCTGGGCAATATCACTGCTATCGGTGTCATGGCGGCTTTTGTCTACTCGATCATGTTTTTACCGGCGGTTATGTCATTGTTGCCCTTACGGCAACGAAAGGACCATACTTTTGGCTCCCGCACCATGGAACGCTTTGCCGATTTCGTCGTGGCGCGAAGACATCTCCTATTCCGGAGTATGGCAGTTGTCATTGTTGTACTGATCGCGTTCATCCCGCGGAATGAACTCAATGATGAATTCGTTAAATATTTTGACAAAAGCGTCCCCTTCCGTGCCCATGCAGACTTTGCGGTGGAGAACCTCACCGGCATTTACCTGATTGAATATCGATTGGATTCCGGCGAGGCCGGCGGTATCAGCAAACCGGCCTTTCTGAAACAGGTAGCTGCCTTCAGCGACTGGTATCGCCGGCAACCGCGGGTCATGCATGTCAACACCCTCACAGATACCATGAAACGGCTCAATAAGAACATGCATGGGGACAATCAAAGCTATTACCGTCTGCCTGAGCGCCGTGATTTAGCCGCCCAGTATCTATTACTGTATGAGATGTCGCTGCCTTTCGGGCTCGATCTGAATAATCAGATCGACGTCGACAAACGCTCGACCCGGATGACAGTCACCCTGGAAAATATGTCCTCCAAGGAACTGTTAGGGCTTGAGGACCGGGCCCAACAATGGCTCAAGACCCATACACCAAATATGTACACCAAGGGTGCCAGCCCATCGATCATGTTCGCTTTTATCGGTGATCGTAATATCCGCAGCATGCTCATCGGCACGACCCTGGCGCTGATATTGATTTCCGCACTCATCATGATCGCCATGCGCAGTTTCAAGATCGGGCTCATCAGTTTGATCCCCAATCTGATCCCGGCCGCTATGGCATTCGGTCTCTGGGGTCTATTGGTGGGCCGGGTCGGCCTGTCCTTATCGATCGTCGCCGCCATGACCCTGGGCATCGTCGTCGATGACACCATCCATTTCCTGAGCAAATATTTGCGGGCCCGGCGCGAACAGGGCCTGAATGCCGAAGATGGGGTACGTTACGCCTTCCATACCGTCGGCACGGCGCTTTGGGTAAATTCTGTCATTCTAGTTTCCGGCTTTGGCATTCTGATATTCTCGGCTTTTGAGCTCAATTCCGGGATGGGTAAAATGTCTGCCATTACTATTACCCTGGCGCTAGCAGCAGATTTTCTGTTCCTACCGCCGTTGTTGATGATGCTTGAGAGGAAACGTAATGAAAAAACTGGTTCTGATTCTTCCCCTGATCCTGCTCTCACCTGAGCTCCCTGCCGCCACACCGGTGGAAGTGAAGGGGTTTGCCATCGCCAAGGAGGCTGATCGGCGCGACACCGGTTTCAAGGATTCGACCTCAAATCTCACCATGATCCTGAAAAACCGGCATGGCCAGACGAGCACTCGCCAAATCCGCAACCGCATTCTGGAAATTACCAGCGACGGCGATAAGAGCATCTCGATCTTTGACGAACCCGCCGATGTCAAAGGCACGGCCATGCTGACCTTCAGCCACAAGACCGGCAACGATGATCAGTGGTTATATTTGCCGGCCCTAAAGCGGGTCAAACGGATTGCCTCGGCCAACAAGTCCGGCGCCTTCATGGGCAGTGAATTTGCCTTCGAAGATATCTCATCCCAGGAGATAGAGAAATACACCTATGAATATATCAAGGATGAAAAATGTGACGACCAGTTTTGTTTTGTCATCGAACGACGTCCGCGCTACAAGTACTCCGGCTACACGCGGCAATTGGTATGGGTGGATAAAAAATACTACCGGGCGATGAAGATCGAATATTATGACCGTAAAAACGAACTGCTAAAGACCCAGACCTTCAGTAATTATCGGCAATATCTCGGTAAATTCTGGCGCGCCGGGGAGATCTTCATGCAAAACCACCAGAGCGGTAAGAGTACGCGGCTGCTGTGGACCAATTTCAAATTCCGTACCGGCCTGACCAATCGCGATTTTGATCGAAACAGTTTAAAGCGAGCGCGCTGAATCAGACCCTCGGGACGACTGTAATGCCACTGATAAATTTAAATCCCCCATGGCCATCCGGTTTTAATATCGCCCAGATATCTTTTTTGCCGCTATCGACGAGGGAATCGCGCCCAGCTCCAGGGCGATATTGAATATACCGACCCAGTGAGCCAGGCGCCTGCGGCGCCAGTCTTCCCCGGTCATCCAACCCCCTTTGATCGGCATTCAGTAATATTTTGGATGCCAATTCTACTAATCTATTGAAAACAAACATATAAATATTTACGATTCAGGGCTTGAAATCTGTGCATATACACACTATAATCTGTGTATATGCACAGTAAACGGGCGTAATGACACAAGCGGCAACAAATCCCATTGAGGCCAAGGGGCCGGACTGCATCAACCTGCAGATGTTGCGGGCCAGTCACTACATCATGAAGGCCTTTGATGAGGCCTACCGGCCGTTCGGAATCCGGTCAACACAGATGCCAGTGCTCGGCGCAGTATCGCGTCTACAGCCGGTAACGATACGCCAGGTCGCCGACGAGCTCGTGTCAGAACGGAGTGTGATCAGCCGTCGGCTACAGGTGATGGTGAAAAATGGCTGGGTTAAGGAGGACGCCTCGACGACTGGCAAGGAAAAGACCTTTACCCTGACGAAACGCGGTCAGGCCCTGGTTGACCGTATACAGCCGGCCAAGGCCGCTGTACAACAACGGCTGCTCGCTGCCCTGAATCCGGCGGAACACCAATTGCTACTATCGCTGTGCAGCAAATTCAAGACAGCGGCAGAAACAGACACCAACGTGTAACAATTTAACTCAGGAGTAATCATCATGTTTGTTATGAACCAAACGCATTACCAGACAATAGAATGCCCGGAAGCCAAACAACTCATTGAAGAGGCCAATGCCCAGCTGGTTGACGTCCGCACATCCAAAGAACACGCCCAAGGCACAATCCCCGGTTCGGTTAACCTGCCTTTGCAAGTGATTCATCTTGAACATGGAAAACTGGATAAAGAACGCCCGGTAATTGTTTACTGCCGCAGCGGCAAGCGCAGCGCTATGGCCAAAATGGTGTTGGAAAATTTCGGTTTCGATGCGGTCCATAATCTTGGCGCTATCAATAAATACCTGACCTGTTGAGTAACCCCACTTAACCGTTACCTTGCCAGGTACAAACTAGAGTATTCCGGATGTCAGCACACCCCAATCGTAAACGGTGCGAATGGGCCGGACACGATCCGCTTTATATCGCCTATCATGACAAGGAATGGGGGGTGCCGGTCTACAATGACCGCAAACTGTTTGAAATGCTGATCCTGGAGGGGGCCCAGGCGGGTCTGAGCTGGATTACTATTCTAAAAAAACGGTCAAACTATCGGCGTGTCTTCGATCGCTTCGATCCAGTCAAAATCGCGCGCTATCAGCAAAGCAAGATCAATACACTCCTGAAAGATCCCGGAATCGTCCGTAACCGCCTGAAGGTTGCGGCGACGGTACAAAACGCCCGCGCCTATCTGGAGATCAGGGAACAGGGGAATCGTTTCAGCGACTTCCTGTGGCAGTTTGTCGACGGCGAGCCGCGGATAAACCACTGGAAGAAACTATCGCAAATCCCTGCCAAAACCACTGAATCCGATGCCATGAGCCGGGAGTTGAAAAAGCGCGGATTTAAATTCGTCGGCGGTACGATCTGTTATGCCTTCATGCAGGCCGTGGGTATGGTCAATGACCACGTTACCGGCTGTTATCGTTATCGCGAACTCAAGTAAGAAGGGCGATTACACATTGATGTGTGCTTAAGTCAGATCATTCATCGCCACTGGCAAATATAAAACTGAATTCACCCTCATTGACATCCACTCTAATCTGGCCTCCATGCCCCTCGGCATAGGCGAGCCAGCCGGGCTGGTGTTGGCATTCCGGTACTTCCGGATGTTCCTGTTGTTGTTGGCCGTCGTACCAGGCGATGAGCATGGGGCTGGGCAAAATATCCTGGATGGACTCTTCAGCCTGGCGGCGAGCGATGGCGAATGTCAGCGGTGACGTCCCAATCGTAATTGATTTCGTCTCCATATGATCCTTCCCGATGAATGGTTTCGTCAGCACTAATTTACCTATTATCCTGACAAATCTGGCCGATGGTATCGTTGACGCGCATCAAATATCGGCCTGCTCGTGCAACTCGCTTTGTCGGAAAATCAAAACCCGAGAGTTGCAAACGGACGGAAACTAGACAGTATTCGCCTGTCTGCTACCGTTCATCTGCTCTCCACTGGAAAGCGGCATTAACATCATATATCTGTTGTATTACACTAGATCGCAAAATTTCGAACTACATACAGGATGTTACCCATGAAAAAACTCCGTCTGCTCATTGGCTTACTCGCACTGTTCGGCATTGCCCTACCGGTATCAGCGGCAAAAAATCTCGATAACCTGGGGAACCTTTCACAAGCGCAATTCAAATTGCTGTCCGAGGACCTTGGATCTTCCCTGAGCTATAAGGCCATCATCCCGGCAGAGTCGACCGGGCTGAAAGGGTTTGATATCGGCTTCGAAGTCACCGGCACCAACCTCGTCAACTCGGACATCTGGGCCAGCGCCAATTCGACTGGCAGCGCCCCAAGTACGCTCTATATCCCCAAGATCCATTTAAATAAAGGCCTGCCGTTTCGGATCGACCTCGGCTTTTTTGTTGGTAAGATCCCCAGCACCAATATGAAGATCAATGGATTTGAGATTCGTTATGGCATCGTTAAGGGGGGCACGCTCAAGCCTGCGGTCGGTATCCGTGCTACCTATACCAAACTCAGCGGCGACGATAACCTCGATCTCACTACCAAGGGGCTGGAGCTTACCATCTCCAAGGGATTTACGGTGATCACACCCTACGCCGGCATCGGGGTAATCAGGACTGTGAGCAAACCTAATGCCTCCACCGGACTTGTTAATGAGACCTTCAATCAGACCAAGACCTATGTCGGCGCTAATTTTAATTTGGGTATACTTAATATTGCCTCCGAGGTAGACAGGACCGGTGATGCAAAAACAGTGGCGATAAAATTCGGTTGGCGATTCTAGTCGATCTATCAAACAATGGAGTATGACTGATGAAACACATTACTGTACTGGGCCTTGTCATTGGTCTTTTAGTATTCGGGCAGGTTGCTGTCGCAAAAACTACGATTAAAGGATTACTGAAGAAAGGTGGCCAGGTCGTTGCGCTCGATACGGCCCTGGAGCCTAAATCGAAAAATCAGGTCAAACGCATCTGGATTCAACGCGGCAAGGATCTCTGGATCTGCTTCGCATTGAAACCGGACAAGAGTTATTGCGAAAAACAAAAATAATTAAAGGAGTCGGTAACATCTTTGTATGATGCTACCGACTCCCTTGTCTTGAGGATTTCTAAGTATAACTAATCGATACAACCTTGGGGTTCCGGTAGGCCGGCGATACGGCTGCCCTGCTTCGCCGGGCCATCCGGAAACAATTCGTATAAGTACTTCCGACTGCTCTTGGATTTGCCGAATTGCTCTTTGAGATGATCCCGCAACAAGCGAATCATCGGCGCGATGCCATATTGGGAATAAAACCGGCGTAAATAGCGGATCACTTCCCAGTGCTCGTCGGTCAGGGTAATTCCTTCCTGTTTCGCCATATATTCGGCAAGCTCTTCATTCCAATCATCGAGGTGGACCAAATTGCCAGTTGGGTGGACCATGACAATTTTACCACCGAATTCAAACTTATCCGTCAGGTGGGCCTTATCGCTGGTTTTCTGCACCGACTGAATATGACGGGTCTGCTCCAGCTCGGCATCAAGCTTCGGTATCGGGATCCCGGCGATTTTTGTCGCCTGAATCATTACACCTTTCGAAAATAACCGTTCCAGGTAGTCATCCTTTGCCTTATCCGGGCCATAGGCCTCGGCAATCTTTTTCTTCAACAGCTTGCGGATCGGTGAGGTATTGTAATCCTTATAATATTCGCGCATCAGTCGAATGATTTCCCAATGCTCCTCAGTCAGGTGTAAATCTTCGCGTGCCGCCAGCGCCTCAGCCACATTTTCATTCCAGTCATTCAGGTTTTCCAATTGGCCGTCGGTCAGCAGCTCATAACTTACATTTTTTACATTAAGCTTGGTCATGGCATTGTCTCCAGATTCTTTCGGCTCTCTGGGGAAAATACTGCAATATTCACACCATATATTTACTCAAAACACCGTCTTGGAACGTATGTTAACTCACTGTTTTTAAGCTGATTTTTTGCCTAAATGGGGAATTATTGCTGACCACCTAACAGTGGGGTTAATGCCGCTTTGCGCCGATAGACAACAAAATTTCGGCATACATGGCCCAGGATACCGCTAGTAGCCATACCCTGATCTGCTATGATTAGCCTCATCACATCTACACCCATACACGCCTAGTAATCCGCTGGTATCATTTGCGCGCTACAGCACCCATGACCGTAGATATCCATCCCAGAAACAATAAGTGAGACAGTCGACGATGCAAATCAGCAAAGACAAAATAGTCGCCATTGACTACACCCTGAAAGATGACAGTGGCAAAGTTATCGATAGCTCCAAAGATCGCGAGGCCCTGGTCTATCTCCACGGGTTCGACAATATTATCCCCGGCCTGGAAACCGCCCTCGAGGGCAAGGTTGCTGGCGACGAACTCTCGGTAACGGTTTCCCCAGAAGAGGCCTATGGCGAGCGCGATCAATCCAAGGTCGTTGATATTCCCAGGGGTCGTTTCGGTGACACGGATGTCCAGGTCGGCGCACAGTATCACGCCAGTGGACCCGAAGGCGGGTCAGTTGCCGTCACCGTGGTGGAAGTCAAAGACGACAGTATTGTCGTCGACGGCAACCACCCATTGGCGGGGATACAACTCAATTTTGATGTCAAGGTAGTCGAGATCCGTGATGCCGCCGAAGAAGAAATCGCTCACGGACATGTCCATGGGCCTGGCGGCCATGAGAACTAAGCGGTGACAACCATAAAATCAAACCTAAACCGGCCGGAAGACCATAAGAGCAAAGCTCGCCAATACCAGGAGCAAGGCTGGCTGGCCTAGCAATAAGCAGAAACTCATATAACGCAGATATGTTATCGGCAATAGTGTTCTGCTAGACTTTCCAATCAATCTTCATTGGGGCCGTAGCTCAGTTGGGAGAGCGCAGCAATCGCACTGCTGAGGTCAGGGGTTCGACTCCCCTCGGCTCCACCATACTCAGGTTCACAAGCCGCTAACCGTGCATTATTAATACTGTCAGTTTTGTTTTCTTGGCGGTTCTGCGTTATGCTTCCGGCCTCCCGCAGACAGGGTCAACCGATGCGGGTCTGAACAATCCCGAACACTGCGAACCCTCCGGGCACAACCGTAGCAACGGTATCGCCTGTTAATGCTTTATTAGTATGAAATCATTGGTACACGGGCTTCATTTCAACAATATTCGTGGCGACATCTACGGTGGCCTGACGGCGGCGGTGGTCGCCCTGCCTCTGGCGCTGGCCTTCGGTGTCTCTTCGGGAGCCGGTCCGATTGCCGGCATCTATGGGGCCATCTTTGTCGGTTTCTTTGCTGCCCTCTTTGGCGGCACCCCGGCCCAGGTCTCTGGCCCGACCGGTCCCATGACCGTTGTCATGGCCCTGGTGTTCACAAAGTTCACCGGTATGTTTCCCGACAACCCGGCCACCGGCGTCGCTATGGCCTTTACCGTGGTAATAATCGGCGGGGCATTTCAGATCCTGTTCGGTGTCTTCCGTATTGGCAAATATATCAACCTGGTTCCGCACCCGGTGACATCCGGTTTCATGAGTGGCATCGGTATCATCATTATCCTGTTGCAATTGGGCCCGCTCCTGGGTCATGCAACCCCGGCGGGTGGCCCGCTGGCAGCGGGTAAATCCCTGCCTTATTTTCTGACCGATCCGGTTACCGATGCCGTCATCCTGGGGCTAATATCACTGGCGATCGTTTATTTCCTGCCGAAAAAACTAAACAAGATCCTGCCATCGCCACTGTTGGCGCTGATCGTCGGTACGATCGCCTTACTGGTGTTCTTCCCGGAAGGTAAGGCGACTATCCTGGGCGATATACCCACCGGCATACCGAACCCGCAGATGCCGACCTTCACCCTGCCGCTGCTGGGGGAGATGCTGAAGTCCGGCCTCATACTGGCGCTGCTCGGGACAATCGATTCCCTGTTAACTTCATTGGTGGCGGATAATATTACCCGCAGCCACCACGAATCCGACCGCGAACTCATCGGCCAAGGCATCGGCAATATGGCCGCCGGGCTCTTCGGCGGTCTACCCGGGGCTGGCGCCACCATGCGTACTGTGGTCAATGTCCGCGCCGGCGGCCAGACGCCGATATCCGGCGCCCTGCATGCGATCATTCTGCTGGCCGTGGTCCTGGGGGCCGGCGGTATGGCCAGGTACATCCCGCATGCGGTCCTCGCCGGCATACTGATCAAAGTCGGCACCGATATCATCGATTGGGACTACCTCAAACGATTGCACCGGGCACCCAAGGCCGGTGTGGCCATCATGTTTACCGTGTTCTTCATTACCGTATTTATCGATCTCATTACCGCCGTCGGTATCGGTATGGTCATGGCCGCTTTCCTGTTCCTGAAGCGCATGTCCGACCTCCAGGTCGAGAGCATCACAGCCATTACCGAACCGCATGCAGAAGCCCCACTGACGGCTCACGAAGCTGCGATCCTGAAGGAGGCCGACAACCAGATCCTGCTGTATCACATCGAAGGGCCGCTGAGTTTCGGTGCCGCCAAAGGTATGGTGCGGCGGCTGGCCGCATTCAAGCACTACGAGGCGCTGATTCTGGATTTGTCCGCTGTACCGTTGATCGACTTCACTTCCTCACGCGCCATCGAAGATATGATCGTTGATGCCCAGGGGAACAAACGCGGGGTCTTTCTTGTCGGTATCCGACCGAGAGTGAAACGTTTCCTGAAAAAACAGAGGATATTGCAGCTAGTCGAAACGGATCATATCTATCGCAACCGTCAGGACGCCTTGTGCCATGCCGCCAAAACTATCAATATCGATCCCGAAATCTGCCGTCCCTGATTATTCTAAATACTGCCGAAACTAACTCCTTATAGACATACTGGAAGAGGTTTTCAAATAAGGATCGATCAATCTTTTTTGTCAGGCTTCTTTGCACCCCGGCGTTCCGTGTAGTGGGTGACCTGATCCTTTGCCGGGGTGTTGATTCTGCCCTCCAGGGCCGCACCCTCGGCTATCGCCACTGCGGGCGCAGCGAGATTCCCGGTCACACGGCCGGTCGCATGTAATTCGATTTTCTCGCGTGCCTGGAGATTGCCATCGACGCTACCGGCAATGATGACCACGTCGGCAAGGATGTTACCCCGCCAGTGACCGCCTGCTTCAATATAAAGTATGCCTTTTATATCGCACTCACCGATGATGGTGCCGCGGATAGCATGGTGGCCAACACCACTTAACTTGCCTTCGAGCACCGCCTCTCCGCCAACCTGGGTATCAAAGGTCGCGATGTTATCGAAGGTGCGGCGCTTCTTCTTCTTGAACATGGTATTCCTTTCCTTCTTGCGATCGGGCCTTGCATCTACTTGGAATCATAGTGTGCATCCCTTGAAAACGACAGCCTGACATGACCAAGAAATCGCATTTTTATCAAAAATACCGGCATTTCCATATCTGATGGCAAAATCGATGTTTAGGCCAGGATGGCTTGCGTGGAGACAATTCTCGCCTATGATTTTAATAGGGAAATTCAGACATTTGACAGGTGATCCATGGTCACAGTCACAGACGATGAAACCAAGGACGATACCCCCAGCAAGCGCTATCGGGTACTCATTGTCGATGACTCTGAGGGCATCCGCGATACCCTGATGATTGCATTGAGGCGCGAGGGCTACGCAGTAACCGTCAGCGGTGAGGCCCAAGAGGCCCTGGAACTCATTAACACCTCCCAATTTAATACCATCCTGCTGGATCTAAAACTACCAGGCGAAATAAGCGGACTGGATATCCTCAAAAATATCCGCGAACAGCGGTCACTGCTTGATCTGCCGGTCATCATCATCTCCGGCACCGGGAACGAAGACACCGTGGTCACGGCCCTGCGTCAGGGCGCCAACGACTACCTCACCAAACCCTTCGATATGCATACCGTGCGCGCACGGGTCAAGACCCAGCTCACCCTGAAGCAGCTCAAGGAGTTTAACGATCGCCTCCTGCGAACCGCCAGCCACGATCTCAAGAAACCGGTGATGCTTGTGCTGGATGTGGCCCGGCAGCTGCAAGAACACTGCCCACCGGGCGCGCCGATGACAGAAGATGGCCATTCGTCCCTGAACCTGCTGCGCGAATCGGGCGAATATATGCAGCGGATCATCGAGGGGTTGCTGGACATTCGCTCAATTCATGAAGGCCAACTGCCAATTAACAAGACCCCCACCGACCTGGGTGCGATCGTGCGGCAAACGGTCGTGCGTAACAGTGATTACGCCAAAAGCAAAGGCATCGCCCTGGAGTTAAATTTTACATCAGACATACCGCATATCATGGCGGACGATCTTCGTATCATGCAGGTGCTGGACAACCTGATCGGCAATGCCATCAAGTTTTCCCCACCGAAAAGTCGCACGGTCGTGTCCACCCGCGCCGAGAACGGTTCGCTTATCTGTGAGGTCAGCGATGACGGTCCCGGGATCGCCGGTGACGACGCGGAAAAGCTCTTTACCGAATATGTCAGATTAAAAAATGCACCTACCGGCAAGGAAAAGAGTTCCGGCCTCGGTCTGGCCATTTGTAAGGAACTGATCACTCTCCACGGCGGCGAAATCGGTGCCCGCAACAACCCCACGGGTGGCGCCACTTTCTGGTTCAAACTGCCCGTTAAATAAACCCTAACTTTGTGCTGGCAGGCTGCAAGCGTAAACATTTTTCATCTACCAAGGGGTCATCCTTGCACGGATAATTCATTTATCTGGCCTGGATGGCCTTGCCAGTACCCTGATCTTTTTGATCATAGCGGGGTGGTCCCATTCGCGATCACCGTTGGCGCGATAGACAATGCGGCCACCTGGGTCGACGACAAAGGTTGTCGGCAGGCCGATGACGGGCCATTGCTTGATGACTTTGGAATCGATATCCATTAACAACGGAAAGTTAACTGGATATTCCACCGAAAAGGTAAAAATTGTATCGGCCTTTTCGCCGACATTAATGGCCAATATGATTACATTGGCGGATTTAAGTTTTTTACTGGCGCGTTCCAGAGATGGCATTTCATAGCGACAGGGCGGACACCATGATGCCCAAAAATTAACGATAACAACACGACCCCGGTAACTGGATAAATGATGAACTCGGCCATCGATATCCTTGAGGGTAAACTCAGGCGCCCTGGGATTTTTCGGCACAGCATGCAGGGTCTGGGCCTTTCCCGCCTGAACAAACCCGGTCCAGGACAGCAAGAGCAATATGGGAATCAGTCTATGGTAAGGGTATTTATGGGTGCGTCTGAGATAGTGTGGCACTCGCTCGATTTGGTTGTTGCATGACATTTCTTTTTTTGTCTTAGGCGACAATCCTAATATAACTTTCTACAATCCATTTATAAAATTTCGTTGGCCTCAAGTAATACCGCATGGGCCGCGGCCAAACGGGCGATAGGTACCCGCGGCGCCGAGCAGGAGACGTAGTCCAGGCCCAAGCGATGACAGAAGTGGATGGACTTGGGGTGACCACCATGTTCACCGCAGATACCGACAGTCAAGTCCTTGCGGGTACCGCGTCCCCACTCGATAGCCAGGCCCATGAGCTTTCCCAGACCCTTAATGTCCAGGACCTCAAAGGGATTGTCCTGGAGGATGCCGGTCTCGTTATACATGGGTAGAAATTTATTCTCTGCATCCTCGCGAGAAAAGGAAAATACCGCCTGGGTCAGGTCATTGGTACCGAAGGAAAAAAAGTCCGCCACCTCGGCAAGCTGGTCGGCGCGCATACAGGCACGCACGACCTCGATCATGCTGCCGAACTTGAAGTCGAGTTTGAGATCGTGCTCCTTTTCGACCTCGGCCTTGATGGTATCCACGTAGCCACGCACTCGTCTGATCTCTTGGGCAGTACAGACCTGCGGCACCATGATTTCAGGATGGACATCAATGCCTTCCTTGACGCACTCGGCAGCGGCCTCGAGAATGGCACGGATCTGCATCGAATAGATCTCCGGAAAAGTAATCCCCAGACGCACTCCGCGGTGGCCGAGCATGGGGTTGATCTCATGCAGGATCCGCACCTTTTTCAGCATTGCCTCATTTTTCTTAATGGCCTCATTCACCAACCGGCTGTCAGTAAAGACCTTGTCGGCCTGCCGTCGCTTGGGTATTTCCGACTCTGTTTTACCCTCCGGGTAAAGTAGTTTGCTCATCTCGGACAAGGCCCCCATACCGCGAGTGGTTTGGTGCAGGTGATGGAGGTCCTCCAACTGCTCCTGCAGATGCTGTTCCGAAGGCAGGAATTCATGGATGGGCGGGTCCAGCAAACGGATGGTGACAGTCCGGGGTGACATAACTTTAAACAAGGCCTTGAAATCAGAGCGCTGGATCGGCAGCAACTGGTCCAGGGCACGCTGGCGCTGTGCCTTGTCGTCGGCCATGATCATTTCGAGCACGATGGGCAGGCGGCCAGTGGCATTGAACATGCGCTCGGTGCGGCACAGGCCGATGCCCATGGCGCCGTATTTCAGGGCACGATTGGCGTCTTCTTCGGTGTCGGCATTGGCCATGACCTTCAGCCGTGCGGTATCGTCGGCCCATTCGAGCAGGGTCTCGAGTTCGCTTGAAAAGTCGGCCTCGACCATCGGTACCTCACCGAGATAGACCTTGCCGCTGGTGCCGTCGATGGTAATGAGATCGCCCTCTTTAAGGGCAGTCTCGCCGACAAAAGCCTCGCGTAACTGCACATTCACATGGATGCCCTCGGCCCCGGCGACGCAGGGCTTACCCATCCCGCGGGCCACCACCGCCGCATGTGAGGTCTTGCCGCCGCGGCTGGTGAGGATCCCCTGGGAGGCGAAGAAACCGTGAATGTCCTCGGGTTTGGTCTCCTCACGCACAAGGATGATGCGCTGCCCCTGCCGGCCCAACTGCTCGGCACGATCGGCGTCAAAGACAATATGGCCGCTGGCGGCCCCCGGTGAGGCAGCCAGCCCCTGGGCGATCGATTCCGCCCGGGCAGTGGGATCCAGACGCGGATAGAGCATCTGCACCAGGTGGTCAGGGTCGATCCGCAAAAGCGCCTGCCGCTTGTCGATCAGACTCTCTTGTTCCATTTCCACCGAGGTCCGGACCATGGCGGTGGCGTTCATCTTGCCGTTACGCGTTTGCAGGCAGTAGAGCACGCCCTTCTCTATGGTGAATTCGAAATCCTGCACCTCCTTATAATGGTCTTCCAGTTTGTCACGCAGCTCCTCGAGTTGCCGGTACAGGTCCGGCATTTCCTTCTCCATTTGCTGGATCGGCTTGGGTGTGCGCACGCCCGAGACCACATCTTCACCCTGGGCATTCAAGAGGTATTCGCCATACAGGCTGTTCTCGCCGTCGGCCGGGTTGCGGGTAAAACCGACACCGGTAGCACTGTCGTTGCCGCGATTACCGAAGACCATGGCAACGACATTGACCGCCGTGCCATTGGCCATCGCCGGGGTGATATGAAACTCCCGTCGGTAATCGATGGCACGCTTGCCCTTCCAGGAGTTAAAAACCGCCTTGATGGCCACCTCCAACTGCTCGTAGGGGTCATCCGGAAACGGCCGGCCGGCCTCCTGCTGCACTACTTTCAGGAAACTGTCACTGATCTCCTGCAGATCATCGGCCGACAGCGCGATGTCCTCTTTGGCGCCGACCTTTTCCTTGATGGCATTGAACTGTTCGTCGAATAACTCGTCTTCGACACCCAGGGCGATCTTGCCGAACAGCTGGATGAAGCGGCGGTAGGCGTCATAACCGAAACGGGGATCGCCGGTCTCTTTGATCTCGCCGGCGAGGGTAGTGGCATTCAGGCCGAGGTTGAGGATGGTGTCCATCATCCCCGGCATGGAGATGGCCGACCCGGAACGTACCGATACCAGCAATGGATTGTCGCCATCGCCGAAGCCCTTGCCGGTAGCCGCCTCCAGGGCATGCATGTGTTTTTTTACATCATCCATGAGACCGGCGGGTAGTGCTTGATCGGCGGAGTCCAGGTAAGTCAGGCAGGCCTCGGTGCTGATCACGAACCCCGGGGGGACATTGAGACCGATCTGGGTCATCTCACACAGATTGGCGCCCTTGCCACCGAGGAGCTGCTTGTTCTTACCCTCCCCTTCCTGAAAGGAGAAGACATATTTCGTTTTCCGCGGGTTCTTTGTCATCGTTATGTCCCCCTTGATATGTGGACGGATTGCAGCGCCGGAAGGAAACGGAAAACGCCGAATAGGGAAATGATAATACTTAATACATATGTGTGGAAAGTCGGGCCTGCAACTGCTGCCGCAATATCCGGTTTTTACAGTGTTATTAGCGTCGACGAAACAGGTTCGTAGAATTAATAAATTAAACAATCCCTGTCACAATTTGACATAGTGACGGATTATCAGGCAAGAGAACACTTGATATCGATCAATAACTGCTGTTTCATAATGTGGTTAAGTTAGATATTCGGAAGACTAGCGTAATCAACTAGTTGCCGACTTTGGGCCGGGGAGCAGGAAGGCATGGCGGCAGCATGGTCAGGTCACAAAAGTATGCCCATCCAGGAACAGGGATCGGCCGCCGCGCTATTGACGACAGTCAAGGAGCTGACGGCCGAGCTCCATCCGCATCAACCCGCGCACCTGACCGTAAACCTGGACAGCCGGCTCGACAAGCACCTCGGTCTGGACAGCCTGGCACGGGTTGAGCTGCTCGCCCGGATCGAAAAACTTTTCGGGATTGCCTTACCGGAGCGGGCATTCACGGATGCGGAAACACCGCGCGACCTGCTGCGGGCCGTACTGAGCGCCAGCGGAGCCAAGGCTACCCGCCCCACTGTACCCATCAGCAAACCCCCACTAGGCGAGACAGAGGGCACGCCCCAGACTGCACAAACCCTGGTCGATATCCTGGACTGGCATGTCACCGTCCACGGCGACCGACCACATGTCCAGCTCTATAATAACGAGGGCACGGGCGAGCTCATTAGCTATGCCCAACTTCGAGATGGCGCCTCAGCCGTCGCTGCGGGTTTGCAGCACCGGGGGCTGCAGCCCGGTGACGCGGTCGCGATCATGTTGCCGACAGGTACTGATTATTTTTTCAGTTTCTACGGGATTCTGTTGGCCGGCGGCATCCCCGTCCCGATCTACCCACCGGTCCGCCTGAGCCAGCTCGAGGACCACTTACGCCGCCACCAGGGGATCCTGAACAACTGTGTCGCTACCATGCTGGTCACGACCCCAGAGGCCAAACCGGTCGCGCGTCTACTCAAATCCCAGTTGGAAAAGCTGCATAGTATCGTTACCGTGGATGAGCTTGCTGCCACCGGGGGCACGCTGGCAGGCCCGGCGCTCGGACCCGGGGACATCGCCCTGTTGCAATATACATCGGGCAGCACCGGCAAACCCAAAGGGGTGGTGCTCACGCACGCCGCCCTGATAGCCAATATCCGGGTGACAACCGAGAGCGTGCAGGCCGACGCCAGCGACGTCTTTGTCAGCTGGCTGCCGCTTTATCATGACATGGGTCTTATCGGCGCCTGGCTAGGGAGCCTGTATTGCGGGGTGTTGCTAGTGGTCATGTCGCCGCTGGCGTTCCTGGCACGGCCGGAGCGCTGGCTGCAGGCGATCCATCGCCATGGCGGCACCCTTTCCGCCGCCCCCAACTTCGGTTACGAGCTGGCTGTCCGTCGCATCGAGAATGAATCACTGCAAGGACTCGATCTCAAGTCCTGGCGACTGGCCTTTAATGGCGCCGAGCCGGTCAGTCCCGCCACCCTGCAGCATTTCAGTGAACGCTTCGCCCCCTATGGGTTCAGGCCGGAGGCAATGATGCCGGTATATGGCCTGGCGGAATCTTCAGTCGGGTTGGCCTTCCCGCCGCTGGGCCGCGGGCCATTGATCGACCGGATCGAGCGCGAGACCTTAATGCGCGATAGCCGCGCCCAACCGGCGGTAGAGAACGAACACAATATCCTGCAAGTAATGTCCTGTGGCCACCCGCTACCGGGTCACGAAATCCGCATCATCGATAGTAGTAAACGCGAACTCCCCGAACGTCATCAAGGCCAGCTACAGTTCCGCGGCCCCTCCAGCTGCAGCGGTTACTTCCGGAACCCCGAGGAAACGCAGCGCTTGTTCGCCGGTGAGTGGCTTAATTCCGGTGACATGGCCTATATCGCCCATGGCGAGGTCTATATCACCAGCCGCAGCAAGGACGTCATCATTCACGGCGGACGCAATATTTATCCGCAGGAACTGGAAGAGGTGATCGGCGAAATCACGGGTATCCGTAAGGGCTGTGTCGCTGTCATCGGCAGCCCCGATCCCAAGACCCGCACCGAGCGTCTGGTAGTACTGGCAGAAACGCGTGAGACCGATTCACAGGTCTTGGAGCAATTGCAAACACAGATCAACACCGCCGCCACTGATATCGTCGGCATCCCGCCCGATGATGTCGCCCTGATTCCACCGCATACACTGTTAAAGACCTCCAGTGGCAAACTCCGACATGCCGCCAGCCGCGATCTCTATGAGCGTGGCCGGCTCGATAGTAGCCAACGGGCGGTGTGGTGGCAGGTGATACGTATCTCCCTGTCCGCGCTGATGCCGGAGCTACGTCGGCTACGTCGGAAGGTTGTTACCGGGCTCTATGCCGCCTACGCCTGGTTTGTGTTCGGCTTACTGAGCCTGGGTATCTGGTTGTCGGTGGCACTGTTGCCGCGATTACACTGGCGCTGGGCCGCCATGAGTCAGGGGGTACGCTGGATGGCGCGCTTATCAGGCACGCATCTTAGCGTACAGGGACTGGCGCAGCTGCCGCCAGCGAACCAACCCTGTGTGCTCGTGGCCAATCACATGAGCTACCTCGACGGCTATGTCCTGGTTGCTGCTTTAAGGCGACCATTCAGTTTTGTTGCCAAGACCGAATTCCAACAAAAGTTCATCACCCGGCTATTTCTCAGCCGCATAGGTGCGAGCTTTGTTGAACGATTTGATATGCAAAAAGGTGTCGCCGATGCCCGCAATCTCGTGGGTGCCGTCCGCGGCGGCCGCGCGCTGATCTTCTTCCCCGAGGGGACATTTACCCGTATGCCGGGTCTGCTGGCCTTTCATATGGGTGCCTTTGTCGCTGCGGGGGAGGCGGGCGTGCCTGTGGTGCCGGTTACCATCCGCGGCAGCCGCTCTATCTTGCGTGCCAACTCCTGGTTTCCACGGCATGGTGCCATCACTCTGACGATCGGTGAACCGATTAATCCACAAGCCCTGCGTGCAGAAACCAACGGTGATCCGTGGAAGACTGCCCTGGCCCTGCGCAACCGGGCACGGGACACTATCCTCCGCCACTGCGGCGAGCCCGATCTGGCGCGTGAGAAATTACCGCTATGATAGAAGAAAACACGGCCCGGAGTGGGCCATTGCTATGGTGCCGTCTCAGCGACGGCGTCTTTTCCTGTTGACGCGCGGATCTTCAAATTTGACCTTTAATGATTTGCCGCTGAAGGTCTTACCATTTAGGCCGGCAATAGCCGCCCTGGCCTCGTGTCCCTCCATCTCGATAAAACCGAATCCCCGGCATTTACCGGAAAAGATATCGGATGCAAGACGGATGGAGCGGACGGTCCCGAATTCCGAGAACAACGCTCGCACGGTATCTTCTGTGGCATCAGAAGACAGATTACCCACAAACATTTTTTTCACAATACATACCCTTGTTGCAGCCGGGCCTGGCAGGCACCAACCGGGTAAGAAAAACGAACCCCATAGTATGCTGTGGGGTTCTGTATCGGATAAAGACCTAGGGTGTAGCTTAGCTCGCGATGGTGACCTGGGTCGCCTGCGGTCCTTTGGGGCCATTCTCGACCTCAAAGTTGACAGCCTGGCCCTCAGCCAGAGACTTAAAGCCTTCGCCCTGAATAGCAGAAAAATGTACAAAAACATCCTTGCCGCCATCTGCCGGCGTAATAAAACCGAACCCCTTGGATTCGTTAAACCATTTAACAGTACCTGAAGCCATGAAAATTACCTTTATATTAATTGCCAAGTGTTCTGTTGCACCCAGATCGGGCACTACAGGAGAATACTACGAGGAAACTTCTGAGATGACCTGAAAGGGATACGACAGCGTATAGTGTACCGGAATAACCGCCAAAATTACTACATTATTCTTACAATAATTATCTATAAAATCTATAGATTATTCAGAAGCTTACGGCTCTCCAGGGGGGTGCGTCAGCGATATCCCGATTGCGAATGAAATTAGAGGCGTGTTCCGACCCATGCCTGGTTGTCGATGCGGCGATCGGTGTCGGAACGCCGATCTTCCTCGAGGCGAATGGTCGTCCGGCGGTCTTTGATATATCGCTGGTCATAGGGTTGACGCAGGATCTTCGGTCTGTCACCTGGCTGGCGGGTAGATGTCTCTTCCGGCCGACGTAGCGATGCCGCGGCCATGGCCAGATCGACCCAGGATACAGATTCTGAGATCGCCGGCTCCCTTTCCTCTGAGACGATACTGCTTAACACCGGGGCAACAGCGGGGACAGAGGCCTGTTTGACCGGGGACATGTTTCGAATCACACAAACGCCACCGGCCTGTTCTATCGCCAGCTTGAGACGGAGCGCCCGCTCAAATCTGATCCCGCGCTTGATGACCGCCGGCTTGCCCGAAAACAAGCGCTGGATTTTTTTGCGATTCAATCTAAATCGTCTGGCGAGCTTTCGCTTGGCGCGTCGCCGTTGTTTAGGATCGATCTCGCGACTGTCGAAGACAACCCGGTACAATTCCGGTTCCACTACCCCCTCCCTGTGACCACCCTGGCCAAGGGTCGAGCGTAGCCATCCGCGGCGAATGGGTCAAGCCGGTTTCACCTGCCTCCGCTTGGGGCGATCAAAAGATGCGGAGCGGGCGATCTTTGCCCACATTGTTGACCGGAAAGATCAGAATAGCGGTCAGGGATTTAGCTGATCCAACCGGAACGGAGGACATACAACCAGACCGGGATGGTGACCAGGGACAGGCCTGTCGTGAAGGCAAAGGCAGCAGCATAGGCCCCCACCTCGAGTTTGTAGCGTTCGCAAAAAATAAACCCGAGGATCATCGACGGCATGGCGGCCTGTAGCATCAGGGACTTGAAGGTCTGGGGACCACCGGGACCCACGATATAAAACAACCCCCAAACAAACAGCGGTAACAGGATTAACTGGATTACAGCGACCGGCAGCATAAACAGGGCGATGCGATTCCAGTTGATATTCCAATGCAACGCCAGTCCGACGGTAATCAGGGTCAGGGGCGTAAGGCCGATGACCAGCAGTGACAGCCAGCTGTTCAACCAACGTGGCAGCCCGACATTAAATACACTAAGTAATATACCGACGACAGCCGCCCAGATAATCGGCTGTTTGATCAACGCCAACCCGAAGGCCTGCTGTCGCCGGACCTCGCCATATTTTTTCGAGACCATAAACAGTACCACGGTAAACAGCAGCGGGAAGATCGCAAAAACCTCATACTGTACCGCTGTTCGCACCGTCCAGGAGGCAACCAGGGACTTCGTAACCGGCAAGCCCAGGAAAAATACATTGGCAAAGGCGGCGGCGATAATGAAGGCGCCCTCAATCCGGGGGGAGAGATTCGTTGTCCGTAGGCGAAAGAACAACCAGGCCGACAACATACCCAAGCCGGTGGCACCGAGGGCAACGATAGCGATGCGCAGGGTGGTGAGGTTGAGGGTCGTCTTCCACAGGACCTGCAGCACCAGGACCGGCAGCAGGACATTGTACAGGAGCACTGATAATGACCGCTGCAACCCGCCGGCACTGAGATTCATCGGTTTCAGGTAGCGCCAACCGACACCAATGGCCATATATGCAAGCAGTTTACCGAGTACGTAATACATACCAACCTCCGTGGGCCGTCCTGGCTTGTTGTTCTTTAGCGCAATAGTAAAAGTATATATAGGGGTAAATCAGGAATGAGCCGTTAAAGCGGACTTCGTCGGTCAGAATTGACCACTCGGTAAGTTTCCAGGCAAATCACTCATGGAACAGGCCTGGATTGCCCAACTCTGCAACCAAAGACTTGCTTGATCGTATCCATTATTTCGAATTTCTTTTATCGACGCGTCCCCGCTCACGATAGACCCGGGTGCCCCGGCTCTTTGGGCCGCGATGGGAATCAAACCGTTGGGGATAGCGTCGCTGGTGTTCGCGGTCGCGGACATAGGGGCGTTCATGTCGCGTTTTTAATTTATACCTGGGTTGTCGCTTCAGGTTGTAGTCGTTCGGTAAATTGCGTGACTTCACCCAACCGTGGCGACGGTGTTGATAGAAATAGACATGCCGGCGAGTGTCATAATAAACCCGAACGGAGGGATAATAGTAATATTGGTAATAGCCATACGCACGCGGGGGCGATCCATGAGGATAGTCATCGATAATACAACCACTTAGCACCAGCATAGGCGCGCTGGCCATTATCAAGATGGTAGATTTGCTGACTTTTTTAAACATGTCCTCCACCCTGCCTGGTTAAACATATCGCTCATAGCAAGCTTAGACCAATGTGTTTGGTCCATCGAAAAAACCGGGTACTAACTTTACAAAACGCAAAGACCTGAAAAATGGGGCTAGCTGTTTAGAGGCAGTCTACCACCTCGATAACGGTGCTTGTATATCCTATATTGTAGATTCGGACATAAATCTCTTTTATTAGTTGCTTCGACCATTGATCCGAAATGTAAACCCACTGGTCTGTCGCGCATTGTCCGTGTCACCCAGATCATCTAACAAAGAAAGTCTGGAAGAAAAAACATAACATTGATCATTACGACATCATGTTTAAGGATTTTTTCTACAAAATACGCACAATCAGTTATTTCAGGCCGTTTTCCGGCTGGTGGCGCAACCTGTATTATTATTGGTACACGCGGAATACGGGGAAACTGGTGTTTTTCTCCATTCTCGGTGTTATCGTCAGCGCCTTCGGTTTTCTTTTTTATACCCTGCTCTCAGAAAGTAACGACAGCCAGGACCTGACCTGCCTGGCCCTGAATGTCTATCACGAAGCCAGGGGCGAACCAAAGGCCGGTCAAGTTGCGGTCGCCGAAGTTACCATGAACCGCGTCGCCTCCAGGCGCTACCCCAATACGGTTTGCAAGGTTGTTTACCAGAAAAACTGGGATTGGCGTCGACGCCGTTATGTCGGTATGTTTTCCTGGACAGAACTGGATGAAACCCCGGGGCTCAAAACAAAGACCTGGCAACGCGCCTGGGAGGCCGCCGAAACCGTTTACTATAAGCGCTATACGCCCAGACTAAATGGGGCTCTCTTTTATCATGCCAAATACATCAGTCCCAGCTGGGCGAAGAACAAAAAAATCGTCGCCAGGATCGGAAAACATATCTTTTATAAATAACCGGGCTATCTAGTAATAAATCTCTCCGATCCATTGCTGTCCCACATAATAATTACAAAAGTGCATTGAATGTTATTATTCTAGTGACTACATGGTGTTGAAGTGTACATGGACATGAAATACGCATTCCTTTATCGTCATTCCGGAAATCGCATGGCGATTATCGATGTACAGGACGTACGAATGTCGCGGGAGCACACGGATGTGCG
>FXBF010000098.1_pt1 | contig 25340 bp, 24 predicted proteins | sample 5335321 | NCBI WGS metagenome assembly FXBF01 (sample SAMEA103928391, study PRJEB20085) | sediment metagenome | isolation source: sediment
CGGGGTACTTTTGTTTCGGCAAAAGTACCCAAAACCATCTGCTCCCACGTCCGCGCCTGACCACACGATAGTGTGGTCAGGTCCCCTCAGATTGAAGGAAAAATGGGGTCGTTCATCAAACTCGCCCATTTCAAAAGACGAAATTGGGGCTCTAGCAGGTGATTCACTCCTCCCATTTTTCTCTTCAACCCTCGGCGCTACCAAGGTCGCGGGAAAAGCAAACCACCGAAGTTTGGCGAAGGGACCAGTCCTCGTCGCGCCAGCGACAATAGGTTTTAATCCCGCCCCTTCGCCTCGAGCCGGAATGGAGTGGATAAAAATCGGATCTAAGTGAGTCGCCTGCTAGAGGCAAGCGCGTAGTTTGCGCTCCGAGTTCGACGAACGCACCGATTTTTACCACGAAGTTCCGGGTACCGTGGAACGGGCGAGAGGCAGGGGCGAGTGGTTTTGCCTACTTTTCCCGAAAGAAAAGTAGGTCGCCGTAGGCGAAAAAAGATTTTTATAACAGCACTGATGAGCTAGCGCTATTAGCTCAAAAACAACTTATACGCTGGATTCCCCGTTTCCTCCGCATATTCATACCCGAGCTGTTTCAGGAATGTCTGAAACTTTTTCTTGTCTGCCGATGGCACCTGCATCGCTACCAGCACCCGGCCGAAATCAGCGCCGTGGTTTCGATAGTGGAACAGACTGATGTTCCAGTCGCTCCCCATCTTGTTGAGAAAATTCATCAACGCCCCGGGGCGCTCCGGAAACATAAAGCGGTACAGGATTTCGTGTTTGGCATCGGGGGCCCGACCGCCGACCAGGTGCCGGATATGCTGCTTGGCGATCTCATTATCAGTCATATCGAGCGTGGCATAACCGAGCTTGCGCAGCCTGGCTATCAGTTGCCGTACCTCCTTGGCATCATGAATCTGCAAACCGACAAAGATATGGGCCTCGCTGTCATCCGAAAAACGATAATTGAATTCGGTAATACCGCGTGAGCCGATGACGGCACAGAATTTCCGGAAGCTGCCTGGCTTTTCCGGGATCGTCACAGCGATGATGGCCTCGCGCCGCTCACCGATCTCGGCCCGTTCAGCGATGTGTCGCAGGCGATCGAAATTGACATTAGCGCCGGAAGCGATCGTCACCAGTTGTCGATTCTTAATCCGCGTCCGCTCGACATAACGCTTGAGACCGGCGAAACCGAGGGCCCCGGCCGGTTCCAGTACCGAGCGCTGATCTTCGAAGATATCCTTGATAGCGGCACAGATCTCATCATTGCTGACGACGACGATGTCATCAACATATTTTTTGACAAGCGCAAAGGTGGTCTTACCTACCTGACGGACGGCGACGCCATCGGCAAAGATGCCGACATGATCGAGCACGATGCGCTTATTGGCCTGCAAGGACCGGTACATGGCATCGGCATCTTCGGGTTCGACACCGATGATCTTGACTTCGGGTCGGATCTGTTTGATATAGGTCGCAATGCCTGCGATCAGCCCGCCACCGCCGACCGGCACAAACACGGCATCGAGTTCATGCTGGTGTTGCTTCAGGATCTCGAGACCGATGGTCCCTTGGCCGGCGATGACATCGGCATCGTCATAGGGATGGACAAAGGTCAGTTGCTTTTCTTTGCTCAGCTTGCGGGCATACTGGTAGGCCTCGTCATAATTATCACCATGCAACACTACCTTGCCGCCGAGATCACGTACGGCCTCGACCTTGATTGCCGGTGTCGTCCGTGGCATGACAATGACGGCGCGCGACTTGAGCCGATTGGCCGCCAGCGCCACCCCCTGGGCGTGGTTGCCGGCGGAGGCACAGACCACGCCCCTCTTCAGGGCCACCGGTGGTAGCTGGGCCATTTTGTTATAGGCGCCGCGCAACTTGAAGGAGAATACCGATTGCTCGTCCTCGCGCTTGATCCAGACCTGGTTATTCAGGCGCCGTGACAGCACCGGGGCATAGGCCAGCGGGCTTTCAGTAGCGACATCATAGACCCGTGCGGTCAATATCTTCTTGATATACTTTTCCGTCATAGGCGTAATGTAGCAGACCCGCCGTCAAAAACGCATCTGGAAACGCCTACCGAGAGAATCCTGGCCCGGATGGGGCCCACCTTCGGCACTAGCACCCCATGCATCTCTTCTTTCTCGCCGTGAATAACGGTATCCTTGCGCACCCTGCATAAACTGTAACAGGCCTGCAAATATGGACCAGGACGACAAGAAGAAGGCCGCAGCAGAGGCGGCCCTGGCATATGTCGAAAGCGGCAATATCATCGGTGTCGGTACCGGCTCGACGGCTAACCATTTCATCGATGGCCTCGGCCGGATGAAGGGCAAGATCGACGGCGCCGTTGCCAGCTCGGTTGCTACCGAGGAACGTTTGAAACAAAACGGCATCCGGGTGCTGGACTTGAATGAGGCCGGTGGTCTGCCGCTTTATGTTGATGGGGCCGACGAGGCCACCCGCCACCTGCACCTGATCAAGGGCGGCGGCGGTGCGCTGACCCGCGAAAAGATCGTTGTCGCTACCAGCAAAAAATTTATCTGCATCGCCGATGACAGCAAGTTGGTCGATGTCCTCGGTGAATTCCCGCTGCCGATCGAGGTCATCCCGATGGCCCAGAGCTATGTCGCCCGCCAGATTGTCGGCCTCGGTGGTCAGCCAGAATTACGTGAAGGGTTTACCACCGACAACGGCAACATCATCCTCGATGTCCGGAATCTGAAGATCCTCAATCCGGTTGAGCTGGAGGAAAGGCTCGATCACATCACCGGTGTCGTCACCAATGGTCTCTTTGCCCGCCGGCCGGCAGATGTGCTGATCCTCGGGACCGATAGCGGTATCGACAACCTGGAATAAACACGGCTGCTCGCTCCCTTCTCCGGCTATTTTCTTATGAGCGGGGGCCGGCCAAAAGAAAATCAAGCGGCACAAATAATGCCCGATATTACTGCCGGGACATCGGGCCTGGCTAGCTTAACGGCGACGGGCCTGTTTCTTCACTGATTTTCTCGGCTTCTTGGCGGTCTTCTTCTTCGGCTTCTTCGCTGCCTTTTTGGCTTTTTTCTTGGCCTTCTTTTTAGTTAACTTTACCGGTTTTTTCTTTTTGGCCGTCGTCTTTTTACCTGGCTTGGCGATGGTTTTTTTCGGTGTGCCAGCCTTGTTCAATTTATCGACCAGCCCCTGGAGCCATTTAAGTCGCTGCTCCATGTTGTTAATCGCCGTATTGGCGGCATCGGTACCGGTCTCACCCTCATGCATTTGGCGATAGGCCTCTTCGACAATATGGGGTTCAAGGTTGATAGCCGCACCGAGATAATATGGCTCGGCGCTCATGGCGAGTGCCCGTGATGCCTGGATCGCATCCAGGTTGATCAGTTGCAGCTGTTTGGCGTGTTCGGGTCCGACCCATTTTACAAGCGCGACCTTGTCTTCAGTTGTCGTAGGTGACTTCAGGTATTCTTGCCAAACTGCTACAGCCTGTTTGCAACTGGCGATAATCGCTTGCAGATACTTGATCGCCTGCCGACGATCCTGCTGCCAGTCTGGTCTCCATTCCAATAAGACATTAACGGCTTTTTCCAGGGTATGCATAGGATCCTCCATACACGATAGGGACGCTGTTTATATAATTGTTTTGGCCCGTTTCAACCGGTTCTTTGAAACAAGGACCTCAGCGACCATGCTAGCGACAACACAACGATGTTTCAATATACGGTGGTCGGTCACTAATACCCATTAGACGGTTATTGTTATTCGTCAGGATCGGGGAAACTTTGTCTGATATCGATGAACTCGTCCTCGGCTTCGATAAACACATCGACAACTTCCGGATCAAAATGCTTTCCTCGTTGGGAAAGGATATATTCTCGACTTTTTTCATGGGTAAAGCCCTTTTTATAGCAGCGGCTAGAGGTCAGGGCATCGTAGACATCGCCTAACGCCAGGATACGTCCCGCCAGGGGGATAACCTCACCACTCAATCCATGGGGATAACCACTGCCATCCCAGCGTTCATGGTGGCTCTCGGCAAGATCAATACCTATTTGAATAAAGGCGTTCCCAGAATGTTGCGAATCTACTGCCCGCAGAGTCTCGGCGCCGATAACCGTATGTGATTTCATAATCACCCATTCTTCATCATTGAGCACCCCGTTTTTAAGCAGGATATTGTCCGGGATGCCTACCTTGCCGATATCGTGAAGCGGACTGGCGGTATAAAGATTCTCGATATAATCCGGGTCGATAAAGGACTTGTATTTTTCCAACTTCGCCAGCCTATTTGCTACCAGCTTACAGTATTCGCGCATTCGCATCAGGTGCTCACCGGTCTCGGGATCGCGTGATTCAGCCAGTTTTGACATAGCAAATATAGCGGCCAATTGGGTCGATGAGATCTGTTGCGACTGTTTTAGTACCTGTTCATTAAGGTATAGATTATTCTTTTCGATAAATGATCGGTATTCCCGTTCGCGATCACTCAGACGTTTATTTTCCAGACTGGCGCTTATCCGCACCTTGAGCAAGACCGGATTAAATGGTTTCGTTAAATAATCCACCGCCCCCAGCTCAATACATTTAATAACGCTCTCGATATCCTCCACGGCCGAAATCATAATGACCGGTACCCGTTTCAACCGCGGACTTTCATTCATCTCCTCCAGTACCTGATATCCGTTTTTATTGGGCATCATGATATCCAGCAGCACCAGGTCAAAATCCTGCTTGCTCATCATATCAAGACATTGTTGGCCGTCTTCGGCTACACCATAATGATAACCAAGGCGATCGAGTCTCTTTGACAATACGTCCCGATTGGTATCGTTGTCATCGACAATGAGGATTTTTTCATCCACGGTGCTGGCCTCGCTAGCGAGATGCGAGAATAGTGATGATGGGGCCGATTCCGCCATATTTTTCCCTTAGCTATGAGCAAGGATATTGTTGGTCATAGAGCTTCGTATTATTGAATAAATTATAGCAGTCACCTATCAAGGCGGGTGTGACGGTCTAATATTTGGTAATAACTTGTAAGATTATATAAGCATTTGCTAATTTAGCAGGTCACATCACGAACCAGTTGTTACTGTAATAACGCAAGGACGACCGCCGTAATATGCTAATCGTACCGATTTACCGGGGAATAAACTGGAAACGACCACCGTTGGTGACCATCGGTCTGGTACTCGCCACTACCTTTATTTTTCTGTTCATCCAGGGCGACGAAGACAAACATTATAACGAGGCCATTAATTACTACTTTGAATCACGCTTACCCAAGCTGGAATTCCCGGCCTATATCGATTATCTGCGAGACCAAGGCAAGACCAAGAAGGCCGAATATTATTCGGGGCTGCTCGATAAGAAACCGGAAAAACAGGTCACTATCCTGTTTTCAATCCAGCGAGATACCAGGTTTTTCCAAAATTTGAAGCGGGGCCGGGTTATCGACACCGGTAACGAGCACTACCAAGAATGGAAATCCAGCCGGGACAAGTTTGAGAAAATGATCGCCGCCGTGGTCTCTGAATCTTATGGTTTCAAACCGGCGGAGCACAGGCCAATCACATTTCTTACCCATATGTTTCTGCATGGCGGCATGGGGCATCTTGTCGGCAATATGATATTTCTCTTTATTATTGGATTTGCCGTTGAGGCCGTGCTCGGGCGCATGGTTTATCTCAGTGCCTATATCGCCACCGGTCTATTCTCGGTCATACTGTTCTGGGTCAGTTATTCTGACAGCAATATCCCCTTGGTGGGTGCCTCGGGTGCGATTTCCGGCTTGATGGGTATGTATGTCGTTCTGTTCGGCATGCGCCGAATTAGATTTTTTTATTTTGTTCTTTTCTACTTTAATTTCATTCGGGCGCCGGCCATTATCGTGCTGCCACTGTGGGTACTGAATGAGCTCTATCAATTAGTGTCTGGCGGAGTCAGTAACGTCGCCTATGTCGCCCACATCGGTGGTCTGTTAGGCGGTGCTCTAACTGCATTTATGTTGAAGAAATATTATCCGGCTATTGATACCGGCTACATGGATCAAACTGAAAATGAAGAAAGAGATATTAATGAATTCGAACAGGGTATGCAGGCATTAGCGGCTTTGCGCCTCGATGAGGCCCGGAAGGTCTTCCAGGGACTGTTAGCGCGTAAACCCAACGATAGCCGCATCATCCAACAGCTCTATAACATCGCCAAATTCAAACCGGGGAGTGAGGATTACCACCAATCAGCCTTACGCATTTTGGGTCAGAGCGCAACTAACCCGGAAATATTGAAAATAATTAACAATACCTTTCATGATTACCTGAAAACCGCAAAACCATCGGTTAGACTCTCGTCTCATCACTACCTCGACCTGGCGAATAAATTCATCAAGGGGGATTATTTGGATGACGCTGAAAAGATTGTCGGCTTTCTTGCCAAGACCAATGCCAAAAATGCCTCTCTAGCACAGGTAATCATTGCCCTAGCAAATGCATTTAGCCGGGCAAAGCAGACCGATAAAGCCAGGAACTACACAAAACTGATCATGCAACTGTTTCCACAGAGCAATGAGGCCATACATGCGCAGAATTTATTCAATGTGCTCGCCAAGAGTGATTAGCTACCCTTCAACTGATCAATAAGCGTCATATATTCTTTAATTTCTGAGACAATATCATGATCAGGATATTTGGTGATGATACTCTTTAAAAGACTCTTTGCTTTATCATCTTGCCGCATACTCTCGCACAATATCTTGGCCGCCAGAAAATAAACCTTGGGAATATCCTGATGGCCTTGATAGCGATTGGCAAAACCATTCATTAAGGCCAAAGCGACATTGTCCGCGCGCGTATTCTTGGCATATTCGGCCAGGGTATAGACATGGCCCGGCTCCGGCATTCTGAAGTCCTTATCCAGACTGAAGCATTTCTTATATATCTCCAGTGCCCGCTTGAGCTTGCGTTTCTCCATCAATAGTAGGATGTAACGCTGGCCATGCTCAAGCAGTTTCTCCTTTTTTTCCATCAGTTTTAGCAGATTATGGTACTGATCATGTAAATCCAGATTCTCATAATCGCTTTTTATTCTGTTGCCCAGTAATTCGGCGGCCTCCTCGAGCTTGCCCTCCTGGATCAGGATGTTCGCCTGTTGCAGGCCTGGGCTTTTGGCAGGCGCCCCCTTCCCGTTGCCGGCACCCATATGCTGTTCGAACATCTCATCCGAGATGTTATGGCCGAATTTCTCGTGGTACTGATACAACACATAACCCATCATGCTGAACATAATCAGCGTGAAATACATATTGATCACGAAATAGACCAGCAAGAAATACATATTAGCTTCCTTGAACCCGAACATCTGTACCGTGATCGCGGAACCGATCAACAGGAGGAACAGGAACACGCATAACAAGAGATACGACCAACCAATCCTTGTTATCACCGAAACCCATATGATCGGGTTAACGGCACGGAAGAAGCTGTTTTCCAGGGCCAGGATCATGACCGTAGCCGGCAGGCACAAAATCGCGAAAAAATAGATCAGTACTATGATGGACCAATGCAGGTATTGAGATAAATAGCCGAGCGCAAACCCGATTGCCAGAAAGACAAAAAACTGCTTTATCGGTTGCCCCATTTTTGTCGTCAGCAGTTCCAGGCTGATAGGGGGTGGTCGCATCTGACCGAATGCCGTGCTATCGAGAACGGCATAGGCATAACGCATAAACATGAGCAACAAGACAAGAGCGATGTAAGGCCCGAATGGCGGAATACTTATTAGGACTGTCGTCGCCAGCGCCAGCACAACAATAAATATCATTGCCTGCAGGCTTGCCGGATAGACAAAGAAAGTATGAATACGGGACCAGAATGGCGGAATGACATTTGCCATCCCTAGCGAAAACAGGTAGCGATTACAGACCGGACAGATTGCCTTTGAGGCATCGGTCTCGTCTTTCTTCACGCATGTGGCGCAAAGTTCGATATTGCACTGCCGACATTCCCATAGTGCTGGGACTTTCGGGTGATACTTGCAGGTAATTGTACTCACATCAGACCCCTCCCCCTGGCCGACACGCCTCGTGGTCCGGTATGAACTGGTGCGCCCATCTCCTGATTATTATAGTCAATATAGCGGCCATGGCAGCATCAGTTGTCTATTTCTGTCACTGTCGATAACCGGCTGACTACGGCATAATACATCGATGTTTATGACCCCTAACGACTATACGAAGACAATGCCGTGGATCTGAAGACCGCGATATCGAAATTTCAAGGCCTGATTAAACACCGTGGTGTTAAACGTGGTCTTATTATCTCTGCCGTAATCACAGTTATTGCTTCACTTATATGGTATGCGTCACGGCCAGAATATATCAGCGTAAAGCTGCAGCGGATCGACAGCGGCCGGGTTGAGGCCACAGTCGCCAATACCCGTGCCGGTACCATCAAGGCCTGCCGCCGGGCCCGCATAGCGCCCACGACCAGTGGTCGAGTCACCTTTCTCCCCGTTAAGGAAGGCGATCAGGTCAAGGCCGGGCAGGTCTTGCTCAGGCTCTGGAACAAGGATCTGACGGCAAAGCTCAAGCTCGCCAAGAGCGAGGTCGTTACCTCCCGTATCAAGGTAAAGGAGGCCTGTCTGGTGGCCGATAACGCCCGCCGTGAGGCCGAACGCCTAGTGCGGCTGAAGGCCAAGAGGCTGGTCGCCGATGATCGGGTTGACCGCGCGGTCACCGATGCCGCTGCCAAAAAAGAGGCCTGCCAGGCGGCCCAGACCAATGTTCAGGTCAGCAAGAACCGGGTAGCGGTCGCACGCGCCGCCTTGGAGCGGACTATTCTGCGGGCGCCCTTCGCCGGTGTCGTTGCCGAGATCAATGCCGAGCTCGGTGAGGTCGTTACCCCCTCCCCGCCCGGTATTGCCACCCCACCGGCGGTCGATTTAATTGACGATAGCTGTCTCTATGTCACGGCACCGATCGATGAAGTCGATGCCCCGAAAATCAGGCCGGGAATGCGGGCAAGGATCACGCTTGACGCCCTTGCCGGCAAGTACTTCGATGGAAAGGTCCGACGGGTCGCGCCATATGTCCTCGATGTCGAGAAACAGGCACGCACCGTTGATGTCGAGGTTGAATTCGTCCAACCGAAAAAGACCCGTAGCCTGCTTACCGGTTACAGTGCCGACATCGAGGTGATACTGATGACCCGTAAGAATGTGTTGCGGGTCCCCACTGAAGCGGTGTTGGAAGGCCATCGGGTGCTGGTTTTCAACCCGAGGACAAAACGTCTGGAGGAACGTAAGATCAAACCAGGGTTAACAAACTGGAAATATACCGAGATCAAGTCAGGGGCTACAGCTGATGAATTGATTGTTATCTCTGTCGCCCGCGAAGGGGTGAAACCGGGCGCCAAGGTCAGGCCTGAAAATTCCTTACCAGATATCTCCGGAGCCAATGATTGAGTTTCATGTCATCAATCGTTTTTTTGAAGTCGGTGACCAGCAGGTTCATGCCCTAGATTCAGTTGAGCTCAACATCAAGCACGGCGAATATGTCTCCATCATGGGTCCTTCGGGTTCCGGCAAATCGACGCTGTTGAATATTATCGGCCTGCTTGACCGACCGACCTCGGGAAAATATCTGCTTGATGGCGAGGACGTAACTGATTTTGACGATAAAGAACAGGCCCGCAACAGGCGCGATAAGATTGGATTCGTATTCCAGGTTTTTCACCTGGTGCCACGTCTGACAGCAGCAGAAAATGTCGAACTGCCCCTCATCCTCGCCGGTATCGATCCGGAAGAACGCAAACGTCGGGTTGCACACAGCCTCAAAGATTTCAATCTATCGGATCGGTCCGACCACCGGCCGAATCAGCTATCCGGCGGCCAACAGCAACGGGTTGCCATTGCCCGGGCGACCATTATGGAGCCGGCGATGATTCTGGCCGACGAACCGACCGGCAATCTCGATCAGGCCTCCGGCCGGGCGGTACTCGATATCCTTGAGCTGTTAAACGACCGGGGGATGACTTTACTGGTCGTCACCCATGACGAAAATATCAGTCGGCGGGCGCGGCGCAATATCCGTATGTTGGATGGCGCTATCGTTGCCGACACCCTGACAAGAGCGGCAAAATGACTTTAAATGATATATTCATATTTGCTTTAAAATCGCTGACCGGTTATCGACTACGGACAGCCTTGATGTTGATGGCCATGGCCATTGGTGTCGCCGCTGTCGTACTGCTGACCGCGCTTGGAGAGAGTGGTCGACGTTACATTGTCAGCGAGTTTGCGGCACTCGGCACCAATATGCTGATCGTCCTGCCTGGCCGGGCGGAAACCACGGGCGGGCCGCCGCCACTGGTGGGCACCTCACCCCGTGATCTGACTATCGATGACGCCCTGGCGCTCTTACGGAGCTCGGCGATCCGCCGCATCGCCCCGATCATTATCGGCACAACCACGGTTTCCTGGAGGCGCCGCAACCGGGAAGCCCTCATTATCGGCTCCACTGCCGATATGCTGGCAATCCGCCACCTGGAACTGGCGCAGGGCCGTTTTCAATCGGACAAAGACCCACGACGGGCGCGGCCTACTGCGGTTATCGGCACCAAGATACGCAAGGAATTGTTCGGCCCCACTCCGGCATTGGGGCAGTGGCTGCGCATCGGTGACAGCCGGTTCCGCGTTACCGGTGTACTCGCCGACCAGGGGCAGGCAATCGGCCTCGACCTCAATGAGGTAATTATAATTCCGGTGGCATCGGCTCAGCGCCTGTTCAATGCCCCGTCCTTATTCCGTATTTTAGTCGAGGCCCGTAGCCGTGAAGCCATCCCTGCCGCCAAGCGGGATATCCTTCGCATCATCCGTGAACGTCATGACGGTAAGGGTGACATAACGGTCATCACGCAAGACTCAGTCTTGGTCACTTTCGATCGCATCCTGCGGGCACTGACCCTGACCATCGGCGGCATTGCCGCCATTAGCCTGCTGGTCGCCGGTATTCTTATCATGAATGTCATGCTGGTGGCGGTATCCCAGCGTACCCAGGAGATCGGCCTGCTGAAGGCAATCGGCGCCGCCGCCAAAAGTATCGAGCGTCTGTTTCTAATGGAGGCGGCGGTCCTCTCTATGACCGGGGCCACACTCGGCCTGATCTGCGCCCAGATCGGCATCTGGATCATTGCCGGCATCTATCCCGATCTGCCCATCAGCGCCACCTGGTGGGCGGTACTGGCAGCCACACTCACGGCGTTGGTAATCGGTTTGGTCTTTGGCATCCTGCCGGCACGGCGGGCCGCCAGACTCGATCCGGTGCAGGCGCTATCGAGACGTTAATATGGGTTTGAAAGAATTCATCGCAATGACCGGCGGCGCTATCCTGGCGCATCGTTTGCGTTCGTTCCTGACCATGCTCGGTATCACCGTCGGCATTGCCGCCGTCGCCTTGTTGACTTCAATCGGCGAAGGGATCCACAAGTTTGTCCTGGCCGAATTCACCCAATTCGGTACCAATCTGATTGCCATAACCGCCGGCTATACCCCGACCCACGGCATCCCCGGGGTCTTCCGGACCGTGCGGCCGTTGTCACTGGATGACTCCGAGGCGATGCGGCGCTTACCGAATGTATTGGCAGTGGTCCCTTTTATTCAGGGTAACGCCGAGGTAGAGGCGGGAAAAAGAGGCCGATACAGCTATATCTACGGGGTTGGCCCGGAGGTCCCGCAAGTCTGGCGCTTTAAAGTGGTGGCCGGTCGCTTCCTGCCGCCGGATGACCCGCGGGCAGCCCGGGCCTATGTCGTGCTCGGTGCCAAAGTCGCGCGTGAGCTGTTTCCCACCACTACCCCCCTGGGTCAACGTATCCGCATCGGTACCAGTCGTTACCGGGTGATCGGCGTGATGGAGATCAAGGGCCAGTTTCTCGGTTTCGATATGGACGATGCCGTTTACATCCCCGCCGCCAGGGCAATGGAATTATTCAACCGTAACGGCCTGATGGAGATCGATATTCTGTATAAGTCAGGGGTTTCTTCGAAGACCGTGGTCAAAAATATCAAACGCATGCTTATCGCCCGCCATGGCCGTGAAGACTTTACCATCATCACCCAGGACCAGATGCTGGAGACCCTTGGGTCAATTCTCAATGTTTTAACGTTTGCGGTGGCAGCGATCGGCAGCATCTCCCTGCTTGTCGGCGGTGTCGGCATCTTTACTATCATGACTATCGCCGTTAACGAACGCATCAGCGAGATCGGTCTACTACGGGCGCTCGGCGCCAGGCAGGGCCAGATACTTGTCTTGTTTCTGGGAGAGGCGGCAATACTGGCGGTAATCGGTGGCATCGCCGGTCTGGTGGTTGGCACCGGTGGCGCCTGGCTGTTGAATCTCGCCATTCCGGCGCTGCCGGTCCATACTCCCTGGGTTTATGTTTTCGTTGCATTGGCTATCGCGCTGGCGATCGGTCTCATAGCCGGTGTCCTGCCGGCACGCCGGGCGGCGCGACTCGACCCGGTCGAGGCCTTGCGTACTGAATAATCGAGCCCATGACAGACGTCGAACATGATAAGAATCGAATACAGATCGCTGTCAGCAGTTGTCTGTTGGGGCACAAGGTCCGTTATGACGGTCATGACAGGCGCCTGCCCTATATTACTACTGTCCTCGGGGCACGTTTTGATCTCATCGCCATCTGTCCGGAAGTCGCCATCGGCTTGGGCACACCCCGTCCGCCGATTGAGCTAGTGGGTGAAGCCGATGCCCCCCGGGCATTGGGTGTCGATGACCCCAACTTTGATGTCACCGACCGGCTTGCCAATTATGGTCGCAAACAGGCAACAATACTCGCCGGAATCAGTGGCTATATTCTCAAGAGCCGTTCGCCAAGCTGTGGTCTGGCGAGTGTGCCGATCAAGCACCAGGGGGAAATAATTCTAAATTCTGGCAGAGGGATCTATGTACAATATCTACTATTAGCTTTGCCAGAACTGCCTGTTATTGAAGAGACCGGACTGAGCGGTACCAATGCCAGAGACCAGTTCATCGAATCGGTCCTGGCCTATCACTGTCGGCAGGTCGAGCAAGCACTGGATGATTGCCAATAATATGGATTTTGACTGCGCCATCTTCGATCTCGATGGTGTCGTGACCAATACCGCCGGGCTCCATGCCCGGGCATGGAAATGGCTGTTCGACGATTATCTGCATTTACGTGCAGACCGTGACCGTGAACCCTTTGTCCCTTTTGACCTTGAGCACGACTATCTTGCCTATGTCGATGGTAAACCCCGCTACGAGGGAGTGCGCAGTTTCCTCGAGTCCCGCAATATTGCACTCCCGCTGGGAGACAAGACCGATTCGGCCGAACAGGAAACGATTCACGGTCTGGGAAACAAGAAAGACCAATGGTTCGAGAAACTATTACACCGTGATGGCGTTGAGGTCTTTCAATCAAGCATTGAGCTAATCAAGGATCTGCAAGCGAAAAAAATAAAACTGGCGATCGTTTCTTCCAGCAAACATTGCCCGGAGGTATTACAGGCAGCGAATATCGAGAGTCACTTCGCCGTGCGGGTCGATGGCAATCTCGCTGAGTCGCTGGGGCTCAAGGGCAAACCCAACCCGGATATCTTCCTGGAAGCCGCTGAACGCCTCGGCTGTCGCCCCCGGCGATCGGTGGTAATCGAGGATGCCATATCCGGGGTCGAGGCCGGGCATGCCGGCGGCTTTGGCCTGGTCGTCGGTATAAATCGTGCTGATCAGCGGGAGGCATTGTCTCAACACGGCGCCGATATCGTCGTCGATGACCTATCGGCGCTAACGATCGATGATATGAATGACTGGTTTAGGCGACATGCATAAAGCCATTCCGTCCGCCCTCGAGAAGATCGATGAAATCAGACACTCACTTGCCGGCAAGGAGCTCGCATTGTTTCTCGATTATGATGGCACCCTGTCACCGATCATGCCGCGCCCGGATCTGGCGGTGCTCAGCGATGCGATGCGGGATACGCTGAACCGCCTCGGCCATCATTGTACCCTGGCGATTGTCAGTGGCCGTACCCGGGCCGACGTCCATAAGCTGGTTGCGGTCGAGGACATCTATTTTGCCGGCAACCATGGCCTCGAGATCGAGGGGCCACATCAATCCGAAATCAAGTATGAGATAGGCCAGGAATTTATTCAGGCCGTCGATCAGATCTACAGCCTTATCAAGGATCAGCTGCAGTCGATAGAGGGGGTATTGATCGAACATAAGACGTTCTCGCTCTCTGTTCATTTCCGCCTGGTGGCTGCCAGGGATGTTTCCATAATTGAATCGGTTATCGATTCGGCCCTGGGGAAATTTCCAAATCTGCGCAAACACCATGGGAAGAAGGTATTTGAAGTACGTCCCAATCTCGACTGGGATAAAGGCAAGGCGGTACTATGGTTACTCGATGCCCTGCAGCTTGATCATGCAGGGGTATTACCGTTGTATATCGGGGACGACGTGACCGATGAAGACGCCTTCCGTGCACTAACAGGCAGGGGGATCGGTATCCTGGTCAGTAGCAAACAACGGGAAACCGCGGCAGAATATATCCTGCAGGATACAAATGAAGTACAGCGATTTCTTGACCGACTTGAGCGGATCCTCACGGAGGGGCGGAAATGAATCCCTGGCTGCTGGTCTATGATGACTTTTCGCCGGAACACGAGGGCCTGCGCGAGGCCTTGTGCACCCTCGGCAATGGTTATATCGCCACCCGTGGGGCCGTGGAAGAATCCCAGGCCGATGACAGTCATTACCCCGGCACGTACCTGGCAGGGGGGTATAACCGTCTAGACAGCACTATCGCCGGTCGCACCATCACCAATGAAGATCTGGTTAATTTTCCCAACTGGCTGTATCTGAGTTTTTGTCCCGAAGACGGTGACTGGTTCAACCTGCAGGCGGTCGACATCCTCGATTATCGCCAGGAACTGGATATGCAACGCGGTATCCTCCAACGGGATTGCCGGGTCCGGGACAAACTTGGCCGAATCAGCCGCATCCATAGCCGCCGCCTGGTGCACATGGACAAGCCGCATGTCGCCGCCATCGAATATGAATTAACTGCAGAAAACTGGTCAGGGCCGGTACGCGTCCGTTCCTCGCTCGATGGGTCGATTATCAATTCCGGTGTGGCCCGTTATCGCGAACTCAACTCAAAACACCTGAACACCCTCGACCTTGGCCAGTTTAACCGCGACACCATCTATCTCCTGGTCGAAACCATACAGTCCCATTTGCAAATGGCCCAAGTCGCCCGCACGCGCAGCTATTGTGAAAACAAACCGATCGTGACCGAGAATGTGTTGTGTAAGCAGTCAGAAACAATAGCGATGGACCTGAAATTCGAGATCGAGACCGGAAAACCGGTGGTCATAGAAAAGACCGTCACCCTGCATTCATCGCGGGACCGGGCGATTAGTGAATGCCTGCTGGATGCGAGACTGAGCAATGACCGCTGTGAGCGTTTCCAGAAATTATTACAGTCGCATGAGCGGGCCTGGAAATACCTGTGGCACCGTTGTGATGTGCGCCTGAAGAAGCTCGATGTAGAACAACAGATTTTACGTCTGCATATGTTTCATCTGCTACAGAGCGTGTCGCCTAATACCGTCGGTCTCGATGTCGGTGTGCCTCCCAGGGGATTACACGGAGAGGCTTACCGCGGCCATATCTTCTGGGACGAATTGTTTATCTCTCCTTTCTATACATTCCGCATACCTGCCATTACCCGTTCGCTGTTACTTTACCGTTACCGCCGGCTTGATGCCGCCCGTTGTTATGCTCAGGAATCCGGCTACGCCGGTGCAATGTATCCCTGGCAAAGCGGCAGTAATGGTCGAGAGGAAACCCAGCTTTTGCACCTGAACCCGCACTCCGGCAGTTGGGGACCGGATTACAGCCATTACCAACGCCATGTCAACATTGCCATTGCCTACAATGTCTGGCATTACTGTCAGGTCACCGGTGACTGGGATTTTCTCGCCAATTACGGTGCAGAGATGCTGCTAGAGATCGCCCGCTTCTGGTCGAGTATCGCGACATATAATAAACAGACCAGGCGATATGTGATTGAAGGTGTCATGGGGCCGGATGAGTACCACGAGAAATATCCGAACCAGGATTCACCGGGGATCAACAACAACGCCTACACCAACATCATGTCGGTATGGGTTCTGGAGCGGGCACTGCAGACCCTCGATCTTCTCAAATCCGAACGGCGGGAAGAGTTACTGGAGAAACTCGAGATCGATCAGGACGAACTCGACACCTGGCAGACTCTCACCCGGAAGATGATGGTTCCTTTTCACGATGATGAAATCATTAGCCAGTTTGAAGGCTATGAAAAACTGGAGGAACTGGATTGGGACGGCTACACAAAGAAATACGGCAATATCGAACGTCTCGATCGCGTCCTCAAAGCCGAAGGCGATAGCCCTGACCGCTATAAGGTATCGAAACAGGCCGATGCTTTAATGTTGTTTTACTTGTTAACCCCCAGGGAATTGCGCCGGATCATTGAACAGCTGGGATATAGCTTCAATGAAGACGCTATCGGTCGGAATCTCGAGTACTACCTACGGCGCACCTCACATGGTTCAACGCTGAGTCATGTGGTGCATGCCTCAGTGCTTGACCGGCTCGACCGTACTGCCGCCTGGAGCCTTTTCTGTGAGGCCTTGCAGAGTGATATCTCTGATATTCAGGGCGGGACCACAGCTGAGGGCATACACTTGGGGGCAATGGCTGGAACTGTCGATATTGTCATGCGGCATTATGCCGGCATCGATACCTCTGGCGAGATAATCGGTTTCTATCCCCGGTTGCCGGAATCGCTTCAGAGTCTACACCTGCGCCTGTGCTATCGCGGGCAATGGTTTGAACTGGACATAGATCTGCATAAATTTAGCCTGTTTCTCGACGCTGATGGTGACCACCCGGTGCAAGTGAATGTCCAAGGTAAAATTGAGCATCTGACTCCGGGTAACAAGACTGAATACCCGCTTGAACAAGGTTCACAACCATTGGCAACTGGTGGCAGTGCCAAAGACCAGTCTTTTCGGATCTAGCTTATTTGATCCCGGTCAAGGCAGGTAGTCAGAAATCAAGGATAATTTATTTTAAGGAATCCAATAAGGGAAACAACGATGTTTCTAAAGAATAGACAATCCGGCGATTTGGTAGAGACCCTTGATCTCAAGGCGCTGTTCAATCCCTACCTATCGGCGGTTCAGGGAAGTTACCATTTCGGCGAAGAGATGCAAGACCCGGCAACGTTTGAGAAAGGAGGCCTGGCTTTCCCTTCCGATGAGGCCCTGCCTCGCTGTTGGGTTGATGCCCACTATCGACAGTAACACTAGTCTGATTAGGGACGAAGTAATGACCGTTTCACAGTCCCAGCTGATTGCCGCTCTCCAGAATCCCGTTCTATATAATCATCCGATAGAGGGGTTCCAGGTCATCGAGACCCATATCTCCTGGGTCATCCTGACCGGTCCCTATGCCTATAAGATCAAGAAGGCGGTCAACCTCGGTTTTCTCGATTTCTCGACACTGGCTAAGCGCCACTATTACTGTCAAGAGGAGCTTCGTCTTAACCGGCGCCTGGCGCCGACACTGTATCTTGATGTCATTGCCATATCAGGTACCGTCTCAAGCCCCAATCTATCCGGCCGCGGACCGGTTATCGAGTACGCCGTTAAAATGGTGCAATTCCAGCCGGCAGCACAACTCGATCGCCTGGCCAGTGATAATAAAATTGATCACACGCTCGTCCAGCAGCTTGCAAGGCATGTAGCTGGCTTTCATGAGAGGACTGGGACTGCCCCGGCGGCAAGTAATTATGGAAAACCCGATGTCGTCCGTACGCCCGTACTTGAGAACATATCCCGACTCAAGGAAATTCTTGTTGATACTGCGGCCCTGGATTTATTGACCCGATTGCAGGAATGGGAGACATCGACATTCAAAAAAATCAAACGGCAGTTGGTAAAAAGAAAACATGACGGGTTTATCCGCGAGTGTCATGGCGACATGCACCTCGGCAACATAATGATACACAATAACGGGGTGACAATATTCGATTGCATTGAATTTAACGAGAATCTGCGTTGGATCGATGTAATGTCCGAAATCGCCTTTATGGTCATGGATCTGGATGACCGAAATCAGCGGGAACTCGGCAATCTGTTCCTGAATCATTATCTTGAACTAAGTGGCGATTACCGGGGTATGACTGTTTTTTCTTATTACCTTATGTATCGTGCGCTTGTAAGAGCAAAGGTTGCAGCTATCCGCTCTACACAATCAGATCTATCTAAAGATAAGAAGGATGTCATCCATCGGCAGTGTTTTGAATATCTGCGACTAGCGGAACGTTATACCCGGATGATTCACCCCGTGCTGATAATCACCCATGGATTGTCTGGCAGCGGTAAAACCATATTGAGTGAACAGTTGGCTGTCGGACTGAGTCTTATACGTATAAGATCCGATATTGAGCGTAAACGGCTATATGGACTCGAGCCGGGGAGTAGCAGTACCGCGGGTATCGATGCCGATATCTATAGCATGGCTGCTAGCCAAAGGACTTATCATTACCTTGCCGATCTGTCCAAACAACTCATCGAAGGGAAAAATAGCACCATCATCGATGCCGCCTTCTTGAAACACTGGCAACGCGATATTTTTTACAAGCTTGCAGCCAAATTGGAAATTCCCTTTATTATAATTGATCTCAATGCCGATGATGCTTTACTGGAAAAACGTATACTTGAGCGGTTGCATACCGGCACAGACGCCTCTGATGCCGGTATCTCGGTCCTGAAACACCAACAGAAGACGCAAGATAGGCTAACTGGCAAGGAAAAACACTACGCCTTATCTATCAATACAGCTGGGGAAGTGGATATTGCGCAAGCGATTATCCTAATCAAGGACATAATAAAAAACCAGTTGGTCAGCGAGAAATTACCCGCCTGATCTAAGCCCTCACCTTTGTTTCGCGCTTTTGTTCCTTGAATATAAACTTCACCAAATTAGTTAATTCTTCCAGTTAATTCTTCCGATTCCATCAACCAGCACGACACCACCGACTAACATCACTACTCTCCAGCAATCGCTTATTGTTTAGGCAGAACAAAATAATGAATGCTAAATAGTTCATCCTTATCAGTCCAGAATTCTACCGGTATAAAATTAGCGCGCTGAAGAAGCATTTGAAATTCTTCTATTGTATATTTATATGAATTCTCAGTATGTATACTCTCCCCTTCGTCTAATATAAATTCATTATCATCGATACTAACCCTTTGCTCCTGACGACTGACGAGATGCATCTCGACTCGACTGGCCACATGATTATAAAAAGCGCGGTAGCTGAATTGTGTTAAATCGAAATTTGCATTGAGCTCACGATTGATCCGTTTCAATAAATTAAAATTGAATGCAGCAGTTATTCCCTGCTGGTCGTCATAGGCCGCCTCCAGAATCTGCCTGTCCTTCTTCAAATCAATACCGATTAAGAGCCCTCCCCCGGCGCCGATCAGCCTGGCGATATTATCCAACAATCTGATTGCGGCCTTGGGTTCATAATTCCCGATTGTGGATCCTGGAAAAAAAGCGACCCGGTGCGTACCCGACGGACAATAAGGCAAATGTAAATCGGCAGTAAAATCGATGCAGGTGGCATGCACATCGAGCCAAGGGTATTCAGCGGCGAGATTCTCTGCCGCATCCCGAAGGAATTCCCTGGATATTTCCATCGGCATATAAGCGCGGGGTTTGAGCGACTCCAGCAAAAGACGTACCTTCTGGCTGCTGCCGCTACCCGGCTCAATCAGCAGACACTTTTGCCCGATAAGGGCAGCGATTTCTTCGGCGTGTTCCTCGAGCAGGCCTACCTCTGTCCTTGTCAGATAATATTCAGGTAGCTCACAGATTCTTTCAAACAACCGTGAACCTTCATGATCGTAAAAAAATTTCGGCGGGATCCATTTTTGATCCGCACGCATGCCATTGAGCACTTCGTGAACCATATCCGCCGGTTGCGGATGATAATCGTAAAATTGGATCTTATTCGTCCCGGCCTTGTTCATTCGCCATCCTCGGCAAGACGAATACCGGTGAACTGCCAGCGGTCCTTGGGATAAAAGAAATTCCGGTAGCTCGGACGAATATGGTCACGGGGCGTCACACATGACCCACCTCGTAATACAAACTGATTACACATAAATTTACCGTTGTATTCCCCCAAGGCGCCAGGCGGAGGCTTATACCCCGGGTAGGGAGAATAGGGGCTTTGGGTCCATTCCCAGACATCCCCGAAAAACTGATCATTATTTTCATCATTACTGGCCGGTAACGGTCGGAGAAATCCGGTATGCAGAAAGTTTCCATCGGGCTTTTGTTTAGCTGCGACTTGCTCCCATTCCGCCTCAGTAGGCAAACGCTTCCCCCGCCAGCGGGCAAAGGCATCGGCTTCATAATAACTAACGTGGCAAACAGGATCGTTCTCATCGACAGGCTGCATACCATTCAGCGTCATGTGCCACCAGGCACCGTCGATCAATTCCCAATATAGCGGCGCCAGCCAGTTATTCGTTTGTACGGTCTGCCAGGCATCCGAAAGCCAGTGCTCGACCTGCTGATAACCACCGGCATTTAGGAACTCGATATAGTCACCATTGGTAACCAATCCCCGTGAGATCTTATACGGTGCCAGATATACCTTGTGCCGGGGGAGCTCATTGTCATAGCAGAAACCATCACCCTGATAACCGATTTCAAGCAATCCACCGCTGTTGCCCTCCCATTCCTCTGCGAGACCACGGCTTTGTGGCGATGATTTCACCTGGCAGTAGGCGGGGCGTAATGGATTTGACGAAAAATTATATTTGAGATCGGTGAGAAACAGTTCCTGATGCTGCTGTTCGTGATGGAGGCCGATCTCGGTCCGCAGTCTAATCTCTCCGTTTTCCTCATGTGTCCGCTGATCCAGCAGAACAGACATGTGTTGATCGACATGTCCCCGGTATTGATAGATTTCATCGACTGTCGGACGTGAAGGCAGACCGCGCCGGGGGCGCTGGTGCATATTCCCAACTTGATAATAATAAGAATTAAACAGATAGCCGAATTGTGCGCTGTACTCCTGGTAACCGGGCAGAAACGGCTTTAACAGAAAGGTCTCAAAAAACCAGGTGGTGTGGGCGAGGTGCCATTTAGGCGGGCTGACTTCCGGCATCGCCTGGATACCGTAATCATCCACCTCCAGCGGCTGGCACAACTGCTCTGACAGCTGTCTGACGGCTTTATAGCTAGTGGCGAGATTTTTGTCCGGCGTGTTTTCCTGCTCCGCACACGCCTCCTTCCCTAGCCGTCCGGCCGGCTCTTTCATTGTCGTGTCTCATTGGGAGCTGGCGGTTATTCTTACACACTCACACGCGAGAGACAAATATGCCGCATGATTCCCGATGAAATAAAGATATTATCAACACGATTGGCAGGCAAGATAAAATAAATAGTCAATCCCTGCGGCTTGCTGGTAATTTTAGTGCATTGATATACTGGTAAAACAGTATCAGTGTATAGTGCTGAGCCAGTAAGTGTTCGAATTGACATTTTATTTAGGCCTCGTGCCATCAGCAACTATCTTCTTCTATGATTAAACTCGCAACTAGTGTTGTCTTGTTACTATCGATCGCCTTGACTTATTCGGCACATGCCATAGTCAATATCGAGAGCGAGCGGATTAAAGGGCCCGAAGCGGGATTCAGTGGTAAATTGGCTTTTTCCGCCAATGGTCAATCGGGAAACACGGATAAATCACGGGTATCGTTTGGTACCCGGTTACAGTGGCATCATGAACAGACCACAAATTTTATCGCCATCAGCCTTGATCAAGGCGAGACCAATGGCATCCGCAATACCAACAAAAAATTCTTCCATGCCAGGCACATCCGTCAATTATCAGAAAAACGTAGCTGGGAGATCTTTGGGCAAGCGGAGGAGAACGAATTCACCCGCCTCACATTCCGCGGACTGGCGGGAAGTGGTATACGCTTACGTCTGGGAAAACAATCAGAAAAACAGGTGATGTATCTGGGATTGGGCGCTCTCCGTTCCCGGGAGGAAATAGAGCAAAAGACAGGGACAAGCGATGCCGGTATCGAGAGGCTCTGGCGGGCCAATATCTATTTCTCTATCAAACACAGATTTACTGACAACTCACGCATAGTGAGTACGAGCTACTACCAACCGGCATTCAACGATAACGAAGATTATCGATTCCTGGAGCAAGTCAGCCTGGTGGTCAATTTGAGCAAACGCCTTAACCTGAAGCTGTCAGTGGATATCGCCCATGACAACAGGCCGCCGCAGTTGATCGAAAAGACCGACACGACCTATTCGACCGGCATTGAATACCGGTTCTAAATAAATCGACGGCACTACTGATTCATCCTCTCCTCAGCTGGTGCTGAGAGGGCGCTGCCAACTTATCTCAAAGAAATGATCCTGCAAGGGTTCACGCTGGCGCTCGGCCAGCTCCGATTCCCTGATGTCTTCGGGCAGTACCGCTGGGTCACCAGGGTAACCTATGGCTATCATGGCCATGCAGCTGAAGTTAGCGGGAATTGCAAAGGCCTCGCGTACCTTTTCGGCATCAAAACCGCCCATCTGATGGGCCATCAAACCGAGGGCGGTAGCCTGCAGACAGATGTTTTCACTGGCGGCGCCGGTATCATACTGACCCCAGCGATTCGGTTTCGCATTATGCCGGAATTCGCTGTTCGCCATTGCCAGTAAAAGCACGGGGGCATTGATGACCCAACGCTGGTTCCCCTCTGCCAAACAATCGAAGGCCTGCTTCCAGCTGGCCTCGTCGCGATAACGGTCCCACAACAAATAACGCCAGGGTTGGTCATTAAAACAGGAGGGCGCCCAACGTGCCGCCTCCATGACTGCCAGCAGCTTATTTCGCTCTACCGGCCGGCCGGCGTCATAGGCGCGCCCGCTCCAACGGGCTGCGATCAGCTCATGGATGGCGGCCTGGGTCTTGGCTGTTTTATCTTTCATCCGGTCTCCTTGTTACTCGCTGTGCTCAGCCGCGCCCGGTCATGAGGTGAGTTCAGGTCGATGACCGGCCCGATCGGGACAATACGGCTGGGATTAATGGTTTCATGGCTGCTGTAGTAATGCCGTTTGATATGATCAAAATTACAGGTGCCGGCTATACCCTCAAGTTGATAGAGCTCCCTGAGATAATTCCAGAGATTGGGATAATCCCAGATATGCCTCAGGTTACATTTGAAATGAACATAGTAAACGAGATCAAAACGCAGCAGGGTTGTAAACAGACACCAGTCCGCCTCTGTTATCTGGTTACCACAGAGATAGCGCCGTTCAGCGAGAATACCCTCCCAATAGTCCAAGGCCTCAAATAACCCGGTTGCTGCCTCCGCATAGGCCTCCTGGGTAGTAGCAAAACCGCTGCGGTAGACACCGTTATTGACAGGTTCGTAGATGGCATCAATGGTCCGGTCGATTTCGACTCGCAAGGGTCGAGGGTAATAATCGGCCAGGTTTTCTGCCAGAGCGCCGAAACGGGTATCGAACAGTCGCATGATCTCACGGGATTCATTATTGACGATCGTTTCGTTTTTCTTATCCCACAACACGGGGACCGTTACCCTTCCGGTGTATGCCGGTTCGGCGCTGGTGTAGATCTCCGATAAATAACGCGCCTGATTGATGTTATCAGGGATACATCCCGGGGCATCACTGAATCGCCAGCCCCCCTCACCCATCTCGGGGTCGACCACCGATAGTGTCACCACGTTCTCCAGCCCTTTCAGCCTGCGCATGATCAAGGTCCGGTGGGCCCAGGGGCAGGCATAGGCGATATACAAATGATAACGACCGGTTTCCGGGGAAAATTCACTTGAACCATCATCAGTGATCCAATTGCGAAACCGGGTCTCGGGGCGCACGAAGCGCCCCGCGGTATCCGGCCGGTACCACTCCTCGGACCAGTGGCCGTCGATTAACAAGCCCATGGTTTCAGACCCGGCATGGATTGATGATCAACATTCATCCTTGCTCAGGCTGAACGGCCCGCTACCATAGGCAATGATATAGGCCATGCCGCCCATGATGGCGACATTCTTCATGAAATTGTTCATCTCACTAAACCGTTGATTGACGTCCTCGATCGCCCAGTAGCCATGGAAGACCAGGGTGACCGGGATCAGGAACAGGAAGATCGCCAGTGCCGCCCAACGGGCCTTCCAGCCGAGCAGAATCAACAAGCCCCCACCCATTTCAATCACAATAGTCAGAACCAGCAAGACATCCACCATCGGTACTCCCTTGGCGGCCATGTAATTCGCCGTACCGGCAAACCCCATGATCTTGCCGAAACCGGCAAAAATAAATATTTGCGCCAATAAAATCCGCCCGACTAAGGGACCGAAGTTTTTCGCTAATTTACAGAGATTATTCATGGTTTCCTCCTTGTTTGTGATTAGTAAGCAATGTTGGGCTATGGCAGATCGAACAGCAATACCTCAGCAGATGCAGGTGTTGACAAACTTAATCGGGCTTCGTTAGTGACCCGGGCACCGTCACCGGCGTGCAGGCTTTTCCCGTTTACGTCCAGCTCCCCTTGGGCAAGCTGGATATAGACCTGCCTGCCGGGGGCTATCTGGTAGCTGATCGAATCACCGGCTTTTAAGATAGCTGTAGTCACGGTGGTATCCTGATGAATGGTGACCGACCCGTCACGGCCGTCAGGCGAGGCCAGCAGCCTCAGCCTGCCGGTCTTATCATCAGACTCAATACGGATCTGTTCATAACCCGGCTGTAGCCGCTTTTGCGACGGCAAGATCCAGATCTGGAGCAAATGCACCGGATCGGTCTGTGAATGGTTATACTCACTATGGCTGACCCCGGTCCCGGCCGTCATCCGCTGCACATCCCCGGCACGGATAACAGAACCATTACCCATACTGTCCTTGTGCTCCAGCACACCCTCGATGATATAGGTGATGATCTCCATATCCCGGTGCGGGTGGGTAGGAAAACCGGCACCCGGAGCGATCCGGTCCTCATTCAAGACCCGTAGCGTGGAAAACCCCATCTGTTCGGGATCGTAATAATCGGCAAAGGAGAAGCTGTGATAGGTATCGAGCCAACCGGTGTTGGCATAGCCCCGGGCGGCGGCAAGTCTGACAGAAATCATGGCGGCTCCTCAATAATAATTCATATTTACTGAATTAATATATATGTTAATATCTGTATTCT
>FXBF010000099.1_pt1 | contig 25298 bp, 22 predicted proteins | sample 5335321 | NCBI WGS metagenome assembly FXBF01 (sample SAMEA103928391, study PRJEB20085) | sediment metagenome | isolation source: sediment
CGGCCTTAACCGCGGCGGGCTCGGTTTGCGCGAACGCTTCCTGCGCGGTGAGATGCCGGTACCATCCGAGGATGCTGTAGGAGTCGGCCAAGCCGACCCAGGCCAGAGCGTACCTATCGTCGATCGCGATCGCCTGTTGGAACAGCTCGATCCCTTTCTCGAGTTCCTTTGCAGTCCTCCTGTTCCAATGGTAGCGCCCCTTCAAGTAGAGTGTGTAGGCCTCGAGATCGGCGGTCCCGGGCCTGACGATCGGGGCGCCTTCATCGCTGACAAGCTTCACCTTCAAGGTGTCGACGATAGCACGGGCGATCTCATCCTGGATCGCGAAGACGTCTTCCATCTCCCGGTCGTACCGGTCGGACCAGAGATGGTAGCCGTCGGCGACGTCGATGAGCTGCGCGGTGATCCTGACTTGGTTCCCCGCCTTCCGCACGCTGCCCTCCAGCAGGGTGCCTATGTTGAGCTTCGCAGCGATCTCGCCTACGGGCAGATCCCGGCCCTTGAGCGCGAACGACGATGTGCGAGCGACGACGCGCAGGTCCTCTATCCTCGTCAAGGCGTTGATGATTTCCTCGGCGATACCGTCACCGAAGTACTCCTGATCCTGTTCGGGACTCATGTCGACGAACGGGAGCACAGCGATCGACTTCCGACTCTGCGTCGAGTCCGAGATCAGCGTCCCGGTCGACACTGCGGGCTGGATCGCTTTGTCGGTCGTGGCCAGTGGTTCAGTTCGAATGACGCCTGTCGGCGTGATGTCGAAGATCCACCCCGCGAAGATGGCGACGGGGAGTCCGACGAGGACGAGGACAGCGACGAGGGTGACGGTCCACTCGGGGAAGCTCAGCGCCGGAGCGAGGTTGCTCGCGCCCTCGAGCACCGCGAAGCCGACGATCACGTAGACGATGACGACGCGGAACAAGCGCCGGCGCTTGAGTTCCGTGAATAACCGTTGGAACCTGGACCTCAGATCGCTCATCGATAGGCCCTTGCTGGCGTTATTCGAGAAAACGTTCGAGAGATTACAGTCCCTCGCCTCTTCAGACGCCCGCGACGGCAGGACTGGTTGTATAGGCGAATCACGCTGGCCTCGATAGATGGAATATAGCCCATGAGCTTTTGTGCGCTAACAAGTATCGTTCAAAGAAGGGACCAAGCGGCGCTGGAGGGCTCACGCGGTCGTTCGGTGGTTGGCTCTACCGCCATCCTTGCAACTGCTTATACTATGAGGCATGCCTATCAAAGCGGCAGTCATGGTCGCGCCAGACCAGCCGATGGAGGTCTGGAGCATCGACGATCCTAATCTCGAGCCGGGCGGCGTCTTGCTCGAGACCGTGGCCAGCGAGGTTTGCGGTACCGACGTGCACCTGAGCCATGGCCGCCTCGATGGTGTCCCCTATCCTATTATCCCAGGCCATGTGAGCGTTGGTCGTGTGCTGGAGACGCGGGGCACTGTAAGCGATTTGCTCGGTGCTCCGGTGACTCCGGGCGACGTCGTCACCTTCTACGATGTCCACGAGCGCTGCAACTCGTGCTGGTTCTGCCTGATCGCCAAGCAGCCGAACCGGTGTCCCAACCGCCGCGTCTACGGGATCACCTATTCGGCGCACGACGGACCACTCGGCGGTTGGGCCGAGCGGATCTACCTGAAACCGGGGGTGCACATCTTCAAGCTTCCACATCCACTCGGCCCCGACGACGTGATGGGCGGCGGCTGCGGACTGTTCACCGGGTTCGCGGCGGTGGAGCGGAGCGGGCTGGCGATGGGTGATGCGGTGCTTGTCCAAGGGACCGGGCCGGTCGGATTATCCGCGGCGGCCCTCGCAGGCCTGAGAGGGGCAGGGCTCGTGGTCTCGATCGGTGATCCGCTAGCGCGCCTCGATCTGGCCCGCGGGTTCGGTGCCGATGTCGTGCTATCGGTCAGCTCGGACCCCCCGGGTCAAAGGGAAGCGGTGATACGCGAACTCACTCATGGACGTGGCGTCGATGTGGCGATCGAAGCGACAGGAGATCCTGATGCCATCGCCGAGGGGCTTCGACTGCTCCGCGACGGCGGCACTTACGTGGTGGCCGGGCACTACACCGACGCCGGTACCGCGACTGTGAACCCCCACGTCGACATCAACCGGAAACATGTTGAGATCCGCGGCCAATGGGGAACCGAGTTGGGTCACGTCTATCGCGCACTCCGAACCCTCGCCAAACATCACGAGCGGCTTCCGTTCTCGCGTGTGATCGGCGGGCGCTACCGGCTGGACGAGACCGACCAAGCGCTGGCTGATGTTGAGGCGCTCCAGGTCACCAAGGCGATCATCGTGCCCTAATAACAAATAGCAGATGCTAAAGCGAGCTTTCGACAATCCGGCGTCCGTGAGCGTCAGCCAGCGTCAGTGGGCGTTGTCACTATCGCTGGCACTGCCCAAGCTCGACGGATTGCTGAGGGGAGGAACACGACCAGCATGACTGTGTGCGGGATTGCCAGAAACGAAATGGGAGCGAATGCAAGCGACGTAGGCAATTGTGGTTGACGGAGAAACGACATCAGTGATTCGTAAGTACGACACACACGACCTCGCCGAGTTGATGGACGTCTGGTACGACGCCTCGCAGATCGCGCATCCGTTCTGGACTTCCGAGATGTTTGACCGAGAACGAAGGGATATCTCCCAAAAATTCCTCCCGATCGCCGAGATGTGGGTCTTCGAGGAGGAGGAGCGGGTGGTCGGATTCATCGCACTCCTAGACAACGAGGTAGGAGGAATATTTGTGTCCCCAAGGCGGCACGGGCACGGGATTGGACGTGCGCTGATGGATCATGCCAGAGCGTCCCGCGACCACCTCGAACTCGAGGTGTTTGAGGCTAACGAGATTGGCAGAGCATTCTACGATACCTACGGTTTCGACATCGTCGGGGAGCGACTGGACGAAGAGACAGGGCTGCGAGTGCTACGGCTGCGGCTCGACTGCTAATAATCCGGCGTCCTTTGAAAACTCTACTTGCTGATGTGCGTCTTGAGCGCGAAGCGATGGCGCTGTGCGTAGGCCTGATCGAAGACCCGCCGACTCGTTTCACGAAGGGTTCATGCTCGCCGCGCCGCTCGCCCTTTGCGGCTCTTGCCGCTTCGCGCGGTTGCCACTTGTGTTCGCGGCGGTAAGTGGCAGGGGGGAGACTCGAACTCCCAACCCACGGATTATGATAACGCTTGGACACGCGGACTATTGGGGTCTATCGACCGCGAATGAGACACGAAGCGGCCTTCTACCCGATCGATAGTACCTCTCGGTGCCGGTTAGTCTCAATTGTCTGGTTACAGTTTAGCTACAGGCCAGCAACCAGACGAAGAGTGCCAGCCGAAACGACTTGTCCGACACCAACAGACGCTGGGATTTCGAGCGCCCACCTTCTTAACCCCTTCGTTCCCGTAACCCGACCTACTTCAAGTTCGGTCACGGAATCCAGAAGCACCGCCACGTAAGGGGCACCGAACTTGGCCGGGGTTAGAACAGGGTATCCCCGTCTACTGCCGCAACCGTCCCGAGGACTCGGTTCGCACCAACCACGGGTGCGGCGACTCGGACTCTGGCACCGGGCGCAAGCAGCGCACGCTCTTGCGCAGCCAGTTCGAGCGAAGGTCTCAGGACAAGCGCGACTGCAGGCGAGGCGATCTTCAGAGCTTTCTGACAGCTACCTCCGTGATCACTCAAGAGTGGCTGCATGATGACGGCTCCGGATCAAGACAGCAGTCAAGTGGCCGTTGCTGAACGCCACGATTTACGGGCGCAGGCCCGGGACTGTGGATGAACGCTTCTGATCCAATTCACCTGCCGCGAGCATACTCGGAAGAAGTAGCAACGTGCACAACAGGAGCGCCAGCATCCCGATCGTCAGCAAGCGGCCCATGCTGGCGAGTCCGTAATGGCCCGACAGGGCGAGACTCCCAAAGCTCGCGATGGTCGTCAGGGTGCTGAACAGCACGGCGCGAGCGGTGCTCGTGGAGTAGAAGTTGCCGCCCCGTCGGGGGAACGAGCGGGCCCGGTGAACCACGTGAATGCCGTTGTCAACACCGACACCCAGCAGCAGCGGCAGGGTGATTATGTTCGCGAAGTTCATCGGAACATGCATCGCGACCGAGGCGCCGAACGTCAGCACCGCGGCGACGAGGAGAGAAGCGAGGATCCTCGCGACCTGAGCCGGCGCTCGTAGCAGCAGGATTAGCACCACGACCATAGCGAGTGCCGCCAGCGTGAACGCTTTCCGGAAGGCACGCACCGCGATCCGACCGGACTCGAGGTCGTTCACGGGGATCCCAGTGACGCCCGCTACCTCGCTTCGCACGCTCTCGACGAAGGAGGCCAGCTTCTGGCTCGTCTCGAGTCTCTCCCTCGGTACGACCTGGACCCTGTGAACACCGCCGTTGCCGATCCAGCGACTGCGCAGAGCCTCGGGGAGATCGCTGAGGTCGAAGACTCGGGCGTGCTGGGAGGCTCGCAGGGCCGCCAGGTTTGGCCCGAGCGCGCCGGCAAGGCTTTCCTCAAGTTGCTCGACCATCCGCGCCTGCGTGTGGAGCGGCCACTTCTCGAGTCTCCATCGCCACAGCAAAAGGATGAACCGGAACTGCGAGACCGCGGCCTTCTCGCCCGTGTGCCGCCTCGCGTAGGCGGACACGCCGCTCCTCAGATTCTCGACAGCCCTGACGGCCTCGTCCACCCGCGCCCGGGCGGGAAGGACGGGGCGCGAGGGATTCGAGGGCGGGCCGAGGGTCCGGCCGATGCTCGCCAGAATCGCCAGCTTGCGTGATTGATCTTCCGGCACGAGGTCTTGGGGTGTGAGTGCGGTGTCGACCTCGGGAAGACGCTGCAGTCGGCTCGCCAGATCACGCGCGCTCTCCACGGTCGGAGCCAGCACCGATACCGTGAAAGGTACCGCGCCAGGATCATCTATCAGCTCCCTGAAGGTCTTAACGGACTCGGATTTCGGGTCGCTCAGGTTCATCGGGTTCTGGTCGAACTGCACCCGGGGCAGGGCAGCCAGCGATACGATCGAGAGGGCGGCGGTGACAGCCAAGATCCCTCGCCTTCCGCGCCTCGCGAGCCGATTCATGGCCTGGGCGCCGGGCATGCCCGAGGCTTCCCGTTGGACGAGCGTAGCTGATGGCTGGAAACGGAAGAGCCGAAGTGTGAGGAGAGCGGGAAGCAGCGTGAGGGTGGCGAGCAAGCTCACGAACATGCCTGTCCCGGAGATCAGGCCTAGCTCGGACACCCCGCTGAAATCAGTCGGTATGAAGGCGTAGAAGGATGCAGCGGTCGTAACGGCGCTGAGCAGAAGCGAGACTCCGACGCGGCGGGCTGCCAACAGCATCGCGGCCTCATGCGGGTTCTTCTCCCGCAGAGCCTCGACGTATGCGAGGCACAGGTGGAGCGCGTAGTCGATTCCGAGACCTATGTAGAGAATCGCGAAAGCGATCGATATCAGGTTGACGCGGCCAACCACGGCGGCGGCGAAGGCGGCCGTGCCGGCCAGCCCGGAGATCAACGTGATCAGGCTGGCGACGAGCAGGCGGACCGAGCGCAGCCCCACGTAGAGGATGATTCCCACAGCAAGCAGCGCCGCCAGTCCGGCTCTGGCCATGCTTCCCATGGCGCTCTTGAGCGCCTCGTGCTCGATAGCCTCGGAGCCGGTAATCCGGACCGTGATGCCTCGGCCCCCTTTGAGACCGAGGCCGACCGCGAGCTCCCGGACGCCCTGAATGGCGCGCTCCGCCGGCAGGGGACTCGTGTAGTCCAGACGCGGGCTGATGATGATCGCGCGTCGTCGCTGCGCCCCGGCCGAGGGACTACCGCCGAGCAGCTCGCGCCACGAGATCTGGTAGGTCCGTCCCTGCAGCTGGGCCTTGAATGCCGTCCCGACTTGACCAAGGATCGGTCGAACGTCAAGCACATCCGCCCCCGCGTTCACGTGCCCGGAGTCCGCCTCGTGCATCGCGCGGATCAGTACGTCGACGAGACCGCGGATCGTCGGCTCCCGCTCCAAGTGGAGCAGCCCGTCCCGAAAGCGCTCGAGGTTCTCATTGAGCTCCTGAAGCTCCTCCGGCCTGTGGTATAGGAGGCCGTTCCGGTCGAAGAACGGCCCTCCCGCGGGAAGGAAGAGGTCCTCGAAGAGATCCGGGCGCTCACGCAGGCGCCGTGCGAGCTCGCGTTGCGCGGACTCCGTTACCTCGGGTGTCACCCCATCGATGACCACGTGGATCTCGTCGCCGAGCTGGGGAAAGGCGCGCTCATACTCAAGGAACGCTCGGCGCCAAGCAAGCCGATCCGAAATCATGCTCCCCGTGTCGCTGTTCACGGCGAGGTGTGTGATCGCGTAGTACCCGAGAAAGCCTGTCGCCGTGAGCACCGCGCCAACGACCGGAAGCGCGTGGCGACAGGCCTGCTGGACCCACCACGCCAGGACTTCCCCGACCTTCACACGCGTCATCGTGCTGCCTGCAAAGAGTGCCCGGCAGGCGGGTAGAGGAGCCGCAGCCGGGTTTCGAGCTTCGCACGTAGCCCGCGGGGTGCGGCCTCAAGCGGTGTGAGGTAGACGGTTCGGCCGCGTCCGTACTGCACGAACGGATGGAGCCGGTAGGCAGCGACGCGTCCGCGCAAGCGCCCGGTCGGAACGAGCTGCACCTCGAAGGCGCCGAACAGCTTCGAGGATCGCCTCAGCAACAGCGAGCGCGGCCCGTTGGCGTTTCCCACGCTGTACATGCAGATTCCGCCCGCCAGCCATTCGATGGGCTGCAGCACGTGCGGGTGATGACCGACGAGCAGATCGAAGCCGCGTCCGATCATGCGCTGGGCGAACTCACGCGTCGCCTGCGCTGGAAAGTGGCAGAACTCGTAGTCCCAGTGCGGAGTGCCGATGAGGCAGTGAGCGCCCAATCGCTCTTTCGTTTCGGACCACGCCCTCGCAGGGATCGCGTCAACTTCCTCTACCCGCCAGACCCTATTGTCCCCTTCGAAGACCTCACGATTCATCCAGTGCGTCCAGGCGGCGATCGCCAGCCTCACGCCCCGCACCTGGACCTGCACGGTCGGGCCGTCGGCTGCCCGGGCTCCCACCGGCATTACGGCCAAGCCCCGTAGCCTCTTGAGCGTCTCCGGCAAGCCGCGCGGTCCCAGATCGCCCATGTGGTTGTTCGCCACCGAGAGGACGCACCGGCCCGGCCTCACCCCGAGCCGTTGCAACAAGGTCCCCAGATACTCCTCCGCCATGTCGAACGTGAAACCGTAGGAAGCATTCGGGCGCACGTGCGCGTGGGTGATAGGCGCCTCGCAGTTGCCGAGGACGAGATCCGCGGAGGCGATCAGTCGTCGCAGCCGCTCATCGACTCGAGGCACGCGGTCACGACCCATGCACATGAGGTCGCCGAGGAAGAGCAGGCGCACCGGCTCCGAAGGCTGCGACGAGAATCGGTGGGCGCTGGGGCGAGGAACGACCGCGGAGCGCCGTTTAGTGGAAGGACGCAGGTAGAAGACGGGCCAACGGAGGGTATCCGGCCACGGGTACGGCGAGAACCCCGGCCCGCTCACGAGGTAAGCTCCTCCAGTTCCGTTTCACTGACGGGGCTGATCAGCGCCTCGTATTTGATGTCGCCCCATTTCATTCCCCGCGCCAGGAAGTGCCGCGTGTAGCGTTCCTTCGCGTCGCGCCGCAACACGGTCCGGAGCGGTCCGAGCTGACCGAGGGCCCGCGCTTGTCGGTACTGAAAGGCTCGCTCGAGCTCGCTCTCGAGCGCCATGCCAAGCTCGCCGTTTGAGCCCGCGTCGCCATCCGTGATGCACAGGTAGTGGGACGCCCCGGCCGGACGCGGCACCGGGACGAGGAAAGTGAATGTCCCCGCGAGGATCGGGACCCGCCCCAGCGCCTCGCGCACGAAGCGCTCGTGCAGTTTCTCGCCGGCCAGGTCGCTGACGCTCCGAGCCCGACCGACGAAGCGCAGACAGGGCGTGGCCCGGTACCGACCGGCGACCTGGACGCGGTCGTTCATCCGATAGCGCGTGAGCCCGCCTTTCTGGCTCACGATCACACCGTACTCTCGGCCGTCCTCCAACTCGTGAAGCCGCCGCACATCTCCATCATCGGACTCGAACTCGAGGAAGACCTCATCCAGGAGCGGCACAGGTGCAGGCGCCCGGCAGAGGGGCAGAGTGATCGGCGCCTCGGTGGCCAGGAGCCCCTTCCCCTGGATCACGACGCCAGGGAGTTCTTTCCGCAGGCGGCCGATGAAGAGGGCGGCCGCGGCGTCCGTCCAGCAGGAGAGCAGCTTGAGGTTAGGCCACACCTTCGGCCACTCGATGGGCCCTGCGTGGTCCAGGATTGGTACGATGTCCGGCCTGCGCCCCACAGGGATGCGGAGGTCCTCGACCTCGATGGAACCGCGCTCCAGATCTCGCAGCAGAGTCGTCCGGTGTTCTGCCGCGAAGTCGAGCAGCGATCCGAGATACGTCGGGCTCCAGATCGAGATGATCTCGAGGTCGCGCTCCGCGATCAGCCGCGCGGCGATAATGCGCCGATACATCGAGATGTCCCTAACGCGACTGAGCCCCGGCACCAGGAGAAAGCGAGAGCCGAAGAGCGTACGGGCCAGACCGGAGAGGTATCGCGTGTCGTCGTCGAACCCGATCGGCACGCCAGAAGGGGTCCGTCGGTTTTCCCGCACCGCTGGCGAGACGCTCATGAACGTCTTGCCGCTCTGCAGATCGGGCCCGTAGGCGAGCAGATCGTACACCCAGATGCGGAAGAGCCGATCGAAGCTGGCGAGGAGCGCTGCCGTGTAGGGGATCAGCTTGTGAGCACCCGAGCTACCGGAGGTCTCTTCGAAGATAATGATCGGCCTGGAGGTCACGATCGGCCGGTCGCTCGATGCCTGCCTGTCTATCCATGGCCGGAATTCATCGTACGTGACGATAGGCGCCTTGCGCACGAGCTCGTCGTACGATTCGGCTTCGCGCACACCAAGGCTGCGGCCGTACTCCGTTCGGGCCAGATCGCGCGTCAGCGCCTCGAGTAGGTGCGCCTGTGACGCAGCCGGTCCCTCGACCCGGCGCTCGAACGACCTGTAAGAGCTAGAGAGCGCCGAACGGGCTCCACGGCGCACCAGGCCAGCCACCAGGCGGTTTCTCACGGCATCACTTCCGAGTCAGAGTTTGTAGACCACATCGTGCGACCGCAGCGCGCCTTTCGGATGCTTGCCACGCGCGAAGCTGCGGTTAATACGTTGCATCCAGGCGGCTGGCTGATCGGCCATCACGTTGCGGAAATCGCGCTCGCCGTACTGCTGTATGCGTTCGGCCTGGCTGTTCAGAATCTCGATGTCCTGCTTCACGACCTTGCGCGTGATCCATCGCACGTAGCGCGTGACGATTGGCGTGAGACGCCCGTACCGCACGCCCATGCGAGTGTACACTCGCGTTCGCATCTCGTCCTCGGGTGTGCAGACGAGGACAGTGATGATGTGTGCGTGATCCCCAATCCAGTAGTCGACCTTCAGGGTGTGCGGCAGGATGACCTCATCGACATGCCGCATCGACTTCTTACATGCGAGAACGGATCGTATGTCGTCTGCGCCCGTCGCATCTTCCTCGAAGGTCTCGACCCGCACCCCTGTGTCGGTCTCCTGGATCCGTGCCTTCACGTACTGGGTCGGCGCCGAGCGGAACAGCCCTTCGTGGGCGAACCCGGTGTGGCTGCAGTCGAGCCCGTTCTCGAGTATCAGGTCCACCGGCGCGTGGATGACGTTCTGCAACTCGAACCAACCGTAGCCATTCAACTTCTCGTACCTGGGAGGATCTGCATCGACCGCGCTGGGATCCCCAAGGTTGACCCAGATCCAATCGTCCTGCTCCACGACACGGAACGGCCGAACCCTACAACGGGGCATTTTTTCGTCCGGCGAGTGGCAGGGCACCTCGACCAGCGCACCGTTTCGGTCGAAGCGCCAACCGTGATAGCGACATTCCAGCGTGTCGTTGTTCACCCGCCCCAACGACAGCGCCACGTTCTTGTGTGGACAGCGGTCCTCCATCGCGTTCACGCACCCCTCCGAATCACGGAACAGCACGATGGGCGTGCCGTTGACGTTCTTCGCCAGAGGGCCGGCGTCCGCCAGCTCAGCGCTGCGCGCGGCGATGAACCAGGCAGCATCGGCGATTGCGGGCGCGGTCGGCAGCGAGCGCGCGAACGATCTCAGCGAACGAGAACCGTTCAGGGGCTCACGGCCTGCCTGGCCAGGTACACCCCTTCGATTGGGGTTGCTCATTTCTCCTCCCGGTAATGGGTCAGACCAACGCGGCCTCGATACGGAGCAGACGGCCACCCGCCGGACCGCGAGGCGACGGCTGGAGTCGGTCGATCGCTTCGTGCGGGCCGGCGCGCCGCCGGCTCCAGCCCCAGGGCGCGTCTGATCGAGGCCGCCGCGAGCTTCGCCGCGATCCTCAGGAAGAAGCGCGCGTTCACTCGGCCGACCATCGAGAGCTCGTCACCACTCGCGTAGCCGGGGTTGCGTTCGAGGAAGAAACGCACGGCCGGAATCGCGCGGACCTCAGAGGTAAAAGGCGCCACGTGGGACTTCAGACGGACGTGGTCGCGCACGACGCCTTCTTGCGGGCGCCACGCCACTCCGAAGCGCTCCCGCGTGATCGAGTCGATGAGCCCGCGCTGCCACTCCGGCAACTCGCGCTCCGGGTGCGGCCAGTACTCGGGAAAATTGTTGGCCATCTTGAGGAAGGTCCGGTAACCGTTGCACGTAAGGTGCCAGTACAGCCTCCGGAACGGGTGACGCAGGCGCCACCGGAGCAGTGTGGCGACGACCGCCCGGTTCAGTGCCCGCTGTCCCCAGTACCGCGGGTCGACCATGGTGTCGCCGGAGAAGTAGACTTCGATGCGACGGTTACGGTAGGCGTGGCTGCGAATGCTCGCCGTGGAGAACGCCCGCACCTCGTCGGTGCCATCTTCGAAGCCCAGAAACACGTACTCCTTGTCGCTTAGATCACGTTCGAAGATGGCCCGTTCCGCATTATCGTAGTGGCTCGAGTAGAGCTCCCACATGCTCTCGATCCAGCGGGCCTGCAGCCGTTGGACTCGTACCCGCCTGACCTTTAACGTCCTGCCGTTTCGCATATTGATACCTCACTCCGGTTGGGGCTCATGACGACGTTCGGACTTGCTACGTGCTAGAGCCGTCGTCGCGGATCATCGCACGCTCCAGTCAAGGGGAAGTCAAGCGGATCAGACCAGCGCGGTCTCGAAGTGAATGGGCCAAGCCCGCTGCCGAGGGCCCGCGTAACGACCATCCGGCGACGTGACGAAGGCGTGAACGTCGGCGGACAGCCTCCAAAACCCACGCAGCGCGGCCGTCAGTGGATCACGCACATCCAGGCCGACCGTGAAGAACGAGTAACGACCACGGAACTCGCTGTGGGCGGTGGCCAGGAGACGATGGAGGACTTCCGGTCGATCCGCGGGCACGCACACATGCAAGGCAGCCAGACACGGGATGTGATCCCCGGGCGGCGGAATCCGCGGGGCGGCCAAGGCGTGCGCGGCCGCGTTGAACAGGGCTCGAAAGATCGCACCGCGCAGCGTGAGTCCCACTACGTGAAGCTGCTTGAGCGGGCGCTGGTCCCACAGCGCGAGATAACCCGCGATGCGCCCGTCTCGGTCTCGCGCCAGCCAGTAGTCCTCCATTTCCAGGCCGGGTGCTGCCGCGATCCACTCCGCCAGTTCGGCCGGGCTGTGGACGGGGGCAAACTGCCGGCCTGACATCACTCGCCTCCAGAGATCGGCCATCTCCTCGAGGTCTTCGGGTGTAGCCGGGGAAACAGTAGTGCCAGTATCGCTGGACACGCGTCGGCGCCCGAGCAGGGAAACTGTGTGGACGCGGATCGTCCCGCTCCGGGTCAGCGGCGGCATGGCGCGGCAAGCCCGGATTCTGCGCTCCATGGACGTGTTACCGCCGAGCACGGTGATGAGCCCCGGGACATCGGCCGCGATCCTGCTGCACCAGTCCCACGCGTAGAGAGTCAGAGCATCGGCGGCGCCCTTGCCGCGATGATCCGGGTGCACCTTGAGGTCGCTTACGTACGTCGTCTCGACGATCCGTCCGTCCAGCCAGACCCTGCGCGCGGCCATCGCGCTGCATCCGATCACCAATCCTCCATCGGCCTCCGCCACCGCCACGCTCCAGCGGTCACCCTCGAGCCGATTGAGGGCGAAAAAATCGGGCTCCCGGTGCACGCAGATAGAGACCGCAGCCTTCATCGGGCAGGCGGCTGCGAGCTCGATCAACTCAGCGTTGTCTGCCGCGTTCGCTGGCCGTGTAGTGAACGGCTTCCGCGCCTTTCCGGGATCAAGAAGCAGCGTGATCCCGTCCTCTCTCCGCTCCATCGCTTCTCCTCAAGGCGAGGGTCTTGATCGCGCTCCAGATGGCCTCGACCCTCCCGTCCCACATGTGAGAGATCTCGACGACCCCCACGTCACGGCACCGATTGCAGACCTCCGCCCGTGCCAGAAACTCCTCAAAGTCGGAACTTCCTATGAGCGCTCGAACCGATTTCTGGCGCGTATTGGTCAATGCGACCGCGTCCTGCGTGCAGTCGAGGACGTATCCATTCGGCTCAACTCTTAGACAGACCTTCTTGAAGTGGCATCGGTATCGCCCGGCGTCCGGACCAAGCCGTGCCAGGTAGGAGTTGGAGTCGCTCACGGGATAGCCCCGTTGGCGCAGCGAAGCGATCTGTCGGGCGATCAGGGCCTCTTCCTCGGCACCCAGCTGCAGCGCTTCCAGATCGATCCCGCGCTCGGCATAGCCGTAGTCGGTCACGTTCATGGCCTGGAAGGACACGCGCGCGCCGTATCGTCTCCCGTACTCCGCGATTCCCTCCAACTGGTCGGCGTTCAAGCGGGACAGCACCGTATTTACGACCACGACAATGTCCGGATAGACGCGCCGTGCATACGCGAGTCCCGCGTCCAGCCGATTGAACAGGCCCGATCTCCTCCTGATCTCGTCGTGCCTTTCCCCGATGCCATCGACCGACACCAGGAGTCGGTTGACCCAGGGGATCACTTCATCGGCTCGCTGCTCAAGCCACCAACCATTCGTGATCAGGGTGGTCTTCAGCCCCACATCGCGGGCCGCCCGCAATGCTTCACCGGCGTCCGGGCGCACCAGTGGCTCGCCGCCCCATAGGACCAAGAAGCAGAATCCGGCGGCAGCCGCGTCGCGGTACAGCTCCTGCACCTCGTCGATGGACAACTCATCGACGGCGGCGTCCGCAGGCATTTTCCACAGGCAGGTGACGCAATCGGCGTTGCACCGGGCGGTCAACAGGTGGGAGAGAATGAACGGACGCTGGTCTACGAAGCGGGTTCGAAGAGCCTTGAGCACCACTCGAGCGGACAGCATGGAGCACCTCCTTCCTGCCACCGAAACTGCCGAGTCGGCGTCAAGAGAGAGTCAAGCGGGAAATGCATGCTGTAAATCGGCAAGCGGGGCGGGGGTCACGCTGAACGCGCCGCGCAGCAACTGGAAGCGCGGGTGGTCAAGCACGAGCTCCGGCATGTTGATGCGGCCTTATTCGCGGCAGCCAGATAGCGGAGAGAACGCTCGGATGGTGGACAAGATTCTGTTCCCGGCTGAGCCCAACGGGGCCGTGCCGGTGCTTAAAATCTAGGGGCGTTCCACAGTAGGTCCCACGGTAGAAAAACGAGGATCTGTAGGTCAATGACCGGGGGTGGAGCTCGCGTTGAAGGCACCGAACAGGGGCCTTCACATTGAGCAGCGCCGCGTGCCGCGAAACTCCACCCACGACCTGCGGATAAAAAAGGGCGCAGACTGGCGCCAGTGAGCGCTGGTGAGCGCCAGTTTATGTGGGTTTGGAGGTGGCGAATCCGGAGCTGTCACGGCTTCTTTACCGGCTTACGGGTGTGGCCGAGCCGGACTCCGTCGAGGCCATATACCGGCGCATCGCGGAGATCTTCCGCGATGAGGCGCTGGTGACGTTCCTATTCCCACGCGTCGAGGTCGCCATCGTTCATCGGCGGGTGGGCGGGCTCAGCAGTCCGTGGCGTGCGGACCCGATGCAGTTCATGGAGGAGCTGTGGCTGGAGGGGAAAAAGCGATGAGGCGACCGAACAGGTTCGCGTTGCTTCTCGTCGTCTTGACGACTGCCTGCTCGGCGGGGACTCCGTCGACGGCGGGGCAGGCCACTCGTGCACGCCCTTTCCAAGGACTCCTGATTAAGAAGGTCACCCTCGCTCTGAGCCATTCACGCACGCCCAAACCGGCATGTCCCCCCAGGGGGTGGTCGTAAGGGGCGTTGTCTGAGGGAGCCACTTCCGCACGTGCTGACCACTTGACCCCCCAGGGGGTGGTCGTAGTAGGCGTTGTTAAGCCCCGAGAATTTCGCCGGGCCGGCGAGACTGGCTGCTATAATATCAAGGTGGGCCGGTATAAGAGCAGCAACCGGCCGCTGGTTGGTTGCTATTATAGTTAGCCGTCCCGAAGACCTCAGCTCCCACCGCTGCAATATCAACGAGCTTCCCGCCCAGCTGCGACCCGAAGCGCTAAGACGAGCGGGCTGGAAAGGTGTTGTGGAGAGCACCGACGAAGCGCTCGGCTAGCCCTCGGAAGGACTAGGGGAAGCACGTAGGTCCAGAACAAACCATGTAGAATGCGGCCAGCACCACCGCGGCCTCTATGAAGATCTTGTGGGCCAGGGATCTGTTCATGAGCACCCTCCTTCTTTGCTATCCAGTCGCTCGGTTAGTGCTCGCGCTCAAGAAGCGCCTGGTAAGCGAGGGCGGTCGCGCAGTTTAAACTCTATATCTCGGCAGACAGGTTTACGCCGGGACCTCGGTCTCTTCGACCAGAGCAGGTACCCTAGCAACACCCAACCCAGGCCATACAACCGAGCCGGCGGATCTGGTGCATCAGCCGCTTGAGGCGCGCCATATGACCTTGCCTCCCGCGCAGAGTCAGTGGGAAGTGTGAGTGTGCGCTAAAGATGCGGCGCTGGCAGGCGAAGAGCAACGAGCGCTGCCGCTTTGCGATGTTTGCTCAGAAGAATCGCTGGCCGCATATTGCCTGACGCCGGGAGGTGGCTGAGGAGGTCTGCGAGCACTGGCCCCTTGCTTGGAGCCTACGGCCGTGCCCCAAGAGCTGGCTCGTCACGTTCGAGGATCTCGTTCAGATGATCGAGGAAGACTACCGGATCAAGGGGCGTCGGTCGCTGAGCAGCCTCAAGACCTCCCTGGTTCACCTGAAGAAGGCATTTGCCGGCGACCGCGCGCTCGACATCACGACCGATCGCTTCACGAGCTACATCGTCGCCCGGCAGCGTGAAGGCGCCTCCAACTCCTCGATCATGACGGAGCGAGCGGCGCTGAGCCGCATGTTCACGCTGGCCACGCAAGCGGGGCGACTCCCGAGCAAGCCCCACCTGCCGACGGTCGAGCTGAACAACGTCCGCGAGGTCATCCTGGAGGATGACGAGGTGGTCACCCTCCTAAGTGACGAGGAGCTGCCGGCGGACATCAAGGGCGTGATCGAGTTCGCCTCCTACACCGGCTGGCGCGCGCTGTCAGAAATCTGCCCGCTCACGTGGGACCAGACGGACCTGGAGCGTGGCGAGATTCGCTGGCCGGTCGGGACGACCAAGAACAAGCGCGGGCGCGTTCTCGCCTTCGACATGGAAGCGGAGCCGGGTACGTTGGACGGCGCGATCCGAGACCTCCTGCTCCACTGGCACGAGCGGGCCACGCTCTACCGTGGACGCCGGTACGTCTTCCACGAGAACGGGCGGCGGGTTCAGAAGAAGCGCCTATATAAGGAGTGGCACGCCGCCTGTAAGCGGAACGAGATCCGGGACCTGCGGAGCCCGAACGAGGGCAACCACAAGATGCCCCACGATCTTAGGCGAGCGGCAGCTACGCGGTTCATCCAGGCTGGGCTATCGGAGGCCGAGGCCATGAGCTTCACCGGCCACGAGACGCCGAGCATGTTCCGCCGCACCAGAAAACGGCTCGGCTATCGCACCCCGGAGGAATGCTATGCTCGATGAAGCTCAGTGTTGCACTTCAAAGTTGATATCAAGCAGCGCATCGCACATCTTCGCACACCCCAGACCCAAATTCGTGACGATTGATCCAAAATAGCGGCGGGCGTCTCGTGCTTCATCCTTCGATCCGATGGATCGGATCAGCAGGCGTTGAATGCCGGTCGGGCAAAGCCGGTACCCCACAGTCGCGCACGATGTCCACGAGGCAATCGAGAAGACCGACCACAGCTCTGGACTTTCGGCGCACCCGAGAACGGAACCACTTGCGGAAGCCCCCGTACACTCCGGCCCCCACAGCGATGCCCAGTACGACGGCGATTGGCCAGGCGTCGCCGGCGCCTGCGCCAATGATCCCCACGGTGAAGAAGCCACCCCCGATGATCGCGGCCATGCTCAAGATGCGGCGGTCAATGCCGGGAAGTTGCGTGATCTTGATGCGGGTCTTTCCCCGGCGTTGGCTCACGTGGACTTTGGTCTGAGGAGACGATTTTATGAGCCCCCGCCTGTACTCCCAAGAAAGGGATTGGCTCAGAGTCTCGTTCAATTGCCCGGACTCGCCGATCACGTCACGGACCTCCTCCAGGAGTAACGCGTAGGCCTCACGCGGCGCTTCCACCTCAACCATACGCTCCAGCTCGACCCTGCCGGTGTAGCCGAAGAAGCCGCCCTTCTCGATACCGCTCTCCGGATCGGTCTTTTCAGTAAGGGGCTCGACCATCGCATTTTGGCGCGCGGCGTCTCGTACGAACTCCGGCGGAATCCCAACCTCGGCGGCCATCTGCTCGACCCCGCCCAGAGACAGCGCCTCGTCATGCCGTGCCGGTGATGCTTCCATCTCGGCGGCACGCCCGACGATGAGCTGCGCCTCGACCTCGCTGAAGATCTTCTTGCCGCTGAGCGCAGCTTCCAACGCCTCGGCGAACTCTCCTGGCGTCACATAACGTTCTTCCGGCCGCAGGCGCATGGCCCGCACAAGTGCGCTCTCCAGCGAGCCGGGTAACGCATCCAGCCTGTCGCGCTGCTGAGGCGGCGCATCGATGAACCGTCCCAGTCGGCCCGCCTCCTCGGTAACCCACATCCCCGGTGGCTCCCCGATAACCATCTCGAAAGTCACACATGCGAGGCTGTAGATGTCGGTCCGCTCGGTCAGGTCCGACCTCCCGGCCGCCTGCTCCGGGCTCATATAGCCCAATGTGCCGACCGGATACCCGGTGCGCGTGATCCTGTCCCCACCGGCCTGGGTGATCGCCTTGGCGACGCCGAAGTCAGCGACTACGGCGTGCCCGTCCGCCATCAGGATGTTCTCCGGCTTTATGTCACGGTGCACGATGCCATGGCGATGGGCGTAGCCCAGCGCGTCCGCCACCTCGTAGGCCAACTCGAGCGCCTTCCGCGGAGCGAGGCTCACCTTCCGCTCCAGCAGCGCGCGCAGCGAGTCGTCCACGTACGGCATGACGTAATACAAAAAGCCGGCGGCGGCGCCGGAGTCGATGAGCATGAGGACGTGCGGGTGAGTCAGCTGGGCGGAGAATCCGATCTCCTTCAGAAACCTCTCCCCGGCGATCGAGGCAGCGAGCACCGGGTGCAGCACCTTCACCGCTACGGGCCGGCCGTGGCGCACGTCGTCGGCCATGTAGACCGTCGCCATGCCGCCACGCCCCACGACTCGCTGGAGTTCGTATCTCTCGGGAAGGGCCGCGCTGAGGGCCTCGGGTATCTCGTTCATAGGCATCTCTCGTGGCCCAAAGTACGCCCATGGGGTCGCGATGGGTAGACTACTCCATTCCTTCCCCGTCGTGCGCCGGAAGCCGTGCCCGATCGCGTGCATTGGGCAAAATGAACGTGTAAAAGTGGACTCCGAAGGCCCGAGAATGCAATGGCAGGGGGGAGACTCGAACTCCCAACCCACGGATTATGATTCCGCCCCAGTCGCGAGCGCGGCCACTGCCGCACGCAGCACCCGACCCAGCAGCGCCTCATCCCTCGAGCTGATGTGTCCCTCGTCCAGCCAGATCAGCTGCTTGGGTTCGTGCGCCGCCTCGTACAGCGCCTCCACGCAATAAATCGGAATGACATCGTCCAGCCGACCGTTGATGATGATCAGAGGTCTCGGGGATACGTACTGCACATAGTCGAGCGGCTCCAGCGGAGCGATCAACCAGGCGCCGAGATCGGCGAGGGCTCCGCGAAGCCAGGGTTGCTCGACCTGGAGACTTCCCCGCAGCAGCTGGCCGTAGTCGCCTCCGCCGTAGATCGACAGCACGGTACTCGGCCGACCATCCAGGGCACCGGCCACGACCGCCAGCTGGGCGCCGAAGCTGACGCCTGCCAGCACGATCTCGCTTTCCTCGACATCATCCCGCGTCTCCAGGCACACGCGGAGGAAATCGATGGACTCGACTCGGCGCTTCCCCTGCTCCCGCAGCTCAATCGCTTGAGCGACGAGCAGCTGAGGGCAGCGTTCCGGTCCATGGATCCGCTAGCGGGGGCTGAGTGATCCTTCCGAGCGCGCCGTCTGACGAATAGCGTCTCGAACCGATCGAGCGCGTCGTCATCCACGTTCGGGACAAGCGGCTTCTGATGTCAAGGCGGCCCGTTGGGAGACCGGCGGAATGCTAGGCGCGACCAGCGTGCCGTTGATAGATCTCCCGCATATTTTGACTCGTATCCGTTTCGTCCGGGCTCTTGTCCGAGCGGTACCGCTTGACCCGGGCGAACCGGAGACGGTGAGACTTCGCAGTAACTGCCGTGAGCTCAACTGTGGAGGGCGGTTGCCTGAGTGGCAGGGGGGAGACTCGAACTCGCAACCCACGGATTATGATGCGGCCCACGGCTGGCGCATATTACTGGAACTTCCCGCATCTTCGCCACTCTCGCCGAGATCTTCCCGTATAGCGGATCCCTACATACGGGCAATTCTCGGCCGAAGTTGGCACACATCTTCGCACACCGGCTTCAAGACTTTGAGGTCGGCCGAGAGACGGGCGGTGATCTCGGTCATGAGCGGAGGGACTGCCGCGGATGATCACACGGACGCAGATCTGCTCCGCGCCGCCTGGCCGACCGGCGTATCCGCGTGCTGATGGTCATCTGCGGTAGTACTTCCCTAAGGGCCGTCGCGCTCAAAGATGCAACCACGGGCTGCCGCCGATAATCCATCCTGCGGGATCACAACAACGCGGATCCATCCCATAGCGCGGGCCCACCTAGCAAATCCGCGTCCGCCTAATCATCCGCGGCAGCATGTCCGCATCAGTTCCCCACCTTCGCCTTCAACTCATCGAACCAGTTGAGCGTGATGACGAAGCGGATCGGCGCCGGTGTCGGCTCACCTTCCATGATCATCAGAAACCGCTCGCCGTCGGGTGTGATGTCGTAGTTCCGGCCCCACGGTTCGCTCGCCGCAAACGCGCCTTTCGCAACGAGGCTTGGGCTTCCAACGGCCAGGCCGGTGCCGCTGGTTTCGAGCGATACCGCGAGGAGCTCGTTGCCGGCGTCGCTTCGATAATAGAGGACTCGACCATCCGGACTCCACACGGGCTCTCGCCCGCCGCCGGGTGAAATAACCGTGATCGGATGCAGCGCGGGGAAAGGCCGGACGTACACCTCGGCTCGACCCGATGCGTCGGAGGCGTACGCGATCCAGCGACCGTCAGGCGAGAGCGCTGGATGGAACTCGTTCGCCGGCGTCTGGATCAGAGGGTGCGGCCCAGCCCCATCATCGAGTGGCAGCGACCAAATATCAAAATCCGTCTTCCCCCTCGCGTGCTCGACGAAGATCAGCTGTCTTTGGTCAAGCGCTATCGCTTGTGGTATTTGGCCAAACGGTCGGTGCAACAGAAGTTCAGGCGTCGTGCTGCCGTCAGGAGTGGTCCGGAACAATTCGACGTCGTCATCCGGCCGGCGCTGCATGCGATTCGAGTTGAACACCACAGTCTCTCCGTCCGGGCTCCACACCGCCCAAAACTCCGCTCCCTGGCCGTCGGTAAGCCCCCATTCCGTACCACGGACAAGGTCGTGAATGACGAAGCGACCGTAGTTTTCGCTCACCAAAAGTCGATCCCCCGATGGCGAAATGCGCGGGGACTGATAGTACCTCGAAGCCAACTCCAGCGAGTCGACGCGCCCGCTTAGGTCGATCCACTCTAACGATCTGGTGAATTGCTGCGCAACGCCGCGAACGTAGACCAACGACCCGTTGTCCGAAACGTCGAACAAGGCGCTGCCCGTCACGTGCATCTGAACGCCTTCTGCGACCGGTACTGGCGATCCCGTAACACGTAGGTTCGCCGCATCGAACGGGACTGCCAGAATGTCACCCGCCCACGCGTAGACGATGTGACCCGTGGGTACATAGCGCGCGAACGTTCCGGGCTCGACCAGTTCATGCACTTCGCCCGTCTCCAGGGAGAGAGCTACGATTCGCATCTTTTCGCGTTTCCATCCGGGCCCATGGTAGACAGTGAACAGTACGGCTTTGGCATCCGGGAGAACCTGCGGCCAATGATGCGTTTCGTGGATCTCCTCAGGATGCGTGAGAGGTGTAGTGATCGCGTGGAGGGAACCTCCCGATGCGGGAACCGCGGACAGACCATCTCGAGTCAAGGTGGTGGCGGACGGGCTGGTTTGGCTTGGCGTCGGTGAGCGCGGCGCGAACTTGTCCAGATTACCGGCGCTGCCGATAACGATCGTGTCGTTCACGCCCCAGCTACCAGTGCGCGGGCCCTCGGCGTCAGTGATGGTCTGGGGAGCGCCTCCCGAAAGAGACACCTTCTTGAGCTTCTCGTCGGCGAAAAACGCCACCCAGTTGCCGTCGGGAGAGAAGAACGGTGCCGTGGCACCGTCGGTGCCGGCGATGGGTTCTGGCTCGGCTTGGGCCAGCGACCGGTGGTACAGCCGTGTCGTGCCGTTCTCTCGAATGGTGTATACGAGTTGCGTCCCATCGCGTGAAAGCTTGACTGGAGAACCGGGCCAGTGCGTCAAGCTTCGCCCGGGGTCGAGCGTCTCCACGAACGTCGCCAAACGGCGGTTCGTCGCGTCGTTTCCTCTCCAAGGGCTCCAAATCGCCAGGCTCGCAACGACCACCGTCAGTAGGGTCACCGTCCACGGAAGCGCCTGCAGCCGGATGCCTCGCGCCTGCGCCGCTCTCCCGGCGGTCATTTCCGCGGGAATGGCCCATGCTGGTGGCTCCTCCAACGCGCGGGCGAATTCGCGGGCACTGTCGAATCGATCGGCGGCGAGTTTAGCGAGCGACTTCAGCGCGACGCGTTCCAAAGCCTGCGATACCGTATCACGTTTATCGCGAATCGAAGGCGGTGGTTCCGTTAATACCTTTGCGATGATCGCTTGCGACGTCGGGCCCGTGTACGGCGCTTCGCCCACCAACATTTCGTAGAACACGCACCCGAGTGAGTAGATGTCCGTACGAGCGTCGATATGTTGATCGCCCGATGCCTGCTCTGGGCTCATGTACTGGGGTGTTCCGATCGAGAGACCGGTCTCGGTAAGGCGCGAGCCACCCGCCTCGTTCACCGCCAGTGCGATCCCGAAGTCCGCTACCATCACATCGCCGCGGTGAAGCAGGATGTTCTCGGGCTTGATGTCGCGATGGATGACCCCCTCGGCATGCGCGTACTCGAGTGCAGCTGCAGACTGCTGCGCGATGCGAATCGCGTCGTCGATTGGGAGTTGCCGCTCTCGCTCAAGGCGCCCGCGGAGCGACTCCCCCTCGATGTATGGCATGACATAGTAGAGGAATCCGTCTGTGTGGCCCGAGTCGTGGAGCGGCAGGATGTGCGGATGTGTGAGTTTGGCCGCGATTTCGATCTCACGCAGGAACCGCTCCGCACCCAGGACTGCGGCGAGTTCCGGACGGAGAACTTTGACGCCGACCTTGCGGTGGTGCTTGAGGTCCCGGGCCAGATAGACCGTGGCCATGCCACCGGCGCCGAGTTCCCGCTCGATCGTGTAGCGGTCGGCCAGAGCAGCTCTCAGGGCGTCAAGCGGGTCGCTCATGTGTAACGATTGGGATTTGAACCCAGACGTTGGCGTTTACAGGATCTGGTTGCGATTACATCAAAGATGGGGGATGGGCGAGCGAGTAGCAACGAGCCGGATACTCAGTCCATTGAATCGGCATCGGATACCTCGACTGGGGCGACTTCGGATTCCCAGAGTGGTACCCGCTCAGGAACCGCCAAGGCGTTGGGCCTCCACAAATTCCAAGACATCCACAGATCGCGTCAGGTATCGCCCCGGGAGGGCTTGAACGAGCGCGCGGTTTGGCAAAACACATTGGACTTGGGATTCTGATAAACATCTGATTTTAACTACCTCACTACTGACACACCCCCCTGAACGCATCAATCAAAAAGAAAGGCGTCTATCTCTAGACGCCCCAGGTCCTTAGTTCAGTGGCAGGGGGGAGACTCGAACTCCCAACCCACGGATTATGATTCCGCTGCTCTGCCGATTGAGCTACCCTGCCAGATTACGAAGGGAAGCCTAAGCTATTCGGCCTGCTTTGACTCGTCAATCGCCGCTGAATCGGGCGGCGGCGCTTCCCGGAAGCGATACAAGATCTCGCCGTCGCGAATCATGCCGTAGCGCTCGCGGGCCACGCGCTCGATGGCCTCCGGATCGTTCTTGAGCCGGTAGGAGACCGCCTGCAGCGAATCAATCTCCGCTTCGGTGGCGGCGAGCTGGGCGGCGCGCTCCGCCTCCAGCCCCTCCAGCCCGCTGACCTGGAACACCGTATACTCGCCGCCGAAGATCGCGAAGTAGGCAGCGAACAGCAGCATGCCTACGATCGAGAGTTCGACGAAGCGCTTCCCTACCCTGGCTTGCTTGACCTCACCCTTTCTCCGCTTCCCCACACGCCCTCCTCACGTCACCCCATCTTCCTGAACCGCCCGGTCCCGTACTCGGCGCGCCGGCCGAGCTGCTCCTCGATCCTCAGCAGTCGATTATACTTCGCCGTCCGCTCCGAGCGCGAGAGGCTGCCGGTCTTGATCTGGCCGACCCCGGTGGCCACCGCCAGGTCCGCGATGAAGGTGTCCTCGGTCTCGCCGGAACGGTGCGAGATGACCGCCGTGTAGCCCGCCGTGCGTCCCAGCTCGATCGCCTTCAATGTCTCGGTGAGCGTGCCGATCTGGTTCACCTTGATGAGGATCGAGTTGGCCACGTCCGCCGCGATGCCCCGGAGCAGGCGCTCGGTACTGGTCACGAATATGTCGTCGCCCACCAGCTGGATCCGATCGCCCAGCCAGCCGGTCAGCTCCTTCCAGCCGTCCCAATCGTCTTCGCCCAATCCGTCCTCCAACGAAACGATCGGATAGTGATCGCACCACTCGCGGTACATCTCGATCAGGTCCTGGGCCGTCAGGCCCTCGCGCTCGGCGATCCGGTAGTTGCCGGCCGTACCCAGCTCCGAGGCGGCCACATCGAGGGAGAGCGCGATCTGCTCGCCCGGCATGTAGCCGGCGCGCTCGATCGCCTCCATGACGTACTGCAGCGCCCGCTCGTTCGACTCCAGGTCGGGCGCGAAGCCGCCCTCGTCACCCACCGCCACCGACAGCTTGTTCTCCTTCAACAGTTCTCGAAGCGCCTGAAAGACTTCCGCGCCCCAGCGCAGCGCCGTCCTGAACGAATCGGCACCGACCGGCATGACCATGAACTCTTGAACGTCGACGTTGTTGGAGGCGTGGGCGCCGCCGTTCAGGATGTTCATCATGGGAACGGGGAGCACACGGGTGAGCGGGCCGCCCAGGTAGCGATAGAGGGGCAACTTGAGCTGCTGCGCGGCGGCGCGCGCTGCGGCCAGCGAGACGGAAAGGATGGCGTTGGCGCCGAGCTTCGACTTGTTCTGGGTGCCGTCCAGCTCGATCATGGTGCGGTCGAGGCCGACCTGGTCGACCGGATCGAGTCCCACGACCGCGGGCCCGATCACCTTCTCCACGTTCTCGACGGCCTTGGTCACCCCCTTGCCGCGATAGCGCCGCTTGTCGCCGTCCCGTAGCTCCACGGCCTCGTGCTCGCCGGTGGAGGCGCCGCTGGGCACGGCCGCCCAGCCCCTGATGCCGTTCCGGAGGATGACGTCGGCCTCGACGGTCGGGTTGCCCCTGGAATCGAGGATCTCTCGCGCTCTTACCTCAACGATCTCAGACATGTTCGACACTCTCTGACGCCACCTGATCGACGGTCAACCGCTTTGGCCCCGCGTATCCTTCGGGCGCCCTTAACTCCGCCAGCATCTCGGCCATCTGAGCATGAACGCGCATGATGAGCGCGTCCCTGTCCTCGTGGGTGAAGTGCCGTGCATCCACGGGCTCACCGAAGTAGAGGGTAATGGGCCCCGGGCGCAGGCGGAAACCGCCCTTCGGTAGAATGTCGAAAGTCCCGTCGACGACGCTGGGGACGATCGGCACACCGGCCTCGATGGCCATGATGAACGGCCCCTTCTTGAAGCGCTGCAGGTCGCCGGTCAACGAACGCGTGCCCTCCGGGAATACGACTGCGGTACTGTTGTCCTCCCTGATACGTCGCCCCGCCATCTTGATCGACTCGATCGCAGCCAAGTGGCGACCCCGGTCGACGAAGACGTGGCCGGCAGCTTCCGCGGCGCGGCCGAAGACGGGGATCTTGCGGATCTCCTTCTTGGCCACGAAGTGGTTGCGCACCGGTATGCTGGCCGCCACGGCCCACAGGTCGTACATGGACTGGTGGTTGCAGGCGATGACCTGCGGGTTCTCCCGATCGATGTTCTCGAGCCCGATGACGCGCACCGGCGTGCCGCTGGCCCAGAGCACGCCCCGGCCGAAGAAGCGGCTCGTCCAGTTCAGGTACGCTCGCGGGAGGCCCAGCTGCGCGCCCACTACCGAAACGAGGCCTACCGTACCCAGGATCGAGGCCGCAACGAGCACTACCCAGATAGATCGAATCACAGCAGTCCGCTACGCAGAGTCGAAGTGGTCGTAACCGGAGGAGGCGAGCCGAACCTCCTCGCCATCGCGAAAAACCCGCACGCCACAGCCGGACACGGCACGGCCAACGCGGGTGACGGGGATGCCGAAGGCGCGCTCGAACTCAGAGACCGCCTGCTCGCTCAATATGCCACCGGGGACCGCCACGAGCAATTCGTAGTCCTCGCCGCCGGTCAGGGCCAGCTCCGCCTCGACGCCGGGGGCCAGCGGCACCCC